>JAEEGK010001251.1_pt1 | contig 63786 bp, 57 predicted proteins | sample 8958771 | NCBI WGS metagenome assembly JAEEGK01 (sample SAMN16246547, study PRJNA631951) | gut metagenome | biome: gut microbiome; feature: rumen; material: SC-attached | host: Bos | place: Iran: Karaj | collected 2018-10 | reverse complement strand
CCCACACCGTCAGGTGGGAACGGGAACGGGAACGATAACGGGAACGATAACGGGAACGATAACGGGAACGGGAACGGCGACGACGGACCCAACGAGAATTGATGGATGATGGATGATGTAAGATGTAAGATGGATGATGTAAGAAGGAAGATGTCTGATGTAAGATGTAAGATGTATGATGTAAGATGTAAGATGTATGATGTAAGATGTAAGATGTAAGATGTAAGAGGACTGAGGGCTGAGGGCTGATGCAAGATGTGTCCGGGGCAAAGCGATTCCAAACTCTGTGAGAACACTGAACTAATTATTAATTATCACTTCTCAATTATCAATTGTCAATTGGAATGAACGCAGCTTGCGCACTTGCATCTCCCTCTTTCATTCATCCGTTACATCCGTGTTCGTTATCTTATTCGTAAAATTAGTATAATTCGTGTTCTTTAAAAAATGAAATTCAAAAACATTCCCTGGAAACCAGTATTCAAATTTCTGTCCATGCTCTTTGCCACACTGGCAGGCTCGGCACTCGTCTCAAGTTGTATGGATCATATCATGTAAGTATGCTGAAGCCATTAAAACCCGAAGATGTCACGTATCTGGTGGTTCACTGTTCCGGTACCCGCTGCGACCGAGCGTTCACGGTCAATGGCCTTATCACCACAGGCAATCAGCGCTTCGGGCAGCCCTCCTACCACTACTATGTGCGCCGCAATGGCGATATCGTTCCTATCCTCCCGGAGAGCGTGCAGGGCGTTCATGCCACAGGCTACAACCGCCGCTCTATCGCTGTCTGTTATGAGGGAGGTTACGATATCCACGGTGAAAAAGCTGATACCCGTACCCCCGAACAGAAAGCCGCGCTCTATCAACTGCTGAAGAGTCTGCGTCAGGATTATCCCCGGGCCCGCATCGTAGGACACTGCGAGTTACCTGGTGCCCACAAGCCCTGTCCCTGCTTCACCGCCAGCACGGAATATTCACAACTTCAGCCCTAATCTCTCTTCCCTTCCCCAGCTCCTGTCCCCAGCCGAGCTGGGGATTGTTTATCTTTCTATTTTCGATTGCGAAGCCACAACTCAACACTCAAGAGTATCTCCGTCCTTCCGTACTTCCGTGATTCCGTAATTCCGTACACAATAGAGCAAAATTGACATTTTACTTTCCTATCAGTTCTTTTAAATGATTTGAAATTTCTTGTTCACCGAGGCTCTCCAGATGATTGACAGCCTTCTCCGCAGTCTCTTTTACTTCTTGATTCCAAATAATATCCGACATGCTCGATCTCATTTCGTCTACAACACCTATATGCTTGTCTATCAGTGCCAACAGCTCTTCATCGTCAACAGTTGTAGCTATCTCGCTAATCTGCTTCACCAGCGTCACTATTGTAACATTATCAACGCGTCCCCGAATCGCAATTTCTGCCATTTTCAGCCCTATCTCAACGACCTTCGCATAGTCTTTCTTCGTTGCCTTCCGACGGTCTTGGCAGCAGTCCAGCACTGCCTCCGGGGCATAAATATAGTCACGACCCTTCTCTGTCAGTCGAAGACACTGTAGTGTTCCCTCCTCGTATGTAAAGTAACCGTTCTCTATCAATTCATTAACAACAGGCACAAACAGTTCCCGCTCTTTCGGATTCAGTTCATAGACTTTCTGCTGGATACTGCGGAACATAATAATCTGTCCAGCATCCACCCTTGCTCTCCTAAAAAAATCCAGGATCCATTCTGCCATCTCACTTTTCTTCCTCATCGCTTTGCTATTTATTCTTGCGTTCCTGCAAAAGTTGTTCTACTACACTAGTAAAACCCAAACTCTTCAACGCTTCCTTTATCTCGCAATCTGTCAAGCTCCCAAATGAATCGAGTACCAAATTCATAATCACTTTCCGACGCTCCACCAGACTGCCTTCGTTCAAATTGAAAGCATTGCGGGTAAACAAGGCTCGATCTGCATCCTCCTTGCTCAACTCATCTGCCACCTCTATTCTTCCATTGACTTCGTATTTGAAGAACCGATTGGCATCCTCCGTTACAGGATTTATCAGTTTCTCGTTCTCCTCGCGGGTCCCGATAAAATTATCCTTAAACTTTGCCCCGTAAACTTCGTCCTTACTGTCCACAACGTAATTATTCCAGTCGAAAACCAACTTGTTAAACAGGCTCTGCTTGCGGAAGTGGTCAATATGCGAACCGTCCAAAGTGATGGGGCTTTCAGTATAACCACTCAGTTCGTGCTGCTCTTGCTTAAGAATATACTCGCGCCATTCCCTGCTTACTCCCTTCGCCTCTTCCCAAACCGTTGGATTATTCTTACGAACAAAGTCCACAAACGACTGAATGGGCTTTCCCTTATCCAGCTTTCTCATTGTTCCTTCTTCTTTTGTGCCAACAATAGTCGCATCTTTGCCGCTTCGTCAAAGTTCACTCCTTCCAGGCTCAGTTTGTCCAAAGCCTGCTCCACTTGCTTCAAATCGGGCTTCTGTTTCCCCAGTTCGCTGGCAATGGCATCTATCTCCTTCTGTACTATAGGGTTTCTGACCTCATTCAGTCCAAAGAAACGTTTCAAAATGTAGTCTCCATTGTCTCCGTAGGGAATGGCGGATACCTCTAACTCGCGACCATTCTTGAGCACCACCAACTGCCCTTGCTGTTCAAGGCTCGACAGCACCAGTGGCGAGTGTGACGTAATGAAGAACTGACACCCCGGGAACATCCTACGAAGATTATTGAGAACAAGCAACTGCCAGGAGGGATGCAAGTGAAGATCCACTTCGTCTATCAGGATGATATGCTCGCTGTTGAATATAGACATAGGATCATCACTTCGTTCAGCCAACCGTCGTGCAATATCAAGAATCAGCGTGATATACGACTTCTCACCGTCCGATAGCATACTGAAATCGAGAGCCATACCCTGCTTATCCAACGCGAAATGCGTCTTCGGTCTGTCTTCAACTCGCAGATTGGTGTATCCGGGAAACACCTCTTCCATACAATGGCGGATTGCATCCAGCGTCTCGTCATGGTATTTGGGATTGAAACGGGCTTTCATGCGGTTTTCTTCGTTCTCACGCTCATAATACCAATTAAAGAAACTGCGCCAATTAAAGGTCGTCAAGTCATTCTTATCCTTATTTGTCTTCTTATCTTTGTTGTCGTAAAGATCCTTGTCTAAACTGATGGTAGTAATATTTCGGTTTATGCCATAGAAGGTCATCAGCGGTTTATTCTCGTTTTCTAAAAAGCGGAGATATTCAGCAAAACTGCGCAAGTCACTTAAGCGAGTACGTTTTTCAAGCATTTCCTGACCTTTCAAGAGCGACCATTTAACCCTGTTTCCCTTAAACTCTACCTCTATCTCCAAATAGCAATAAGCGGCACCTCGTTTAATATCTTGTTCTGCGACTGGACGAGCTTTCCCTCGTGGATTTTTGATCAATGCCGGCAGCCAAGAGTATAGAATAGCAACCGCTTCCAGTACAGATGATTTTCCTGTTCCATTGTCTCCAATGAACACATTCATCCTGTCACTGCAGTGAAGTTCCAAATGCTCTATCGCACGAAAATTTTCGATAATAAGATGCTTGATCCTCATTTTCACTTTATTATTTCAAAGTACAACATTTTCGTCCTCATATATATATTCAGAGAGTCCTTTATAAAATCTATGTCAGAACTAATATCACATTAAACCGTTATCGTAGCGCTAGCGTATCGTAACGAAGTGTATCGTAGGATCTCCGCTCCGTTTCGTAGCAACATAGTTGCGTATCGTAGTAAAACGTATCTCCGTCCCTCCATATTTCCGTCAATCCGTCCTTCCGTATTTCCGTCCCTCCGCAGTTCCGTAACTCCGTAATTCCGTATTTCCGTCATCCCGTCACCCCCCGAGCTGGGGATTGTTTTTTCGTTACTGAGTCAAAGGCCTAAACTGTAAACAACTCATTCCTCTTTATGACTCATAAAATGCCCAACGATAACGCGGATCATTGGGAAGATTCACAAGATGCTTGTGCAGAAGGGCGCCTTCAGGGCTATATATATACACATTGGAACAGAATTCTTTCCAAAAATCCAAGGCACCTGAATAATACATGTCAAGTTCCTCTTCTGTGAAGCATGGCTTATTTTTATTATTAATATGGAAGCCTTTACTTTGTAACTTTTTTATGATGCTTCTATGTGAAACCTTTTTATTGTTCTCAAAATTGAGTTTCAACGCTTCTGTGGATATTTCTTTCATGGCCTTCTTGTCGTTCATACGCTTATGCCAATGAGTGCGTAGCATTTCTTGAGGCATGTACTTGTTGCCATTCTCTGAATCTGCAAAGATCCGATTTGTGATATCCTGGTCATGACGAAAGAACACATAGCGTACTTCTGGAAGCTCGTTAAAATTCATCGTATCGTCCATACGTATAAGGAACCCCGACTGATTACCACTCCGCATGAAGGGTTGCTTTCCTATGGTCTCCATTAGATAATTACGACCTCTGCGGAAAGTAAAGGCATCAGCACCTAAATCGTAATAATATAAAACTCCCAGTTTTTTACCATTATATTTCTCATAACAATCTTTCTCCATATTAAACCACGTTACGGCAAAGAATTTTGCCACTTCCATATCACTGGTTAGATCTAACAATGGAGTTCTATTGTAATAGTGCTGGGCCAATCCTGAATAATCTACTCTAAAACGGAAAAATTCATGCAGGAGATAGAATCCCTGTTCAAAGAGTTGTACCAGAGGATGCTGGCGCAACAACACCTCAAGCTCGTTAATTTGTATAACGTCATCCACATATTGGTGTTCTGCAACCTTTTTCTTGTCGCGAAACATATTTGGTACACAGGGATCATAAAATTCAGACTGCCCACGGAATAGAAACTTATTGTGAGCAAGAGAAGGCTTGATGGAGAAGCGAGGCATCTCATTATAATGACCAGGACGCTGGCTCAACTGATTAACGACAAAACATGGGTAGTTTGCTCCACAAAGAGGGTAATAGCTGACATTGGATGAAGCCCAAGGAATGCGGAAAAATCCATGTTCAAAATCAAAAAAGAATTGTTCTTTTGCTATCGTCTGACGGTATGGATCTGTATCAAGTCTGTCTTTCTCGATTTTTAATATATATGCTGCAGCTTCATCCACATTCACAAAAGGATTGCTCTTACTACCAGGTTTGCCGTCTTCAACTTTATCGAGGGGGCGCTTGTTACAATTATCACGTAGTTTCAATAGTTCTAATCCTCGTCTTTGGTATTCCGGTTCTGTTAGTGTTACTACTATTCTTTTATTTTTATTGATGTCAATAGCTTTTTTGATGCAGCACTCTATCCCAAATTCATCCCGAAGCATACTTATCGCTGCATTCCTATCAAAAGGATTGAAGCCAAATAGTTTTGTCACATTATCATCTACGGGAACATCTATTTGCGGTAAACCTTTTAATATATCCAAGGCCATGGAAAATGTGCAACTGTCCTTGTCGGTTTCGTATTTGCGGCATTGTCCCGTCTTAAGGTATTGTTGCCAAAGCCGGGCTAACTTGTACCCATGAAAGCGATATATAGAAGGTCCATCTCCAGAGGCACTGCTTGATGTCAGTATCATCAACCTCAGCACAGGAAAGCAGACTAAGATTCTCTTTTTTTCGTAGTTGATTGTAATAATATTAGCCTTTTCATCAGTCCCATTAATAGACACGCCCATCTTTACTTCAGCCCATAATTCTCTTGGAACTTTAAGAAATTCGAGAGCCTCAGAATAGAAGGCGATAAGCATGTCCATCGTCTCCGCATCTGAGAGTACCACATTATTTAAGTTCTGCTCTGACATAAAATTAACGGGAACAATGCGCGAAGCAGGCGCTTCGCTAGTGAAGAGTGAAGAGCGAAGAGTGGAGAATTTAATGCATAATGCTTAATGCTTAATGCATAATTGATAATGGAAACTAGTCATTGTTCACTGTTCACTAGCGAAGCGAAGTCCTACTTATTTCGAAACATGTATCTGTTCCTTAGTCCTTTCAACAATAATGTAAGACTATAATACTAACAAACTTGGTTCTCGTGTCAAAGTTCTTAAGGATTTAGATTGTACCATTATCAACATGCATATTCTGTCCCGTGATACTACAAGCCTTATCTGAAAGCAGGAAGGCTACAGTCTCTGCCACAGAATGAACATCAGTGGCGGCTTTGAGAGAAGTGCGGGCATAAATCTTACTTCGTTGCTCTTCTGTAAGTGAAGCACTCATGGCAGTTGCCATAAAACCAGGGACAACAACATTGCTACGGATACCAAACTGACCCCACTCACGAGCGGTGTCTTTAGAGAACGCCTCTAAAGCCCCCTTTGAAGATGCATACATAGCCAAACCTTTATAGCCTGTGTGTACACTAATGGAAGAAATATGCACAATGCTACCTTTGTTCTTATGCAGAAGCATATTGCGGATGGCATACTTTGTAATCATCATCGGGGTGAACACATTGACATCATACATGGCCTTCAACCTGTCAAGATTAAGATTAGTCACAATATCATCATATGCAACAGCGGCATTATTCACGTAGCCATCCAACACGATGTCGTTAGTGATAAACTCCTTGAACACACTTTTGCGAACGCCCTTTGAATCTGAAAGGTCTACACTCTTAAAGAATAACTTGCCTAAATAATCAAATTCTAAAGCCTTGAACTCATCGGTATGGGAACGTGCCACACCATAAACCGTGTGCTCATAAGCAAGCAACACCTTGCATATTTCCAAGCCAACTCCACGTGAGCATCCTGTAACTAATATATTCATGTTTATACTCTTTTCATTTTACCTGTTCGTGTCAGAGAAATCTCCTCTACGAACTTTATTCTACGTGGTACCTTAAAGTTCTGAAGCTGAGAGCCAAGAACCTTCTTGATATCTAGCTCTGTCAACGTAAAGCCTGACTCCAATACCACATCTGCACAAAGAACATTACCAAGAATAGAGTTGGGCTTGCCATAAACCATAGCCTGACGTACACCTTCGATGTTCTGAATAGCCACCTCGACCTCTCCCGGATTTACTTTGTAACCACCTACATTAATCAACTCATTCTTGCGACTCTTGAAGCGGAACAAGCCTTGTGCCTCATCCACCCATTCAATCAAGTCACCAGAATGATAGTAGTCATCCGTGAACTTGAAGCTGTCGGAACTACCCAAAAGTGATTTGTGTATCAGCAACTCATCGTCCACCACCATGAACTTATCCTTAATAGCCTCGGGTATCTGGAAACAATCACCCTTTGCAGCGAACAAAGAGCCTGCCTCTGTTGAAGCATACACATTGTTAATCTTCGCATTTGGGAAAATCTTCATGATGGAGTCATACAGATGCTGATCAGATTTTTCACCACCCAACGTTACACGAATCACACTTTCGTAAGTCTGCTCAAAAGGCAACAACAAACGATAGAATGTAGGTGTAGCAGAAATGTGAGTAATACCCTTCTCGCGAATCTGCTGATAGACATACTCGCGAGACTGATTAAACACATTCACAAGAGTATTCTGATTCTCAAATGCCTGAAAAAACACCTGCAAGCCTGCCATGTGGGTAGGATTATAAGCATACGCCCAAATCTGCCCCTTGTAACGGTCACCAATACGCACGGAGCGAGTTAAAGTAGCTATACAATGTACCACTTTCTTTGGTTGACCCGTTGTACCAGATGTAAAGATGGTAATCTCAGACTTTGAATTCTGGACAGCAGCCACTACATCATCCATAGTCAGGAATGAAGATGTTGCAACATTCTCCGCAACATTCACTTTGCTTGCATCTAAACCCTCAATCTCAGAAGGGTTGATGTCCGAATCAAGTAGTACCAATGGCTGACCTGAAGCTATTGCCTTAATCAGGTTTACAAAGTAGGAATAAACGTTAGATGTCTTGTAATACGGGTAATACTCCGTACCCTCATTGAGTGATCTCAACAAGTCACAATAGCTATACTCCTTCCCTTTATCACTAAGAAACACCATTATACCTGTAACTTTGCAAAGATTTCACCCGCAGTATTTACCAGACCATCTTCAAAGATATCAATGTCAAACTCATCCTCAATTTTAACAGTAAGTTCAGCTAAATCGAACGAAGTTAAACCCAAATCTTCACGAAGTTTGGCTTCTGCCTTTATACTATCTACAGGATCCAGATTCTTAGCGACTCTTATTTCATTGATAATTCCTAATATTTTCTCTTCCATTTTATTTATTTACTGGTGAATAAAAATATGTATTGCTCAAATCAGTTGCGACGCTACCCCACGACAAACCAACGCCGAAACCACACAAAACGGATTTTTCAAGATTGTATTTGTGGTTTTCGGAACATAAGTCTGACAGCAACAATGGAAGAGTAGCAGGTCCGGTGTTACCGTAGTTCCTTACATTGACAGGTGCTAAACTTGCATCTATCTTCAGTTTCTTACGCACATAGTTTACCATGAATTCATTTGCTTGATGAAGGCCATAGAAACTCACATCCTCCTTGTTCCAAGCCATATCCTCAATTAAAGCATTAATTTGTTTATGAACTTTAGTGATTGCAAAGTTGAAAATAGCCATGCCATCCATATACAAATCATTCTTTGTGCGTCCGTTTTTATCTTCATCCCATTCCAAAGCCGAAGTTTCTTCACTAACTGGAAGGCGGAATCCTCCAGCCGGAACAATCAATCGGTCGGCACCACTACCGTCACTATTGATGCGGAAGCCCATGCGAGTATTACCCTCACAGACAATTGTAGCCGTACCACAGTCGCCAAATACCATCCTCAATGATTTATCGTTCGGATTAATCATATGCGTTGTGGTGTCTCCAGCTAGTACCAACACCTTCTTACATGCGCCCGTGGACAGCCAGGTTGCTGCTTGGAACAAGCCGTAGATATATCCTGAGCATCCATAGTGTACATCCATACAGACGAGACTTTGCGACAAGCCCAAACGGTGTTGTAAAGAAATAGATGTTGCTGGTAATAACCAATCCGCCGTCTGAGACACAAACACTAATCCATCAATTGAGGCCTTATCTATATCGCTCTGTTCAAATAGACATTCTGCTGATTTCAAGCACATATCAGAAGAAGTCATGTTCTTTGGCGCAACCCGTACTCGTTCCACTCCAGTGGTTTTCATAATATTCACCACCTCGGTTTCACCATAAAGAGAAGAAAGTTGCGTCATTTCCTGCACTTCTTCCGGCAGCCAAGAATTCACTGCCTTAATCTGCACATTGTCAATTATCGTTTGCATATTGAATTATTGTAATGTGAAGCCACCATCCATCACAAGCGTTGAGCCTGTGGTGAAACAGGAAGCATTACTCAGAAGATAAATAATAGCCCATGCGACTTCTTCTGGTTCCCCAAAACGTTTAATGGGATACTTCTGACGTTCTCGTTCCAAATCTTCGGCCCCAATAACACCTGCATCAAGGATGTGTGTATTTATCATTCCTGGACATACTGCGTTTACACGGATGTTTTTACTTGCCAGATCCAGAGCAGCATTTTTTACAAAACCACAAATAGCCGCTTTAGAAGTACTATATATACTATTACCCAACACAGCGCCATATAATCCTGAAATTGAGGCCGTGAAAACAGCAGAAGATCCATTACTAAGTTTCTTATTCTTTACTAAACGTTGAAAAAGTAGAATTGGTGCAATTGTATTCACCTGCAATAAATTCTCTAATTTTTCGCGATTAATAAAAGGAACAGGCAGTGTGATGGTAGAACCTGCATTGTTAACCAAGCCATCAAGTTTAGGGCATAACTCAACAAGAGCATTCACCCCATCATCAGAAGCGAGGTCAACAGTAATAGCTTGATGGCCTTCACCTGCAAGATTAGCCATTGTTTGGCTTAGCCTTTCTGCATTGCGACCTGTGATTACCACCTTAGCCCCTAATTTGGAGCATTCGATGGCAGTAGCTTTCCCTATGCCAGAAGATGCACCCGTAATGAGAATAGTATGATTCGTTAATGAGAACGGGTTGTATGCCATAAACAATGCTATTCTTTCTTAGATTCTATTATTTGGAACAATTCTCCAATAGTGGAAGCATTTCGAATATCATCGCCCTTCAATTGGACATCATACTCATCGTCAACCATGGCAATGATGGATAATCCTAAAAGTGAAGACCACTCGTCAAGATCATGAAATTTTGTTTCAGCAGTCAAACTGCCTTTTTCAACTTCATCAAATTCACGCTCAAATTTCTTAACAAAATCTTTAATTTCCATAACGATATAAATTGTAAATATTTACTCTATTCAAAATAATATATATATATTACATTACCTTCGACTACAGGATTATCAGAGCCTTCCATTTCAAAAGAACATTTTATGGTTGCCATGCAACTACCACCAAGATCAATTGCAGACTTCAGTGTGGCTTTCAAGCGTAATCGACTATTTACCGGAATTGGTGCTTTAAAAACAAATTTCTCGACGCTATAGTTGATTTTTTGAGTTGTGTTCTGTATATCAACTATATCTTCGAAAAGATAAGGGATCAATGACAATACAAAATAACCATGAGCAATGGTAGTTTTTAGCGGACTCAACTCCTTTGCTTTGGCTTCATCAACATGAATCCACTGATGATCAAAAGTAGCATCAGCAAATTTGCTTATTAATTCCTGGGTGATAACAATCCATTTTGATACACCCAGATACTCTCCTTTTAAAGATAAAAAATCACCAGCAGAGCTCAATATTCTTTTCATCTCAATCAAAAGTGTTTAGTCCAATCCATTTTATTTATAATTGAGCTGCGTTCAGCTGTGGGTTTTTCACGAAAACCTATTAATTTACAGGGGGTTCCAAAATAAATACCCCAAGGTTTCAAATTTCGATCAACAAAAGTGTTTGCACCCACAACCGCCCCCTCTCCTATAGTAACTCCCGGCATTACAATTGCATTTGCTCCAATATAAGCATCATCATGGATTATTATATCACCGTATCGTGTTGCTCTGCACTCATCGGGTATATGCTCAATGGAGTAATAACCATTTAACTCATAGGTTGAAGATAAAACCTTAGAACCAGGTCCCAAGAAAACTCTATCACCAATACATACTTTTGCACCACCCTCTATAACACAAAACCACGATATCGAACTAAATTTACCTATTTTTAATGATTCTCCTGCATCAATAAATGCATAGTCACATATTTGGCAATTGTCATCAAGTTCTGCATTCCAAGGGTGTATCATTTTGCATAAAGGGTATAACTTTACCCCTTCTCCGCAGAATTTTACCTTATCACGAAGGTTTTCACCCATCAATTGAAGACCGTCTAATTTTATTTCTTCCATATTTATACAATTTAAATTTTAGGTAACTCTAAAGATAAATAGCCGCTTATTGCCACCATTACTTCACAACTACCTTTAGCCAGCTACGCTGATTAGTAATTGCCTTTTCAAGATCTTCTGCTGTCTGGAACTTTAGCACTAATGTACCAATAGCATTATTAGCGCCTTCAAAGCCTTCAACCTTATCACCTTTCTCTACCCAGAGGTCTTTTTCTACAATCTCTGCGGGCAGTTCCTTGCTTATCTCCAAATGGTCGAACACGCCACTTTCATCAGCGTGGAGGATAATCTCTGCCCAATGTCCGTTATAAGGTTTCTGCTCGATGGGTTCTAAGATAGGGTCACCTACCATAGCACGGGTAATGGCTGTAATCATATCAACTCCAGTAGCATAACGCAACATCTCGCAAAGGCGGTTGCCACCACCACGTGGTGTCAGCTCCATGATGTAAGGTTTGCCGTTAGGTGCAACACGTACCTCAATATTATATACTACCGTCTTCAGATTTAACAGCGTAATTAGACGCTGTATCTCTGATGTAAGGTATTCTTCCTGCTCCTTTGTAAATGTTGAAGGCCAAGAATAGGCTGCTGGGGTATAGGGATTTACTGCCTCTGCATCGAAACGCTGGGCGCAGAAGCTGACGAACTTCAGCTTACCATCAATTGACATACTATCAGTATCCGATGAACAGCCTTGTTTGTCAATGAACTCCTCAACAATGATATGGCCTGAAATACTATGTTGTATGGCATATTCAAGGGCGGGCTTCAAATCTTCTGCCTTATCCACTCTGGTTACACCTTTGCTTCCTGCCGCATCAGTGGGCTTTACGATTACAGGCCAAGGATACCAGTAGATTTCCTGCATGGCTGCCTCTACACTATCAAAGCCTTTTGCCCAAGGCACGTTAAATCCATTCTTGGCCAAGAAAGCACGGAACTTGTCTTTGTTCTGGAGTATCTCTACAGACTTGAACGGTCCAAAAGAAGGCAATCCCATCTTGTTCTGCACATAGTTGGCAGCAACGACACCTGGGTCACAAGCAAATGACATAATGCCATCAATCTTTAACCGTTGAGCCTCACGAAGTACAGCCTCCTTGTCAATGATACTGACATTACAATACTCATCGCTCCACTTATGGGCGATATTGTTTGGCAAATAGTCTGCCGTTATCACATAGTAGCCCTGCTTGTGGGCTGCATCAATCACGGGTTTCAGGTAGCGCAAGCCACCAAGGAGCATTAACTTTTTCTGCGCCATATCCATTCAGTTAATAGATGAAAGATAATAGATAAAAGTTGATCCTTAGTTTATAGTTAAGAGATAATAGATAAAAGATTATCGTTGTTTTTCTCGGTCGCTGTCGCGCCCACTATTATCTGTTATCTGTTCACTATTATCTTTTGTCTTTTTGATTATCGAAATCAAAAGACGAAGAAGCTCATCATTATCACTTTTCAAAGACTCGTATTCTTCATCAGTGAGATATTCTGCACTATGGATGACATCAAGCCAGTAGTCGGTTTCACCAGCCTCCTTCAATGCAATGTTTAGTTTACTGATAAAGTCTTTACGACTTTGAGCATACAGACCCTCTCGCACATTAGCACCTATGCTCGTTCCACTACGCAAGAGTTGTTTTGACATCACAGTTTCTTTCTTCTTATCCCTCAGGTAGCGATAGCACTTCGCTATTCGTTTCCCAAAAGCTAAACTCTTCTCCCCAACAATGCTCTGCGTAGCCACAACTATTATCTGTTATCTTTCAACTCAACTATTATCTATCATCTCTTAACTAACCCAAGGATGCGTTCAATGTCTTCATCCGTTAACGCAGGGTGCATGGGCACATATTAATGGTATGTTAACAATTTTCTAAAGATGCTCCCCAATGTAACCTACATAGATGTGCGGTTCGCCATCAACAGGCTTCTTGAAATAGATACGGCAGTGCTGATTATCATTCCCACTATCGTCATGATACATCTTCAAATGTGCCTCACAGTAGGCTTTCAGTACTGTACCATTATCATCAAAGTCGAAATAAAACTTATCATCCTTGCTACCCTCCAATGAGGCATCTTCCAATTTATGAGTCTTTGCAAACCATGGAAGAAACTCCTTCATATCTTTCCCACTCTGATGATACTCTATGGCAAAATAGTCGTTAAGTGCGGACAGATAATAGACGATGGTCACAGGATGGGTATTGATGACATCGCGCATGGTAGATTTGTTATCTGGATGTAACTTCAATCCTGGATAGTACTTTTCTGACTCCAAAAGGAAGAACGAAGGAGTCTTGGGATACCTACCCAAATAGTGGCGGCGAAATTCTAGCCAACCGTGCTCTGTGGATAATACCTGAAGATGATTATCCAGCCCTTTTAAGGCTGCAAAAACAACGACGGCATGGCATGTATCCTCATCCTCCAACGAAAGGTAACCTTTCAAGTCCCAAATGGTTGCTCTCGTAGTCTTGCAGTGCTTCATAATACCCAAAAGGATTACGTATGCTTCCTTACCAATCATCGCCAGAGCTTTATCATAATCAGATATAATTTCTGACATGTACACATGCTCCAAAATTTCGGTACTCAGGAAAGAATCTTTAAACAGATATAGTAAATTCTCCTCTGGATACTTATTGATTCGCTCCATCATCTTCTGGAATGCGACCATCTTCTGTTGAAAGCCAGTCAGTTTATCAATGCCATTCCAGCGAAAAGAGCGATTGCAAATGTAAAGATGGGCAATCATTTCGATTTTAATAGTCCAAGTTTCAGAATCATTGCTGCGTCACGTTCTGCCTGATCAAAGAAACCTGCTGGCCATAAAGGTATCTGTGCATCAGGTTCTACTTCTAATGGCTTTACGCTCAAATCTTTGTCAAAAAAGTACAAACGCACGTCTTCATTTGAAAACCCGTCATAGTCTTCTTCAAGGATGCATAGGCGCATGGCATTCACAATATGCTCGCTGTGAGTCTCTACAAACAGTTGCACATTCTGCATTCTTGCCAAGCGTATCAGCTCTTTCATCAGTCTCGACTGAGCACAAGGGTGCAAGTGTGCCTCAGGGTTCTCAATAAAGAGACAACCGTCCTTCCGCATGAGCACTGACAGGAGAATAGGGATGATATACGTATAGCCAAAACCACTATTGATGGCCTTTACCTGATGGTCGCTACTGAGTGTAGTGAAGTAGAGTTTAAGCACCTCGTTGGCCTTATCGCTACCATCCACGGTCATTTTTCCTCCGTCCATAATGCGTTGTATGGACTCACTCAGGTGTTTCTCAATATGCCTTTCTGTTATCACATTCAATTTGTACTCACCAGTGTTTCCAACTGGATTATTGTCGTAGAGGTCGTGTTTGGCCTCAAAGGGTGTCGGTCCCATACGGTCTGCAGAGACAAACTGGAAATTCTCGAAAAGTTTATTAATCTCAGTAGGATAGTTGCCAAGTGTCTTCTCAGTAGACTCAGCCTTACCTGCAAGATCCATTCGGGTTTCAAAGATATCCAAATCATCTACCACTAAACCATTCAACCTGCCAGAGCGAGCACTATATTCCTCATAAGAGAGTACTACCTGATGAGGAGCATCTGGCATATCGCTCTCTATTGTAAAGCGTATTGACTTGTCGTCACTTTGAAAATTCAGCAAGTCTTCAAATATACCCAGATTACAGAAGATACCATTAACCAAAAGTTTGTGCAGGTTGCGGTTGTCGTAAAGCGACTGTGCTAATAGCAGCAAAGACTGCAGCACAGTAGATTTTCCTCTGCCGTTATAGCCTGTGAACAGGTTCACCTTGCTCAACGGGAAAGACTGTGCATTCTTAAAACACTTGAAATTCTGTATCTCTAATCTGACAATCATAGTCTAATCGTTTATTTATGTGATTTCAACCAATCAACAGCAGAAGAGGTTAGCCAGCCCGACATGCTGGAAAGCGATGCACGGGTGACAATAAACAAGTCATCGTCGGTAGTGACATGCTTCAATTGGGTGTAGATAGAACTCTGATCTTTACTGTTATCAGTACTATATAAAAACATAGCATGCGGCAAATACTGGAATATATCTCCTATCTTTTTCGCCTCATTCAGGAAAGTATCTTTTCTTTCCGCATCCTTGATATCATAGTTGACGATATATACCATCGTTGAAATCAAATTGAGCAATTATCTGCCAATTTCACTGCAAAATTACAGAAAATCACTGAAACAAAAGAATAATTTAACTGTTATTTTATAAAAAAGATTATTATATGACTAATTTTCTGCTAAATGGCCAAGTTTTTTTGCTTATTTTTTTATGATGCACCCAAGGATTCTTTCAATATCTTCATCCGTCAAGCCATGGTGCATGGGCAGACAAATGACTTCGTTGGCCATCTTTGTGGCAACGGGCAGGTTCTCCTTGGTGGCGCTGGGCAGGCCGCGGTAGGTGCTGAAATCGCTTATCAGCGGATAGAAATAGCGGCGGCCAAGGACGCCCTGCTCCTTCATCTTGAAATAGAGCTCGTCGCGGGTCATGCCATACTTGGCGGCATCGACGAAGATGGGGAAGTAGCTGTAGTTATGGCGTACACCGGGCAGGTCGTCCCAGAAGGTGATGCCTTCGACATCTCTTAACGCCTCACGATATTTGATAGCGACCTGATGGCGGGCCTCGATGGCTGCATCGACCTGCTTGAGATTCAGCAGGCCATAGGCAGCGCGCATCTCGTCCATCTTGGAATTGATGCCGGGGGCGACGACTTCGGTCTCGCCGGCAAAGCCGAAATTCTTGAGATAGTCGATGCGCTTCTTGGTCTTCTCGTCGTGCATGACCATGGCGCCTCCCTCAATGGTGTTATAGACCTTGGTGGCATGGAATGAGAGGGTGGACATGTCACCTGCATTGAGGATGCTCTCGCCATTGACCTCGACGCCAAAGGCATGGGCGGCATCGTAGATGACCTTCAGGCCGTACTTGTCGGCAATCTGCTGGATAGCTTCGACGTCGCAGGGTTTGCCATAGACATGGACAGGCATGATGGCGGTGGTCTTGGGGGTGATGGCGGCCTCTATCTTAGCGGGGTCGATACAACCGGTCTTCCACTCGACATCGACAAAGACGGGCTTGATGCCATTCCACCACAGGGCATGGGTCGTGGCCACGAAGGAATAGGGCGTGGTGATGACCTCACCGGTAATCCTTAGGGCCTGCAGAGCGGTTATCAACGGCAGGGTACCATTAGTGAACAGGCTGACATAGGGTACCTTCAGGTACTCGGCCAGTGCTTGCTCCAACCGTTGGTGGTACTCACCATTGTTGGTAATCCACCGCTTCCGCCAGATGTCCTTGAGGAGTTCGTGGAACTCGTCGAGGTCGGGAAGGAGGGGGGATGTGACGGTTATTTTATTCATAATTATTATTTAACGATACGCAACGGAGTTGCTACGATACGGGAACGATGTAAGAGGTAAGATGTAAGAAGTAAGAGACTATTGATGTCAGAGGTAAGAGGTAAGATGTAAGAGTTACTTTTTCCCTTTAGCATCGATTAAATCATTCATCTTTTTACAACGAGTGACGAGAATCTTGACCTTTTTTTTCTAACCTTAACCTTAACCTTTTTTTATTGTTTATTGTTTCTAACTGTCACCTTCCATTCTTTAAATAAGGCACCTGAACAGACCAATGTTCCAGATTGTTCAATTCTATAGTTTTAACTAAACTTGCCATAAACAAATCAAACGAATGGCATTTTCCTGACATCGCCAAATCCAGAAAATCATCTTTGGTCAGTTTCGACATCAATATGCATTTGGGTTACTTCATCCTTTATTTCCCTGAGAAATATTCTTGAAGGATCTTATCAAAGAACGGTTTGTATTTCTGTGGTGTCATTGGACTCGAATAAAAAGCATATATCAAATCTATGTACTCCTTATCCGACAGTACTCCAACGACCTCTGGCTCTTCAAACGTTCTTAACAACTCATCCTGCTCACCCTCACGGAAACAATAGTCAAAGGGAATGGTTGTCTGTAAGGGAAATGAAAAATCCTCATCACTGTCTTTCTTCTTACCAATAGGATGCCCTGCCTCAAACACATACGATACAACCTGATTATCACGAATGTTGCAACCATGCTTAGGAGCAGCTACGCCAGCCCTGCGCTGGGAAGTAGGGAATACCGCAATGATGTGCAGTTCCTCGCTTCTGTAGAGCGATATCAAATATTTATTCTTTGGCGGATTGGTATGTTTGCAGAAACCGTAGATGATATTCTTAGCCTTTAGCATGATGTGGTAGCGTTACAGAATTGCATATAGTCAAGAGCCTCTTCGTAGATGGCCGATTTCTCTTCGTCACCTTCGATAAGCCGAGTCAACGGAATCTCTACGTCCGACTTACCGCCAACGAACACCACCTTCTGCTCATAGACGATCTTAGACCAAAGTGAATCGTTCTGATGAGTAATGTTGGTCAAATCATCAGCACTCTTGTCGCAATATGCATTAATCACACTATCAATAATCTCTTTCTCATACAGGCTGAAAGCCTCCATCTGCTTTCCTATCAGGTAGTCATGCTGCAGTGCAGGAGTCACAATATTTTTGCCTTCCTGATTCTTCTGACACTTCACATAGTCACTAAAAGCACCTTCCTTAACAGCATAAACCTCAGGAGCCACAGGACCCTTCTCCCATGCCTGATAGTTGAACCATGTCAATGGGAAGCCTCTCTTTTCCATAAACTTCTCGTCAATAAGGTACACCATCTTCAGCAATTTGCGAAGATGAATGCCAGGATTCTTCTCTGCGATATACGCTAAAAGAGCCCCATTCTTTTCCATATTTACGGTACTTCCAAAACTCATAGTTCCTTAGTTTCAAGCCTTACTTTTCGTTTGATTTAGTTTGCAAAATTACGAATATTATTTCAATAATTCACCATTTATTTGCACTTTTTATCTTTTAGTATGCACATTTTCCATATTTTGTGTAATAACACATGGCGTATAAGTAACGTTGCTGTAGCGATAGCACACGGGAACGGGAGAACGGGAACGATGTAAGATGTAAGAGTGTTATGAAGGAAGAGGGAAGAGGGAAGAAGGAAGAGTGTTCCTTGATTCCGCCCGATACATTCCTTTACTATTCCTTACCATTCTCATCTATTTCCTGATTCAATTTCTTGCACCTTGCAACCAAGATCTTCACTAATTCTTCAGCATCGTCGTATATGCTTTGAAATTGTTTATCGTCTAAATACTTATTTCTATGAAGAAGTTCAAGCCAATAGAGGCTTTCTCTTGCTTCTTTGAGAGCTATAAAGGATTTACTCTTAAAATCTGCTTTACTTACAGCATTACATGCTTCTGCGTTATTGGCGCCAATAGATGTGCCTGATCTCAATAGTTGGTTGCATAATGCAGAGATAGATTGCAAATAAACAGGTACCGCTTTGTTATATACTCGTTTTCCATTTACCATCTTGTAGCCAGGCTTCTTGTTAGCCGCCTGTTCTAACAAGTAATCGTTGAGCTTGATAATGCGGTCGCCAAAGGCGAGGCATTTCGCTTGGATGGCGTCGCTTACTGCGCTCATTGTTGATGTAAGATGTTAGAAGTCAGATGGAAGAGGACTTCGAGGTCAGATGTAAGAGGTAAGATGTAAGAGAACGAGAACGTTAACGGGAACGGGAACGATGCGCGAAGCAAGCTTCGCTAGTGAAGAGTTAAAAGTTAAAAGTGAAGTTTACCGTTTACTGTTTAGAGTGGATTATCATTACTCAGATTGAACGAATCGAGTGATTTCTTCAATTCTCATAGCAAGGTATTCACCTTCAAACGTGCCCTTTTGAAAGGATATTGTCTGCAAGTAGGTCAGCATAGATCTCGCTACAGCATCACTTTCGGCATGCTTATAACGAAGGTTATACTTGTCCATCTGTTCTATCCAATACTTAAGCAACGAATCCAATGCACTTAAACCACCCTCATCAAATTTCTGACTAAGTTCTTTGACAAGCTTATCCAAGTCATTCTCTGCTTCATAAGGCAATGTTGCACTATCTACTATGTAGTTGCCAAATCCTTCGACATCCATAGCCTTCCAAGTCCGAACCTCACTGTCTTGTCTGGAAAGTCGAGAAAAATAGTTGCTGGCTTGTGCTGCCACATTGGGTTCATATATAAAGACCACCTGTTCATTGATACGCTCGGGGTTGAGTATATCTCGCGAATGTGACACTTTTTGCTTCATGTTCCCCAGATCAAAATTGGAGGTTGACCTGTAACCGAATCTCAGTTCTATCAAAAGATGACGGTTGTTGGAAGAATGATTCCTTTGCCAGTCGGCCATCCCTGCGGCTGCATCCATTGTAGCATCATTGTTTCCCGTGCATGAGGTTTCGTAGGCATCAAGGTCGAGACAGACTATTGACACAGGAAAATATGACTTCCCATAGTCACGTTCGCACAGTTCGTTGAGTTCAGCAAGACATGATGTAGCCAACTTGCTCTGACGGGTAAAATCCTGGCTATACACAAACATATTGTCACACCATTGAGTTGCCATACTGCTCTATACGAGACAAGGCAATATTGAACGACGTAAAAATATCACTGATGTCTGTCCCCTTGTCGGAAAACACGTAACGTGGTTCATCCTTTCCTCTCTGAGCAAGATAGAATACTGTCTTGTCAATCACCTCTTCCTTCTGGGCTATCGACTGGATGGCGGCTACCATGTCGGGGTTATGACTAGCCACAAGCACTTTCACTCCAAGCTCTTTGTGAATTTTCACCAACAAACGGGCGAATTCTACTATCCACTGCGGATGAAGATGAGCCTCTGGCTCGTCAATCATCAGAAGCGTCTCTTTGTCAAGCCATCCATTGCAAAGGAGTTGTGACATATAGGCAAAGGTCTTGACTCCTGTGGCAGCATCCATCACATCAATATCTATTCCCTGTTCCTGGCTCACAAAATGCAACTCACGCTCAAGTCCCATATTATCTTCTGCAAGTTGGATACGTCCACCTATGACGGACTGAATCTGAATGTCAAGAAGTTCGGTTGGGAGTCCTTTTTTCTGAGAATTCTCCCTATACAAGTACGATACAAAGTCGTCCCAAATGTCGTTACCGACAGCATTTCCGCGTTTTGTCACTGCCATAGGAGTATCCACGTAAATAGCACGGCTCAACAGTAATGGAGGTGTGAAAGACTCTTCCTCTAACAATGAGGTCTCTCCTTCCGTAAAGCTAATATTGGCCGGCATCTGCTCGCCATCACTATATTCAGACGTAATCACCTTGACCAAATCTTCCCTGCGATAACTTTCAACTTTCTGTATGTACTTATTAAATCCTTTCTCGAAAGTCTCGCTGCATCCCTGAAGGTAAGTATTGATAAGTTCGTCGGGTGTCAACTCTTCCTGAACTTCACGCTCTAACAGGAAATATCCAAGCCGTCTGTTGAGTGAATTCTCGCTTGCATATTTCCGGAGGTCCTCTTCGGCTTTTTGAATGAAAGCGTAATACACACCTTTCAGTCCTTCCCAGTCTAATTCATCATTTTGCAAGAAACGTCGCAACTGCCGTTTCACAGCTGAATAGTTACTAATCTTAGGGGTCGGTCTGAAGACACGGCTGACTTTCTCGACTTCAAGAATGAGGGCATCCACAAAATAACTCCGCTGGAATCGCTCAAATTCTCGCGTGGAATTGACAAGGTAATAGAGCCATCGTGACAATGTGCTTTTTCCGCAGCCATTTATTCCAGCCAAAACCGTTATGCCATCTACACGAATCGTAGCATCCTTAATGGCATGATAATCTTTTATCGAAAACGTATACATAATATACAGAAATTCTAATCAAGCAATGAAATCTTTTAATATTCGATCTCTAACCGGTCTAGCTCTGCCTTCATCTTGAGTTCACGCGAATACGTCACTCTCATTGGAAACCAAAGAATGGGGTCACCACACATCGTTGTGTCGCGCCCTATAGAATCGCCAGCTTTATCCATCATCATCATATCGCTCTGATTTTCAGTTGCTTTATGACTAGATCATACATTAAAGGTCGTTAATGACCTTAAATGAGGGTGCAAAGGTACGAAAAAAATTCAAATACGGTTCAACAATAACGAAAACTATTAATCCTCAACGTAAATTGCTGTTTTTGCTTTTTAACGTTAATTTGCCATTAATTGGCACATTAATTTGTCGTTAATTGAGCTATGCGAAGGCTGAAGGCTGAGTATCTTGATGTAAGATGTAAGAAGTCAGAGGTAAGAGACTATTGATGTAAGAAGTAAGATGTAAGATGTAAGAGAACTTCGATGGATGATGTATGATGGATGAAAACGGGAACGTTAACGGGAACGGGAACTGTCACCTTACTCCTTTAATCAAACAAATCCTTGATTCTGTCTTCTACCTCTGGACTCAACTTGACACCTTGGCCTATGAGTTGCAAGCCTAATTCGTCAATCCTCCCATCTAGGCGATGTACCTTTCCATCTTTAATCAACCGGCCAAACTCATTTTCGCTAATCTCAATGACATTGTTACAGTTGATATAAGTCTGTTCTTTGGTGAACTTGTTGGTATCGTTCTTTGGAAATACAGGGAATGTATTTAAATCAAGGCCCTTCAACTTTGCCAAACGAAAAGCGGTGTCTGTTTGTGATGAACTGCCCCAACCAATTCTATGGGTATATCCATAACTGTTACACTCGATTATACTGATGATACAACTCTTGTGTAAGTTCAAGCAATTCGGTGCTGTCATTGAACAATAATCGCTCTTCCTCAGGTGCATCCTCAAAGAAGTGATCCAAATCTATCTTATATGAATTTTTAGCATCCTTATTTTCTAACATTTCCTTATAGAAAGTCCATTCTGGAAACTTATGAGAAATGTCAGAAAGCTGGAGGGCATCATACTTGTTATATGCTTTGAGCACTTTGTCCAATGCCTCTCTGTCGGATACAGAGAATTCCTTTAGGTCTGGCTCTGCAATTGCCTTATACCGATGATTGCCAAGTATCAGGTATTTATTCTTGTAACCCTTAGGCTCTTTCAACTTTGTTTTGGCATTCTCCAGAAGACACTTTGCATCTGAGGGGACTATTCCAAAAGGCATTGCATAGTATGCGTCACCTGTAATTGTTCTGCCCGTCTGACGTAAATGATAACGATCAGCAAGCCACAAAAGCTTATATGCCTTCATGTTATCCAACATTTTATCTGGCTGATAGTTAGCCAAATATGTCAGCGCTTGTATTATTTTTCTAATATCCTTCGTCATATTAATCTGTGCAAAGATAATCATTTATTTTGAATCGACCAAATATCACGAGTGTTTTCTTTGTTTATTGTTTACTAACCTTAACGGGAACGATGTAAGAGGTAAGAGGTAAGATGTAAGAAGTAAGATGTAAGAAGTAAGATGTAAGAAGTAAGATGTAAGAAGTAAGAAGTAAGAGGTAAGAGGACTTCGATGGATGATGTTACTTGTCCTCTGGTGTGTAGGCACTGATGCCGTAAACCTTCTTGGTATGGGGATCGATGAAATCACTGTTCTTGAGCTTCGTCATCACGGCTTTCAAGTCATCAGCGGTCAGACAGCCCTTCACCTCGGCCTTCTTGGCCTTGAGTTTGCGCACGGTGAGAGTCTTCGGGTCGGTGCAGTCTAACCAACTATCATAATCGAGCACGCCAGGGTAGTTCTTCTGCAGAAGTGGGTATTGCTCTGCCTTCCAGTCAGGGGCGTCAGAATAGTCGGCATCAGTATTCACCAGTACGGCACATACCTCCTTGCGGTCGCTTTTACTTCCTGCCACCACTACGTACTTCAGGCGTGTGGGATATCCTTCGTTGAGTACCAGACCATCGTTCTTGTCCATCTCAACATAGATGATGTTACCTACTTTCAGGTCGTCAGCACTCTGAACCAGAGATGCCGCCTTCAGATTCTCTTTCAGGTCGGCCAGTTTTCCTTTAAAATCCATACGTGTAAAAAGAATAAGGTATGGAATTAGGACAACTGTTCGTTCATCAATTCTTTGTCTCGGATGTAAGTCACTAGTTTCTCGGAGGCACCACCAGCACGAGCTATCTCGATAAGGGTCATCTCGCCCTTCTGAGGGTCGTCCTGATAGGCCTGCCAAGCAGCCTCATAAGCTGCATCGTGCGACTCAGGCGAGAGTTCCTTCTTGGAGTCCTTGTCGCGACAGTATTCTATCCACTTGTCCAAGCACTGGCGCTCCTTACCAGAAAGATAATCGGTGTCAGCATCTTGCAAGGCGAAGACGAACTGGTTCTCATCCACACGAATAGCACCGGCAAAAGTCTTTAGGTCGTTATGACCACGAAGCGACTCACGGGTCTCGACGGTCTTCAGCACCTTGTCGGACAACATGGGCACAGGGCCGAACTTGCGGGCCTTGAACGTGTCGGGGCACAGCACCTTGCCATAGCTCAGCAGGTAGTCCTTCTGGGCAAAGTACATAATCTTGAACAACTTGATATAGTCCACGCCATCCTGGAACTGCCTCAAGATGTAGAGCACTACGGCTTCAATCTTCTTTATTTCTTCTTTGGTCTTCATAAACGATTCATATCCCGCTTTGGCGGACTATATTGGTTCGCAAAAATACAACTTTTTCTTGTTCGTTATGTGGCTTTAATACTTTTTAACTACTTCACGATACCTTTATTATATCTCCATCATCGTTCCATAACGTTAATTACCATTAATTGGAACGTTAATTGGACATTAATTGAGCTATGCGAAGTCGGAAGGCTGAGTATCTTGATGTAAGATGTCAGAAGTCAGATGTAAGAGGACTTCGAGGTAAGAGACTATTGATGTAAGAAGTAAGATGTCAGAGGTAAGAGGTAAGATGTAAGAGACTATTGATGTAAGAGGTAAGAGGTAAGATGTAAGAGTTACTTTTTCCCTTTAGCATCGATTAAATCATTCATCTTTTTACAACGAGTGACGAGGATCTTGACCAACTCTTCGCAGTCTCCGTAAATACTTTCGAACTGTTTGTCATTTATGTAGCCATTACGATGAAGCAACTGTATCCAGTATAAACTCTCTCTGGCCTCTTTTAACGCAATGAACGATTTCGAACGGTAGTCTGTATCACTAATCGCATTAGTTGCTTCTGCGTTATTGGCGCCAATAGATGTACCTGATCTCAATAGTTGGTTGCATAATGCAGAGATAGATTGCAAATAAACAGGTACCGCTTTGTTATATACTCGCTTTCCATTTACCATCTTGTAGCCAGGCTTCTTGTTAGCCGCCTGTTCTAACAAGTAATCGTTGAGCTTGATGATGCGGTCGCCAAAGGCGAGGCATTTCGCTTGGATGGCGTCGGAAATTGAGCTCATGCCCGTTTATGTATGATGGATGATGGAAGAGGACTTCGAGGTAAGAAGTAAGATGTATGATGTAAGATGTAAGATGTAAGAGGACTGAGTATCTTGATGTAAGATGGATGAACCTTAATTTTGGAGGTGCCTGGCGGATTCGAACCGCCGTAAATTCCTTCCATCCAGCGTACGCATCATGCATCACTGTAGTGTCTTGGAACAATTTATCACAAATATTTAATTGTGTCTATTAGTAATTAACGGTACGATTTGAAGTATCAAAGGAATACAGAGTCATAGAACTCGCGGAATGACTGACATTTCCCTGAATTATACAACGATTCAAAGTCCGTCCATTTTAACTTAAAGACTATCTCCTTTATTTCACGCCAATGCTTACTATAGCTTTTACCTATCGATTTGAAGATGTCTTCCAACTTTGCATATGGATGAAAATAAGTTGTCTGAGGATCACTATTGACATCAACGCCAGCTTTGGTCATCAAGCCATCGGCATCTAAACTATTATCTATCTTCTGAAAAACATTACTCAAAGCCAATAGCCAGGCCTCAGTCTCCATGACGGCAAATCGAACCCGAATAAAGCCTGTTTTATTTAATTCTTCAAGTGGTTCTTGTATATCCTTAATAAAAGCCGCTATGTTCTGTTGATCAAGATGCCTGCCATAAAGTTCGATATAACTCTCGCTATATACATCTCTTAAACCTACTACGTTATCAAAGCCTTGGTCCATATGACCTTGGAATCTATCACGAATATCAGATACGACTGATGTGTCAGAACCTGAATCATAGATCAAGAAATAATTTGGTGCGTCAGCTAATCCAAAATCCCTAAGATCATTTGCAGCCTCCTGAGGGTCTAAGTTCAAACATTCTATTTGTACCTTCGTCCAATCCCATTGATATTTCTCTCCTAACAACTGATAAACAAAGCCTGCCTCAGTAATACCTTCTACATATATGGCAACTTTCATACTTCCTTAGCTTTCTCGAGATATCTGTATATGAAGTCTGTACTAAGCATATCGAAATTATTCAACCCCATTTTCTTAAACTTCAGGAACATATCTGGATGAGTCTTCTTACTAATTCCTGTCGTATGCATACCATCGCGCTGCAGAATTACCCAGTAATCTAAATTGACTGCATTCATCAGGAAATTATCATTTGACGTGACAATCAACTGGATATCATGCACCTCACAATAATCAAAGATAATCTTACTCAATTTACTGGACCTATTGAAATCAAGGCCCTCACCAAGATCATCTACAAGCAACGTCCTTGCTCCCTGCTCTGTAGAAAGGTACGCCATATAAGCAAAGATATATAATACACGGAGCATTCCATTAGACAATAAGGCAGAGTACAAAGGAGTATTCACTCCATGTTCCTTAATGAGAACAATGGAATATTTATCAGAGAGCTTAAGTAATTTTATCTTTTCAATCTCATAATTCAATTCCTTCATCTTTTCTATCACAAAACTCTTTTTCTCCACATTCTTGTCTAATGTCTCAAATATGTCAGAGAAATCAATTTTCTCATTAAACATACTTGGAATGTGATCTGATTTTGTAGATGACAACTCGCTAAAAGAATAACCTTTCAGCTTCTCTGCCCACTGCATGATAGACTCAAATTCCGGATAGTTCTTCGTATCACGCTGAGACTGGACGCACAACTTATTGGCTGGAGGATTAACCTCTGTATTGCCGATAAAAGCATGTTCTTTGTTTCTTGAAATAATTTTATCATTGCCTCTATAAAGAGTCTCATCAGTGATTACATTATCTGTATAATTGTAGCCATACGTCAAAATCGTGTTATCATCTGTCATGAACTCCACCTTACACCAATGTGAAGGGGTCGCTGCATTAACATCGCCGTTCAGGAATCTGACAAACAAGACAATCGCATTCAACGTCTTAGACTTGCCGACAGCATTCCTGCCGACTATCAAATTCAGATTACCAAAGGACACTTTATCAAGAGCCCAATTGTAATCACTATATTCAAACGATGTTATCTTCATATTTACACTTTGTTACTTACTTTTCAGTTTTCAAGTTCTTTAAGCAGGATGGCGGGAACGATGTAAGATGTAAGAGGTAAGAGGTAAGATGTCAGAGGTAAGAGGTAAGAGGACTTCGATGGATGATGTATGATGGAAGATAACGATAACGATAACGGGAACGATGTAAGATGTAAGAGGTAAGAGGTAAGAGGTAAGAGGACTTCGATGTAAGATGTAAGAGGTAAGAGGTAAGAGGTAAGAGGACTTCGATGGATGATGTATGATGGAAGATAACGATAACGATAACGTTAACCTTTTTTTATTGGTTATTGGTTAACGTTTATTGGTTATTGTTTATTGTTACCGTGTAGAGTGTAGAGGGGACTCTACACTCTACACGGGAGGGGGTTACTTCGTGGTGTCACTGAAGGTGACGACACGATTGAATTCGATGTCTTCGAAGAGGGTGTCGGTGGCGCCGAAGCCTTGGGCGGTCAGACGGTTGGCGTCAATCTTATAGCGGTTGACGAGGGCCTTGCGGACGGACTCGGCACGGGCTTCAGAGAGTCGCTGGTTGACTTCCCTGTCACCTTCGATAGAGGCGTAGCCTTGGATGAGCACCTTGGAATCGGGATGGTTACGCATGTACTTGGCTATCATCTCGACATTAGCGAACTGGGAGGCATCGATGGTGCTGACGTTCTTGCGGAACACAACCATGGGCTGCAGAACGTAGGCGGACTTCTTCTCGACAACAGCTGCAGTGGGCTTGGGGGTGTTGGCGGCAGCTGACTGGCAGGCTGCGAGGGCACGCTCCAGGTTGGCAATCTTGGCATCCTTGTCGGCGGCAAGTTGAGCCTTGCTGGTTTCAGCAGCACGGAGACGGTTGTTCAGTGCATCGATTTCCTGCTGTGACAGGGCCTTGATAGCGTCTACGTCCGGTGACTTCTTCCAACCGGTCTTACCGATATTCAAGGTCAGGCCAAGTTCTGCAGAGAAGCTGCGGTCGAAGCCAGTGAAGTAGGTACCATAGTCACTATGGGTGGTCTGAGCGGCGTCGAAGAGACGGTCGTCGGACAGGTTCATGCCGACTTCCAGGTTCACAGCCACGCGCTTGCTGACCTTGAAGGTGTTCAGCAAACCAGCGCTCCAGCCATGAGCGTAGTCGTTGGCCGTCATGTTACGGGTGATGCCAAAACCGACATAGGGAATGAAATTCCATACGCGGCACTCGTTATAGCCACACAACAGGTTGCTCAGGTTGAAGAGCATCTGCTCCTGGGCTGTCCAGTACTTATAGGAATTGTGAGACTTGTTCTTCAGACTGCCATTGGCATCGGGTGACACATAGCGACCCCAGATACCGGTAGCCTTGGTGCGGAGACCGAAGCCGGGGGTGAACCACTTACCGATGGCAAAAGAGGCACCTACGGCAGAACGGGAACCGTCGAACATGCCGGGCTGGTCGTTCATACCTTTCTCGACACCTGTGTAGAACGCATTGTAGGTGGCACCGGCTGAAATGAACCAGTTGCTCCAGAAAGAGTTGGTCTCAACACTGTACTTGAGGGTGGGGTCGGCCTGATTGTCGGTCTGAGCCTGTGCAGTCACTGCGCCAATAGCGAGGGCTGCGAATAAAATCATCTTTTTCATTGATATATTTGTTTTTTTTTGTTTTTGTTTTCGTTTTCGTTTTTTGTCTTTGTTATTAGTTGACAGAACCACCGGAGTGACCGCCCTGATCAGACGAGGTGCTGACAATCTCGAAGACGGGCTCACCATAGACGCGGGCCTTGAAGACCTTCGTCTTGGAGGTCAGCGTGATGTCCTTATAGGGCTGGGTTACACGCCATGTGGCAGTGCCACGTGCGTCGGAAGTGAATGTGGCCTTCTTGGTAGTCTCTAAATAAGTACCAAACTTTTTCTTAATGAACGTCGTGACCAGTAAGCAGCGCAACGACGAGATTTCCGTAGCACCAGCCTTCACTTTATAGCTAATCGTATTCTCGCCGGCAACGATGGGCGATGTGCCTGTAGTCACCTCGGCATTTTCTGATGTTTCAGTGACTTGGGCCTTCAAGAAGTTGAACCAGTCGGAGAAGTGAGGGATGCTGACCTGCCACTGGTTGTTGCCAAGATCGGTCATCGGGAGCGTCTCTGTACCGTCCTCGCTGACACACTCTATGTCGAAACCGGAGGAGTTGTCCATACCCAGCGTAACCAACACAGGTTCACTGAACACAGCACCGTCAGGTTTGCAACGGATGACCAACACGTTGGCTTCCAGCTCGTCCCATAATGAGGTCGATTGCAGCTTAGTCTCGGCAGGTACGAATGTGGTAATGGAGAAGGGAGACGTCGTATTGCCGGTAATGACAATTGTGGGCGGCACATTGATAGTGGCCTTTGTGCCAGTAACGTTCTGGTTCTCAGGGTCATTATTGACCTCCTGACCATTCTTGGCATCATCCTGACTGACCTCGACAGTCGGTTTCTTCACCAACTGTACGTCAATAGCAAGCGTCAGCTTGTCATAGAAATCCACAGCCATTTCCTCCTGATCGTAGTACTGATCAGACTTTGGCGTGATTTTCAGTTTACCCTGAGCAGCCGTCTGCTCAAATACGGCACGCGTCACATTACTCAACGTCTTGCCCTGGTAAGTGATGTCGGCAGGCGTGTTGGTGGTAACCACCAGTGTACGCGTTTGATCAACGACTACAGGCGTCACATTGGGCGCACTTTCAGTGCTTCGGTGGCACGATGTCGTGAGACCGAGCATAGTCGCAGCACAGAAAAAAATACAAAATTTTTTCATAATTAAAATTAAATGAGTTATAAAAAAAATATCAATTGTCGTTTTCCAAATATTTCCTGACATACTGTTCTACGTATGCCGCCTGCCAATAATGCGCAGAATGGTTAACATCAGGACGTGTCTCGACCTGACGCCCCATCTTCTGGTCGGCATACTCATAGTACGACTCCATATTGTACTCCATATCATAGTACTCTGGCAACTTCAGACGGACAGCCCCCCTGCGCATCTGGCGCTTGCCGCCGAAGGGGATGGCAAAGTGGAAGCCGGCATTATACTCACCACCCGTGAGGATGCCGAAGACGCCAATGGCATAGTCGGCGTAATGACGGGTGATGTCGAGACGGCCCCCATAGTCGCCATAGACAAAGCGGCCTCCCGTCACCTCGGCTTCCAGCTGGGTAGGTGTGTGGTAATAGCTGGCCTTGCCCAGCACGCTCACCTTGTCAAGTTTCTCAAAACGGTACTTATCGTCATCGACGTAGGCCTCGCCCAGGACAGCCGTCTTCAAGCCGAGGGTCAGGTGCTTGCCTGCACGATAAGTGAGGTGGGCATCGAAGCCCATCAGGTTTCCCATGAACATGCCTCCTGACACCATCGCCTTCAGACTGTTACTGAGACGGGCCTCCTGCTGGATGGCCGCCACACCGATGCGGATATAGCCTTCAGGCTTGCTGTTCCACACGTTGGAGGCAATGGGGAAGACGGGCATCAGGGTGATGCGGTTGCCGGGCCACAGGGTGGTCTCAATGACTGGGGCTATACTGACTGTATATTCGTAAAGAACGTCAAAACGGTGATTGTCCAGCGATACCATCGGATAGGCCGTCAGGTCGAAACGCCAGGCAGAGTTATTGCCCGACGGACGGCCCTTCAGTTGGCTGAGAATGGGTGCGGTGGCATAGTCAACGACGACTTGCCAACCACCAGCACCGTGACGACCATGAACGGCGACCTGGGGTATCTGATATTCGGTGACAACCAGTTCTACGCAGGAATAGCCGGGGAAATAACGCCCTAACTCCTGCAACGCAATGGCTGCCCCCCGGAAGGTGCCGCGATAGGCTGTAGGTTCCACGCTGGCATAAACCACACTATCGACCAGGTTGACACGGATATCCTCGAAGCCTTGTTTGGCGAGCACGTCCATGATGCCGACTGCAGCGGCCTGCAGCACTGATACCAGACAGGCGGCTGCTACTATCAATCTCTTTCTCATTGCTTGAATCGAATGGTGTACTGGTAACTGACGGTGGCACTGATGCCCTTGAACTCGCGGGTGAAGCAGGTGAGATTCAGATGACGGAACAGATGGGCTCCTACACCCACATTGACACCACGGGTGTCATACTCGCCCATCACCCGCACCATCGGAGCAAAGAGGGGGGAGTAGCTGACACCGCCAAAAACACCATCATAGAGAATGCCCATGCGGATGGGCTTAGCAAAACCGGCCGTCACGGAGAAGTTGCCGATGCCCTTGAGGGGGAGCGTCTTGGTCACGACGCCATAGACTGCCGCATAGTAGCTGTCGCCGTGCGAAGAATAGAAATCGTTGGCTCCAACCAGGACGGACGGCCACCACGAGCCAGCTTTCTCACGAAGCGGAAGTATGCGGAGGCTGAGCGAGCGGTCTTGCTGATAGAAGCCGACTGTCGGGTCGCTCGGTGACTTCTGACACTTGATCAGGGTCTCGCGCAGGGTCACATCAAAAAAGGAGAAGGGAGCGAAGTTGACATAATAGACGCCAGTATTGTAATTCATCGACTCCGCCAGCAGCTCCTTCTGTACGAGACTGGCTCCACCGTCGAAGGTTCCGCCTTGGCGCACTTCTGCGGTCGGGATGTTCAACAGGCCAGGAGTTCCTATTACTGTCTGCGACAGTAATTTAACGTTAACGAAAAGCAACAAAGTTGCTACGATAACGATAACGTTAACGTTAACCTTAACGTTCATAGTTGAAAGGTGAAAGGTGAAAGGTGAAAGGTGAAAGGTGTCTTCACTCTTCACTTCTTGCGGTGCTTATGGTCACTGCCGTAACCATAATAGCCGTAGCCATAGCGTTTGCCGTAGCCGTAGCGGCCATAGCCGTAGCCGTAGCGGTGGTAGCCGTAGTGGTGGTCGGCATCGGTACCGTTGAGCAGCATCGCCATATTGTTGTATTTCTTCTCGTCGTAGGCTTTCTGGAGTTCGGGGAGCATGGAGCGTTCCAGCAGTCCGGCACGAACCACAAAGAGGGTGACGTCGGCTCCGTGGCTGACGATGGTGGCATCGGCCACAATCTCTACAGGCGGACAGTCCACGAAAATATAGTCGTACTGCTGGCGCAACTCGTCGAACATGGGCTTTAACTTCGGTGAATAGAGCAATTCCGTCGGGTTGGGGGGTAACTTACCCATCGGCAATATATCCAGCTTCTTCCCGTTTTGGTTGACGTTGACGTTGACGTTATCGTTCCCGTTTTTGTCTTTGTTTTGGTTTTCGTTAACGTTAACGTTGACGTTATCGTTCAAATCCACCCTGACGATGACATCGTGGTAGTCCGCTATCTGTCCGTTGAGGTAGTTGGTGAGTCCCTTCTTAGGACTGCCGGCAAACTCAGACAGGGAGCCACGGCGCAGGTCGAGGTCGATACAGATGACACGGCTGTCGCGGATGGCAAAGGACGCGCCAAGGTTGGCGGTGATGAACGTCTTGCCGCTGCCCGGGTTGAAGGAGGTGAGCATGATAATCTTGCACTGCTTTTCCTGATTGGTCATGAACTCCAGATTGGTACGCACCACACGGTAGGCCTCGTTGGTGATGTCGCGACTGTGCTGGCGCACCACGAAGCGATAGCCGTCGTCGGTGGTCTCCTCGCCCTTCTTGGGTTTCCACAGGGGCAACTCGCCCACATAGGGAATGGTGAGATTCTCCAAGTCCTTGCGCCCGCGTACCTTAGAATTACTCATCTCGCGCAGGATGAAGAACGCAGCCGGGAGGGCCAAAGCGAGGGCAAAGGCTATGAGCAGGATACGGTTCTCGTCAGGGGAGGTCGGTGCACTGCTGCCCCAAGGGTCGGCAATGATACGGGTGTTGTATGCCGTGAAGGCCTGCGACAGCTCGTTCTCCTCACGCTTCTGGAGCAGGAAGAGGTAGAGCGACTCCTTGACCTTCTGCTGGCGCTCGAAGGACAGCAGGTGGTTCTGCTGCTGCGGGGCAGCCGTGAGCTTGCTCAAGGCCTGACCATGGACCGCCTGCACCGAAGACAACTGGGCGTTGAGGGTGGCATGGGCGTTGTCGAGGGACTTCATAATGGCACTGCGGAGATTGTCGAGATTCACGTCGATGTCGCCCACGAGCGGGTTCTGTTCACTGGAATTGGACACCAGGTTGTTACGCTCCAGAATACGTGTATTATATTCGGCAATCTGCATCTCAATGGCCGCATTACCGATACCGGTACCGGCAGGCATCAACTGCTTTTCATGGGACGGGTCGGACACATAGTTGCGCACATAACGGATCATGTAGAGCTGGTTGCTGATAGCCTGGCGCTCGGCATCGGAGGTAGCCTCCTTACCGACGGCCTGACTAGCCGCCTGCTCGACACTGAGCATGCCGTGGGAACTCTTATAGGCGGCGATGTCTCCTTCGACATCACTCAGTTCCGACTCGATGACGGCCAGACGCTCCTTGATGAACTCGTTGGTGGAGACACTGACCTGATTGCGGTTCTTGACCCAATTCTCATTGTAGATGTTGACGATGGTCTTGAGGATGTTTTCGGCACGCGGGATGGAGTTATCGACACAGGTGATGTCGATGATATTGCGGGTGTCAGGCTGCAAGGCGGCGGTAATCATACCCCCATAGCGACCCGCTGCAGCCACATAGCCCGTCCGCTGGACCAGGATCTTAGCCTGCATTCCCTTATTATAATATAAGGTGGGCTTGACCAGGATGGCGCCAAACGCCGACTTGCCCTTCTTGCCTATCTTTAAATGATAAAGACTGTCAACATCTTTACCGCGGCGGACAACATCAGACAGCGTGACCGTCTCGTCACCATTCAGCGTCAGCGTGAAACTGGCCTGCAGGTTGTCGTCGATGTCGGGCAACTCCACTTCCACCGGCAACGATTCGGCATACAGCGGTTCGTCGCGGAAGTAGCCCGGGCGGAAATAGCTGAAGTCGAGGTGGAGACGCTTGACAAGGTCATAGACGACGGCCGGGGAATGGATGGCGGCGATTTCATCGGAGATATTCGTGGTGATATTGTTGACACCGAGGTCTTCAATCAGCCTAATGTCATTGGACTTGTCACCACTGCTCTTGACCAGAATAGAGGTGGTGCGGGTGTAGCTCTTGGGCGTGGATAGCAGATAAAGCGTGGCTGCGCCCATGAAAACGAACAGCGAGAGCACGAACCACGGCCAGTGACGCAGGCAAATCATCAGCATTTCGAGGATGCTGAGCGACTCGTCGGGCATGGCACGGCGCAGGGCTGCGTTAGCAGTATTTGTAGTCTTTGTTGATGCCATAATTTAAACGATAACGAAAACGATAACGATAACGATAACGATAACGAAAACCATAACTATTTGCCTATAGCCCAGATGAGTGCGCCGGTAGAAATCAGAGAAGCAATCATGCCGAACCAGAAACCAGGCTGGTAGGCCGTGCTGGACATGACAGTACTGTTACGCTTGTACTTGTTGTTGGGCTCTACGTAGATGACATCGTTCTGGCGGATGTAATAAACGGGAGAGTTATATACACTCTCCGCACTGGTCAGGTCAACGCGGTAGGGCACCTGCTTGTCGCCCTCCTGGCGCATGACCAGTACATTCTTGCGAAGGCCGTCGATGTTCAGATCGCCCATGGCGATGGCTTCCAAAAGTGTGATGCGGTCCTTATTGATCTGCTTCACGCCCGTGCCGGCATTGCCCAAGACGGAGAAGCTCATATTGTAGAAAGCAACGGTAACTATCGGATCCTTGCAGAGGCTCTGACTGATGAGCTCGTTCTTGATGAGTTTCTCGACTTCGTTGCGAGAACAGCCCTGGATCTTGATGGGACCCAAGACGGGGAACTCGATCTCGCCATTGTCGTCGACGGTGTATGGGGCATAGTTCTGGCCGCCCGCCATCATCATACTACTGCCACCGTTTCGGCCGGAGAGGTTGAACAGCTCCATCAGTTTTTCATCACGGCTATGTACGAAAATACTCAGTTTGTCACCCGGCATGAAGCGGATATAGCCGTCGCCCTGCGTCTTGATAGGCACATTCTCATAGACATCCTGTAAATACGTGATGTTGGTAGGCGTCTTACAAGAGGTGAGCAATGCTGCACCTAACACGAACAAATAAAAATATCGTTTCATAATTCTTATGTATTATTTCAAAGTGGTTGGATGTCTTCCAAGGGTACCTCGGTATAGACATAATGGTTGGTGCCCATCGACACCTTGATGACAATATAGGACGTATGACCAGCCTTGTAATACCAGCCATCCAAACCTGCCAAAGCACCACGCATGACCCTGATCGGTTGGTCGGTTTTAAGATCTTCTACCGTAATATGAACAGGATTGTCCGCCTTTCCCAAGATATACTGCAACTGCTGCATCTCGTTTTCAGAAACATAGGCGTAAGTCCTTTTTTCCGTTGTGCGGTTCAGCATAAAGCGCCAGACGGAAGCGTACTCGAGCATGATGGGCAACAGGTTCGACTCCGTGGTGCGTACAAAGACCTTACCAGGAATCAGGATGGTCTCTTTGATGTGGCGTGTGCGGTTGGCATATATTTTCTCTTCAATACGGCTGGCTACGAACACCTCGTAATCAGCTTTTGTCAACATGGTTCGTATCACTTTTTCTTTGGTCGGCTTGCACTCTGCGATATACCATCGCAAGTCACCGTTTTGTACGGCAAAGCCAGAGCCTGTGAGCATATTTGCCGGGCTCGTCGTGGCTTTTTGGGGTGTCTTCAACTCCTCATCCATTTGTCCACAAATTCATAACCGCCTCGTCATCAGCCTTTTACCCCGCGCTGACACAGAGGGGATACCAAATCGGGGGCAAAGGTAAGCATTTTTTTTGGAACAATCACTATAAACATTAAAAAAAATACTATATTTTGCCCATTTTTTGTTTAATCCTATTCTATTAAGACGACCCATACAATAAACTGCCGAGTTCGACGTTTAATAGATAGTATGAAGATATTTGCAGTAGGCATGAATTATATCCAGCACAATAAAGAGCTGGATGGTGCGTTATATAAACCAGAGAGGCCCGTCATCTTTACCAAGGCCGACTCGGCGCTGTTGAAGGATGGGAAGCCTTTCTTCATCCCCGACTGGAGTACGCAGGTAGACTATGAGACGGAGCTGGTGGTGCGCATCAGCAGACTGGGTAAAAGTATCCCAGAACGCTTTGCACACCGTTATTATGACGCTGTGACCGTGGGCATCGACTTCACGGCACGCGACTGGCAACGTGAAGCGCGCGAAAAGGGGCAACCCTGGGAAATCTGTAAGGGCTTTGACGGGTCAGCGGTCATCGGAAGCTGGATAGAGAAAGAGAAATTCCGCGACGTGCAGGCTCTGCACTTCCATCTGGACATCAATGGGCAGACGGTGCAGGAGGGCTGTACGAGCGATATGCTCTACAAGATAGACGAGTTGGTGAGCTACATCTCACAATTCTTTACGTTGAAAACGGGCGATTTGTTGTATACAGGAACCCCAGTAGGCGTAGGGCCGGTCAAGATCAATGACCACCTGGAAGGGTGGTTGGAGGAGCGGAAGGTGATGGAGTTTAATTGCAAGTAGAGACCCCACCCCCGGCCCCTCCCGAGCGGGAGGGGAGGGAGGGGAGGATAAGGATTATAAAAATAAGGATTCATGGAGAAGGTACGACATCTGATGACAATGATGAGACGAGGAATGCTATTCCTCCTCCTCATTGTGGCTCCCCTCCCCTCCCGTTCGGGAGGGGTCGGGGGTGGGTTCTTCTTCAATCTTACGGCTGATGAGGTCAGGATTGACACGCTATTACCTGTCTTCAACTATGCCTATCCATTAGATTCTCACTATGCCGACTCCACTTACGAGGTCTCCATTGAGTATCCTGAATTCGTTCCAATGAGCGCGGAGGAGATTGAGCGGTATCAAGCCATTAGTCGTGAGCAGTTGGGAATGAGTCATGAGGATTTGCCTGCATTACCCGTCATCCACCAATCCATTAGCGTTGAGCGCAAAAAGGGTACGCTACATATTGGCTTTATTCCGCTGGTATATCGGGATGGACAATACCAGAAGTTGGTGAGTTTTAAGTTAGATGTAAGAAGTAAGATGGAAGATGGAAGAAGGAGGGCTTCAGACATCAGACATCAGACATCTGCCGTCTCACGTTATGCAGACAACTCGGTATTGCGTTCGGGGTCATGGGCCAAGATTCGGGTACCGACATCCGGCATCTTTCAGATTACCGCTGATTTGGTCAAAAAGGCCGGTTTCAACGACATTAATAAGGTGAAGGTATATGGTTATGGAGGGGCCCGTCAGCCTGAGCAGTTGACTGCCGACTACCTGGCAGAGACTGACGACCTGAAAGAGGTACCTACCTGCACGATTAATGGACGTCGCCTCTTCTATGCCGTAGGCCCTGTCTCTTGGGATGCTAACTACCGTCGTATCCGCAACAACTACTCGGACTACGGCTACTATTTCCTGACAGAGAACGACAGTACTGCGCTGACCATAGAGAAGGATGCCTTCATCAGCAGCTGCTACCCACAGCGCGAGAACTATTGCACACTATACGAAGTAGATGACTATGCGTGGTATCATGGTGGACGCAACCTGTATGACGCGACGGAAATCAAGGCTGGGGCATCAAAGGCCTACACCATTGCCGCCAAAGGAACCGGTAACGGACAACTGACCATCGTGCTGTCGGCCATCGACGGCGCCAGCATCACGGTGAGTCTGAACGGTGAATCGTTAGGGACGGTCAACATCATCAAACAAGGCGAATATGATGCCATGCAGACGGCTTCCCGTAGCTTTTCCGTCAGTAACCTACAGGCCAGCAACACGGTAAGCATCCAGACAAGTGCCACCAGCGGTACCACCCGTCTGGACTACATCTCCATCTACTCTGAACAACCTGAGGCCAGTCCCGATTTGGAAAACGGTACCTTTGGCACACCAGAATTCGTACATCGCATTACAAACCAGAACCATCATGCCACAGCAGCAACGGATATGGTGATTATCATACCCACCTCACAAAAGCTGCTGAAAGAGGCCCAGCGACTGAAAGTCCTGCACGAACAGCACGACTCGCTGCGCGTCACCATCGTACCTGCCGACGAGCTCTACAACGAATTCTCGAGTGGTACACCTGATGCCAACGCCTATCGTCGCTATATGAAGATGCTCTACGACAGAGCAGAGACAGAAGACGACATGCCCCGCTATCTGTTGCTGATGGGCGACGCGGCATGGGACAACCGTATGCGTACCAGCGAGTGGGCCAACACATCCGTCGATGACTTCCTGCTATGCTACGAAAGCGAAAACTCATACAGCCATACCAGTTGCTATGTCAGCGATGACTATTTCGGACTGTTAGACGACAATGAAGGCGCCAGTCTGCTGACAGAGAAAAGTGATCTTGCCGTAGGACGCATTACGGCACGTACAGCTGAAGATGCGAAGATTGTTGTCGACAAAATCGACAACTACATCCATAACAAGGAGGCGGCTATCTGGCAGAACACCGTCTGCATGATGGGCGATGACGGCAACCAGAACCGCCACATGGAAGACGCTGACGCTGTTGCACAACTGGTGGAAACGCAGCATCCTGACATACTGGTCAAGCGTGTCATGTGGGATGCCTTTACCCGTGTAAGTTCGGCAACGGGCAATCGCTATCCTGACGTGACCCGGCTGATACGTCAGCAGATGGCACAGGGTGCACTGATCATGAACTACTCAGGACACGGACGTGCCGATGCCATCTCTCACGAATACGTGCTGACCCTGTCTGACTTTAACATCACCTCGTCCATGCGCCTGCCGCTTTGGATGACAGCATCGTGCGACATCATGCCCTTTGACGGACAAGAGGAGAACATTGGCGAGACGGCTCTGTTCAATGCCCAGGGAGGGGCCATCGCCTTCTTTGGCACCACTCGAACTGTTTACCAACCCCAAAACAGACTGATGAACCTGGCATTTACGCGGCAGGTGCTGAGTCTGGACGAGGATGGGCTGATGATGCCTATCGGCGAAGCAGTGAGACGGGCAAAGGGGGAACTGGTAACGACAGGCATCATTGTCGGCTACCAGCCAAACGGTCAACCAATCTGGTCAACTGACAAATCGGAGAACAAACTGCAATACTCCCTCTTAGGTGACCCCGCCCTGCGTCTGGCTCTACCCACAGCCTCTATTGTCGTTGACAGTATCAACCACACAGCGATTGGTGACGACATACTGACCCTGAAAGCTGGTACAACGGCAACGATTAGCGGACGCGTGCTGAACAACGCCCTCATGACAGACAGCTGTTTCAATGGCACCGTCAATGCAATGGTGCGCGATGCAAAAGAACAGATTATATGTAAGATGAACGACACATCGGAAACTGACGAGCCTTTCATCTACTATGACAGGACGAGCACCATCTTTAACGGAAACGACAGCGTGCGACAGGGACGCTTCACCTTTACCTTTGTGGTACCCAAGGACATCGCATACTCCGACCAACAGGGCATCATCAACCTCTTTGCTGTCAACAACACCAAGACCGTCACAGCCACCGGTCGTTTCGAACAGTTGGTCATGAACGGCACCAGCGAGGGCAGTGGCAATCAGCAAGGTCCCAGCATCTACTGTTATCTGAACAGCACGGCATTCGTCAATGGCGGCGACGTGAACACAACGCCCTATTTCGTGGCAGAACTGGCTGATGAGGACGGCATCAATGCGGCAGGCAGCGGTATTGGTCATGACCTGCAGCTGATTATTGACGGAGAGATGAACAAGACATACTCGCTGAACGATTACTTCCAGTATGACTTCGGCAGTTATACCAGCGGCAAACTGGGCTACAGCATCCCTGCACTGGACTATGGCCAGCACCACCTGCTGTTCCGTGCCTGGGACGTGATGAACAACTCGTCGACAGCTGAACTGACATTCAATGTGGTAAAGGGTGTAGAACCTGTATTCAGCGATATGGACTGCACGCCCAATCCTGCGACGACCAAGACAACGTTCCGTATTATCCACGACCGTGCTAACAGTCCTCTGGATGTTACTATCGATGTCTATGATATCTCCGGGCGTCACCTGTGGTCGCATAGCGAATCAGGCACCTATCCTCATAACACGCTAACTATCGACTGGGATCTCACGACGAATGCAGGGGGGCAGTTGCGTACCGGCGTCTATCTCTATCGGGTCCAGCTGAGCAGTGAAGGCAGCTCGCACGTATCGAAAGCGAAGAAACTGATTGTGCTGACGCACAAATAAAGGTAAAAAGGTAAAAAAGTAAAAAGGTAAAAAAGTAAAAAGGTAAAAAGGTAAAAGGGTAAAAAGGTAAAAAAGTAAAAAATGAAATATATGAAAGATATGAAGAAAAAAATGAATAGTAAGGTAATTGGTTGGGTAAGAAAGGTTTTACCTTTTTACCTTTTTACTTTTTTACCTTTAACAGGTTATGCTCAGGACTCCAAGAGCCAGTACCATCCTATTAACCATGCTGTTATTTCACAGACCATCGCCCCAGATGCCCGTAGTGCAGGTATGGGCGATATCGGTGCGGCCACCGATCCGGATGTCAACTCACAGTATTGGAATCCCGCCAAGTATCCGTTCTGTATCAGTAAGGCTGGTGTGGCACTGAACTACACCCCCTGGCTGCGTCAGTTGGTGAACGATATCGACCTGGCCTACGTAGCCGGCTACTATCGCATTGGCGACTATGCTGCCATCAGTGGTTCGTTGCGTTACTTCTCGTTAGGTGAGGTGTTTACCTCAATGGAAGAGAACGCGATGACCGTCAAGCCCTACGAGATGTCACTGGACGTCGGTGCCTCACTGATGCTGAGCGAGAAATTCTCGATAGCCGCCGCACTGCGCTGGCTCTATAGTGACTTGCGCTACGACTATACGGAGAATGCGTCGCCTGCATCGGCCTTTGCTGCCGACCTGGCCTGTTACTATCAGAACTATCTGAACATCGGACAGCGCGAATGTCAGTTGGGCTTGGGTATGAATATCTCGAACGTCGGTTCAAAGATCACCTACTTTGGCGATGACCGTTCGCAGTTCCTGCCTGCCAACCTGCGATTAGGTGCCTCGCTGATGATTCCTGTTGATGAGTACAACCGCTTCACGATTGCTGCTGACGCCAACAAGTTGTTAGTACCCATGGAACCTACAGAGGAGATGTGGAAGGAGGACGATCCTGACGGTACCAAGTATGGCAGTCTCGAAGCTTATGCCATCGAGAAGTACAATGACGTCAGTTCTATCTCTGGTATCTTCAAGAGTTTCAACGATGCTCCTGGCGGTTTCAAGGAGGAACTGGAAGAGATTCAATGGAGTGTAGGTGCAGAATATATCTATCACGACCAGTTCTCGCTGCGTGCGGGTTATCACCATGAGTCGGAGAACAAGGGTAACCGCACCTACTTCACGGTTGGTGGTGGTTTCCGCATGAACGTCTTCTCTCTCGACGTTGGTTATGTCATTTCCACAGCCAAGAGTAATCCTCTTGACCAGACATTACGCTTCACGCTGGCGTTCGATATGGATGGGATTAAAGACCTGTTTAGAAGGTAAAAACCCACCCCCGGCCCCTCCCGCTCGGGAGGGGAGGGCAACCCACCCCCGGCCCCTCCCGAGCGGGAGGGGAGGTGATAAGATAATAATAGTATAATTGAATATGAGAAACAATAGATTTGAGACTACCGATGCTTCGACATACCAACTGTTGTTGGATAAAGCACGAGAGATGAGACAGAATCCAACTGAAGCAGAATCTATTCTTTGGAGTTATCTATCGGATAATAAATTGGGCGTTCACTTCCGCAGACAGCATCCTGTCTATGGCTATATCCCAGACTTTGTCAGTCTGAAGAACCAAATCATTATTGAAATTGACGGTGGATATCACCTTGAGGGTGAACAGCCAGAAAAAGATGCTGAGCGTACCAGATATTTAAATCAAGCAGGTTTTGTCGTCCTTAGATTTACAAATGAAGAAGTACTGTGTGATATAGACAGCGTTTTAGAAGATATTAAAGACCTCATAACTACCCCCCAAAAATCTGCTCTCCCCTCCCGTTCGGGAGGGGCCGGGGGTGGGTTCCGCATAGGAATGGGCTACGACGTCCACCGCCTAGTAGAAGGTCGTGAGTTATGGATGGGCGGCATTAAAATACCATTCATTCTCCCCTCCCGCTCGGGAGGGGCTGGGGGTGGGTCCTGGGGTCTGTTAGGACACAGCGATGCCGATGTGCTGATACATGCTATCTGCGACGCCATACTCGGTGCTGCCAACATGCGCGATATTGGCTATCACTTCCCTGACACCTCGGCAGAAACCGACGGAATGGATAGTAAGATTATCCTTAAGAAAACGATTGAGCTGATAGCTACCAAAGGTTACCAATTGGTGAATATCGATGCCACCATCTGTGCTGAACGCCCCAAGATGAACCCGCACATCCCAGAGATGCAGCAGTGCATGGCGAACGTCATCGGCTGTGATGTAGATGCCATCAGCATCAAGGCTACAACGACCGAAAAGCTGGGCTTTACTGGACGTATGGAGGGGATTAGTGCGTATGCGGTAGCATTGTTGACCCACCCCTAAAAAAAAGAACGTTACTACTCATCAACGAGCGGTAACGTTCAAAGCCTATGTTTAACTAAAAATCCTTTTCCAATACTAATCCAGCCTTTCGACTGGAAGTCTGTCCTTCGACAGCATATATAACTAATACTAACCTTTTCGCTTTAAAAAGAAAGTTATGACCGTCTCGCGACGACCACTGTTACCCTAACACATTTAAAACTTTCTTATTACCAATAACTAAAAACCTAAAACTATAAATATTACTACTAACCTAAAACAATCTATTAACCATTCTTGACTTCACTTAGTCAAGTTTGTCATGTTTGACGATGCAAAGGTACAATGTTTTTTAAAATAATGCAATACTTTTGATGATTTAAGTGTAAAAAAGCACTCTATTCTTGATTTAAATCAAGTGTTGTGCGCGAAAACATTCAAAATTTATAGATAAGGAATGGCTATCAGGCAGGAATCAAAGAAGAAAAATCGGGGCATTTTCTTGGTTATTCTATCATTTTGCACTACCTTTGCACCATGCGAGTACTTATTATTAATACGAGTGAACGTACAGGTGGTGCTGCCGTAGCCGCCAGCCGCCTGATGGAGGCCCTCAATCATAACGGTGTCAAAGCCAAGATGCTGGTACGCGACAAGGAAACCACCCATCTTTCTGTCTGCGCACTGCCTCAGACATGGCAACTGCGCTGGAATTTCCTGTGGGAGCGTTTCTGCATCTGGCTGTATCTACGCCTGAAACGTGAACATCTGTTTGAGATAGACATCGCCAACTGCGGCACAGACATCACCAGTCTGCCAGAATTCAAGGAAGCCGACATCATCCACCTGCATTGGATTAATCAAGGCATGTTGTCGCTGAAAGTCATCCAGAAGATCTTGCAAAGTGGCAAGCCAGTGGTATGGACGATGCACGATATCTGGCCTGCAACGGCCATTTGTCACCTGACCATGGGCTGTCGCCGCTTTGAGACGCAGTGTCAGAACTGTCGTCTATTGCCTGGTGGAGGTTCTGCCAATGACCTTTCTGCCCGTATTTGGAAACGAAAACAGCAAATGCTGGAAGGCAAACGCGTGACAATCGTCACGTGCAGTCAATGGCTGAAAGGTGAGGCACAAAAGAGTGCCCTGCTCAACAGGCAAGATATCACGAGCATTCCCAACCCTATTGACACCCATCGCTACCATTCCGCCGATAAGAAAAAAGCGCGTCAGGCGTTAGGACTGCCGTTGGATGGACATATTATTCTATTTGCCTCACAACGGGTCACGAATCCCAACAAAGGCATGCAATACCTGATTGAAGCCTGCCAGTTGATGGCCAGTGAGCATCCAGACTGTCGTGATCATACATCGGTAGCCATTTTGGGTGGTCATGCTGAGGAGATAGCCCATCTGCTCCCCTTCCCTACCCACGCCTTAGGCTACGTGAACGACGAACAGCGCATCGTCAACGTTTATAATGCTGCCGATGTCTTTGTACTGCCATCACTGTCTGAAAATCTGCCCAACACCATCATGGAAGCGATGGCCTGTGGTGTACCCAGTGTAGGATTCCGTGTAGGTGGTATTCCCGAAATGATTGATCACATGTCTAATGGCTATGTTGCCAACTACCGTGATGCAGCCGATTTGGCCAAAGGCATACACTATGTGCTTGACGAAGCCAATCAGGAAGACATGAGGCACAACTGTCTGCAAAAGGTGGCTCACAACTACTCACAGCAGAGTGTTGCCAAGCGATACATTGAATTATATGAATCATTAAAGAATAAAACGACAACCAAAACAACAAAGACAACATTTAATAACAAGAATAGATAGTTGTTTAAGTTGTCCAAGTTGTCTTTAATATAAATATGATACGGTTTTCTATCGTTACTATTACATATAATGCCGAGAAGGTATTGCAACGCACGCTTGACAGTGTACGTTACCAGACCCATGAAGGTGTGGAACACTTAATTGTCGATGGTGCTTCGAAAGACCAGACGCTGGCGATGGCTGAACAGTACAAACAGCAGAGTGACGCATCAGACAATGGTCATAAGGTCATTATTCAATCAGAGCCTGACCACGGCATTTATGACGCCATGAATAAAGGACTGACCCAAGCCTCGGGCGACTACGTGGTATTTTTGAATGCGGGGGACTGCTTTCCTGCTGCTGACACGCTGGAAAAGATAGTCCATCTGTGCCGTCTCAGCGAATATCCAGCCGCTGAACGTCCTGGTGTGCTATATGGCAATACCGACATTGTTGACGATGAGGGGCATTTCCTGCATCCGCGTCGTTTACAGCCTCCTGCAAAGCTCACATGGAAATCGTTCCGTCATGGTATGTTGGTATGCCATCAGGCCTTCTATGCCCGTACGGACATTGCCAAGAATACGCAGTACGACACCCGTTACCGTTTCTCGGCCGATGTGGACTGGTGTATCCGCATCATGCGCGAAACCGAACGGATGGGTCTGACACTTTGTAACACAAAAATGGTGGTAGCCAACTACACAGAGGAAGGGGCTACCACACAGAACCACAGCGAATCGCTGAAGGAACGCTTTCACGTCATGCGCCGTCACTATGGTCTGTTGACCACTTTGGCCATGCATGCGTGGTTTTTCATTCGCGCGTTCCTAAAATAGTGTATTAAATTATTATTTTATTAACTTTCGTCCGTTAACGATATACAGGCCTTTCTGAGGTCTGCCAGATGATGGCATCTGGCTGATTCTGCGGCCCTGCAAATCATATATCTTATAGCTGCCATCAGACATCTGCCGTCTGACTTCTTGAATACCTGTCGTCGTCACCACATCCTGCTGTCCGTCTTTGGTGTAGTAGCCGCCATTGGTGAAGACGAGATCATTGGTCTGATTGCCGCCACCGCTGAAAATGATGTTGTTGGGAGCCGTTGTCTGGGCAGACACCCACTTAAACACCTTGTTACCATTATCAGCCGTACCTATGAGCGTTGCACTGACACCAGGCCAGCCTGTACCCAAATACTCCTTACCGTCTTTGCCGGTCATCCACGCCCAAGTGAATATCTGGCTGCCCCATGTCACAGGAGCCTCGAAGAAGGCACAGATTTCGCCTTCACCGACAGTACAGAACGAAGGCACACCATTGTACACACCATCCTGCGGTTTCTGGTCTTCTTTCAATTCGGGGAACGTGATGTCAGCGGGGTCAATGCCTTGTACATAGTAAGCATAGTGGTATCCGCTTAAGACCTTCTTCCAATTAGTGTTGGTAGGCGTATAGCTACCCGCCTTGGTACCAACGACACAAAGCAGTTTCTTACCATTAGTGCCTTCCACCTGCACGGCATAGTAGTCTTTGATGCTTCCGATGGTGACAGGCTGGCTGACATTCGTGATGCCTACCGCCTTACGTACAGCCACCATGTTAGCGATCTCCTGCTTGTAGGCCTGCCAGTGTTTCAGGAACACACAGGGCGTACCAGGCATAGCCAGCAGATAGGCATTGGCTGCCAAGGTGTCCTTGCGGATAGGGTCTTGCTGAGCCGTAGCCGAGCGGTACTCCGTATCATGGTTTTCCACAAAAGTCACAGCATACTGGCGATAGCTACCGTTATAATAATTGCCGCTTACCAACGGCCAGTTGCCTTCGTTCTGAGCTGCCAACTTAGTCCAGTCCTGACTGTTGATGGCATTGCGAACAGTATAGCGGAACTGGAAGTCGAAGGCAGCACTGGTCTTATCCGTGGCATCAATCCAGTTCTTAATCGTATTCGAGCTGTCCCAGCACTCACCTACTGAGAACTGTGGTTTTGCGTCTTCATTATACATTTTGGTATATGAGCCGCTATAGCCTTTCACCATATCGTAGCGGAAGCCCACATAGCCAAAGTCCTCGAGCAGCATTTTCAGATAGGCCTTCACGTTGTTCTGCACATTTGTGCTTTTATGGTCCAAGTCGCGCATACCACCCCAGTCTTCGCCAGTATCGTTATTGCTGCTGACGCTGAGTCCCAGTTTGGCGGCCTCCGTCTTAGCCTTACCACCATCATCGTTGGCACAGATGTCCGTCGATTTCAGCTCGTAGGTCACACCCTTGTACTCCTCTTTTGGGAAATCCACCCAATTTGAGACGTTCTTGCGGTGGTTAATGACAATATCGGCAATGGTGCCAATGCCTTTTGCCTTGAAAGTGGCAATCATCGACTTCAGCTCTTCTGCTGTTCCGAACGAGCTGTTGTAATTCGAGAACCAATACAGGTCGTCGTATCCCATCGACTGTCCTCCGCAGTTTGCGCTCTGCGGTATCCATACCAGGTCGAATGTCGTGGCAAGATTGTCCGACTGTCTTTCAAGTATCGACCATTGGGAATCAGCGTAGCCGTCCCAATAGAATCCCTGCAACATCACGCCCTCATACTGCGAGGGCCAACCCTGTGCCATAGCAGTGAAAAGAGAAAAGTGAAAAGTGAAAAGTGCTACCAGCAGGCGCATGGTCCACGTTCTTTTTGTTGTCATTGTTGTCATAGTTGTCGTTTATAAAATATGGTGCAAAGATACAAAGAAAACACATTCTTTGTTCTCCGACCCTCATAGAATATTTTCACTTATATGTGCAATCGGTTGCACAAAAGCACCAATACACATAAAAAGAAAAAAGCAAGCCATTTCTTTGGCATTTCTATTGTTTTTTCGTAACTTCGCAGCCAAATAAAACAAACTACGAAAAAGATATGTTATGAAAACAAAGGTATTATGTGGCGTTCTGCTCATGCTGATTGTTCAAGTTGCTCAAGCAGCAACAGGTGTATACCATGTTCGCGACTACGGTGCCAAGGGCGACGGTAAGACGCTGGACCATATTGCCATTAACAAGGCCATCGAGGCGGCAAATGCCGACGGTGGCGGACAGGTCGTATTGTCGGCAGGCACGTACCTCTGTGGCAGCATCCGCATGAAGAGCAATGTTGACTTGCACTTGACAGCAGGTGCCAGAATCCTGGCCGCACCAGCTTCGATGAAGGCCTACGATGAGAGCGAGGTGTTTGGTGCTCCTGAATACCAGGACGGTGGACATACGTACTTTCATAACTCACTGATATGGGCTGAAGGGCAACAGAATATCAGCATCACGGGTCGCGGCATGATTGACGGCGAGGGCCTTACCAAGAAGGACACTGAGAAGGCTGGCAACGTGCAAGGGGGTAGTATCGGCACTGGCGACAAGGCTATTGCCCTGAAGCTGTGCCGTAACGTCACCATCCGCGACATTACCATCTACCGTGGCGGTCACTTTGCCATCATCGTGACGGGCTGCGACATAGGCACCATCGACAATGTGACCATCGACACCAACCGCGACGGCATCGACATCGACTGCTGCAAATACTTCACTGTCAGCAATACGAAGGTGAACACCCCCAACGACGATGCCATCGTACTGAAGAGTTCGTATGCCTTGAAACGCCCCGTGCTCTGCGAACATATCCTCATCACTAACTGCATCGTGACGGGCTATAAGCTGGGCACCTTCCTTGACGGCACCTACGTGCCAGAAAAAGTAAACTGGGTGTGTGGACGCATCAAACTGGGTACGGAGTCGAACGGTGGCTACCGCAACATCACCATATCGAACTGCTCGTGCATGTGGAGCAGCGGTCTGGCCTTCGAGGAGGTTGACCAGGGACGCATGGAGAACATCGTCGTCACAAACATCTCCTTGAGTCACGTCCATCACTACCCCATCTACATTACCACAGGCTGTCGCAACCGTGGCCCGAAGGAGCGCACGGACGTCTCCTCGGCACGCGATATATCCATTAATAATGTGATAGCCGACGACTGCGACTCACTGGCTGGCATCATCATCACCGGCATGGAGGGCGAGCCCATCCGCAACGTGTCGTTGTCGGACATCCGCATCCAGTATCGCGGTGGCGGCAAGAAAGTCACCAAATCCTACCGCGAGCAGGGCACCAACTATCCTGAACCACGTTGGGCCGGTCCAACACCGGCCTATGGTCTCTTTGCCCGCCACGTCGATGGTTTGCAACTGCGCAACGTCAAGTTTGAGCTGATACGTCCCGATGAGCGTCCCGACATCATCCTTGAGGACGTAAAGAACTACGACTCAAAATAGATTAGCTAAACAATCAGGCGGGCACCATTGCTGATGTCCGCCTGAATTAGATTGTGAAAAGATGAATTACTCTACTGTACAGTAAATCGTCTCAGAAGTCTTGCGCGTAGGATAGAGTTTAATGGTAGAACCAGCAACACCAATGTTCTTACCATTGGCAACCAAGTCATTAATTTTGGCAGAAGGCTCTGCACTATCATTAGATCCGAGATTGATAGCCCAATCTGCATTGACACGGAACTTCCAACCATTAGCAGTAACACCTGCTCCAGTAGCCTCGAAGCAATAGTCGGTAGCATTCCACGTCATTTCGACATCACCACTCCAGCCATTGAAGTCACCGATGATACCCATCTTAGTAACCTTAATAGCATTAAGTGTGTTAGCACTGAGGTCTAATGTCACATAGTAAACGCCCTCGCCAGCAGAAGCCTTAATGTTGTCACTACCTTTCTCGAAATCGCCAGTAATGGCGGTCAAGTTATTGCTGTTAAGCTGACTGTCATCAGCCCAGTCACCTGCACGCTTTTGGAACTTGAACTCCAAACCCCAACCGTTAGGATCGGCCACATAGACATAGCCGGTGTACACTCCCTCACCCTGTGAGGCCAACTTCTGGTCAGGACTTGCCCATCCGTCTGTTGCTCCGATGAAGAACACGAACGGATCGAAAGAAAGTGCTGAATAGCTCCAGGTCTGATCAAGCATATCGAAGGTCAGATCGTAGAACTTTGCACCAGCAACAGCCTTAATAACAAAATTACCACCATCGTTGTTGTACTTGAACTTGCCTTCGTCGCCAGCAGCCAGACACTTACTCCAGTCGCCACCAATACCTGATTCCGGTGTCATCTTGAACTCAATGTCCGAGCCGTCACCAGGAGCAGGAATACGACAAGTATAGACAGGATTCTCGTAAGGATCGCTACCATCGTTGGTCAGTTGGTAGGTCTTGTCACTGTTGTTCCATTCATTAAGCGTACCTGTGAGGTAGTAAGCAACTTCTATCTCAGGTGCATTCGGGATGACACTCAAAGTCGTGTTGCCAACGGCCTTGAAGGTCTGACCACCTACTTTAACATAGCCAGAGACATCCATAGGGATATCACGTTTGACAGGACGCTGGCCATAGAGGGCATACACGGCTGTTTCAAGAGCTGCCTTAGGAACATTACCCTTGGCATCAACCGCAAACTCTGCTTTACTATCACTGCCTTCCGGACCATAAACAACAGCCTGATAGGTCGTTTTTGCTTCATCCTCGATAGTAATCTCTGGTGAGAAAATCTGAATAGTGTCAGCAGTAACCGTTGCCAGGTCAATGGTACTAACAGGGTTGATACTCATAGACATGGTCTTGGCTGTCTCAGGATCGTTCTTGAACGGATTAGCCCAGTCTTTATAATCTTCGGTACAGCTCACAGCAAGAAAAGCCAAACCAATTGTATATAATACTTTCTTCATAATTATACGTCGTTAAAAATTACTCGATAACTACCTTATGGTTGCCTGCATAAGAGATGTAGAGCTTATAGGTGTGCGTACCACCATCGCTGCTCAGGTTGGCACCATCCTGCTCCAGGTTGTCCTCAGAGCCACCCCAGTTGATAGCCCAGTCATGGTTAGCACGGAACTTGTACTCGCCTGTCACCTCACTTGTGGTGCACTCCCAGTAGCCACCTTCAGCATTGTAGGTCATCTCTACGTCGCCAGCCCAGTCGTTGAAGCCTCCAATAATACTGATGTTCGTGATGGGAACGATGTTCCAAGTCATCTCAACAATGTTTACATTCACCTGATAGAAACCAGCAGGCTTTGCCTCATCGGGGAAGCTCTTACCAGGATCGTTACAATCCTCCTCACCGTCAACGACAAGCGTACCATAAGCACCAGCAGGATCCTGACCCCAGTCACCATCCCAGTTGTCGGCATTGGGCTTGAACTTGAAGCCACCGTCGAGCCAGTAGAAGCCCTGGTAGATACCATCCAGTGCAGGACTGCGGAGCTCATGGGATGTCTTCCATTCACTCTCGGCACCAATCTCATAGATGAACTCAGGATAAGTTACAGGAGCAACCTGCAAGTTAGGCACAACGACGATGTTCACTGTGTTAGAGTAGATGGCTACTGCACCCGTATTCTTCGTCTTTGCAGAAGCACGGACAACCATCGTCTGTGTAGCAGGTGCCTTACCCTCTTCCCAGTTACCCATCTTATTGAGGGCATCAGCCAGTATGTTGCAAGGAATAGCCCCTTTGCCTCCAGTAAAGACTGTAGGCAAAACAACATAATTTGGAATAGTAGCACCGGTTTCATCGGCATCAGCCTCTTCAACAGAAACTGTGAAGTTACCATCGATAGAAGCTTCCAATTGGAAATCAGCCTCCACGGGGAATCCGTAATTAGGCGAAGACCATGTAAAAGGTATCTCAGTCGATGTTGCCAGATCTACTGGTACCGTAGAATAGGCTGGTGTATTCAGCACGAATGTGGTCGGCTGTCCCAGCACAGGGTTGGAGTCATTGTCATCCTTACACGAAGTAAAGAGCGACAAACCAACGACAGCCAACAGTATTGTGGATTTGAATATTGTCTTCATAATTTTCAATTATAAATTATCAATTATACATTATCTACTTTCGACTATCAACTATCTACTGTATCCTGGATTCTGTACATTGCCATAGGTAGACAACTGAGAAGCTGGAATAGCATAGATGTTCTTGTAGGCTTCAAAGTTACGGCCATTGTAGGTGCCGCCCTTCCACTGCCAGATATAGTCGGTATCGCCACCGAACTTGCCAAAACGGATGAGGTCCACACGACGGCGTCCTTCAAAGTAGAACTCGCGAGCCCACTCATCGAGAATCTCGTCCAACGCATAATTAGCCTTGGTAGAGGCGTGAGCGCGTAAACGCAGTGCATTGATAGCATTGGCACCTTCGGCATTGGTGGCACCTCCGTTGATACGGGCTTGAGCCTCTGCATAAGTCAGGTAGGCTTCAGCAGCACGGAAGAAGAAGAAGTCTGCATCCATAAACGTCGCATCGTGGCCGATTGAGCCGTCAGTCTTGAAGTTGACAAACTTGGCTACGGCATAACCATTCTTGAAGGTAGCACGGTCGAGGTTATTTATCTCGCGGCCAATACCGTCGAAGATGGCACGGTCATCACCTGCGGCAATAGTCATCTGATAGGAAGCCAACTGAGGTGCATCCAGATTCGGGAAGAACTTCTGAATCAGATTAGGGCGTGTACGGTTACCACCCCACACCTGACCAGAGAGTCCGTTCGTGGCATCAAGATCATTGGGGTTGGCGTGCATGTCACTGTCGAAGCTACCAGCGCAGAGGAACTGCGTAGTACCCCATGAAGTGGTCAGCAAACCATCCTGAAGAATAGGGAAGATAGCCTCGTAGGCAGCATCAGTCTCACCATTATCACCCATGAAGAGCATCTGATAAGCACTCCAACCGTTGACACCGTTAGTATTCAGCTTATAGGGAGAGTCCATGACCTTCTTGGCATACTCAGCAGCCTTAGCCCACTGAGCCGTACCTGTATACACCTCTGCATTCAGGTATAGGCGTGAGAGCAGAATCCATGCTGCGGCCTTGTCCACACGGCCATAGCCGGCATCAGACGATTTCTTGGGTTTGGCCTCAGACAGATTCGGTTCTACATTAGTGGTAAGCTCATTCACCAGCCAGTCATAAATTTCCTGACGGCTATAGATGACGGGATCGCCTAATGTCTCTGCAAAAGGAACACGTCCAAAGGCATCCATCAGCAGATAGTAGTTGAGTGCACGGATAAAGCGGACTTCAGCCGTCATCGTTGCATCGTGACCAGAGGCAACGGTCAGATACTGGTTACAATAGGTAATACCTGTGGTAAGGCGGGCGAAATAACCATTGAGCATCGGATGAGACTCGTCGTAGGTATTAAAGCATGACTGCTCAATACCATCGTCGCCCCAGCCGTTAATAGCCTCGTCTGTAGGAAGTTCATTAGCATTCCACATTTGACGAATGTAACCAGATGTACCACCATCGATACCGTCGATATCGCAGTCACCGTTAGCACCGCCATTTCCCGCCATTGCGATGTTTGCATAGCACTTGTTGAAAAGGCCTTCAACGTTCATTTCTGTTGACATGTTAGGATCCAGTGGCTCAACATCCAAGTCACCTGTACAAGATGTCACACCTAACGTCAGCAGGAAGGCTGCTGCGGGAATCAAATTCTTATATATTTTTTTCATGACTTATTATGCTTATATGATTGTTGACTTAGAAATTCAAGTTCAAACCAAAGATTACGGAGATGGGGCGAGGATACATGTTGCTGTCGAAACCGTTGGCTACCTCAGGATCCAAACCCTTATACTTCGTAATAGTAAACACGTTGTTCACAGTTGCATATACACGTCCGCCCAGCGCATTGAACAGATTAGAGAAACTGTAACCAAGCGTAATGTTGTCACACTTCAGGAAAGAAGCGTTGTGAACATAGTAGTCAGAGAGTTGAGAGGTAATCTGGTAAGTCTGCCAGTTGCGATCAACAGCCTCGTACGAATAGTTGTTCATATAGAGCAGTGAGCTCTTCCATACCTCAGTCGGATTGACATTGGCCATGCCTTGCTCATTGTTGTTATATACATAATTGTCGAAGCTTGCACGGAATGACATACCCAAATCCCAGTTCTTATACTCGACACGTGTTGAGAGTCCCATTGTTACGGGAGCTGCCGGACTCTTGTAGAAATACTTGTCAGCCTGAGTAATCTGGCCGTCTCCATTACGGTCAACCACCACATTCTCCAGCGGTTTTCCGTTCTGGTCGTATGCCTGCTGGAACACATAGAATGAATTGATGGGGTGACCAACTTGCTGATACTCCAGATAACGGTCGGTACCAATCTTGATGCCTGTATTGGGAACAGGCGAACCGTCCTCAGAGACACCACTCAGGTCAGTGATTTCATTCTTATTATAAGTAATGTTGTAATCAAGTACCCAATACCAATCTTTGGTCTGGACAGCTTTCCAACTGATGCTTGCCTCAATACCCTTGTTCTCCAGTTCACCAATATTCTGCCAAGCTTGGTTACGGAAGGCTGACAGTGCCTTTGTGGGAGCATAGTTTAACAAGTCAGTGGTCTTGCGATAATAGTAGTCGATAGATCCAGACAGACGCTGATTCATAATACCCCAGTCAAATCCAATATTGGTAGTGGTAGTAGTCTCCCACTTCAGATTTGGCGTGTAGTTGTCCGGGCGATAGAGTACGCCATCGCCTGTAACGGGATAGAAGCCGTTGGTACCCGTATTCTTGGAATAGGTAGCAATCCAGCTGTAGTCAGGCACGGCACCAGCCTGCTGGCCAGTCTTACCCCAGCCAAGACGGAGTTTCAGATCAGAGAACACCTTTGAATCTTTAAGGAACCCTTCCTCGTTGATTTTCCATGCGAAAGCAAAAGAGGGGAATGTAGCCCAGTGCTCCTTGAAACGGCTCGAACCATCACGGCGTACAGTAGCGGTCAGATAGTAACGGTCAAGCAAGGTGTAGTTGGCACGTCCGAAGAATGATACCAGATAACTGTCGGTACGGAAGTGGTAGGGCGTGTGAGGACGCTCTTTACCTGCATTGGGATTAGTAGAAGGATAATAGCCAACATAGTCGTTCTTGACATCCCTCCAGAAGTGCTGCCACTCATAACCAGCCATCACGTCAACATGATGAATCTTAGCAAAGTCCTTATAATACTGGGCATAAGCAGAGAACTGCAGATTACGCTTCAAGATTTTCTCATCACCACAGCTTCCATAATAAATGGAACCAGTGTACCAAGGCTGATTATTCGTATATTGTTTACCTTCAGAAACATCAGCACCCATAGTGACGTGGAGACGCAAATCTTCAAAGCCATGAATCTTATAGTCAATATCGGCACTTCCTACGAACGAACGACTCTTGGCATATTCATCACGTCCGTTGAGCAAAGCCACTGGGTTTGGCATATTGGCAACACCATTGTAAGTGTATGGCCAAGCAGTATCACCGTCATAATTTGCAGCCACAGGCCACTGGAAATAGCCTCCGAAATTGCTCAGTGTCTTTTGGAGGTCACCGCCTAACAGTTCCTTATGATATTCAGATGTAAAGTTATTCGGATCCTGTGTGGGGTCAAAGTAAACGGCTGCGCCAACAGCTGCACCGTCAGCATACTGAGTCTTGGCATACATACCCTTGGCATTCAAGTTCAAGTTCAGGTGGTCATCAAAGAACGAAGGATTGAGGTTCAAAGCAGCTGTGACACGCTTGAAGTCAGAGGTCTTGATGATACCTTGCTGATCTGTATAACCTACAGAAACACGATAAGGGAGATTTTTGAAGGCTCCAGACACCGTGATATTGTGATCATGGCTGAAAGCAGTACGATAGATTTCATCCTGCCAGTCCGTGCTTGCTGTACCAAGTGCCTTGTAAGGAATACTTTCCGTTCCATACATATTCTTAATAAAAGCACGATATTCATCGCCATTCATCACGTCAAGAGACTTCTGACGCATACTGATGGTAGCGCTACCGGCATAAGAGATTGTGGGCTTGGTGTTCTTACGGCCCTTCTTGGTTGTGATAATGATGACACCATTAGAACCACGACTACCATAGATAGCGGTAGCAGAAGCATCCTTCAAAACGTTGAAAGACTCGATGTCCTGCGGATTGATCATAGAAAGGGGGTTGGAAAGACCCTTCACCCCTTCGTTATCCATTGCCAAACCATCAATAACAATCAACGGGTCGTTAGAGGCATTCAGTGATGAACCACCACGAATACGAATCTGAGCACCACTACCTGGAGCACCATCGTTACTGATAATGTTGACACCAGCTACCTTACCAGCCAACATATCTTGCGGATTGACCACAAGACCCTTGTTCTTACTGTCAGGTTTCAAAGCTGATACCGATCCTGTCAGGTCACTTTTCTTCACCTGACCGTAACCGATAACCACCACTTCATTCAGCACAGCATTGTCTTCCTGTAGTACGATTTCTACAGAAGGAGCAGCTTTAGCTGTGGCATCTTGATAACCGATGTAGCTGACAACGATGTCAGCACCTGCATTAGCTTTCAGCGTGAAGTTACCGTCGAAGTCCGTAATGGTAGCAGTCTGCGTGTTCGCTACACGTACGGTGGCACCGATGATAGGTTCACCCTGAGCATCCTTAACATGGCCTTTCACGTCCATTTGCGCGAAGGCTCCTACCGATAGGAACAGTCCTAACATGAGGACCAGCATCCTAAAAGGCATCTTAATGTTTACCTGCTTCATCTTCATTTTATTAAAGTTACTAGTTATAAAAATTTGGTCTTAAGTATATTCGAATTAACGAAATGATTTAAATCTGCTGCAAAAGTAAAGATTATTTCGTTACGTTATACTTTTTTAGGGTATAAAACGTTATATAGTTAATGCAAACGTTTGCATTGTGTTTTATTAACAAATAAGGTATTAAAAGAACAGCATGACAAACTTTTCCATAACTTTGCATGCATAACTAACAACTGAATGAAAGAAACAGCCCCATTAACGATGAAGGACATTGCCCGCGAGCTTGGTATCTCCGTGGCAACGGTATCGCGAGCCTTAAAGGATTCGCCACGCATCTCGGCAGAACGTCGGGCTGCCATTCAGCAGTATGCGCGCGAACATAATTTCACACCAAACATCATTGCCGAATCGCTGCGTCACTCAAAGGTAAAGCCTCAGAAGATAATAGGTGTCATCATCCCTGAATTCACCCATTTTTACTTCTCGTCAGTACTGGCAGGCATTGAGGAAGAGGCATCGGCTCATGGCTATCGCATCATGGTGGCACAGAGTAATGAACAATATGAGCGTGAGGTCAGGATCTGCCAGTCGTTCTACGAGAACAAGGTATGCGGCATCATCGTCAGTCAGGCCAAGGACACGCATCAGTATGATCATTTCCAGCGAATGATGGATGCAGGTCTGCCTCTTGTATTCTATGATAGAATATGTACGGGCGTGAATGCAAGCCGTGTGGTGGTTGATGACTATATGGGAGCTTATAATGCTGTGACATACCTGATTGAGACTGGATGTCGCAATATTGCCTTCTATGGTGCAGCCATGAATCTGGAGATATCGAAGAACCGCTTTAACGGTTACAAGGATGCACTGCTGAAACACGGACTGACTTACGATGAAGGACTAACCTATATCTGTGACAATCGTGCCGATGCAGAAGCCATTACCCCGGAGATTCTGAAAAGTGAGCCAAGACCTGACGGATTCTTTGCCGTCAACGACGACACGGCTATCGGCATCCTCTATACGGCCAAACACATGGGATTCAACGTTCCTAACGATATCAGCATCTGCGGATTCACCAACGGACAACGGGCTGTAGCCTGCGACCCGATGCTGACTACCGTAGAACAGCGTGGCATGAAGGTGGGCGAAGAGGCTGTCGACATCCTGATTAGTCAGGTAGAGGGCATCATTCCCCGTGACAAGCCTCAGCGTCGCGTCGTCCGTACCAGACTTGTTATTCGCGGTACTACAAAATAAATAAAAGACAACTTGAACAACTAAGACAACTTTCAATGGATGAAATAATTGACACAAAGAAATATAAGGCACATATTTACGATGTGATAGGTGCTATTCATGAAGTCCATAAGGAATTAGGCCCTGGACTTAATGAGTACTGTTATCAAGAAGGCATGCAGATGCAGTTGCAAGAGCAGGGCATTCCTTTTAAGCGTGAATTATCCTTCCATCCAACTTACCATGGGAAACCCATGGAGTCACTTTATAGAGTAGATTTTTTATGTAAAGATGATATTATTGTAGAGTGTAAGTCTGTCAACGAACTGATAAACAATCATAGGGCTCAATTATTTAATTATATGCGCCTACTAAAGAGTTCATGTGGCATTCTTGTCAATTTTGCGCCTTCATTCGCTACGATAGAACGGTATTTCTATAATGATGATGCTAAAGTTATATTCAATGTCGATGGCAAAGTAATACATTTTTTATAATTATTCTCATAGTTGTTTAAGTTGTCTAAGTTGTCTTTAATTAAAATATTATATGATGAAACAAAAACCGAATTTACCTTTTTGGAATCTCTGGAACCTGAGTTTCGGATTCTTTGGCGTACAGATTGCCTATGCCCTGCAGTCGGCTAACATCTCGCGTATCTTTGCGACACTGGGTGCCGACCCGCATAGCCTAAGCTATTTCTGGATATTGCCACCGCTGATGGGTATCCTTGTGCAACCGATTGTCGGAACACTGAGTGACAAGACCTGGACACGCTGGGGCCGTCGCATACCTTACCTGTTTGTCGGTGCTGCTGTCGCCGTATTAGTGATGTGCCTGTTGCCCAACTCCGGTTCGTTCGGACTGACCATTGGTGCAGCCCTTATCTTCGGACTTGTGGCGCTGATGTTCCTCGACACGAGTATCAATATGGCTATGCAACCCTTCAAGATGCTGGTTGGCGACATGGTAAACGAGGAGCAGAAAGCTAAAGCATACAGTATCCAGTCGTTCCTCTGCAATGCTGGTAGTGTAGTGGGCTATGTCTTCCCCTATGTCTTTGCCTTTGTTGGTATCAGCAATGTGGCTGCCAAGGGCGTCATTCCCGATAGCGTCATCTGGTCGTTCTATATCGGTGCCGCTATTCTGATTGGCTGCGTCATCTATACCACCCTGAAAGTCAAGGAATGGAATCCACAGGAGTATGCAGAGTATAATGGAAGCCTCACCCCCGACCCCTCTCCAACGGGCGAGGGGAGTCAAGACAAGTCCGATTGGATTACGCTACTTCGGAAAGCGCCATCAGCATTCTGGAAAGTGGGCTTGGTACAGTTCTTCTGCTGGGTAGCTTTCATGTATATGTGGACATACACTGCCGGCACCATTGCCGACACCGTATGGAACACCACTGATACTGCCAGCAAGAACTATCAGGACGCTGCCGACTGGGTAGGTATTCTTTTTGCCGTTCAGGCTATCGGTTCGGTGGTATGGGCTGCCGTCCTGACGCAGTTTAAGAACGCTAAGTTTGCCTACGCCCTTAGTCTTATCTTAGGTGGTGTAGGCTTTGCGATGGTACCTTTCATCCACGACCAGTATCTGCTCTTCGTACCCTTCATCCTGATTGGATGTGCTTGGGCTGCCATGCTGGCCATGCCGTTTGCCCTGGTTACCAATGCCCTGCAGGGCTACGGTCACATGGGTGCCTATCTGGGATTATTTAATGGCACCATCTGTGTACCGCAGATTATTGCTGCTGCTCTTGGTGGTACCATCCTCACACTGGTTGGTTCTGCACAGAGCACAATGATGCTGGTCGCTGGTATCAGTCTGCTCATCGGCGCCGCATGCGTGACGATTATAAAGGTAAAAAAGTAAAAAGGTAAAAAAATAAAAACACGATAGAACTATGAAAATACTATTCAATGTAGAATATCAGACCACCTTTGGTGAAGACCTGGTGCTGAACATTCTTTCCGATGATGCCACCAAGGCATCAAAGCATAAGATGACCACGCTCGATGGCACACACTGGTTTGTAGAGTTGACAAAAAATCTGAAGCCCGGCACGTATATCGACTACTATTACAGTCTGATGCGTGGTGGTGAAGAGACACGCCAGGAATGGCTTGTAGAGCCCCACCGTCTGGAGTTTGCTGCCGAAAAAGGAATACGCTATACGGTGTATGACCATTGGATTGACATTCCAGAGGATGCCTATCTATATAGTTCGGCTTTTACCGACTGTGTAATGGCCAATCAGCGTGAGCTTAGTACAACGACAGAGTACCTGCGCACGGTACGACTCAAGGTTCGTGCTCCTCAGCTTCGTATCGGCGAGCAATTAGGTATTGTAGGGGCTGGCGATGCACTCGGCAACTGGGATGTCAACCAGGCACTGCCCATGTTCGAACATGAATATCACGAATGGGTCATCAGTCTGGATGCTGCATCATTACCCCAGACCTTTGAATTTAAATTCGTGATGCTGGGCATTGATGAGCCTGTATGGGAGGAATGCGGAAACCGCACTGTCGCGCTGACCGAGATAGCCGACAATGAAGTGATTGTCTACGAGCTATCACAAGCCAACTTCCCTCTCTATCCCTGGAAGGGAGCCGGTACAGTGATTCCTATCTTCTCGCTGCGTAGTGAGGGCTCATTTGGTGTGGGCGACTTCGGTGACCTGAAACTGATGATTGAGTGGGCCGACAAGACCAACCAGCGTGTTCTTCAGGTATTGCCCATCAACGACACCAATATGACACACACATGGCAGGACAGCTATCCGTATAACTCGATTAGCATCTATGCCCTGCATCCACAATATACCGACCTTAGACAGTTACCAGAAATCAAAGATGAAAAACAGAGAACACACTTCGAACAGTTGCGTCAAGAGCTGAACGCACTGCCTCAGATTGACTATGAACGTATGTTCAGTGCCAAACTGGAGTATTTGCAAGTACTGTTCGCTCAAGAAGGGGCAGCAGTGAAACGTACTGCTGCCTACAAGCAGTTCTGTAAGGATAACGAGCAGTGGTTGAAGCCTTACACAGAGTTCTGCTACTATCGTGACCTCTACGGAACAGCAGAGTTCCCAACATGGCCCAAGGCTCTGCCTAAGCCCGACAAGAAAGTGACCGACTTCTGGTGTTACGTACAGTACAATCTCGACCGTCAGATGCATGCGGCCCACGAGTATGCCCGCGAGCATCATGTCATCCTGAAGGGCGACATCCCCATCGGTATCAGCCGTGACGGTGTCGAGGCATGGGTAGAACCCAAGTACTTCAACCTGAATGGTCAGGCTGGTGCCCCACCCGATCCGTTCTCTGCCGACGGTCAGAACTGGGGCTTCCCCACGTACAACTGGGACGAGATGCTGAAGGACGGCTGCCAGTGGTGGGTACGCCGTTTCCGCAAGATGGCACAGTACTTCGATGCTTACCGTATCGACCATGTGTTAGGCTTCTTCCGTATCTGGGAGATTCCTGTGCCAGAGAAATCTGGTCTGGAAGGACAGTTTGCACCAGCCTTAGGTCTGAGTCGTGAAGAGATAGAGGGTTATGGCATCTATGGTCACGACGACCTCTTCTTGGTTGACCATAAGCGTAAGGACCGCTGGCATCCGCGTATTGCCGTACAGTATCAGGCCCCTTACGAAAAGCTGAACGAGGGTGAGAAGCAGAACTTCAACCGCTTGTATAACGACTACTTCTATCGTCGCAATAACCAGTTCTGGTATCAGGAGGCTATGAAGAAGCTGCCTCGTCTGACGCAGGCCACCCGCATGCTCTGCTGTGCCGAGGACCTCGGTATGGTACCTGACTGTGTGCCCTGGGTCATGAACGAGCTGCGCATCCTGTCACTCGAAATCCAGTCAATGCCTAAGGATGACAAGGTTCGTTTCGGTCATCTCAGTCGCAATCCTTATCGTTCGGTATGTACCATTTCCACGCATGACATGCCTACGCTGCGTCAGTGGTGGGACGAGGATGAGGAACGCACGCAGGCCTACTTCAACACCATGCTCTATCGTGGTGGTGCAGCCCCTCATCCACTCCCCGGTTGGTTGGCTAAGGACATCGTAAGCCGTCATCTCACGTCGCCCTCCATGCTTTGTCTGCTGTCGCTGCAGGACTGGCTCTCCATTGACGAGCGTCTGCGTCTGCCCGACCAGAATGCCGAGCGTATCAACATCCCCGCTAATCCCCGCCACTACTGGCGTTACCGTATGCATCTCACCATCGAGCAACTGCTCAAGGAAGATGACTTCAATGAAACTGTCAAGACGCTGATTGTACAGAGTGGAAGAAAATAATAATTAGGCACGGATTTCACGGATTACACGGCTTTTTATGATGACGGCACAACGCACTGCTAAGATAAAGCCTCAAAATCCGTGTAATCCGTGCCAAAAACAAAAAAGATTTAATGCTACACGAAGAGCTGACAAAGAAAATCATCCATTGTGCACATCTGGTCCATAGTGAACTAGGATTTGGATTTCTTGAGGCGGTTTATGGAAACGCTTTATACAAAGAATTATGTCATCATGGATTAAAGTGTGAATGTCAAAAAGCTTTAGATGTTTACTATAAAGGTGAAGTAGTGGGACATTATATCCCTGATATGATTGTAGAAGATAATATTATTATAGAACTGAAAGCTGTTGCCGATTTAAGAAAAGAACACGAATTACAACTTCTCAATTATCTTGCTGCGAGTAAGAAAGAAGTTGGCTTACTCATTAATTTCGGACATTCTGTACAAGTAAAAAGAAAGATTATGACGCCTGTAAAATTAAGCCGTGTAATCCGTGAAATCCGTGCCAAAAATTAAATTAGATATGATATGAAAAGAGTTTTAGTATTTGTTTTATTATGCATAGTGCAAAGATTAATTTGCATGGCAGTAGAGATTACGTCGCCTAATGGCAATATGGTGCTGAACTTCTCCCTTGAGCAAGGGCGTCCTACATACACCTTGTCATATAAAGGTAAGGAAGTGGTGCGTCCTTCACACCTCGGTCTGGAGTTAGCCAAGGACAAACATGCATCGCTGGGCCTGGACGAAGACGACCTCATGGAGGGATTTCAGGTAGTTGATACCAAAACGTCAGAGTTCGACGAAACGTGGAAACCTGTATGGGGCGAGAGTTCTACCATTCAGAACCACTACAACGAGTTGGCTGTCACATTGGTCAGGCACTTCAACAGACCGATGAAAACTGCCATGGGAATGGATCCGGAAATGAAACCTGGTGGCGGTCCTGGTGTCGCACTACAATCCTATTCACGTCAGATGATTATCCGCTTCCGCGTCTATGACGACGGCATCGGTTTCCGTTATGAGTTTCCGCAGCAGAAAGACCTGAACTACTTCCTCATCAAGGAGGAGCATTCAGAGTTCGCCATGGCAGGCGACCATACGGCATGGTGGCTGCCTGGCGACTATGACACTCAAGAACAGGAGACACAGCAAACCAAGCTCTCGGAGATTCGTGGACAGATGACCAAAGCCGTCAACTGGGGCAATTCCTCAGTAGCCGTCTTCTCGCCAACGGGTGTCCAGACATCATTGCAGATGAAGACTGCCGACGGTCTGTATATCAACATCCACGAGGCTGCCTGTGCCGACTATGCCACCATGCATCTGGAACTGGTCGATGCAGAGACCAAGGCGCTGACCACCAAACTCGAAGGCAGCAGCAACAAGTACACGCCCAATCCAGAGCCCTCGCCCTACCCCCTACCGCAGCCTTTCACGTTCGTCAGCCACCTAACCCCTGATGCCACAGGCCTGAAGGGTGCCATGCAGACACCGTGTGAGACACCATGGCGCACGGTGATGGTCAGCGACGATGCCCGCGACATGCTGTCCAGCAATCTCATCCTCAACCTCAACGAGCCCTGCAAACTGGAAGACACCTCATGGATTCATCCCACAAAGTACTGCGGTGTGTGGTGGGAGATGATTGTCGGCAAGAGCAACTGGCACTATACAGACGACTATCCCAGCATCAAACTCGACCAGATTGACTGGACAAAGGTAAAGCCTCACGGACGTCATGCTGCTAACAACGAGAAGGTGAAGCGTTACATCGACTTTGCTGCCAAGAATGGTCTCGACCAGGTACTGGTAGAGGGGTGGAATGTCGGTTGGGAAGACTGGGCCAATATGTGGAAGCGTGACGTGTTCGATTTCCAGACGCCCTATCCCGACTTCGACATCAAGATGCTGAACGACTATGCCCACTCGAAGGGCGTGAAACTGCTGATGCACCATGAGACATCCAGTTCGACACAAAACTACGAGCGTCACATGGAGGCTGCCTTCAACCTGATGAACAAGTACGGCTACGATGCCGTGAAGACAGGTTATGTAGGCGACATCATCCCACGAGGCGACCACCACTATTCGCAGTCGATGAACAACCACTACCTATATGTCGTGAAGGAGGCTGCCAAGCACCATATCATGGTCAATGCCCATGAGGCCACCCGTCCTACCGGTCTCTG
>JAEEGK010001250.1_pt1 | contig 63800 bp, 56 predicted proteins | sample 8958771 | NCBI WGS metagenome assembly JAEEGK01 (sample SAMN16246547, study PRJNA631951) | gut metagenome | biome: gut microbiome; feature: rumen; material: SC-attached | host: Bos | place: Iran: Karaj | collected 2018-10 | reverse complement strand
TTCACTCTGGTGTCGCATGATCACGCCTCCAAACATGGACAAGAGCAAAAAATACCCTGTGTTTATGTACGTTTACGGCGGTCCGCATTCACAATTGGTGACCAACCAGTACCTCTCCGGCGGACTTTTCCTCGAATTTATGGCGCAACAAGGATACATCGTCTTTACGTTAGACAACCGTGGCACGCAGAACCGTGGTGCGGAATTCGAAAAGTGCATTCACCGCAACCTCGGCGTGCACGAGGTGGAAGACCAGATGTGTGGCGTAGAATATTTGAAATCACTGCCTTACGTGGATGCCGACCGCATCGGCTTGGACGGCTGGAGCTATGGCGGCTTCATGGTGTTGTCGCTGATTACGGCATACCCCGAAACCTTCAAGGCGGCTTCCTGTGGCGGTCCGGTGGTCAACTGGGAATGGTACGAGGTGATGTACGGCGAGCGTTACATGGATACCCCGCAAGAAAACCCGTCAGGTTACGAGAACGCCAACATAATCCCGAAAATCAAGAACGTGAAATGCCCGTTATTGGTGATGCATGGTGCGCAGGACCACACGGTGGTGCAACAGCACACGTTGGAGCTGCTCCGCCAGGCCGTCAGCGATGACATTGAACTCGAATACTTCGTCTATACTGTCCACGACCACAACGTGATTGGACCCGAGCGCAGGCACCTCTACAACAAGCTGTTGCGTTTCCACAACCAGAACACCAAGGGCGAATGAAACGACTGTTTATAGCCACACCGATAATCACGCTATCGGCGGAGATCCAAAAGATCTCTGCCGATTTGCGTTTTCGTCTGCGCCACGACGACATCGTTTGGGTGAAGGGGGAGGTGCAGCATCTGACAATGCGGTTTTTGGGAGCGACCCCGCCGCAGCTTGAGGCCGGCACGCGAATGGCGCTTGCGGACGCATGTGCCAATCACGCACCATTCACACTAACAATCAACAAGATAGGAGTCTTCGGCAGTCATTATCATCCGAAGGTGCTATGGTTGGGATTCGACCATTTCGAGCCATTCAAGGCTGTGTTCGAGGATTTGGAACCGAGGTTGCAATCACTTGGTTTTGAGCCGAACAATGGCAATTTCGTGCCGCACATCACACTGGGCCGAATCAAAAACCTGCATTCCAAAGACAAATTCTGGGAAAGTGTTGAAGCGGTGCAACAGCAGCCGTTCGCGCAGGAGTTGCAAATCTCATCGCTTAATTTGTATCAGAGTTTTTTGCATAAAGAAGGACCTGAATATAAGAATTTGTATTCGGTTCATTTGTAGGAACATGAGGTGTTATAATTCTCGTCCGACCTTCTTTAGCATCCGTCTTACCTTGCGGTACCGTTTGATTAACCACTCCTCGATTTTCTGATTCTCCGCATCAGGGCCATCCAAAACCTCTTTGTTGCGCTTTCTGGCGTTGGTAAATCGAATGTACGCTCCTATGTGACGACTTTTCTTTTCTTGGTAGATGGAGTCGAACGGAATCAATACACAGGAATCCTCAATGTTGTGCATCAGGTGGTTTACCGCGGTGCCGAACATAATCATTTCGGAAGTGATGGAAATATACGCCGTCACATTCGGCGGAACGTTCACTCCTCTCATCCTGGCCGCCGCCTTAAGTAATTTATAATCTTCCAAGAGATCATCCTTATTCAGCACCAGATTCATCAGTTCGGGATCAGAACCAGGCATTATGGCTTGGTCATCCCACGGGCGGACAAGCTCATCCTTGTCACCATAATGCTTCCTAAGGAAATGGTAGATTAAATCCTTGGTAATATAATCGTAAGAAGGATATATGGTGATCTTGCCAAAGAAATAAAGCATATTCGGATTCTTCATGATAATGGCCACCAAACCATCCCATAGGTTGTCGAAGGCATACATGGACTTTGCGCCATTTTTGGAACTCTGGTATTCCGGAGCAACAAAATTGCGTCCAAGTTCCAAGACATGCGGCAGATACTCATCGATGAACTTCTGGGAAAAGCGGAATTGATGAGAACTTGCCATGATGGGTTGACCTTTATCGTCAAACACCGCATCAGAGCCAAAGAAGAAACGATAGCCTCCGATAATTGCTTCGTTGTCTGGATCCCAAACAATCAGCTGCTTATAAGGATTTTCCATCTTGTCATACTCGTCAAGATCAATGGCATTGCCTGTAGAACCGCCGGCTTCGCGGAAAGTCAGTTCACGCAATCTGCCAATCTCTTTGACAACATTTGGAGAATCTTGCCAAGTCACAATGTAAAGCTCATTGTGTCCTTTGTTCGTGTCTTCCAACTTTTTAGATTTGGTAAGTTCTGCTTTGAGCAGTTTAACGGGTACGGGATCGATTATGGTATTCATGATGGTAGAATTTGTCAATCAATATGGGATGGCCAGGGATTGGAAACAACGCCCGCCAAATCAAGCATGATTTGGTGTGCGAGGTCGCGCAGTCGAGCCACCTCCTCTTTTCGTGATGCGTTTGGGTTGGGCACGATTGGATCGCCCACACGAATGGTAAGCAGAGGACCGCTTTTGCTGAAAAATCGGCGCCATCCGGTGCGGGGTCTGAACGAAATCATCAATGGAAGTACAGGAAGAGAATATTTGTAGGCCATGTTGAAAGCCCCTGTTTTGAAAGGCCGGAGCGGAGCATAGTTGTACCAACTGCAACTTTCAGGAAAGATGTGAATCCACTGCTTTTTGGAATGCAGTTCATCCAGTGCCTGGTCAAATTTCCTGAGTCCGCTGTAGTTGTCCGGAATGGCAATGCCGCCTATGTGTTTCATCAGGAAACCGTCTTTGCCATTGAAGGCCTGGGCGTACATTGGAATCCACGCCTTTCGGAAGCGCATCGCCTGCAATACGCAAATCATATCCCATCGGTGAACGTGATTGCAGACGGTCATCACCCCGTTGGCAAAGAGTTTGCGATGCTGACGTATTTTCTCCCGTCCTTCAATCCTGAGACCAAACCGGATGCGGTTTACCAGAAAAGCGGCAATCCATGTGGTAAGATATAAGAGAATATGCCATATTTTGAATTTCAACGATTTGTCAAGGTAGGGGTAGGTGTCGTCAAACTTTATGTTCTTGGACTTCCCGCGTATGGGAGTCATCCGCGTGAACGGATTGTCGCCAGGGAATTCCACTTCAGGTTCAGGGACATACACTCCCTCTCTGACCTTGAAATTGTGGTACGCCGGACCAAATGATGAATAGTCGTTCGATGAATCGTCTTTTAACATACTAAGTTTCTCAAAGTTATTGCAGGTATTTCATGTATCCTGCAAAGAAATTGCAAAATTAGCAAAGTTTTTTAAATAACAAGTAGTCCGACAATATTTTTTTGATTTTGTTGAAAGAACAATACCTCTTTGGGTGTATATAAAGGAAACGCAATGGTTTAAAAACACGTAGAGACGTTTCAGGAAACGTCTCTACTGTTGAGCGGAAAACGAGACTCGAACTCGCGACCCCAACCTTGGCAAGGTTGTGCTCTACCAACTGAGCTACTTCCGCTTGGGAAATCGGCGGCAAAAATACACTTTTTTTGATATAGTACGACAGTTGGCGAATTTTTTTTTGACGGCGTGAAAATCTTTCGGAAATATGGAGTGTGTTTGGAAATTATTATATCTTTGCAGCAAGGTTTTAAAACATTCTGGTTATGAAAAATATAACACATAATATCCGATTTATTTTCGCTGTTATGTTTTTCCTTTTCGCCTACAGCGGCGTTGCTACCGCGCAGCAATCCGGCCAGCTTTATGTCAAGGTGAAACGCCTTGAGGGACAAGGGAACGGCGGCAACTGGCTGAACCTCACCGCCTCCTCCCGCGACAGCATCATGGCGGGTGCGCCGTGGAAGGTGCGACAGCCCGAATACGAGTGCGGCACCTCTCCCGTGCTGGTGCGCGTGATCGACCCTACAGCGTTGCAGACGTATGACTACTTCCTCAATATCGACCCCGTGGCCAACAGCCTGGACAGCTCACTCGTGGACGCTTCCGCCCATTGGACACTGACGTGGTGTCAGAATGGTACGCCGATGGGGAGTTTCGTCTCGCAATATACCATCGGGGAAGGCAAGGAGGAGGTTGTTGAGGGGCACGGCATCGCTATCACGGTGAAAAACCGCCCGTTTATGATTTATGACACACTGCTTGATCATCATATAGGTGGAAATCGAACCTACGCTAACAACGCCCAATATGCCCAACCTGACCTGATCGGCTCGGAAGTAAACTACGAGTCGCCGGTTCATTGGTTAGCCGGACTGGAGGATGTGAATGTGCATGCTCCGGGCAACTGGATCCGCGCCGGACACAAATACGACTACCAAGATGTGGAAGTCTATTCCATGATTGAGAGTTGGGTTCCTTATCGCCAGTGGCGCAAGGATGATTGTTACAACACCTATAAAGAGAATGGATGGGAAGTGATACGTGGGTTTGCGGATTATCATGGCCAATTTGAACATGTTGCCGGCGGCGTATGGGCACCGTACGTGCTGGGTTCCCCCTACGACGGAGGACCGAGAGCCTGGTGCCTAAACAAAGATGTCGCGTTTACTGGCTATAACGGTCCTTTTTCTTACTATGATCCCCGGTATCCTTACAATTCTAGTTACCCTTGCGGATACAACCAGACCCTCACCAATCTTTACTCCGTAGATATCGTATTCACCCCCGATACTTCTTTGTGGACCAGAGCATTGGTGCTGGAAGCCGGCTCAAGTTCCAACAATGACACGTACGAAGTCACCCAACAGTTTCACGGTCAAACTTATTACAATGTCCGGCATGAACCGAAAACCTGCCCATCTGTCGATAAGGACGGAAATCCTGACAACAGCGGCACCACCGGCTTCGGATGGTTTCCCGGGTATGCCATCAATGTGGAAACAGGGGAGCGTCTCAACATCATGTTTGCCGAGAATTCAGAAGATGAATACAATCACGGCAATGACATGCTTTTCAACCCCACCAGTGTCTTTGCCTTCCAGAAAGATTCAGTCGGAAACTACTTGTTGGATGGCAACGGCAACCCCATCCCTATGAGTGTGCATGAATACGATTCCCTGTACGAAACGTTTTACAGCAGCAATCCCTTTGGCGAGCCACTCTATGGAGGTAGGCATTACGTTTATATTTGCGGCAGTTCCGGCAACACAGCCAACACATTCTATCGCTTTGCCAACCGCCAGAGAAACTACAACGACAATGACCAAATAATGTCAGGCGGTATGCATGGCGGCACGTTTTACGGCAGTGATAGCGTGTCATATCCTTACTACGAATGCGGTGTGTATGACGAAGGCAAATGGTTGAGTGAGAAATTCAAGACAACCGAAGGTCTTGCCATCACCAATCCTACGCGAAAGAGTCGAAAAATGCAGGTGTTCAACAACGTGATGTGGACGGGAATCCCGATGCCTGCGGAAGGGATGGAGGACCAGTGGTTGGACAACACTGCAACGGTGAGAATCAGGGTGACAAGGCCGTACATGTTCTATTCTTCGGCGGTGGGGACCGGGCCGGAGGAACCAGCCAACGAGAATGCCCCGATGTTTTCGTTCTCCACCCAAGATTACGATGTAGTACAAGATTATTCGCTTTTCGACATTGATTATAATATATTGACAGACAATCATATAGATATCAATAATGTTGACGCGGTGGTCAGTCCGTGCAGCGGAGGTTGGTTCAGAAACACCAATACGAGCGAACCTTTTTTCAAGTATCCCAAAGGGGTGAACCGCAGTACAATGTACGCCTACTCTTTCTGGATGGGCGGTCTGGACGGACAAGATTCCCTGCATCTGTTTGCCGAAACATTCCACGATTCCGGATACGACACATGGCCTGGCCCGCTATCCACAATTGACGCCTCCACGGACGAACAGACGGTATCGGCATGGAACCGCACATTCAAAATCACCCGTCAGGAGGTGCTGGAGTTCTTAGCTGGTTATCAGTATCCGGATTACACGATTCCGCAGCACATCCTCGACTGGCCCGCGCATGGCGACACCACCAAAGGGCAGGCTTGGCTGCTGGCTCCCTTCATTGATGTGGATGGCGACGGGGTATATAATCCTGAGCACGGTGATTATCCTGACTTTCCGGGTGACATGGCGCAGTTTGTCATCTTCAACGATAGTTATGGAGAACATGCAGAAAGCGGAGGCGCACCTTTCGGAGTGGAAACGCATGTGTTAGTGTATGCTTACGATGCTTCCGAGGACACCGTCATGAACAATACCCTTTTCTTCAACTATAAGGTTTTCAATCGTTCGCAAAACGATTACCATGAAAACTACATCGGTCTATGGAATGACTGGGATTTAGGCTACGGCTATGATGATTACCTGGGTTGCGATGTGGAAAAGAATGTGGTGTATTGTTACAATGGATATGAGGAGGACGGCGAAAGGGCTGATGTTGGGGATGCATGGACGTATGGCAGGGATTGGCCGGTGCAGACACTCCAAATACTGTCTGGGCCGACTATTCCCGCTGACAATCAGGACAGCCCCGCTTACTCCGATGGTGCTGATTGCTCATTGTTTATGAATAACGGTCACAATGAATATGCTATCAACGGGTTTGGCTTTGGAGACGGCATTACAGACAATGAGCGCTATGGCCTGACGGGCTTTATCTATTACAACAACACCACGGCTTCAAATGGGAATCCGAACACTGGCGTGGACTATTATAATCTGATGCGCAGTTACTGGTATGATGGAATGCACCTGAAATACGGGGCTGACGGATGTCCTTCCGACGGAAACAGTGGCATAGACTGCCGATTTGTCTATTCTGGCAATAGCTATCCCTGCGACTTCGGCACGTATGGGGTGGAATTGCCCGACAGTTTATTATATGCGGGAGCGGGCTGGACGGAGTCGTCCGCAGGAAACAGCCCTTACGACCGCCGCGGCATCGCTTCGATGGGACCGTTCAACCTCAATGCGGGAGAGATGCAGGAGGTGTCCTTCTGTATGGTGACACTTCCCCACCATTATGCGGTTGGCAGTTCCGGCATCAGCATGGACAGCCTTTCCCATGTGAACCCCGAATATCGTAGTCAGCAGTTCGTTATGCCTGTGGTTAACAATCTGTACGAAACGATTTGCGAAGGGGAGGAATTCGACTTTTTCGGGAAGTTCTGCGACCAGTCGGGAGTGTACTCCCATATCGCAAGAAACACACTCCATTCCAATGACATAGCCGATACGGTTTACCAATTGCATCTTACCGTGGTTCCCCACATCACGTTGATACACGCGGGTGTTTTGCCGGGTGCCGGTTATCACGACAACGGGTTCGACATTCCGGAGCAGGAAACGGAGACGCCAGGGACATACGTCTATACGTTGTCTGAACCCTCTGTGGATGGATGCGACCATGTGACAATGCTCTTCCTTGATGTCCAAACCATTGCCCCTCCGACACTTCCGATTAAAGTCTATCCCAATCCAACCACGCAATATGTGATTGTTGAAGTGGATAAGCTGGAAGGGAATGAACAGGTGATGGTGTACGATTTGCAGGGGAAACTTTTGCAAAGCAAACCTCTCAACGAAACGAAAATTCAGATTGATTTGACCAGTTATCCCGCAGGTCTTTATTTGATAAAGGTGGGCAAATCGTTGGGCAAGGTTGTCAAGAAATAAAGAAAAGCATTTTGCTGCTGTTTTTATGTAGATACTGAATCCGTTAGTACCGAAAAAAATTATATCTTTGGCGGCTCAATTTTTATGCGAAGAAATTAATGTAAGTAAATATATGTCAGAACAAATAAAGGGGAAGATTTCCCAAATCATTGGCGCTGTCGTTGACGTTCATTTTGAAGAGAACGTCACACTGCCCAACATTTATGATGCACTGGAAGTGCGCAAGGAAAACGGCGAAAAACTGATTTTGGAGTGTGAGCAGGATATCGGTGAAAACACCATGCGGTGCATCTCCATGGATTCCACCGACGGTTTGCACCGTGGCATGGAGGCGGTGGCCACCGGCCGCATGATCACCATGCCCACGGAGAATATCAACGGCCGTTTGATGAATGTCATTGGCGACAGCATTGACGGCATCGGCGAAATTCCCTCCAAGAAACGCAGCGACATCCATCGCATGCCGCCCACCTTCGACAACCTCTCCACTTCTCAAGAGGTCTTCTACACCGGTATCAAAGTCATCGACCTGATTGAGCCTTACGCCAAAGGCGGTAAAATCGGTCTGTTCGGCGGTGCTGGCGTGGGCAAGACGGTGCTGATTATGGAGATGATTCACAATATCGCGAAAAACTACGGTGGCACGACCGTGTTCACCGGCGTGGGCGAGCGTACCCGTGAGGGTAACGACCTGCTCCGTGAGATGTTAGAGTCCAAGGTCATCCGCTACGGCGATGCCTTCCTCGAAAGCATGAAACAGGGCAGCTGGGATCTTACCAAAGTGGATATGGAAGAATTGGCCAAGTCGCAGGCTACATTGGTGTTCGGTCAGATGAACGAACCGCCCGGAGCTCGTGCCCGCGTGGCTCTCTCCGGCCTGACCGTGGCTGAGGGCTACCGCGACGGTGACGAGACCACCGGTGGCCGCGACATACTCTTCTTTGTCGATAACATCTTCCGTTTCACGCAGGCCGGTTCCGAAGTGTCCGCATTGCTCGGTCGTATGCCGTCTGCCGTGGGTTACCAACCGACACTGGCCACCGAGATGGGTACCATGCAGGAGCGTATTACCTCCACGAAACGCGGTTCCATTACCTCAGTGCAAGCCATTTACGTACCTGCCGACGACTTGACCGACCCCGCACCCGCCACCACGTTCTCCCACTTGGACGCCACCACGGTGCTGAGCCGTAAGATTTCCGAACTGGGTATTTATCCCGCTGTCGATCCACTGGATTCCACCTCCCGTATTCTTTCTCCCGATATTGTGGGTGAGGAACACTACAAAACCGCTCAGCGTGTGAAAGAATCCCTGCAACGCTACAAGGAACTGCAGGACATCATCGCTATCCTTGGTATGGAGGAGCTCTCTGAGGAAGACCGTAAAACGGTGCACCGCGCACGTCGTGTGCAGCGTTTCATGTCACAGCCGTTCTTCGTGGCCGAGCAGTTCACGGGTATTCCCGGCAAGTTCGTCAATATCGAGGATACCATCAAGGGCTTCAATATGATTCTGGACGGAGAACTGGACCACCTGCCTGAAACCGCCTTCAACCTCGTGGGTACCATTGAGGAGGCTATCGAGAAAGGTGAAAAAGAGTTAGCTGCTGCAAAATAAGGGGTTATGGTATTAGAAATTATCACTCCAGCAAATACTTTGTTCACCGGAGAGGTCTCCTTGGTGCAACTCCCCGGCATTGACGGTCTGTTCGAGATTCTTAAATCACATGCTCCGCTGGTTTCCGCCTTGAAAGAAGGCCGCGTGAAAGTGGTGGACGAACAGAATCAAGAGCAGTTCTTCGACATCCGCGGCGGTGTTGTCGAAGTAAGCCACGACAAGGTTTTGCTGTTGGCGGAGTAAGACGTTAAACTTGAGACTTAAGATTTACAAGGCGACTTCTTTGGGTCGCCTTTTTTAGATGTACCATATCAATAAGAGGATATGATGAGAACAAACAGAATTAATATTCAAGTTTCGAATGCCTGATTGTAATTTCCGGCTTAATCGCGTCCTCCACGCACAAACTGCCGATGCGGGTTCTCCGCAGCGCAGAGAGGTGTGCGCCGCTGTTGAGCGCGGTGCCGAAGTCACGGGCGATGGCGCGGATGTACGTCCCTTTTGAGCAGCGGATGCGGAAATCGATTTCCGGCAGCTCAAAGCGGGTGATTTCGAACTCATAAACGGTGATGGTTTTGGCTGTTAAGGCAGCCTCCTCGCCTCGGCGGGCGATTTCGTAGGAACGTTCGCCTTGGTGTTTTACGGCGGAGAACATCGGCGGCACCTGCTGAATCTCCCCTGTGAACGATTGTGCGGCAGCCTCGGCCATCTCGCGGGTGATATGCTCGTAGGGGAATGTCGCGTCAATCGGTTTTTCCAAATCGTAGCTCGGCGTGGTCGCGCCCATCATGAACGTGCCGGTATAGGTTTTCTCCTGCGCCTGCAACGAATCGACCTGTTTGGTCATCTTGCCCACGCAGATGAGCAGCAAGCCAGTGGCCAACGGATCCAGCGTGCCTGCATGACCCACTTTTACTTTGTGGCCAACAGCGCGTTGCACATGCCGACGCACCCGCCCGACCACATCAAACGACGTACATTTGTAAGGTTTGTCAATCAGCAACAAATCACCTTCTGGATTGATGTCCAAATCGGGCGGTAGCTCGAAGGTGACATCATGAATCATCTTCTTTAGCATAAGCCCAGAATGATAGCCAAAATGCCGACAATCACACAATAAACGGCGAACCAGATCAGTTTGCCCTTCTTCACGATGTTAATCATCCATTTGCATGCCAGACAGCCGGTGATGAAAGCGGCGATGAAACCCACGGCCAAGGAAACGGCGGAAATGCCGCTCATAGCCGTGCTGAATCCTTGTTCGGCAATGTCGAGGGTGTCAAGCAGTGCCTCTCCCAACACGGGCGGGATGACCATCAGGAAGGAGAATTGCGCCATCCGCTCTTTTTTGTTGCCTAACAGCAGTCCCGTGGCGATGGTTGTTCCCGAACGGGAAAGACCGGGCATTACGGCGACTGCCTGTCCGATGCCGATGATGAAGGCGTGCAGCGGGGAAATGTCCTCACGCTGGCGCGGTTTTGCATAATAGGAGAAAGCCAACAGCGAGGCCGTGACCAACAGCATGATGCCGACGATCAGCAGACCGGAACCAAAAATCTCTTCCACTGTGTCTTTGAAACAGAAGCCCACAATGGCAACGGGAATCATGGAAATCAGGATGTTGATGGCGAATTTAGTTCCTTCGTTCAACCCGGAATAGCTTTTCCACGACTGTTTTGAGAACAGATCTTTGAAAATCCATACGACTTCTTTCCACAAGATGGTCAAGGTGCTGAGCACGGTGGCTACATGCAGGACTACAATCATCGTCAGGTTGGATTCACCCTCTAACCCGAACAGGTTAGACAGGATAGTGAGATGCCCGCTGCTGCTGACCGGCAGGAATTCAGTCAATCCTTGAACAACACCTAAGATTAATGCTTCTAACCAGCTCATGTCGCGGGGTTATTGATTGTTGTTTTCGGTGGCTTTCGGATGCCACATGATGGCCACGATTTCCACCACTAAGCCTATGAAAATCAGGATTGGGGCCACCACAATTCGGCGGGTGTTGAAGATTTCGCCGTCGAAAACTTCGTCCGGGACATCGCCGCCAGCCAAACAGATATAGCCGATAAGCAGGAGAATCGCACCAATGCCCATCAGGATGTAATTCATTTTGCGGAACAAAGGCGGGCGGTTACCTTTCACATTATCGTTTTCACTATTCATATTGTTACTCATAATATTTTGGTTATTAATTATTTACATGTATAATCTTTCGTCGTTGATGCGAATGTACCGATTGACCGAGAAGGCCGAAATCAGCATGGTGAACAACATGCTAAACACAAATACGGCAGCCAGGATAATGACAATATAGAGCATGGCCGAAAAGTCCACGAAATCGGGTGCCATCCGATTGCCATAAAGCAGTGTTAACGCCAGCAGCGCCACAGCGATGATACCACCCCAGATGCCTTGCAGCATTCCTTTGGTGACAAAAGGTCTTCGGACGAATTTGGGTGTAGCACCAACCAGTAGCATACTCTTGATACTGAATCTTTTAGCGAAAATATTGAGTCGTATGCTATTGGCCACTAACAACATGGAAATGATCATGAAGACGGCGCAGATGGCCAAAATCACCCATTGGATCTTACGGAAATTGTTGCTGATGGATTTGACGATAAAATCAGGATAATCAACATCTTGCACGATGGGGTTGCGCTTCAGTTCTTTGGAGATTTTGTTGAGGGAATCGGTGTTGGCATATTGCGGTTTTACATTGACGATGACAGAGGCGTTAATGGGGTTGGAAATCACTTCGGTGAAGTTGCTGCCGATGATTTGTTGCGCGGTGCGTGTGTTCTCCTCCCGCGACGACACCCTCGATGACTCGATGTAAGGTTTCAGTTTGATCTGTTTTTCCAGTGCGTCAATGTCAGCCTCCTTGATGTCGGAATAGAAAAGCACTTCCATTTCGATTTTCTGAGAGAGATTTTGGAGATACCTCATCGAGAAAAAAGCGAAAAACGCCAGCGCCCCGATGAAGAACATGGTGAGTGCGATGCTGAAAATAGAACCGAAAGCGGAAAGTCTGAGCCGCGCTTTCGTAATTCTGTCTATCGAATCCGGATAATTTGCCATAGTAAATTTTTGCGCCGCAAAAGTACAAAAAATTGGGAAACAAAAATATCGTACCTTTGCCGCCGTTTTGGAAAGGTATGGAATATCTTGGCAGAATCTTTAAGTATCTGAAAAATTACAAGTTGCAGATTGCACTCATCTTGTTCGTGCAGTTGCTATATGCGTTTTTTTCCATCTTCACCCTCACCCTTCTGGTACCGTTCCTTCAGGTGCTGTTCCGCCAAGTGGAGGCGGTGACCACGCGTCCCGAATTCTCCTTTTCCCCGCAGTACCTCATAGACACGTTCTATTACCTAATGAACTCGGTGATTGAACGCCACGGGCAAGCTTCCGCGCTGCTGTTCATCGCCGGCACCATGATTCTGCTTTCGTTCCTCGCGAATCTGTGTCGCTACGCCGGCATGTTCTGGCTCTCGCACATCCGCTCCGGCATCCTCTCCAACATCCGCGATGAATTTTATCGCAAGCTGATCCGCCTGCCGATGTCATATTACGCGAAACAGCGCTCTGGAGACATCGTCAGCCGCATGGGTGCCGATGTCCTGGAAGTGGAGTGGACGGTGATTTCCTCATTGTTAACCCTTTGTCGCGACCCATTTCTGATCATGGCCTACTTGATTACACTGTTTGCTATCAGTGTGAAACTCAGTGTTGTGACCCTTATCGTCATGCCGCTCATGGCAGTCATCCTCTCCATTATTGGTAAGAATATTCGCAATTATTCGCTGCTGTCACAGGAGCTAATTGGGCGCATGACAGCCTATTTCGAAGAGGCTGTGGATGGCTTGCGTATTATCAAAGGATACAACGCGCAGAATTATGTCTCCGAGCAATTCAGGAAGGAGAATTTTCAGTTCTATCGTCTTAACAAGAAGATTTTCAGAATTAAGGAATTGGGGTCCCCGTTCATCGAGTTCCTCTGCATTTTTGCGGTATTGGCTATCTCCATAATCGGGTTAGTGGCGTTTCCAGAGAGTTTCGCTTCTCGCGGTTCCGCCTTCATGCTCTATTTCGTGGTCTTCGCCCGCATGATTCCCCCAGCCAAATCGTTGGCCACCACCTATTACCAGATACGCAAGGGATTGGGTGCAGCTGCCCGTATCTATGAGGTGATCGATGCAGAAGAAGAGATCAAGGATATTCCAAATGCAAAGCATATTGCTGATTTTCAGAACACTATTGAGTTTAAGAATGTAAGCTTCTCCTATAATCCTGAAATTGAAAACGCTGAGGATTGTGAGGTGCTGCGGAATGTCAGCTTTACGTTGAAGAAAGGAGATACGATGGCCATTGTGGGCCCGTCCGGTAGCGGGAAATCAACTTTGGTGGATTTGCTCTCACGGTTTTACGATATCCGCTTCGGTGAGATACTGATTGACGGGGTGCCCATCAACCAATATGCCTTGTCCGATTTAAGAAGTTTGTTCGGCATCGTCAACCAAGACGTGTTTCTTTTCGATGACACGGTGTATAATAACTTGATCTTCGGGACGGAGAACGCCACAGAGGAAGAGGTGGTGGCCGCCGCGAAAATAGCACAGGCACACGACTTCATTATGGAGTTGGAGGAGGGTTATCAGACGCCGATCGGCAACCGCGGAATGCGACTTTCCGGCGGTCAACGACAACGCCTCAGCATCGCCCGCGCCATCTTGAAAAAACCTCAGATCTTCATCCTCGACGAAGCCACTTCCGCTTTAGACAACGAATCAGAACTCCTTTTCCAAGAAGCATTACTTCCTTATATTGAGCAATATACAGGCCTTATCATCGCCCACAGACTCAGTACCATCCGCTTTGTGGACCATATTCTTTTCCTCAAAGACGGGAAAGTCGAAGAGTTCGGTTCCCACGACGAGCTGATGGACAAAAAAGGGGAATATTATCTCTTTTATACTGCCCAACAGGTGCGAGAATAACACACATTTTGTTGTTAAAAAACATTTTCCGTTCGGAAAGAATCCGTCTATAATAACTTTATATTTGCGATTTGTATGTAATATGGTTAATTATGTATAGAATTGCAGTAATAGCTGGCGGAGACTCTGGCGAGTATGAAGTCTCTTTAAGATCGGGCGACAATATCTTCCAACAGTTAGACAAGACATTGTTTGAGCCCTATTTGATTCATTTTAAGGGAAGTGACTGGCATCACAAAACTGCTGACGGTCGAGTTTTCCAGATTGACAAAAACGACTTTTCATTGACGATTGACGGTCAAAAAATCGTCTTTGATATCGCGTTTATCGCCATTCACGGCACCCCCGGCGAGAACGGCAAGCTGCAGAGCTATTTTGAGATGATCAAAATGCCGTATGTGGGTTGCACCAGTTTCCCATCGGCCTTGACATTCAATAAGTTCTATTGCAATTTGGCGGTCGCGCAGTTAGGCGTTCCGATTGCTCCGTCCTTGCATTTCTATGCTGGAGATCCGATTGATATTGAGCGAATCGAGGAAGTCTGCGGCTATCCCTGCTTCGTGAAGTCTTGCAACTCCGGTTCCAGTGTGGGCGTGACGAAAGTGCACGGGCGTGAGGAACTGAAAACTGCGTTCGAGGAAGCGCTAAAGTACGACAATCAGCTGATCGTGGAGAAGATGATTCACGGTCGTGAGTTGGCCTGCGGTGTTACAACGGCTTACGGCGGTGTTAAAATGTTGGCTATCACGGAGATCGTGGCACATAACGAGTTCTATGACTACGATGCCAAATATACCGATGTGGGTCACAGTCTGATTACCCCTGCCAACATAGCGCCTGATATGCAAGAACTTGTGAAAAAATATGCCGAGTTGGTCTTTCGTCAACTCGACTGCAAAGGCATTGTCCGTGTGGACTTTATCCTCGATGAGGAGGCAAGGAAACCCTATTTCTTGGAAGTCAATACAATACCTGGGCAGACGGCATTGAGCATTATCCCTGCGCAGGTGAAATGCTTAGGGTTGGATGTTCGGGAGTTCTATACAAAGCTGGTTCTTGAGGTGTTGGATAGTTAGCAGTTAGCAGTTAGTAGTTAGCAGTTTTCCTTGAGCATCCCCGTAGGGGCAAGAGCTTGGTAGCAAAAAAGATATCGTATGAATTGTATGAAAAGAACAATATGTTTGTTGGGATGTTTGATGTTTGGTTTTGCGACATTTGCGCAGTACAACGAGCAGGACATCCGTGATTACATCGAACAATATTCGGAGGTGGCCATCCAGAAGATGCACGAATACAAGATACCAGCGAGCATAACGGTGGCGCAGGGCATCTTCGAGAGCGCTTGCGGCAAAAGTCGTCTCGCAGTGGAAGGAAACAATCATTTCGGCATCAAATGTCACGAATGGACTGGCGACACCATTCTGGTGGATGATGATGAGTTGCAGGAATGCTTCCGTAAATACCCTTCAGTGGAGGAATCTTACAATGACCATTCGCTGTTTTTGACTAACAGGAAACGCTATTCCAACTTGTTTCAGTTAGACATTATGGATTATAAGTCGTGGGCCAGAACATTGAAGCAGGATGGTTATGCCACTAATCCGCAGTACGCCGACCGGCTCATCAGTCTGATCGAGCGTTTCAACATCGCCCGTTTGGACACCATTTATTACCAGCGGCAAAATGGTGAATTGCCAGTTGTGGTTAACGAGTCCAAGCCCGTGGTTCAAAACACGAAACCTGTTGAGAAACCGGCAGAACCGAAAAAGAATGGCAAGAAAGTGTTCACAGCCATCGGAAGCGAGTATCCATCGGATGAGAGTCCGTTCACCTATCGGAAGGTGTTCAAGAACAACAATACCTATTTCGTCATAGCTGAAAAAGGGGACACTTACGAGAAAATCGCACAGGACATTTTAGTGATGTCCGACAATTTGCGGAAATTCAACGATGCAGGGCCGAATGACGAGCCTGTGGAAAACGAAATCGTGTATGTGGAGGCCAAAGCACACGGGAACGCCACGCGCATCCACACTGTTCAGCCTGGCGAAACACTTCGATACATTTCGCAACGTTATGGTGTCCAGCTTCGATACATTTTCAAATACAATATGTTGGATGAAAATTCGATTATATATCCTGGTGACCAGATTTTATTAAGACGATAATTTCAAAAAACGATGAAAAAAATATTAGGTTTATTGGCTGGTTTATGCCTGACCTTCGTCGGTTTCGCACAATACACGATGGAGGATCACATTTATGATTACATTGACAATTATAAGAATCTTGCAATGCAAGAGATGGAATTATACGGGGTGCCGGCCAGCATCACGTTGGCGCAGGCCATTTATGCTTCGCAAGCTGGCACCAACGACTTGGTTCGCGAGTGCCACAACCATTTCGCCATTATGTGCCACACACAGGAATGGAAAGGGGAGACCTACTATCGCCCTTCCGACAAGAAGCAGGAGAACTGTTATCGGAAATATGCCTCCGACGCAGAATCTTACCGCGACCATTCGCTGTTCCTCTCAACACGCAGCCGTTATGTAAAGCTTTTCTATTATCCCATAACGGATTATAAATCATGGGCTAACGGCCTTTTAGAAGCAGGCTTTTCAGGTAATCCGAAATATGCCGACACGTTGATTTCCATCATTGAGAAGTACTATCTGATGCATTATGACCGTAAGGTGGCGCAGAAAATGGGAGATACGGAAGCTTTGAAAGCTATGGATAAACCGCAACCGGAACGTACTGGGGTTGTAGCACATACGGAATCACAGACTCCTGTAACTCCAGCGGCCAAACCTGTCGAGAAACCGACAGAAGTGGCGCAGCAGCCTGTAGCCCCCAAAGCGGAACCTACCTCTCGAAAACCTGTTGAAACACCAAAAGCGGAACCTCAGCAGCCTGTGGTGAAAACAGACACTATGGAGGTGAACGGAATCCAGGTTCTGGTGGAGAAAAAAGAGAAACCGAAACCCCAACAGACAAAAGAACCCCAACAAGTGCAAAAACCGGAACAACCTGTCGCTCAGACACAACCCACAACGCCTGAGAAAGTGGACGGAATAAATGTATTTGTACTGGATCCATATTCGATACCATATAAATCCGCATATTACCCTTATACCAGCCGCCCTGTCTATGAGAATAACAAGACAAAGTTCATCTTGGCTCGCCCCGGCGACACTTATCAGAAGCTGGCGGCTTCATTACAGATGACGGAGAAGAATCTGCGCCTGTATAATGATGTCTATGACGGTTCGGAACCCATTGAGGATGAGGTGATTTACTTAGAGATGAAAAGTACGAAATCACCGGTTCCTTATCACACTTTGCAGGAAGGTGATACCTACCGCTATATTGCACAACTATATGGTCTGCAGCTGAAGATCTTAATCAAGAGAAACAGCGGAAACATCAACAATTACAAAGTAGGAGACCAGATTTGTATTGGTTGTAATTAGAAATGCCTAAGTCCTTCTACCATTTTAACCCCAAAACATTAACGTATGAAAAGGTGAAACTCAGTTTCAAGCACCTTTTCAAACGCGTGGCGTGGGTTTTCGCCAGCGGTGTGGCCTTTGCACTGGTCTTTGTGTGGATAGGTTTCTATTTCATAGACTCGCCCAAGGTGAAAATTCTGGAAAGGGAGAATAACGAATTGAAGGACGAGGTCAATCACTTGAGTGCCCGTATTGATGTCATGTCCGATGTTTTGGCAGATATTGAAGATCGGGATGACAATGTGTATCGTAATGTATTCGAAGCGGATCCAGTGCCGGCGAGTGAACGCTATCCGTTAATAGCGGAGGATTCGCATTTTGACAGCCTGTCGCGTTCTGAAACTTATTCCTTGCTGAAGGCAGCCAACAAGAAAGCCGACCAACTGACGGTCAGGTTGGCGGTGCAGACCCGCTCGTTGGACACGTTGGAAAAGATCGCCACCTCAAAAGCCAAGATGCTTGCGGCAATTCCCGCTATCCGTCCACTGAAGAACATGTACACAATCACATCCGGTTTTGGTCGCCGTTACCATCCGGTTCTCAAGACGTTACGTAATCACACGGGCATAGACATCGCCGCTCCGAAAGGCACGCCCATCTACGCCACGGCTGATGGCACAGTCTCCCGCGAAAATCCCGGTTCCGGCTACGGTATCTGCGTGCTGCTGAACCACGGTTACTCCTACCAGACGCTCTATGCCCACATGTCGAAAGCCGCTGTGAGACCCGGACAAAAGGTGAAACGAGGCCAACTGATTGGCTACGTGGGTTCTTCCGGTATGTCCTCAGGCACGCATCTGCACTATGAGGTGATCAAAAACGGCCAGCCTGTCAATCCGATTTACTACTTCTACATTGACATTACCCCCGAAGAGTACAATTCACTGATGGAATCCTCCAAGAAAATCAACCAAGCGTTGTCCTGACATGAAAAAGTTATCATTAGCAATTGCTATCACATTGGTTTTCACGGTTTTGCTGGTCTCTTGCAAAAGCAGGTTCGACCACCCTGACAAGCAGATTTTCCACTATAACGAGTCTTCCGGCATCTTGTCGCTGGATCCGGCATATTCGTCCGGACAGTCCACAATATGGCCTTGTAACCAGCTGTATAACGGCTTGGTAGATATGGATGAGAATCTGCAGGTGGTGCCGGCCATTGCGAAAAGCTGGACGATTTCCGATGACGGGAAAATCTACACGTTCATCCTGCGCGATGACGTACAGTTTCACCAGACGGAGTTCTTCCCGTTTAACAAGCCGCGATATGTCACCGCATCCGATTTCGTCTATAGTCTCGGGCGCATTCTTGATCCCGAAGTGGCCTCGCCAGGTGCGTGGATTTTCCAGAAAGTGAAGCGCGACAAGGACGGCAAACCCGCATTCAAAGCGTTGAATGATACGGTTTTCCAGATTGAACTCTCCGAGCCGTTTCCGCCGTTTTTGGGGATTCTGACGATGAAATACTGTTCCGTGGTGCCGCACGAGGTGGTGGAACGCTACGGCAAGGATTACCGCAAATATCCCGTCGGCACGGGACCATTCCAAATGCAGCTGTGGGAGGAGGGTGTGAAGCTCGTGATGCGCAAGAATCCCAATTACTTTGAGAAAGATTCCGCCGGCAACCGCTTGCCTTATATTGATGCGGTCGCGGTTTCCTTCATTGTCGATAAACAGTCTGTGTTCATGGAGTTTATGAAAGGGACCCTTGACTTTATGTCCGGAGTGGATCCGAGCTACAAGGATGCCTTGCTGACGAAAGACGGCCGGTTGAATCCGGACTATGCGGACAAAATCACGCTGATTACGGGTCCGTATCTGAACACAGAGTATTTGGGATTCAACTTGAAACCAACGGGGAAACCCAATCCTTTGTTGGACAAGCGGGTTCGTCAGGCCATCAATTACGGTTTCGACCGGGACAAGATGATGAAATATCTGCGTAACAATATGGGGTATGCCGGAGTTGGCGGGTTTGTGCCGCGAGGGATGCCGTCGTACGGGCCTGAGCGCACGGGCGGTTACGATTACAATCCGCAGAAAGCGTTGAAGCTATTGGCGGAGGCTGGCTATCCAAATGGCAAGGGATTGCCGGAAATCACGCTCACCGTGTCGGCGCAGTATGCGGATCTGTGCCAGTACATCCAGCACGAATTGGAGCAGTTGGGCATCGCCTTGAAGCTGGATATCGCGCAACCCGCGCAACAACGCCAGATGATGCGGGCTTACCAGCTGCCGTTTTTCCGTGGTTCGTGGATTTGTGACTATCCCGACGCTGAAAACCAGATGTCGCTCTTCTATTCCAAAAACCTGCAACCTGTGGGCTCCAACTACACCCATTACGTGAACCCTGCGTTCGACAAATTGTATGAGAAATCCCAGCTTTGCACGGATGATTCAATCCGCAACGAATATTATACCCGAATGGACTCGATTTTAGTGACGGATGCCCCGTTTGTCGTCCTGTACTACGACAAGGTGGCGCGTTTCGTGCAGAAAAACGTGCAAGGATTAGGCACCAACCCCGTAAATATGTTGGATTTGCGGCGGGTCAGAATGAAATAATAGAGGATTAATTGTGTTGTAGGGGCGAATAATTATTCGCCCCTACAGGATGTCGAATTATTTCAAGGATTCTAACGCCTTGATTATCACATTGTCCGTCTTGTTAATCACTGGATAGAATGCCTCGTCACCGTAAAGGTTGCGGCCGATTAGCGCTTTCAGCCATGTTTTCAGTTCCTTGGATGAATTAGCGGACATCTTCGACACTTTCTTCTTGTTGTTTTTCTCGTAATATTGGACGAGTTGTTGCAACATCTGATCGGTAACTTGCATTCTTGCCACGTAGGATTTCGTGTCAGGATACTTATTCTTCAGTTCGGATTTATGCTCGTTGGTGTAATGGAAGGCGAATTGGATGAGTGCCGAAGAGTTAGCGATATCGTAATACGCGTTGAGGTCTTCGCCGCGGTCAATGGGCACGAAAATGTCGGGCATGATGCCGCCCCCACCATATACGGTGCGTCCCTTGAGGGTGTGATAGACCTTGGAGGAGTCTAAGTGGATGCTGTCGAGACTTTCCATCTCGCCGTTAATCAGGCGTTTGTAGATGTCTTCGTAGTAGGCTTCCGTTCCTTTTTCATACTCACGCTGGATACAGCGTCCGCTGGGGGTGTGATAGCGTGAGGTGGTCAGCCGGATAGATGATTTATCTTCCAAATCGAACTGTCTCTGAACCAACCCTTTGCCGAATGAACGACGTCCGATAACGGTGCCGCGGTCATTGTCCTGGATGGCTCCGGCGACAATCTCGCTGGCAGAAGCGCTGAAGTCATCAATCAAAATCACGACCTTTCCTTGCTCAAAATCGCCTTTCCGGGAGGCATATATGATTTCGGGACGCACTTTGGACCCTTCAATGGAGACGATCTTTTGTTTGTTGCTCAGAAATTCGTCGCACACACTGACAGCCGCATCCAAAAAGCCGCCGCCGTTACTGCGCAAATCCACAATCAGATTGCCCATGCCTTGCCTTTTCAGTTTCTGGATGGCATCGTTGAATTCCTTGGCTGTGGTACTTCCAAATTCGTTCAATTTGATATAACCAGTTTGAGAATCAATCATATAGGCTACGTCAACGGTGTAAGTAGGTATCACTCCGCGAGTTATCTCGTAGGTGTATTTGTCTTTGAAGCCGGGTCTCATAATGCCGACTTTCACCTTTGACCCTTTTTTGCCACGCAACTTCTTGAATGCCTGTTCATTCTTAATGCCGATAATGGACTTTCCGTCCACCTCAATCATACGGTCGCCTGCCATCAGACCGGCTTTTTCCGAGGGACCTCCGGAAATCACTGAAACCACCATCAGCGTGTCGTTCATGATGTTGAATTGGATGCCAATCCCCTCGAAAGAGCCTTCCAGTGTCTCCATCATGGTTTTGTTTTCGTCGGCGGTGGCGTAGCTGGAATGCGGATCCAGTCCTTGCAGCATCGCATTGATGGCTAATCCGTAAATGGAGTCCGTGTTGACAGCATCCACATAAAAGTTCTCAATGTAGCTCATCACCTCGCTCATCTTTTGCAACTCGGCGTTTCCCGTTTTGCTCAAACGACGAGGATTCCAATGCAACGCAATAGAAAAACCACCCAAAAAAGCGACTAAAAGCCACAAAAACAAAAGACAACCGTTGAATTTACTTCTGTTCTCACTCATTCTTTATCCTTGTATTAAAAAGACCGCAAAAATACACTTTAATTTTTATTTCTGTCGTTCAATGGCGGATTGGTGCAATAATTCCAAAAAACGTTCGATAAATGCTTGATATGAAGGATCTTCGGGATGTTTAGCATAACGCTTCACTACCTGTTGCCATTGTTGTGGTTGCACTACAGCGATATGGTTTTTCCGTTTGATTTCCGCAATCTCATCCACCATCTTCATACGTTGGTAGAGAAGTGTACTTATTTGATTGTCAATATTTTCCAGTGTGGAACGCTGCTTTACTAATTCCAGGTCAGCCGTGTCGTTGCGCAAATCCAGATGGGAAATCATATCCGCCCAGTCAGCGGGAAGCATCTGTTGTCCCACGTCGGAAAGGGCTTGTTCGGGATGATAATGACACTCGACCATCAGACCATTGAAGCCGTAGTTCATCGCTAATTGTGAGACTTCGGGAATCCATTCGACGTTCCCGCATAGGTGCGACGGGTCGCAGAGGATGGGTAGTTCGGGTATCCGCACTTTTAACTCGATGGGGATGTGCCAGAGGGGCGCGTTGCGATAGATGTTCTCATGTACATCCGAGAATCCCCGGTGGATGGCCATTACGCGCCGAATGTCCGCCTGCAGGAACCGCTCAATGTTCCCAATCCACAGCTTTAAGTCGGGAATCATTGGATTTTTGATAATGACGGTAAATGCGGAATGTTTTACGGCATCGGCGATTTGTTGTACTTCTATAGGGTTGACGGAGGTGCGTGCACCCACCCATACGGCATAGATGTCGTGCTTGGCGCACAGTTCCACTTGATGAGCGTTCATCACTTCCACGCAAACGGGAATGTGGTATGTCTTCTGAACTTCCTGCAGCCAAGGCAATGCGTTTTCACCTGCACCAGCAAAGCTGTCGGGGGTACTGCGGACTTTCCAAGCACCGGTCCGAAAATAATGTAGTGAGAAGTCTCTTTCCTGTGCCTGTTCAACAAGTTGGGCTGCTGTGTCCAACAACTGCTCACGGCTTTCCGCCGCGCAAGGTCCCGCTATCCAAATCCGTTCCATCTTAATCGTCATTTTCAGATTCTTCTTCAATATCCGTGAAATATTTCTTCACGAACTTGTTTTTCAAACTTCTGTTACCCAATTTATAGGTGAAAGAAGGAAGACCCTTGGCTTGGTCGGGAGCCTGGAATCTGTTTTTGGGTTTCACGCTGGAGATGGCATCGTTGAAGGCTTTGTCGGAAGCGAAGGCAGACACGGCATTATTGTCGAACTGGAAGTAGTAGAACTGATTGTCAAATTCGAAATAGAGGTAGAGACGGTTGCGGGAACCGCGCTTTTCAATCACGATACGACCTGGAACCATCTTATATAAGGGCTTTTCACCACAGATGATCAGGGGAAGCCGCGTCTGCGACTTGAATGTGGATTGTTCCTTGTCCCACTCGAAGTCGATGTTGGAGAATAGGAATTTCACCTGCAGTGCCTCTGGCAGACGGCGGTTCTGCCCCAAAGCCACATTCCGCTGATAGCGGTCATATTCCGCCTTGCCAAGAATATTGTACAAGGCAAGATTAAAGGCCTCGTCTTGAGAAACATCCACGAAATCCAACGAAGCTTTTTCTATTGCCTTGTTCATCAAGTCCATGGACTTGTCGTTGAAGAAGAAGTTGATGGAGGTGGTGAGGTGCATTTCGGCAGAGTCTGCGAGAGTGTAGTTCACAATGGTGCCGTTGGTGATGAAATCCACACGGCCTAATTTCGCGCCCATGTCAATGGTACCGCTGCCGTGCGCCTCGCAATTGTCGGTGTTGAGGGTGATGATGTTGCCGGGGACACTGGGGTCGTTCAGCTTCTCTAAGGAGGCCGCTTTGAACTCTCGCGTCTCCTTGTCGTAGGTGATGTAGCCGAACACGTTGATGTATTCCGCATCATTAAACTCGTCTTTGGCAACACCGAATGCCGTGTAGATCCGTCCGGTCTTGTTGCTGGAAGCGATGGCCACCACCACCTTGCGCTCGTTCATGTCTTTGGTACGGTCGTGGACTTGTAGCAAGATGTTGTTCGGATCCACCTGTTGGAGGATTTTCATACGGGCATGTTTGATGGTGTCGCAGCCGTGGATGATTTCCACACCGCCGAAATAGGAGAGGAATGGGTTGGTGCTGTGCAGTTCGGCACGGCCGTCAAAGGCGAATTGGTCGCTGAAGTGGAAATCCTTTTCCAAGGGGATTTTCGCCTCCCCGAAAGTCTCTTTCATGAAATAAACCGTATCGAAATAGAGCGTTTGCACGCGCTGTTCAGCATCGATATAGTCATAATAGCCATTGGAATAGAATCTTGTAGCGCTCTGTACGCGGGTGGTGCAGTTATAAAGTTCGTGGTATTTGTTCTCGCGACCAGCCAGAATGCGCGACTTCTCCAGAACGTCCATGACAGCGTTTTTGCGGATGGTGACATCTCCATGCAACGGGGTGATGGCCGCATCGCCAACATTAATATATCGAACCCCGTGGGCGAAAATGATGTTTTTGGAAAAATCGAACTCGGCATTCACAGCCGTGAACATATAATTGGAGTTCGGGGCTACAGCGTATAGCTCGTTGCCAACACTTTGCATGTCAACAAGTTCTTTGATAGGGGTGTTGTCTATGTCCACATCTTTGTGCGGGTCATCCCATTTGAACCGCAGCATGGTGGAGTCAATGGGATCCCATTCAAATTCTGAGGACTTCGCCTTAATCTCATTCTGTACAAAATAAACTTCTGAGGCTTTTCCATTGGCTAAAAAGTGCCCTTTTCGGGTCTTGAAATCAATGTGCGAGTTGTAGTTGTCGGTGGAGAAGGCGACATCCTTGCCGCCGCTAATGTCATATATCCGCAGATCGGCCGTGTCCGCTAACAGTTCGTGGTGCTTGAACTGGAAGAGCCGCGAGGAGATGTCGGCGCGGTTGAACTTCACAGTGCCGGTGCCGAACAAACCGCCCGGCGTAATCTTGGAGTTGCCTGTAAGTTGTGCCTCCCTGAACAAATCCATAGGTTCTTGTATCGTATGAACAAACATCTGATCCTGATATGGCTCCCAGTGCAAATAGGCTTCGTTAACAGATGCGGGCGGAAATTCAGTGCCCGCCATCTGCTCATCTACGATATGCCGGTTGGCCGCACCGTTTGTGGAATCCAAGTAGAAGACCAAACTGTCGGAGAAGGTGTGCGAGGTAATATAGTCGATGTTTCCTTTACCACGCAAACCTTTGTTGCTGAGACTGATACGACCTTGGTAACCGCCTTTGGTACCATACATGGGCAGTCCGGTTGTGTTGTGGACAAAACCCAAGGAGAAATCGGGCTGAACTTTCAGCGGTTCGGCAATGTCAGGGAAGATACCGCCAGAAACCAAGGCACCAGTGAATTTCATGGAGTCGATCACGAAATTATCCAAATTCACGATTCTAAACTGATTCACAGCATAGTAGAATCGGTTGCGGTCATACACACCGCCCAATACGTAAGGTTGGTCGTAGAAAACTTTTCCGCCTTTGCGTGCCTCGAAAATCGGGTAGTCTGGATAGTCGGTCATGCCGCTTTTGTTTCCTGGTACGTCGATGTACAAAACACCGGATAGTTCTTGAATTTCACTGCGTACACGCTGCAATTTGTAGTCTCCATACATGTCCATCGGGCCGTTTTTGTCTTCCACGTACATGATGAGCGTGTCAATAATATCCATGTCAACAAGAAAACGGTCGTAATCGAATTTGCAGTTATGAGTCACGAAATCGAACAGACCACCGATAACCCTTCCGGAAAAGACCATGTCGCGGTTTTTCTTGACCGTAACCAGTTCGTCCATGGGATATACGTTCACAATTTGTGGGTCGCTCAGCACAAAAAACTCACAACCAGTGATTTTCAGGTCGTTAGTGGCCAAATCCAAAGAAGCATAGTGCGTTTTCGATTCCAGTTTGATATAGTCGTAATCCTTTTTCTTCACCTGATTGTTCAGGTATTGGGCTATTTTACTGCGATAGTGGATGCGGTTGTTGTTGACGTCGTATTCAATGAAACCGCGGGCAGCGAAGTCAATCATCATCGCCTTGATGTCCAACGGAGGCTTATTGAACCATCGGATGACATCTTCGATGGTAAGATCTTCATAACCAGCACTATTGAAGAGTTGCCAAAGTGTGAAAAGTGGGTTAACCGTATTGTAGCCGGCGATTTCGTGCATCACCTCCTCCTCATAGTAGTTTTGTGACTCGAAGTAGGCTGATTGGTCGCTGGTGTTACCCACAATCGGTTTGAACTCAATTCTTTTCTCTGTAGTCACCCATTGCACAGACTCCACGTACATGTCCAATTTGTGGTAGGAATCGAAGAAGGGGGAGCGTCCGACACCCTGCTTGGGTCGCGAAATCAGCAGCGATTTCTTCTCGTTGTCGTATTTGAAGTTGGCAGCGGGGTGATAGATGGAGTCGTTTTCAATGTAGAGGGAGACTTGCGCGTCCTCCGAAAGCAGGTTGGTGGGGCGAATGAGGAAACTGCGGGAACAAGCGGTAATGATAACCTCGCCTTCGTTGTAGATGGTCACCTTGGCTAACGTGTCGCCTTGCCCAGTACCATAAATAGAAGCGCCGCGCATTTCAAAGCCGCCAACATAATCCACATCTTGGTAGAGATTTTTCACCGGAAGTGTTGTCTCTTGACTGATGAAACGGGGGTATGTGGCCTTCTCTTCTGAGGTGGGCAACATGGCCTTATCCTCCACGCGTCCGACAATTGGGTTTGCGAACAACTTTGGGTAGTAAAACAGAACGTTATCAGCCACGACACGCGGAAAACGCAAGTCGATATCGTAGGTTTTCAGTGTGGCCTTGACGTTGGGATCCAAACCTGCGCGATCCCAGGAGATGGTTCCGCCGTTAGCCTTGAACATCAGTTTGTCAGGGTAATAGCGGCCGTTTACGCTGCTGACAATCAAGCTGTCCTTGGCCGAATAGCCCCAAAGGTCAATGTCTTTGAAATCGAAACAAGGTTCTCCGTCAAACCCCAAATGGTCGGCAAAGCCCATAGCAATCCATTTGACATTGTCGCCTTGATTCATGATATTGTCCTTGAAGAACTCTTCGTAGCGCTTCATCTTGTCGTGGAAAAAAGTGGAGCTTTGCCCGATATGATAGCTCAGAATTTTCTGCCACGTTTCCGTTTCATTGGCGTATTGGCTTCCCAAGTAAGCTCGATAAGTGTTGATATAGCTTTGAAAATGTGGAAATGGACGGTGCTTTTTCTTCACCATCTTGTTTGCCTCCTCAATGAAAACCTGCTGATTTTCCTCGTTCATCTGGGTGGTCCACATCAATTCGAAAACATCGAGGATATCCTTGGCGTCTTTCTGACGGTCTTTCGGCACTGTCGAATAAAACATCTTCATCTCTTCCACGGTTTTGGAAGGGTCTTTTGAAAAAGATGTAAAACGTTGAGCCTGAGCAAATACCGCCAAGCATATCAGAAAACTGACACAAAAAAATCTCTTCATCATTACATAGAAAAATGGTGTGCAAAGATAGCAAAAAGTTTGCTATTTTGCACACCAATATAGTAACGATAAATACCGAATAACTGAAAAATCAGATTTTTTCGAACTTCGCCGCCACCCACTTGTCTTTCGACTTGTGATCCACGTATTTCAGGCCGTTTTGGGCGCAACAGTAGCGCAAGGCAGGTAAATCTTCTTCATAGAAACCGCTCAAGAACAGTAACGCATTGTCATTCATGCACTTCACGTATTGAGGGATGTCTTGCAACAGGATGTTACGGTTGATGTTGGCTAAGATAATGTCGTAGTGTTCTTCACCGAGCAGCGAGGCATCTCCCAATAAGACCTTAAGTTGCTTACAATTATTGTGCTGTGCATTTTCCACACCATTGCGGTATGCCCATTCGTCATTGTCAATGGCGGTAACGGGATCTGCACCTTTCATTGTGGCAAGGATGGCTAACACACCAGTGCCCGCACCCATGTCGAGCACCGCTTTGTCGCGCACGTTAGTCTCCAGCAAATACGAGACCATCTGCGCGGTGGTGGCGTGGTGCGCTGTGCCGAACGACATCTTCGGCTCGATCACGATTTCGTAGTCCGCTTCGGGGCGTGCAGGATGGAACGGAGCGCGGATGTAGCATTTGCCATCAATCATCACGGGCTCGTAGTTGGCTTCCCAAGCGGCATTCCAGTCCTTGTCCTCCATTGGCGCTACAGTGTAGGAAATTTTCACTTCAGGGAACTCCGGATTGTCCAACATGTCTTTGAAAACATCCTCTTGATAATCCTTTTCGGGGATATAGCACAACAGCTCGTTATCGTTGTCACCGTCCATGAAGCTGTCGCATCCGGCCTCCGCCATCAGCGAGGTATAAACCTCCTTCCAAGGCTCAGCGGGCTCAATTTCCAGTTTGATTTCGAGATATTTCATACGATTAACGAAATTAGTCCAACGTCTTACGTCTAAAGTCTTACGTCCTAATATTCAATCGGTTTTCCCGACAAATTGAACCAAAGTTCCTTTTCTTCCTGCGTTTTCTTGTCCACAATGATAACCTTATAGGCGTTCAGCTTGTCGGCAAGGCGTTTCACGGAGTAAAATTCCTTTAACTTACATGATTTATACTCTTTTTTGAGATAATCCTGAATAGTGGCGGAGAGGTTGTCGTTCTTTCCCATCACCCAAGTTTCCACGATTTCACCGTAATTGTTGAAAACACAGATTTCCTTGCCGCGGGTAGTGTAGAAGACGGCCTGATATTCCATGTAATCCCCTTCGTGCCACTCCACAGAGGTCACCTTCGGATATTTCAGTTTGAAAGCAGCTTTTACGTTTTCAGGCACACTTGCCGCGTCGTCATTGTCCAGTTCCATGTTCATTTTTTCGTAGTATTTGTTGAGCGCATCATCCTCACCGCTTTCTTGGGTGCCACTACCTAATTCGTAGTCAGGGTCGATGGTGCGGATCAATTTACCAGCTTTGTCGAAGAAAATAGTGGTGACCAGTTTGGCTTTGTAGTTGGCTTTTTCATAGAATTCCACCATCATTTTGTCATCTTTGTCCGCTCTCTGCTCCTTGACGGCATTCTTGAACCGCCAGTTAGGATAGAAGTCGTTGAGGTGCTTTGCCATAAGACCAGACACCGACTCTTCGGGCATAACTGTTAAGGTTTTTTCCCACACGCCGGCAGGGGTGATATAGACGGCCGTTTTCTTGCCTTGGTTCAAACAGCGGGCAATGTACATGCTATCTACTAAAAACCAGTTGAGTTCAGCAGGATGTAAAACCTTTTTAACCAATGATTTGGAAACAACATCAGGTACGGTATTGGCCTTGATGGCAATATTGCCGTGTTCGTCTTTCACCACGGGCTCAGGTTTTTCCTTTTTGGGCTTGGTCTCTTTTTGAGGCTCGGCTGGTTTGTTAGCAGTTGTCGCAGGCTGTTTTGCGGGGGTGGTGGCAGGTTTTGATGCAGTGGTTTTGGGTGTTGCTTTGGCTGCTTTTTCAGCTTCGGATTTTTCGGCCTGACGTTCAGCGGCAGCCGCTTTTGCCTGCTCCACTTTGTCGGGTTGTTTAACGGTGGGATCCTGGAAGTCGTCGGGATCTTCACGTGTGAGCAGCTTGTTTTGGCCTGTTGAGGCAAAGGTTAAGATAGAAGGCTTTGTTCCGATGCCTTCAGGCTTTACCTCAAGATAATAGTGGGTACTCTCATTCTCTTTCTCCTCAAGGCAACTCACAATGATATTGAAATCGGGATAATTCGTTTTCACGTAATCAGTGATGGATGAGGGAAGTTCGCTGGTAGGGACAGTGAAAAGTGTACGTAACCACTCACCAGCAGCTGACAAATAGACTTTTCCAAAGGTTGCGCCATCTTTGATGCTGGCAATGTAAGTGTCGCCGTCTTTTTGCCATCCAGTGACTTTTACGTATGAATATTGTTCTTCAAATGTTTGAACAACATCAGCTGGCACATCAGAAGGTTTGACTTTCTGGGCTGAAACGATGTTGGTTTTGATAATAACTATCTGAATTACAGATAATAACAAGATAAATAAAAACTTATTTTTCATTTTTATCATTAATTTTCAAACTGAGCCACAAAAATACTGTTTTTTACAAATCTTTCCCCAAAAAAGTTACAAATTCCTCATCGGTTCATTGTCACTTCTCTTCAACGTCTCTCTAATCTTTGCTGTCAGAATGTCAATGCCAATGTTGTTCTGACCTCCTACGGGGATGATGATGTCGGCGAGGCGTTTGGTGGGTTCAATGAAAAGTTCGTGCATCGGTTTTACAAATGTGCGGTAGTGGCGGATGGACTTGTCAAGTCCGCGGCCTCGTTCAATGACATCGCGACTGATGATGCGGATAAGTCGTTCGTCGGCATCGGTGTCCACAAACACTTTTATGTCCAATGTGTCGCAGAGTTCGGGGTTGGTAAAGATGAGGATGCCTTCCACAATCAGCACTTCGGCAGGGTGAACGGGGATGGTTTCTTCTCCACGGGCGCAAGTCACGTAGGAGTAGGTGGGCATGGGGATAGAGTGACCCTGTTTCAGCTGATTGATATGGTCCACCAGTAGCGGAAATTCAATTGAGGAGGGATGGTCGAAGTTGATTTGTTCCTTTTCTTCTTGCGTAAGGTCGCCGTTGTCTCGATAATAAGCGTCTTGGGACAACACGCTTACGTGATGTTTGGGGAACTGATTGACGATTTTTTGCACCACAGAGGTTTTTCCCGAGCCGGATCCGCCGGCAATACCCAATACTAACATGATGTTCGGATTAAATGAAACAATGGATTCTATCTTGAAAGAATACGGTGCAAAAGTGCAAAAAAAATCTGAATCTCGGAAGGAGATTCAGATTTTTTGTTGCCCCGATAGGATTCGAACCCATACAAACAGAACCAGAATCTGCGGTGCTACCATTACACAACAGGGCAAATGCAAATGCGCGGCAAAAATACATTTTTTTTCTTACCGCGCATTCTTTTTTGAAAAAAAATCTTTTAACTCACAAAAACAACTTCGTACCAAATATATCCGCTAACGACAACTGCCTTATAATAAACGTTATCCACTTTGTAATAGAGGGTGTTGTCCAGGATGATTTCTTCGTAGTTGCTGGGTAATTCTGCCACGCGGGCACCGATCGGAGGAGCTACAACTTGGTAATTATTGTTGTAAGGGAGGTAGAAAGTGCCGTCGTCGTAGTAGTAATTCACGTTTTTATAGACTACAATCACAGGTCTCCAAGTGTGGAAGAGAGTGTATGCGATGATGGCTCCGAGGGGCGGGCGGCAGATTACGAAGCGACCGTTGATGTAGCGGCAATAGACGCTGTTGTAGAAGTAGTAAGGAGTGCCGTGGTAGTAAACAGGTCTGATGTGGTGAGGAACATGCATATAGCTGTGGTAGTTGTGGTGATTCGGGTGTACGTATGGGGTGTGAGGTACTCCGTGTCCGTGATTAGGACCATGACCATCAGGGTGACCACCTTGACCGGGCTTGCTCCCGTTTCCAGCATTGGCATTCCCTTCTGTGCGGGGACCGCTTACCGGCTGAGGCTGTGCCTGACCCTGTGCAGTGTAGCCACGCTTCGCTTCAGCATTGGGGGTGTTTGCAGAAGAGTTGACGGTGTTGGAGTTTGGCTTGACCGCAGTGCTGTTAGGCTTAGCTGTAGTGTTGGCGTTCACGTTCTGTCTTGTCGTAGAGGTTGCTGCAGGAGTGGTGGTTGCCGGACGTGTTGCAGGAGTGGAAGTTGCCGGACGAGTTGTAGAAGTGGCGGGCTTGTTCACTGTCGCGGGAGTTGTAGTGCGATTGGTGGCTGACGAGGTGGCCGGTCTTGTCGTTGCATTTGTAGCTGCCGGACGGGTGGCGGGAGTGGAGTTCGCGGGTCTCGTATTTGTGGTTGTTGTCGGACGCCCTTGAGTGGAGGGAGTGCGGTTTATGTTTTGCTGAGCTCTTTGGTAGCTGTTGTTCGCTTTGTTCAGATGGGCATCGCCTTTCTGATACTGACGGGCAGCTTGGGTTGACACTGAAGGTGTGCTTTGTTTAGTAGTCGTTGCAGCGTTTCTGCTGTTGGTGACTCTGGCTCTGGATGAGTTGGGCGTTTGTGCCACAGCTTCCATGGACACTAAACCAGTCATCAGGAAGATACTCATCAACATCATTAATTTTTTCATAACTTTACGTTTTTGATGGGTTAGAAGATGCTCTTAAGACCAGATGTCATCCGTTTCGTTTAATGTTGCACAATGAATTTTTTGTGTAACGACTCTTTCTGGTTTTTGACGTAAAGCAGATAAACGCCATTCGGCAGCTTGTTTACGGGAATGTCGATGATATTTACATTGTCATAAGATTGGGAGAATAGGGTTTCTCCGATAATGTTATGAATGGATACTTCGCATTCGTCCAATGGATGAGTGAAAGATAGATGCATCGTTTCGGAGGCGGGGTTAGGATAAAGCACGAACGGTATCTGCCTGTTTTCAATATCGGTTCCGTGAATTTCCCAATTGATCTTGAATCCACTGGCATTGAGATAGTTGTCTGAAATAAACTTGACTTTTAATTTGGTATGGTTACATACCAGCGGTTCTGGTAGTGTGTTTCCTGAATAGCTTGCAATTAATGTTTGGGGTATAGAACTGATATCATAGAAATCGAGATGGTCTTCAGGGCTGATATCCATTTCTTCAAAGGTGAAGGTGATGGTGGGATTATAAGAAAAACGGAGGACCCAGGAACAGTTTTGGTTGTTTCGATAGTTGTTGTCATCGTCGCTTTTATCAGAGATGGTGCCGGATGTTTCATCGTGAACAATATGGGTGCCGCAACCAAAACCTTCGCGTAAAGATTCGTAAGTAAGATACCAACCTTTCGAAGTGACGGAATCATCTGTCTCAAAAGTGATGTAGAGGCTGTCGGTGTTGAAAATATGCGAAACCTCGTTGGTTATTTCGCCAGAGAGTTCTAGCAAAAGACTGTCTTGAGATGGATGCCTGTTCCAGAAGCGGAGGAAATCGTGCCCTTCTTGGGTGGAGAATTGTTTCAATGTGACATCGACGGAGTATTGTTGCTTGTCGGCGATGATGTAGGTACAGTAGCTGTTATTTTGGTAGTCTTTGTTGCCACTACCGTCTTCCAATGAACCGTTAGAAGCGGTGAGAAGGAGGTCGTTGCAATAGGTAGGGTAGGCGTTGTCCAAAGGATGCAAGTTGAATATGGCCGACTGTCCGAAACCATAGCCCCCTACCTCATTGTCGTCCGTGTCGGTGCTTTGGGTTATAAAAAAACCGTTGCCGGATCCTCCCCAGCCAAAATTGAAATGGAAGTAGTTGTCACTGTTGTAACCATCGCATACAAATGCGTGCCCACCATCTTCGGAATAACCGGAATAATAAATAGGACGTCGTGCTTCCAAATCCGCTTTAAGCATGTTACACCAACTATCATTAGTATAGTTGTGTTTGGATTCGTGGTGCGAGTCTGTATTGTATCTGAAATAGGAAGACATGGCGTCAGGCACATCGGCTGAGTAAGCACCAGATCCGTCAGGGCCATACATCATATTGATGGCTGTGCCGCAATGAAAAATCAATTTGGCCACTTCGTTGTTGTAGAAATTCAGCTTGTCGCACATCGCATCGTAATGATAATGCTGTTGGGCAAAATTAACATAAAAGTAGCCGTAGTCAGTGAAGTTGGTATGGCTACCGGTTCCGGATTCTGGATAGCGGTAATAGTACATTATCTGTGACATAGCTACAGCAACACAACCATTAGGGACTTTCCCGTCATATCCACCCGGAGCATTTTCATCCTGAGGACATAAATCGTTATAATACTTGTTTTGATTCCAGCTGGAACGAAGCAAAGGTGCCACTATGGTTTCTGCGGTAACACCCTTGGACGGGTGAAGCAATTCGTTCCATGCGTTCCGCACGTTATCGCTGGGTGCTGAATGCTTATGCCTCATGGTTGCAATTTCTTGACGATATTGGGACAAGAAAAAGCGTACACCCGGAGCGAGATTGTCCAAGTCGATATCATTGGTGAAGCTGTAGGCCAGTACGGGAAATACAGCATCTTCTGCCGAAAAAATCAAATAACCAGAGTCAAAATGAAGGACAGCCAAGTCAATAATTCCGTCGCTTTTCAGAAATTGGCAGGATTTCAAAGAATAGGAACAAGCTTCAGGACAGACGGATTGCGCTTTTTGGTAAAAGGCTCGTACTCCCAAGGTCGTTACCTTGTCTTTTGTTAGCGTTTTAGTCGTTGCCAAACCAGGAATAAAAAGCAGCAGAATAAGAATCTTGTAGAATTTCATTTTGGAGTAAATTAAAAAAGGAATATCTATGCAGATATTCCATATAATTGAAAACTTAAAGTTGTATAAAAATCATTGGTGGAGGTGAGTTAGATCATCTCGTCGAAATCGTCAGATTCCGGAATGTTGAGATCGTCGGATTCATCCGCAGATCTACCTGAATGAGACATTCCCAGAGAGGAACGTTGTAAGGAAGCGATGAGAGATCCAATCATTTTGGTCAGTTCCATCAGTTCTGTGCGGGAATGTTCTTTGGCCTCCTCATTCAAAATGCCAATTTTGGAGGCGATTTCCGTGTGAACGACGCACTCCCGTACAGAACTTTTTGCCATCTTTAAATAATACAGGAATTGAGTTCTGTTGCGGGAAGACCCTTCTGCAGTGTTTAATGCAATATCTTGGGCAGACTTCAAAAACGATTTCTGGATGAATTTTTGGTTTGCAAGCATCTCACCAGTGGGCAGTTGTTGGTACAACCAGACAATGTAGTCCATGGCTTTTGCATAAATTCTTAAATCTTCAAATCTGAAAAAACTTACATTGTTGTCTCTTTCGTTCATAATACTTGACTTTTGTGATTTTTTCGGGCAGCAAAAATACGAATATTTCTTTATAAAATGCCACTAAAATCAAATACTTTTTGTCATTTTTGTTTTGTTTGTTGACAATTTACTGATAGCCAGTAAAATAAAAAAAACGAGTCATTCACATTTTTTGCTACTTTTGCGCCGTTAAAATGGGTAGTTAAAGCAGTGATGAGCAAGTTAGAGAAGATAAAAAAGGTATGGAACATTGTCGTGAGTGAGTGGAAGACCCAATATAGGCTTGTCTTTTCCAACGAGGACACTCATGAACAGAGTTTTTTGATACGGAATATCACCATCAAAAAGGTGGTGGTGGTGTCTATTTTGGCGGCTTTTGTCATTATTGTCTTGACTACTATCTTGATTGCGCTGACTCCTTTACGGGTTTATATTCCTGGATATACAGATCAGAAAGATTACAAGTTATACAAACAGACCGCCGCTCAAATAGATTCAATGGAGAAACATTTTGCAATGAATCAGCAGTACATAGAGTCTTTTTCGAATATGTTGGAAGGCAAAGACGGTGTTTTATATGAGGATGATGAGGTGAAGGCGACACCGGAGGTGCATCCGGTAGAACGTAACAAGTCTCGGGTAGATCGTGTTAATGAGATTCTTGAGGATGCCAGTCTGATATTGAGCAGAACGTCTGAAAACAGTGCGACAGCCAACCCCAGTGTCCCCAATATTGAGCAGGCCAAAATTACAAATATCTCCATCTACCCGCCAGCAATGGGTGCTGTGACACGTCTTTTTGACGCATCCCAGAATCATTATGGCATTGATATTGCCACAACGGACAACAAAACCGTATCTTGTGTTGCCGATGGGGTGGTGATAGCGGCGGATTATACTTCCACAGATGGTTATACAATCATTGTTCAGCATCCTGGCAATCTGATTTCCATTTATAAACGTAACGCTGCTTTGTTGAAAACGGTCGGGGCGCGAGTGAAAGGTGGAATGCCGATTGCCACAGCAGGTGACATCGGATCCGCGGAAGGGAAAAAGCGACATCTTCATTTTGAACTTTGGTACAACGGTTTCCCAATAAATCCCTTAAATTATCTTGTTTTAGAATAATACGTCCATGGATAAAATAATTGAGCTTGTACCCGAACATGCAGTAGAACTACTTGGTTCTCACAATAATAACATTACAATGTTGAGCCATATCTTCCCCAAAGTGAAGATTTTTGTGCGTGGTAATGAGATGAAAGTCACTGGCGCAGAGGATGACGTTCAGGCTTTTGAGAGTCGTATCGCTCTGCTGCAAAGACATATAGAGGAGTTTGGAAAATTGACCGAAACCGATATTATCAACATCACGGCGATGGAGGATGACAGTTTCTATGCGTTGAATAATGCGGATGCTAACGTCATTGTGCATGGGCGCGAAGGCAAAGTCATCAAAGCCATCACTCCGAACCAGAAACGTCTGGTGGAAAGTGCCGAAAAGAACGACATGGTCTTTGTGGTGGGACCTGCTGGAACGGGTAAAACCTATACAGCAGTGGCATTGGCGGTCAAGGCATTGAAAAACAAACAGATAAAAAGAATCATTTTGACTCGGCCGGCAGTGGAAGCGGGTGAAAATCTTGGATTCCTCCCCGGTGATTTGCGCGACAAACTTGACCCATATTTACAGCCGCTCTACGATGCTCTTTGGGACATGATGCCCATGCAGAAGCTGATGGCCATGATGGAGGACAAGGTTATTGAGATTGCTCCGCTGGCGTTCATGCGCGGACGTACGCTTGACAACGCTTACGTGATTCTCGACGAGGCGCAGAATGCCACCTCATCGCAGCTGAAGATGTTCTTGACCCGTATGGGTAAAAACGCCAAGTTTTTCATTACCGGTGATATAACGCAAATAGATTTGCCCAAAAACCAACAGTCGGGCTTGATTCTCGCAGACCGTATCTTGCGCGGTGTGAAGGGCATAGACTTCATCTATATGGACAACAAAGATGTGGTACGGCACCATCTGGTGACTAAGATCATCACGCGCTACGAGGCATACGAGAACGAGGTGGAAGAACAGGCACGCAAAAGACGTGAAGAACGCGAAGCGGTAAAACACGGCGATACTTCTGAACATGCCAGTTAAACTCATCATAGGACTGCTGCTGACCCCCTTTTCCTTGCTTTACGGATGTGTGGCCGCGATACGGAGGTTTTTGTATCGAAAGGGGATATTGCAAAGTACGGCATCCCCGGTTCCTGCCATCGACATCGGAAATTTAGCGGTTGGAGGAACTGGGAAAACACCTCATACACAATATGTTATAGCTTTATTGAACAAAGAATTCCACGTGGCGATGCTCAGTCGTGGCTACGGTCGGAAATCCAAAGGCTATCAATCTGTGAAACAGTATGATAGTGATGATGTCAATGTGCAAACATTTGGGGATGAGCCATATATGACTCATCTCCGTTTCCCGGACATCCCTTTGGCTGTGGATGGCAATCGAACAGAAGGAATGAGGAATCTCCTTGACGAAAATCCTGAAATCGAGGTTGTTGTCATGGATGATGCCTACCAGCATTTGAGTTTCCGACCGACTTTTCATGTCTTGCTGACAGAGTATGACCGTCCGTATCGTCCTGATATACCGATGCCTGCGGGAAAACTCCGCGAGTTTTCAGGCGCTGCTCGGTTCGCGGATGCCGTTGTTGTGACGAAAGTTCCCGATAAGGCGAACACAGACGAGTCAAAGTGGCGGTACAAACTTCGCTTGAAACCGCATCAGCACCTTTTTTTCACTCGTTTCCGTTACGAGCAACTAACACCTGTCACGGAGGTGGCACAGCATTTCGATTCCGAAACTGTGCGGGATGTTGTTTTGCTGACCGGCATCGCGCACCCCGAACCGTTACTTGACCATCTTCGTAGAGACGCGATATTTTGCGGCTCTACAACAGTGAAAAGATTAAATGTGGTAAAACATTATGCCTTTCCCGACCATCATTCTTTTACCGAGAAAGAAATACAATCTGTTTACAATCAGTATTTTGATAATGTTGGGGAAAAGTGCGTGCTGGTCACTACTGAAAAAGATTGGATGCGTTTGCAGTCAAATCAAACAATAAATATTGTATCTTTGCTTCCCGTTTTTGTGGTACGTGTGGAAGTGGAATTTCTCACTGAAAATCAGCGGGAAGAATTTAACCAAATATTGAAAGATCATGTTCGAAGAAAAAAGAATGAAGATAGCTGAAACGGTTTCGTTTCTGAACAGTCGTAAACCTCTTAACCCTAAAATTGCCATCGTGCTGGGGTCAGGTCTTGGTGGAATCACCTCGAAAATTGATGTTGTGGAGGAAATTCCGTATAAGGAAATCCCCAATTTTCCGGTATCTACAGTCCATGGACACAAGGGCACGATGATTTTCGGAAAATTGAATGGAGTGGAAGTGTTGGTTTTCAACGGCCGTTTCCACTATTATGAAGGCTATCCGATGGATGTGGTAACGTATCCGCAGCGGATTTTGCCTGGACTTGGCGTGAAGACCGTTATCCTCTCTAATGCGGCAGGTGGCATGAACCCCACATTCAAGGTTGGGGACATCATGTTAATCAGGGATCATATCAATCTTTTTGGCAATAATCCGTTAATAGGGCCTAATGATGATGAACTTGGTCCTCGTTTCCCGAACATGAGCGAGGTCTATTCCCACCGGTTATTAAAGTTGGCGAACCAAACGGGTGAGAACTTGAACATCCATTTGCAAGAGGGTGTTTATTTAGGTGTTACCGGTCCCTGTTTTGAGACCCCTTCCGAATACAAGATGTTTCACATCATGGGAGCGGATGCCGTTGGAATGTCCACGGTGCCGGAAGCTATCATGGCTCGTTATCTCGGATTGGAGGTTTTCGCCCTTTCGGTCATCACGGATTTGGGTGTTGTGGGCAAAGTGATGGAAGCTTCACATGAAGAAGTGCTGGTAGCCGCTGCCCAAGCAGGTCCAAGAGTTGTGGACCTTATTTACAATATGATGCCAGGAATTTAGCTTTTGGCTGTTAGCTAATGGTCATTGGCTAGAATATAGTTCCAAGTACTCAGTCCTAAGTCTTTTGCTGCTGTTTTTTGGCGGCGGGAAAGAGTACATTGTTCAAAATCAGACGGTAACCGGCGGAATTGGGGAAGAGGTTTAGGTCGGTGGGGGCATCGTTGACCAGGTGCTGATAGTCTTCCGGGTCGTGACCGGAATAGAACGTCCAGGTGCCTTTGCCGTATTCTCCATGAATGTAACGCGCCTCATTGAAATAGGCACATTCGCCCATGATGGTTACCGTGGGCTTGATGAGTTCTTTCCGGAATGCTGTAGTTTGTCCCATAAAACCAGGTATCACTTGTAAATGGTTTTGGCACAGCATGGTAGGTACAGGATCCCATTTTGCGGAAAACTCAAAAAGGGTGAAATAGTCGTGGGATTTGTTTTGGATATGTTGCGAGGGGTTCACGTCAATGTTGGAAACCTCATAGACATAAGGGTTTGTTTCAATCTTAAAATCGGTGAAAGCGAAGCAATTGTCATAGTTGAGTTTGCTTTGGGCTTGTGGATCCATCGGATCTCCATCAAACATGGTTTCGCAGATGTCAACTCCTTCGGCCGCGAGGGCAATGTCATAGCTGTCGGGGCCGGAGCACATGGCGAACAGATAGCCTCCGCCGGCCACAAAGTCACGGATGCCTTTAGCCACGGCAAGTTTCATTTGCGACACTTTTGAGAATCCCAGCTGTGATGCACGTTCCTCGTTTTCCCTCACATCGTCCTGATACCATTTGGCATTGCGGTAGTTGGCCCAGAATTTCCCGTATTGTCCAGTGAAATCTTCATGATGAAGGTGTAACCAGTCATATTTGGGAAGTTCGCCTTTGATGACCTCTTCGTCATAAATCACGGTATAGGGTATTTCGGCGTAGGTAAGCACAAGGGTGACGGCATCGTCCCACGGGAGTTTGTTTTTTGGGGAATAAACCGCGATTTTAGGCTCTTTGGTCAAACGGATTTCGTTCATGTTGTTCTCAATCACGGAGATTTCGTTGAGGATTTGTGTGGCTTGCAGGTCGGCAATGACCTCGTAGGAGACACCACGCACCATACATTCGTTTTCCACCCCTCCATTATATGGACACATGAAGCTGCCTCCACGATAATTCAGCAGCCAGCTCATGTCTATCTGGTGGGCGACGGCGAAATAGGCGATCCCGTATGCTTTCAGATGATTGCTCTGCGCCAAATCCATGGGTATCAGAAGATAACTGGCCCGACCTGCTGTCATAAGTAAAAGTATCCCCAAGAATAAAACTGCTTTTTTCATCGTTTTAAAATTGACGGCAAAAATACACATTTCAATTGAAAGAAAACAACTGCTGTAAAAGAAAAAAGTTTAATAAGCCGAGGTGAAACAGAAGGACAGACGCATTAAGCGAAGGGCGTTTCCATGAAAAGTTCCATCCCGCGTTCGGTCAATGCCGCATTCAGGATGAATTTTAGCGTGTCACGCCTCTTATCTTTCTCGAAATCAACAAGAAACATATTGTTAAGTACAAAAGGAGTGTAAGCATCCGTGTTCAGATTTTCCTTTACATGAAAACACTTTTTCCCCTTTTCCAAAATAGAATACACTATGGAGTAGAAGTAGGAACCGGTATCGAGATATTTGCGGCTATCTCGTGTGAATTCGTAATAATGAGTGTCGAATTCCCGTGTTTTGTACATGTGATAGAGAATCATGAGCAACTCTTCAACGCAATGGTTGCAGTTTTCCAAAATACGTGACCATTTTTCCTTGCACAAGTTTTGCCAATAGTCCCAAGCTATCTCAATGGACTGGGATTTGGTTCCGTAACGATTAAAGAAAGTTTTGTGGCAGATTTTTAAATGTTTTACAATTTGTTCGGTGGAATGTTGGAAACCATTTTCCGAATAATAGTCAAAAATCTCCTGTTTCTTTTTTGTTGATAATGACATGATAATACTAACAATGAGTGATAATGAATGTTGTTTTTAAGAGAATTTTAAACTTATTTTGCGGCAAAATTACAAAAAAAATTATTGCAAATGGGAGAGGACTCTTTTTTCTGTCAAATGATGGAGGTCGGCAGAGCCTTGCACATCGCCATCATGCATGAACAGGAATGTGGGGAATTGGCCGTTTACGATGTGGATGGCGTGAATAGGGGAGATTTGGATGAAACGGAATGGATCAGATTTTGTCTCTGCTCGGAACTTGTTTATAGAAGTACTGTCCCCCCAAATCAGATAGACCACGCGGCTGCTGTCTAATTGATTGTTGCTTACGATTTCGGACAATTTCAGGCAACCTGTGTGGCAGAATTCGCAGCCAGCCGACACAACTCCTACAATATAGTTGCCTTTTTCAAAACTGACCCCTTGCATAGTGGAATCTGCCAGCAGCGCGTTGAATTCGGTTTCGTTGTAGTTAAGATTGTCGGTTTTGTAGATCAAATTGTAGATGTTGTCCACAGGGAAAAGGATGAAGGGAGGCACAATGGCAGCAATAAAAGCAACTACAAGAACGGCAATTCGTCCCCGGAAACGATAATCTTCCTCTTTGCGGATGCACAGCATCAGGGCGATGATTACCAGGTTCTTGATGAGTGAAAGGGACGGCTTGATTTCCACTAAGTCTCCCATACAGTGGCAGTTACTGTCGTTTCGGAAAAGAATCACATATACCAGAAGGAAGGAGAAGCCGATGAGCATTAACAGCGATAACCACCAAGCGGCTTTGTATTTCACTTTGGCAATCAGCAGGAGGCCGAGCAAAATTTCGGCGGCGATGATAGCCCGTGCCACCAAACCGCTCAGCAGGAAGTTAGTAATATTGAAACTGTAAATGTAAAGTTCAAATTGGTCTATAGATAACAACTTCAAGATAGCAGACACCATGAAAAATGCGCCGATGCCTATGCGGAGGATGGTTTTTAGAATATTCATGATAAGATGATAAGATGATAAGATGATAAGATGATTGGGTGATTGGGTGATAATCGTGAAAATATTATATAGTCAACAGACAAGTCCTTTTGGGATGGAGTTTATAAGTTTTTGAGTGTAAGCGGTTTGTGGGTGGTTGCAAAGTGAATCTGCCTCGCCGATCTCCACGATGGCACCTTTTTGCATGACGGCAATGCGGTCGGCCATGAACTTCACGACAGACAAATCGTGGGAGATAAAGATGTATGTGAAATGGAATTCGGATTTGAGTTCGTTGAGCAGATTCAGCACTTGGGCTTGAACAGAGACGTCGAGGGCGGAAACGGATTCATCGCAGATAATGAATTTAGGGTTCACGGCGAGTGCGCGAGCAATAGAGATACGTTGTCGTTGGCCTCCGGAAAATTCGTGAGGATACCTGTAGAAGTGTGATTCATTGAGGCTTACGCGTTCTAAGAGTTCGACAACTCGTTTTTTGCGTTCTCTGTCATTGCGCAGGATGCCGTGTACGCGCATAGGTTCCAACAGAGCTTCACCAATAGTAAGTCGTTGGTTAAGCGACGAATATGGGTCTTGAAGGATGATTTGCAGGTCTTTACGCATTTCTCGCAGTTCGGAAGAGGAAAGGCGGACAAGATTCTTGCCACGGAAGCATACTTCCCCAGAAGAGGGTTCTATCAAGCGCAGCAAGGTGCGACCTAATGTGGTTTTGCCGCATCCGGACTCGCCGACGAGTCCCAAAGTTTCCCCTTCGTAAATGTCAAGGTTGATATCCTTGAGAGCGTGAAGAAATTGTTGCTTTTCGAAAAGTTTGCGTTTCCGTAGTTTATAAACTTTGTTTAAGTTCTTGATAGTGATAATCTTGTCGCTGGCATAGAGTTTTGTGTGCGCGGCTCTTCGCTCCTCCGGCTTGACAGTAAGTTTGGAGAGAATGTCCTGAACGGCATTGTCATCGTTTCCAGTGAAATCAGATACTTGCGGCAGCTTTTTCAGACGTTGCTGCATAGAAGGACGACAGGCGATCAGTTGCTTAGTATAAGGATTTTTAGGGTTTTGGAAGATGTTGCGGACGGAATTTTCCTCTACGATGTTCCCTTTGTACATTACAATGGTGCGGTCGGCAACTTCAGCCATTACTCCTAAATCGTGGGTGATGAACAACACGCTCATGCGATGTTTCTGTTGCAGACTGCGGATGAGTTCAAGGATGTTTTTCTGAATGGTGACATCCAATGCGGTAGTGGGTTCGTCGGCGATGAGCAATTTCGGATTGCAGCTCATGGCCATGGCAATCATGATGCGTTGTTTCTGGCCACCGGAAAGCTCATGCGGGTAGGAATCAAAGATTTGGGTGGGTCTGGGCAACATGACTTCATTGAACAGGCCGATCACCTGTTCTTTCGCTTCCTTTTTGCTGATATGTTTGTGCAGGATAATTTGCTCGGTGATTTGTTCGCCACAGCGGATGACAGGATTAAGGGAAGTCATGGGTTCCTGAAAAATCATCCCTATCTGATTCCCGCGCAGGGACTGCATCGTGGCTTCAGAAGCCTGCAAGATGTCCAAGGACGGTTTTTTGTCATCTTTTTCGGTACGGAAAAGGATTCTTCCGGAAGGATAGCGGGCGGTTGTTGGGTTCAGCAGTTGCATCACGGAAAGAGCCGTCACAGACTTGCCTGAACCTGATTCGCCGACAATACCCAATACCTCTCCTTCCTCAAGAGAGAAGCTAATGTGATGCAAAATGGGGTTCCATTGCGCATCACGTCGAAATTCGAGCGACAGATCTTCTATTTTCAGCAGGGGATTCATTGAATGCCCAGAGGTGAAAGACACCGTTGCCAAAAGGTGCCTACTTCTTTTTTTCTTGCAGCTTGGTATCGATATCTAAAGTGGCATGAGGGACGATTCTCAGTCTCTCTTTTGGGATAAGTTTGCCCGTGATGCGGTCCACTCCGTATGTTTTGTTCTCAATACGAACCAAAGCGGCTTCTAAATTGGAAATATATTTCACCAAACGTGACATGAGACGACCATTTTCCTCTTTGGAAAGAACTTGATTGCCTTCCTCAAGGTTCTTGAAGGTTGGGGCTGTGTCTCTTGTGTCATTCCCTACACCGCTGTATGCTTCTTGATAGACTTCGAGGTTCTTTTTTGCTTCTTCTATTTTTTTCTCTATTAAGATTCTGAATTCTTCTAAATCCTCGTCAGAGTAACGGTTTACAACTACTTCACTCATAATGGTTTTGTTTATTGTTCGTGATGAATTTTTTGGCCGCAAAGATATAATTTTTTCATACAGAAACCATTTCTGAGATGTTTTTTAGGGTTAAATTTAACGATGAATCAATTTTTTTGCGGATTTTTGACCTGATTTGTCGCTAAATACCAATAGATAGACACCTTTACGAAAAGGGAAGGAATAATGTAATCGGTGGGCACCCGCATCCAATCGCTCATGTTGGTTCATGACAAGACGACCGTCTGCTGAAAAGATTGAGATGGTATAATCTTCCGCTTTGTCATTCTGGAGATTGATATACAGCGTCTCTTGTACAGGGTTGATTACATTTACCTGGAAATTTGTCTTATACAAAGGAGTGCCGACGTGTGCATCTATGGCCAAGTCCATGATGACCGGCAGATGGTCGGACTGCTGATAGAGGGCGTTGGCCACATTGGAGGGAATAGAGTAATTGGCTGGGGAGAGGATGGTTCCATTGAAACGCGCCCCATCCTGACCCAAAGCATGGTAGGAATCTTCTATGAAATGGATGCGGTCGCTACCATAGTATATATATGGCGATACCAAGATAATGTCGAATCGGTCGTCCAGGCCGCCGCTGGAAAAACAGTCGGCATCTTGCGAGTGTGTGGATTGCGTGTGTAGAGAGGAAAATTGCGAGTTGTTGTGCCAGTATCCGGGACTGTTCACGGGGTCATAAAAACGGTACAGACTGTTGGAATATTCTGTAAGTTCCTGGTAAGCAGGCTCATCGCTGTGATAAATATTGAAATCGCCAGAGAAGATATAATTGCCAGGCATGCCGGAGGAAGAGATTCGATTCATCAATTTTTGAGCCTGAGCCAAACGGTCTTGCTCGTTGACAGGATAATTTCCAGCTTTCAGATGCCCAATCCAAAATGTCATGAAAATAGTGTCACCCGTAGCCAAATCATTAGCATTGTAATAGAAAGTATAGCCGTTGATGTCTCTGTACGAGGTGGTTATGTTAGTGGATTTGTATAAAGTCAGTTTGCGCGAATCAAAATAAATCATATTGGCTATGCTTCCGCCCGACTGGTTAGTGAGTGGACCACGACGGTAGTAGTTGATGCCGTCGGTGTTGATGACATTGTTGAGCAGACGGTCGGCATACTGATTTTGCGAACCTAATTCGCACACACAAAACACAGTGGGATTCACGTACTGGAAAATGGTTTTGATATTGGCATCTTTCGTGTCCAGATTGTTGCTTATACTATTGCAGTCCGAAATGCCAGAGGTGTTCGTGTAGTACATCAGGTTGTATTGCATCATGCGGATAGTGTCAGGAACTTGGGCAAAAACAGCCTCTGCCACCAAAAACAGCGGCACACAGAGTACGCCCAAACACCTATTCAACCAATGTCGCATAATACTTACTTTTGTCTAATATCTACTAACTATTCCCTTGGCCCTGATTTATTTTTTATGTTTTTGGTAATACTTTACCCCAAGTCGTACATTTTCCTTGACGGCATTGGATGAGTATGTGGCACCAGTCACGGCATCCACATTGGCAGCAGCTGCCTGTTTCACAGTCATACCATTCCATTTGTTGAGCAGTCCATTCTTCACCATTTCGAAGAAACGCGGCGTTTCGTCATTGGGCAAAGCCTCGATTTTCTCAATTTTATCTTCTTTGATGTATATTTTCAGCGGGGTTGGTCCATTGTAACCTTGAACATTAGCCCCTAATTTGGTGGTGTTCACGATGTAAACGCCGTTCTTCTTGGTCATTGTGTCATCTCCGGAAGTGGCGCAAATCAGAACAACAGCTGTTACTGCGACCATCACAATGCAAAGCGCTGCATAAAGCCTTTTTTTCATATTCGTTATTTTATTCATTTGGTAATCAGTTTGATATACGGTCTAAAAATCATTATTTCCACTCAAAGGTGTTGATGAGGTGCAGGGCATCCTCCTTAAGATATTGTATCACAGGCTGCAGAGAGTCGTTGTTGGGCGTCTCGTCAAAGTAAAGGGTGGCGCGGACGAATCGGTGAGCACTGTCGGTTAGCCAGAACTGGAACGGAGTAGCCACTTCTTTGCCGAAAATCTCGTAAGTTTGCCCCCAAAGGAGTGCTTCCGGATCTTTGATGACAGAGTATTGCACGTCATCCGCTTTCTGATAATGGAACTTCACCATTTTGTCTTCGGAAATCATCAGCTTGCGCAGACTGTCCGCGTTTTTGACCTCAAAACAGGTGAATCGGAGCGATGCTTTCAAATCCGGATAGGAAATAGTCATCCAAAGAGTGTTGTCCTTTTGTTTTTCTATAGTGTTGTTCGCGAAAACGGACTGTTCATATCGGAAAGGAAGTGAAGTGTCTAAAGTCCGGTATTGGTGATTTGGCAGGTCAATACGGAAATAGCCCATAGGTTTTGGCTCGGGCAGAGGTTTCGGTTTACAGGCGAAAAACAAATCGCATAAACCCATCGCAAGGATGAGACCGAAGAGGGTTTTTTTCATGAAGGAGAAGACGTTTTTCCTATAAATAGCTCTTTAAGTTCTTGTTTTTTGCACTTTGGCGCAGTCTTTTCAGGGCACGTTCCTTGATTTGACGCACGCGCTCGCGAGAGAGTTCCAGCTTGTCGCCGATTTCATCCAGCGTGTGTTCGTGCGAGGTGCCGATGCCGAAGAAAAGACGCAGGACATCCGCTTCCTTGTCGGGGAGGGTCTTCAACAAATCGTTGATTTCAGAGGAGAGGGACTCTTTCATCAGGGAAGTATCAGTGTTTTCGTCATTGTCATGGACGAAGACGTCCACGAAACGAGTTTCCTCGTTGGGTGCGATGGGGGAGTCGATGGATTGCGGGTGGTTGTTCATTTTCATGATTTCCGCCACCTTATAGACGGGCATGTCCATGGCATTGGCAATCTCCTCGGTAGTGGGCAGACGGTTGAGCGTCTGTTCCAGACGGGCGGTTTCTTTTTTGATTTTGTTTATAACACCGACCTGATTCAGGGGCAGTCTCACGATGCGCGATTGGTCGGCGATAGCTTGCAGGATGGCCTGACGGATCCACCACACAGCGTAGGAGATGAATTTAAAGCCGCGTGTTTCGTCGAAACGTTGCGCGGCTTTGATAAGTCCCAAATTACCCTCGTTGATAAGGTCCTGCAGCCCGATGCCTTGGTTTTGGTACTGCTTTGCCACGGAGACGACGAAGCGCAAGTTGGTGGTGACCAGCTTGTTGAGGGCATCTTCATCGCCTGCCTTGATTTTTCGCGCTAGTTCCACCTCCTCATCCGCGCCAATCATTTGCACCTTACTGATGTCGGATAAAAATCGCTCCAGCGACGCAGAATCGCGGTTGGTGATGGATTTTGAAATTTTTAATTGTCTCATTTATAATGACTTTTTCTACATTTTCTACCGAGCTCTTGTCCCTGTCGGGGCTGCTCAATGAATTATTCTTATGACTTTGGCTGTTAGCTATTGACTATTAAACATTGAACTATAAAAACTTCAATAACCAATAACCTATAACCAATAACCATTTATTTTTCAACCTTTTCTGTTGTACCCTGACTGTTCAATAAAGTTACATTTTTTGTTAAATTTTCTTTGTTTCTTACTAAAACAACTTTCACTTTGTCGCCGGGAGACTTGGTTTTGAGCACGCCGCGCACTTCTGCAAGGCTGTTTACAGGGGTATTGTCGATGTGTGTGATGACATCGCCTTCTTGGAAACCGTTTTGTGCAGCGGCACCGTTGTCGGAGACTTCAGCCACATAGATGCCGTTTACATCGCTGAGGTTCAGCTCTTTTGCATTGGTGGCGTTCAGTTCCATGATGGAAACGCCGAGGTAAGCCTGTTGGGTGACTCCGTAATGTTCCAGATCGTGGCAGATTTTTTGCACGATGTTGGAGGGGATGGCGAAGGAGTAGCCAGTGTAGTAACCGTTGCCGGAGGCGATGGCCGTGTTGATGCCGACTAATTGACCAGAAGCATTCACCAATGCACCACCCGAATTGCCGGAGTTGACAGCCGCGTCGGTCTGGAGATAGACCTCGTCTGACATGGTGTTGCGGCCGGTGCTGAGCTGACGGGCTTTTGCACTGATGATACCAGCGGTGACTGTAGAGTTGAGGCCCATAGGGTTGCCGATGGCCAGCACCCATTCTCCGATGCGCACGGAGTCGGAGTTAGCAAACTTCAGGTAGGGTAAACGAGACTCGTTGATTTTGATGAGCGCGAGATCGGAGGCCGGGTCGGTGCCGATGATTTCGCCCTCATACTCACGCTTGTCATTCAACGTGATGGTCACTTTCTCAGCATCTTGCACCACATGATTGTTGGTGACGATATAACCGTCAGATGAGATGATGACACCCGAGCCGGCAGCCTGAACAGGATAGGTGCTCGGTGCGGAACCGAAGAAATGTTCCCAAATGGTGCCGCCGAAAAAGTCATCCCACATGGAATTTTTCTGCATGAATTCAGTTTTAATATAGACGACAGCGTTCACGGATGACTCGGCCGCCTCGGTCAGATCGACATATTTTGCAACACGTTTCTCTGGTTGCGAACATCCGCTGTTTATGCAGATGAAAATGGATAAAATTGCGATTAACAGTGTTTTAGAATTGCTCATTGCTTTCATATTTAATGTATTTTTCGTTGAAGTTATTTCATAAAACCGTTTCATAACGGAAAAGTTGAAAAAAAATTGCATTTAAAAATTGTGGTGTCAAAAAAAATCTTATTTTTGCCGCCCAAAAAATTACAAACAAAAATTATACCAAAATGTACGCAATTGTAGAAATAGCCGGGCAACAATTCAAGGTTGAAAAAGACCGCAGAGTCTATGTTCAGCGCCTCAAGGCTGAAGAAGGTGCGCAAGTCACGTTTGACCGCGTAATGTTAGTGGATAATGACGGTGATGTCAAAGTGGGTACGCCGACCGTTTCCGGTGCAAACGTAACCGCTACCGTTCTCCAACACCTGAAAGGTGACAAAGTGCTTGTTTTCAAGAAGAAAAGAAGAAAAGGTTATCAGAAGCTGAATGGTCATCGCCAGTGCTTGACCTCCATCAAGATTGATAGCATAACCCTTTAAAATTTAGTGTTAACGATTAAAATTTAGACTTATGGCTCATAAAAAAGGTGTCGGTAGTTCTCAGAACGGCCGCGAATCAGCGAGTAAAAGATTAGGTTTGAAGATCTTCGGTGGTCAGTTCGCCAAAGCTGGCAACATCATCGTCCGCCAAAGAGGTACCGTTCACAACCCTGGCAAGAACGTGGGAATGGGTAAAGACCACACGCTCTTCGCATTGTGTGACGGCATTGTCGAATTCAAGAAAACCTACAAAGACAGATCTTACGTTTCTGTCGTTCCTGCCACGCAAGAGTAGGAAATAAAAAATCGCGCGGCATCTTCGGATATTGAAAAAAAGTGTATCTTTGCCGCGCAAAACCAGCCACTTTAGCTCAGTTGGTAGAGCGACGCATTCGTAATGCGTAGGTCGCGAGTTCAAGTCTCACAAGTGGCTCAATAAAAAAGAGGAAGCAATCGCTTCCTCTTTTTTATTTCAAGTTTTCCACTTCTGACCAAACTTCATCGGGAAGCTTCGCGCCTACATATTCAATGAGTCGGGAGGAGAGATAGGATGCCAAGTTTCCGGATTTCAGAGCGTTGTAGCCGTTGATGTAACCATATAGGAATCCAGATGCGTAGATGTCACCCGCGCCAGTGGTGTCAACACGTTGCGCATCCACGGGGGAAATGGTGGTCACCTCGCTGTTCATCTTGATGTAGGAACCGTCTTTGCCGACCTTCACGATGGCGATGGGGCAAGATTCGGACAGCACGTGCAGTGCCTCCACATTTTCCACACCGGCAAAAGCTTTGGCCTCTTCTTCGTTGGCGAAGATGATATCAACATAGTCGCGCAACAGCAACTTCACGAAGTCCAAGTTGCTCTCGATGAGGTTGTAGCTGGCCATGTCCATGGAAATCTGAAGTCCATGTTCCTTGGCTTTCTGACAAACTGACAGTATCAAGTCATGGTTAAAGATTAAGTATCCTTCAATGTGGATAATATCGTAATTGTCAAGAATTTGCTCATCCACTTCGTTGGGTTGCATGGTGGCGGCTGCGCCGAGGTAAGTGGCAAAAGTACGTTCCGCGTTGGACGAGATGAACGTGATGGCGACGCCGGTATCTTCTTGTGATTCAATAAGATGAGGGATCACCCCAAAGCGAGTGCAACCTTCACGGAAGAGTTGTCCCATTTCATCGTTGCCCACTTTGCCGATGTAGCCGGCCTCTGCGCCCAAACGGGCCAAACCGTGGATGGTGTTGGAGGTGGAGCCACCGGTAGCCAACGTCTGCGGCATTCCAGAAATAACCTCCAAAATCTCGCGTTTCCGTTGTGCGTCAATCATTTCCATTCCGCCTTTCTGCAATCCTAAGCGGTTGAGAATTTCATCATTGTCAATGTGCACCAGAATGTCCACCAGTGCATTGCCGATTCCTAATATTTTCTTCATTATTTCGCTATTTTGAACGGGCAAAGATAGCATTTTTGCGGATACGTGCCAGATCTTTGTTCCTGGAAACAGGAAGCCTATCGTCTTTCAATTCATCAAAGAAATGCTCGGGATCAGTGCGGAACATATATAAAACATTATCATACAGCACGTCTTCTATACTTCGATTGCTCTTTTGAGCAATTTCCAAATATTCGGAATATTCTGGATAACCGTAAAACTTAATCTCTCTCATCCTCTTGTGCGCAACGGAATCAATGGTAGCTTGGTCATAACAAAGATGCAACAGGGCTCTCGGCAAATAGTAACTGCTGAATTCATAGAGTGTCACGGGATTATAAATGAGCATGATATAGTCTGGGCGCATCAATTCCTGCTCAATGTCCACCTCCAACGTGGTCGTATGCTCGTCATCACCATAAATAGTGCTGTTGTAATACCAGTAGAGGTATTTCTGGAAAATCTCCCATATCGGGGTGCTGCCGGCAATATTGAAGAAATAGGAGTCGCCAACCGCCAGGAAATTCGGTTTCACCGCCGTGGAATCCATCGTGACGCTTACGTCAGCGTAAATATTCGGCCGCGACTTGATGGGGAAAGCTAAATTGAGGACTTTTTCCAAATCATTGTCGGGATCCCGGGTCTCCGCCGGATACCTTTCACCAACATCCAGATTGATAAGATTCTGATTACCTAAGACTTCCATATATCGAAGAATGGAGTCAAAGGCATAGACAGAGGCAATATTGCTCCAGTGCGTGCCGCCCGACGGGAAGAGCGGATAATCCACAGAATCCTTGATGTTTCTGAAATAGGAGACGAAGTCAATGTAGTTTACGCCTGTCTCATCAAACCGCTTTTTGTAGTAATCGTACGCATGCAAACCATCGGGTCGGATATACGTTTTATTTTTAGGTAGATATTCTGGATAAATCGCATCTTTACAAGGAGCGATGACGAGAAAAAGATGGATGTTGTGTTCCTCCAGCAACTCCTGTACTTTCTTGAAACGCTGCACTTCGGTCTCGAAAATACTCCGCATTTTGTCACTGTCATCGTCAACGTATTTATACATCAGACTTTCGTAGTAATCCCGGACATGTATTTCCTCAAACAACCAGTCTTTTTTCCCGCGAACTACGGTAGAGTTGTTCGATTTCCGGAAACAGCTCCAAAGAAATTGGTTGTAGCCCCTGATCAACCACTCGCGAAAACCGAAATGTTCCCGCAGATAGTTTTCTGCTTCGTTCTGAAAAGAACCGTCTGTGTAGTTTTTCAAGGTCAGTTTTGGTTTTTCGGTTTCAATGGTGACCCCATGAAGCGGCTCAAGTTTGACAACCCCGGTAACCGTTTGGATCAGGAAGATAACCATGATCACTATCGTACTAAAAAACAATATCTTATGGAAATGCTTTCTCATGGTTGAATCTTAGAATCTGAAATAAATGAACGGACTGAAACCAGACGCATTGAGGGCGCCGAGGCAGAAGATGAACAACAAAACACTCACCGGCCAAATCGCAAGATGCTGCTTCTTAGAGTATTCGGTATAAAAGAAAAAGGTTTGCCCTCTTTTTCCAAGCGGGGACAGGGCGAAGAATGCAAAAGCCATTGCCACGATTAGCACAGCGTAAAAATGCAGACTGTTAATGGGGACAATTGACTGAAAATCAAAGGCGAAAAGCCGCGAAATGAACGTAAATGCGTCCGTGAGGTTTTCGATTCGGAAAATGGCCCAGCCGATTGTTACGATAAGGAAAGTGATGATGACGCTGGGGATTTTACCCATTTTTTCGTAAACTTTTCCCAACCCGATGCGTTCCAGCACGAGCCAAAAGCCGTGATAAGCGCCCCAAATGACAAAATTCCAGCTCGCACCGTGCCATAATCCTGAAAGGAGAAACACCACCCAAAGGTTGAAATACATCCTCGGTTTCGAGCAGCGGTTACCGCCGAGCGGAATGTAAAGATAGTTGCGCATGAATGTACCCAGCGTGATGTGCCAGCGTCTCCAGAACTCGCTGACACTGGCAGAGTTGTACGGGTTGTCAAAGTTCTCGGGAAAATGGAATCCCATGATTTTGCCGAGACCGATGGCCATGTCGGAGTAACCGGAGAAATCGAAGTAGAGCTGCATAGTGTAGGCGATGATGGTGATCCATGCCGTGCCGCTACCCATGGTCAGCAAATCGCCTGCAAGCACTGTATCCACTTGACGGCCAATTACATCCGCAATCAGTACCTTTTTGGAAAGTCCAATCACAAACCGGTAAAAGCCCTGTAGGCTCTCCGACCAGTTCTGCTCCCTGCTTCGGATTTCGTCTGCAATGTCGCAATAGCGCACAATGGGGCCTGCGATCAGTTGAGGAAACATGATGATGTAGAGCATGTAGTCGGTGAGCCGCTCCATCGGCTTATGGACATTGCGATAGGCATCGACCACATAGGTAATGGACTGGAACGTGAAGAAGGAAATGCCTATTGGCAGCAGCACCTTCGCGAAAGTGAACGGCTCCAAACCGAGTGCCCCCAGTATTGCATTCAGGTTGTCCACAAAGAAGTTTGCATACTTGAAATAACCTAAAAGCCCCAAGCTGATTGCAATGGCCAATCCTGCAAGTAATTTTCTGTGTACAAGATTATCAGACTTATACAACAGCTTTACCAGATAGAAATTGATGATGGTGGAACCGAGTAGCAGAAGTATAAAAGTCGGAGCCCCGTATGCATAGAATACAATGGAAAACAGCAACAAAATGATATTCCGCCATCTTTTCGGACATGCGAAATAGCATATCAGAAAAACAGGCAGAAACAATATCAGAAAAACGTTACTGCTGAAAACCATTTTTTAGGCAATAGACAATAGGCAACAGGCAATAGGCAACAGGCAACAGGCAATAGGCAATAGGTCCTACTCTTTGATGCCGTAGGCGAGGTCGCCGGCGTCGCCGAGGCCGGGCACGATATAGGAGTGGGCGGTCAGTTCTTCATCCACAGCGCCGATCCAGAAGGTGCAGCAGTCGGTGGGGAGCTTACTCATCACATAGTCAAGGCCTTGCCGACTGGCAATGACGCTCACAATGTGCGTGTGCAACGGGTCACCCTTGCTCATGAGTTCCTCGTATGCCAATGCAAGGGACTGTCCGGTGGCGAGCATCGGATCGCAAAGAATCAGCGTTTTCTCGTCAAGGTCAGGCGAGGAAAGGTAGTCGATCTGGATTTCGAAAGTGCCATCCTTGTAGTATTTGCGGAAGGCAGAGATGAAGGCATTGTCGGCGTGATCGAAGTAGTTGAGCATGCCCTGATGCAATGGCAGTCCGGCACGCAAGATGGTGGCTAAGACGGGTTTCTCCGTTAGCCGGGGAATGTTGGCAATGCCTAACGGGGTGACCACTTCCTGTTCTGCGTATGCCATGTTCTTGCTGATCTCGTAGGCGAAAATCTCGCCGATGCGTTCCAGATTCCTCCGAAAACGCATGCTGTCCACCTGCACCTCGGCACTTCGGACTTCCGAGATGAATTCGTTGAAAAGGGAGTTTTGGGTTCCTAAAATGTTTAGATTTTTCATAATGTGATTTTTAATGGTGGTTATTTTTTTAGTTAGCAGTTAGTAGTTAGCAGTTAGCAGTTAACAGTTCATGTTAGAACGGCAACTGCTAACTGCTAACTACTAATTGCTAATTGTTAATTGCCAAAGACCCGTTCGAAAATGGCGGGCACCTGTTTCAAGTAGTATTCCAATGTGAAGCACTGGTCGAGTTCTTCGGAAGTGAAGTGGCTCATGACGGTCTCGTTTTGGGAGAGAAGTTCCTTGTAGTCCTGTCCTTCGAACCATGCTTTCATGGCGATGGGCTGCACGAGGTCGTATGCGCTTTCGCGGGAGAAGCCCTTGTTGATGAGGGCGGTCATGACACGCTGCGCGAAGATGACCTTGTGGGTCAAGTAGATGTTTTTCAGCATGTTCTCCGGGAAAACGACGAGGTTTTCGAGGATGTTACCGAAGCGGTTGAGCATGTAGTCGAGGAGGATAGTGGCGTCTGGGAGCATGATACGCTCGGCGGAGGAGTGGGAGATGTCGCGCTCGTGCCAGAGCGGGATGTTCTCGTAGGCGCTGACCATGTAGCCGCGGAGGATTCTCGCGCAGCCGCACATGTTCTCGCTGCCGATGGGGTTGCGCTTGTGGGGCATCGCGGAGGATCCTTTCTGACCCTTTCCGAAAGCCTCCTCGGCCTCGCGGAGTTCCGTGCGTTGCCAATGGCGCACCTCGATGGCCATCTGCTCCATCGTGGAGGCGATGAGCGCGAGAGTACTCATATAGTGGGCGTGGCGGTCGCGCTGCAGCACCTGCGTGGAGATGCGGGCGGAATGGATACCTAATTGCTCGCAGACGTAGTCCTGCACGAACGGCGGGGTGTTGGCGAAGTTGCCCACGGCGCCGCTGATCTTGCCGCACTCCACATCGGCGGCGGCCATCTCGAAACGCTCGATGTTGCGGCGCATCTCCTCGAACCACAACGCCCACTTCAGTCCGAGGGCGGTGATGTCGGCGTGCACGCCGTGCGTGCGCCCGATGCAGGGCGTGTCTTTGAACTCGTAAGCCCGTTTTTTGAGAATCTCGATGAACCGCTGGAGATCCTTGCGGAGGATGTTGTTGGCCTGCTTGATGAGGTAGCCGTTGGCGGTATCCACCACATCGGTGGAGGTGAGACCGTAGTGCACCCACTTCTTCTCGTCGCCGAGGCTCTCGCTCACGGCGCGGGTGAACGCCACGATGTCATGTCGGGTCTCCTTTTCTATTTCGTATATGCGTTGTACGTCGAAGGTGGCCTTCGTGCGCAGTTTCTCAACGTCTTCAGCCGGAATCACGCCGAGTTGGCTCCACGCGGCGGCGGCTTCGATTTCCACTTTCAAATAGGCACCGAATTTGTTTTCTTCAGTCCAGACGGCGCTCATCTCCGGACGCGAATAACGGGGTATCATAATCGCAAAATATTTTTTCGAAGCAAAGATTCAGTTCTAATTATGAATTATGAATTAAAAAGTGTATCGCACACCGAGATTCACGCTCCAGTCGAAGTAATGGGCGTCGTAATGTTCGGCGAAGAGGCAGCCGTATCCCGGACGGAAGTCGAACTGCAAGGCCACGGGGGCGTTGAATTTGTATTCCAACCCGAAAATGCCGTTGGCACCGCATTTGCCGAAATCGTTGCGGGTGTGCCAGAATCCGAGGATGCCTTGATACGAGATTGTGTTCCAGCTGTAGCCGATGCTGGCGCCAAGTCCCAGCAACCCATACAGTTGGCCAGTCAAACGGCCTTCAAACATAATGTTAGGATTCAGCTCAAGGGTCCAAATGTTCACTCCAGTGAGGTCCAAATTCTTGAAGCGGCCGTCAGTGGTGATGTATTTGGTGCCCAAATCAACCTGGAAGGCAAAATGGCTTCCTCCAAAAGTCTTGAAAGTCAATGCTTGCATGTTGCCGACCGACACGCCAATACCGTTTTTGTAAGGGGCTTGGGCATTAGCGTGGAAAGCTACACCTGCGAAAATCGCAATAAACAAAAGGATAATGCTGTTTTTCTTCATAATGATATTGCTTTTATATTCTGATTCTTAAAACATTTCATAAATCTTTCATGCTTTTGGAAGCATCGGCAAAGTTAATTTTTTTCGTAAAATAGAAGGGCTATAGGACGCGATTTAATACAAATTCTTATGTGCATGAGAAGAATGTGCTTCCACTGTATGTTCAAACAAAAGAACACCGTCTTCGGTCATGATTATAGGAACATTCTTGTTCTCTTGCGGTATTCGTCATAGCCTGGCTTGTTCTGCAGTTGCCGATTTTCCATTAGCGGGACACTGATAAAGCGGAAGAGACAGGTGTTGAGAATTGCGCCAATGACGCAAAGGTCTTTGAGCGTGGGAGTTGCACCGTTGCCGACACAAAGTGACAGATACATCATCCAGACCCCCCACCACATCAGGATTTCCCCGAAATAGTTAGGGTGGCGGCCGTGTTTCCACAACCCGACCTCACAAATCTGCCCTTTGTGGTCTTTTACGAAACGATGGCGTTGCGTGTCAGACACTAGCTGCAAAGTGGCGGCAGTTACACACAAAAGGAAACCGAACCAACAAACAGCGTTGGCTTGGGCCGCCGCATCAATGACAAAGAAACCAGGTATCATGACGAGAAACACGATGACGGTGGGCATCATGTTGAGACCGAAGAAGTTGATCAGATGGAAAATGGCGGGGCTTTGCTCGTTGCGGTATTTGGTGTAGCGCCAGTCCTCGCTGTTGAGGTTCTTGAACGTGTAGGCCCAGTTGCCCGTCAGGCGGATGCCCCAGTACCAAACGGCGATGAGCAGCAGTATCGTGGCAGAAGTCCAACAACCTGTGTGACAAGCCCAAAGGGTGAGCATCACGGGCGGCGCGACGCTCCAGTAGGGGTCATAGACGGAGACGTTTTTGAACAGAAGTCCGAAGAACCAAACCACCACCGTGGCGGCTGCATCAGCAATAAACAGCTGCCAAAGATAGTGCCAGCCTGTGCTTTCAGTACAGCGGTACACGAACAGCCCGACGACAAAGGCGAGCAAGTAAACGAGGGCGATGATGATGAAACTGAGACTGCGTGATTCTTTGATAGACATTATGGATAGTATTTATCGTTATTGCACAATCTTCAGTTCCTGCATCAAATTCTGAGCGTTGGCCATCTTGTCGATGATGAAAAGCAGGTAACGCATATCCATGCAGATGGTGCGCTGGACTTCATTTTCGAAAGCGATGTCGCCGCTCATGGCTTCCCAGTTGCCGTCGAAGGCGAGTCCAATGAGGTTGCCTTGCGCATCGATGACGGGGCTGCCGGAGTTACCTCCCGTAATATCGTTGGTGGTGATGAAGTTGACCACCAGGTCGCCGTTCTTGTCGGCATAGCGGCCGTAATCGTGGTTCTCCCACAGTTTGATGAGGTCTTGCGGCACGTCAAACTCCCAGTTGCCGGGTTTATACTTGGCCATCACACCGTCGAGGGTGGTGATGTAGTTGTAGGTGATGGCGTCCGCCGGTTGGCAGTCTTGCACGCTGCCGTAGGTGAGGCGCATGGTGAAGTTGGCATCGGGATAGAAGTTGCGGTCTTTTTGCATCTCCATCAACCCTTCCATATAGAGGCGGTCGGCACGGCTGCAGTTCACTTTGTTGGCAACGTTAGTGAGTTCGATGTAGGTTTCCACAATATCCAGCATCAACGCGAAAATCGGGTCCTTCGAAAGCGATTTCGGACGGTCGAACCATGTGTTCAGTTTGTCGGCATCCACAAAAATGGATTTTGCAAAGGCGTTGTCCACAAAAGCGGTGAAGTCTCCGCCCGTCTTGTCTCCTTTTCGGAGGGAGCCACACTGCATGTTGCGGTCCACATTTTTGTAGAAAAGGTTCAGCAGCGCAATCGTCACGTCGCGGTCCAGTTGCTTGTTGTAATCCTTGAAGAAGTCCTTTGCGGCAGATTTCAGGCTCTTGATGGATGCGTCGATTTTTTCCTGCGGCGCCTTCTGTTCAAGGGCATAATTCAACGCTCTGAATTTCATCGCAAAAGCGACAGCCTCGCCGCCACGCCATCCCGCCTCGCGGTAATAGATCAAAGCCTTGGTGAACTGTGACTGGTAGTCCCAATACTTGTCCATCTCATCAAAGATGCCGTCATATTTGGCTTTGCGGTTTTTGTCCTGCGCGGCCCACTGGCGGAAAGCCTGCTCCTGCTCCAAACGTTTCTCATACACTTTGTTGCGTTTCAGCTGTTTCACTTGGCCGATGTAGTATTTCCAGTAGTTGCTGACGCTGGCCTGTTTGGAGGCATATTGGATGAAGACAGCGGGGTCGGCGTCCATGTGCTTGCGGTACTGCTCTAACTTGGTGGTACGGCAATCCACGACGGCGGGTCCTTCGAGGTCAATGACGTTCTTCACGGCGCCGGAGGCGGAGTAGCGGTCGGTGCTGCCGGGATAGCCGAGAATCATCGTGTAGTCGCCGGGTTGCACACCTTTCAGCGAAATCGGGAGGAAGTGCTTCGATTTCATGGGGACATTGTCTTTGCTGTATTTGGCGGGGGAGCCGTCGGGGGCGGTATAGACACGGAAGATGCAGAAGTCGCCCTTGTGGCGCGGCCACGTCCAGTTGTCGGTGTCGGCACCGAACTTGCCAATACCCCACGGCGGGCAGGCCACGAGGCGGACATCCCTATAGACGTCGTATTCGAATAGGATGTATTGGTTGCCGTGGTAGAACGGCACGATTTCCACCTCCACATCGCGTTTGCCTTTGCGTTCGAGGGTCAGCTTCTTGCCGTTCTCCGAAATCTTCGCGGCACGGTCGGCCTCCGACATGTCATCGGTGACACCTTTCAGGATGGCCGTGGTGACATCCTCGATGTAAGCGAGGAAAGAGACGGTAAGTCCTTCGTTGGGGAGCTCTTCTGCCTTGCTGCGAGCCCAGAATCCGTCCTGCAGGTAGTCGTGTTCCACGGAGGCATGGGATTGCACATAGGAAAGTCCGCAGTGGTGGTTGGTGAGCAGCAGTCCTTCGGGAGAAATCAGCTCGCCGGTGCAGCCGCCGCCGAATTGCACGATGGCGTCTTTGAGACTGGGTTGGTTGAAGCTGAAGATTTGTTCGGCCGTCAGCTTGCAGCCAAGTCGTTGCATATCAGCCAGATTCTGGCCATTGATAGAGTAGGGGAGCCACATACCCTCGTCGGCGCGGGCGCCCATCACAAGCATCATCAGCGCGATGCACAAAAGGTGGGTTTTCTTTCTCATAATGGATATTTATTGCATGAAAATGCAAAATTACAAAAAAATCTTGAATCTCATCAAACAGACAATAAATAAGCGTTTTTTATGTATGTTTGCCACTCAAAATAAACCTACGGAAAATGTTACAAATTGGAACAAAAGCCCCTTATTTCGAGGGCATTGACGAAAACGGAAACACCGTGAAACTGAGCGACTTCGCCGGAAAGAAGCTCGTGCTCTACTTCTACCCCAAAGACAGCACGCCGGGCTGCACCGCCGAGGCCTGCGACCTGCGCGACAACTATCAGCGGTTCCTGGCAATGGGTTACGAGGTGTTGGGTGTGAGCCGTGACTCCGCCGCCTCGCACCAGCGGTTCATCGCCAAGTACGAGCTGCCCTTCCACCTCATCGCCGACACCGACCTCACCATCTTGAAGGCCTACGAAGCTTGGGGTGAGAAGAAGATGTACGGCAAGGTGACCGAGGGTACGTTAAGAACAACCTACGTCATAGACGAGCAGGGTGTTATCATCGACGCCATCGGCAAGGTGAACACCAAGGCGCATACGGAACAATTGTTGAAATAACGGCAGGGCGGGATTATCCGAACGCCGTGGGTGTGCGGGGAAAATCACATATTTTGTTGTTTCATCTCCCTGCGGTAAAGGATAAAGGCGGTCAGATTGAACACAATGTCACAAACGGTCGCGACAAAAGGGAAAATATTCACCTGTCCGTACAAGGTGTCGTTCGGGGTGAGATGACTGGACAAGATATTCGGCAGATAATGCGACGAGAAAAAGTGGATGACGATGAGAATAAAAATCATGGTGATGGAGAGCACCGTCGTGCGTCTTTTTACCAACATAAAGATAGCCCCAATGGTAATGAGCACTATCAGCAGACAGATGATCACCTCAACCAAGATGGGATGGTCGGCAAATTGCCAATATCCGCCGCCGAGCACTCTAACCAAGGAAAGGACGTAACCCAAGGTGATGGCGAACAGGATTCCGCCATAATAACTTCGCGATTCACCTGACGACACTGTTTCGTCCGCATCCGTATTCTCCGAATCGTAACGCCACCACAAGAAGCCAACGGTGAGAAACGAGGTGACAAGATTTGCCCACTTCCGCACGTTTTGCATCGTATAATTGGGGATGTCCCATTTCATCTGATTGTCCGCGACAGAATGAAGGTCAAAGAAGCGGTCGAGCAGAAAATAATTCAGCGCAGTCATCAGGAGAATGAAGCCGATCAACATCGCGAGATGCCCCCATTTGACATCGATCATCCTCGGTTTGCGGAACAGGAGGTAAAAGACCAGCAAGAACAGCAGGGATTTTCCGACGACTATGGATATCGGATGCAGCACAGCTTCCAGCGCGAAGAGGAACGGAGTGAACGATGCCCAAACGGCATCAAACATCCAGTAGAGAATGATTCCGAGCAGAAAGCAGCGGTAATCAATGGATTTTTCGATGGTGGTATTCATATTTTTAATAATCTTGTGGGGACTCCTAATCTTTCACTTTTCACGCAGCGTCCGCAAATGGGGCGAAGTCCGAAAACACCCTCCGAGGACAACGGCACAGCAAAGTTACAAAATTATTTATATGATACAAAAATATCGAATGGTTGCAGTTTGTTGAAAAAAAGTATTTTTGCCGCCTGAAATCAACAGACCTATGCGACAACCCGTCATCAACATCCTGCTTTGCGACACGTTCCCCGGACTGTTGCCGGAGAGCATCCCGAGCCACGAATATTTTTTCGAGAAGCGGTTCCATTCCGTGAACCCAAACATCATCCTCAAGGTGTTTCGTACGCTGGACGGCGAATTGCCAGAACATCCCGTCGCGGATGAGCTTTACCTCATCACGGGCTCCAACAACGCCGCCTACGACGACCTGCCGTGGATCTTATCTTTGCAGGAGTGGATTCGGAAGGCCGCGAAGCAGCAAATCCCCCTTGTCGGCATCTGTTTCGGGCACCAAATTATCGCGCAGGCGTTGGGCGGACGGGTGGAGCGCTATGCCGGCGGTTGGGGCGTGGGCATCCGCGAAATGGAGGTCCTGGACGCGGACTTGCTTCCCTTTTTCCCCGACAAGAAAATGCGTCTTATTGTCAACCATCACGACCAGGTGACGCGCCTGCCGGAAGGTGCCATCCCCCTTGCCACCAGCGATTTCTGCCGTTACGAAGGGTTCCGCATCGGCCGCCACATCCTCACCTTCCAAGGCCACCCGGAGTTCACCGTGGACTACGAACGCCACCTTATCCTCAACCATGCCGAGGACGAGGACGACACGGTGAAACGGCGGGCGTTAGAATCGTTGGAGACAATGGAGGCGCAAGGGGAGGTGGTGGCGGAATTTCTGTTGGAGGCATTATAAGGGCGAATTACCGTGTAGGGGTGAATAATTATTCGCCCCTACGGGTCAACGGATGATTTTATTTTCCGTCATTTAATTTCTTGTAACCCTCATAACGCAGTTTCGCGAACTGCTCGGTCTTGGCGAACAACCCCTTGGCCTCGGCCGGGCTCTTTGCTGTCGAGGTCACTTCATCATCCGTTCCAACTTCGTTTTCCACTTCTCCCAGTGGGGCCTCTCTTTGATGAATCCACTTTTTGGAGCTGGTAATAATACAAATCTATGCACGAAAAACCGGGCGCCAACCGCAATCGGTCAACGCCCAGGTTAGGGATTATATGGGTGAGTGATTATTCTCTGTTCAGCAATTTGTTTATTAGACTTTTAATCTTTGATGCAGCGGACAGAATAATAATCATCATGATATATATCAAATTTATCAGGAGCTGTATAGGTGTATGTATCAAAGAACAAGATAGTTGATGTCTCACAATCTAAAGACACAATCCATCTCGTCTTGCTAGTTATAGAACTAGTCCAAAATGTAGCATCACGTCCTACACCGAAGAGATCTATTCCTATTTCCTCATTCTTTGGTTGATTTCGAACATGAATATATCCGACTGGCTTTGCGGAAAATCCAGTCGCATTGTTCGTTGTCATGGGATTACATGCAATTTTACCATAATCATCAGGACTGGGATTTGCATAGAAGTCCCATCCTTCATTAGACGCTAATGATTTTGCCACGTTTGCCTCACAATTGCCAGCAATATATTCTGGTTTAGTTTTCAAATAATTTTCCAATTGTTTCCAATCATCTAAAGATGGAACATGCCAACCTTTAGGACACAACTCTGATAACGGCCAATGACTATAGTAGATTTCTTTCCCAATACTACTTACCCCTTCTACATAAAAATAATCTGGACATTCAGGATCAATGGAGGGTGATATGAATACTGGTTCTGCTTGCTGAACAACTCCATCATATAATCTACGACAATCACCAGTAGTACGTAGATTTTCCGCCATCCAGACTTGTTCACCCAGTTTCACGGCATTATACGTGTTCCCATCCATATCCGTTACGGCGTTTTTAATAATATGGTCGCCTTTCTTTTCAAATAACTCACTGAATCGTTTTTCATTTGACCTAGAAGACGTATTATCACAACCAATGAAGCTGAAACCAAATATAAGAATGAGACTCGCAAAAATCAAGACGATTCCTGCAAATGTCAAAACAACGATTTCATTTCTTTTCATTAGAACCATCCCTCCTTGGAAGCTAAAGCTAAAAGTTCAAATAAATCCTGTTTGCTTGGGATGCGAGCCTGACCACGTGCCGCCTGCAATTTGCCTTCAGGGTATCTCCAGATAAATCTAAACCCGTCATCGGAACCACCATCTTCATAATGGTAAGTTCCCCACTGGAAGTATAAACGCCAATCGTTCGGGTCATCACAATTGGTCACTTCATGCTTAATTTCAAAATTGGCCATAGATTATTGATTTAATGAATGTCTTTCTAACAACAGATCAAGGATGCCCACTATGCATATTGCCTCATTCTTTTTTATGTCAGTTGAAGGATGGGGTTTATCTGGTCCAAAGTTGTCAAAGTGGAAGTTTTGAAACCAAATAACCTCATATCCATATCTTGTTGCGATGTCATACACAGCTTTTACGGTGGAACCACTTGTCCGACTTGCTGTCACTATAATTTCAGCACCTGTATTTGCCGCATCCTCCAACCAAGCTGGCTGGGCAGAATAGGGGTCTCCAAGTGTGGAAATTACAACAGGCTTTCCCTTCATCTCAAAGTGGCACCACTTGTCTTTTCCCGTGTTGGGTTTCTCATAAATTAATGTG
>JAEEGK010001249.1_pt1 | contig 63810 bp, 58 predicted proteins | sample 8958771 | NCBI WGS metagenome assembly JAEEGK01 (sample SAMN16246547, study PRJNA631951) | gut metagenome | biome: gut microbiome; feature: rumen; material: SC-attached | host: Bos | place: Iran: Karaj | collected 2018-10 | reverse complement strand
GTTGTTTTCGCCAATTAATTTTTTGCAGTCAAGATTTACGAGCATCACTGCGAGGCTCGACATGCTTACATGACAATTCATCTTGCTGTCAAAACCATACATCCCCTTCGTTTAGTTTAGAGTTTAGAGTTTAGTGTTTAGAGTAAGGGCAAACCTTCGTGTCTGCCCGCAGAATTGTATTGACAGTTTATATTGTCATCCTCAAAGAACGGACTGCAAAAGTACAGCTAATTTCCAAACCCCGCAAGGGACTCGAAAAAAAACTTGCTGTTTTAACGAAATTCATATCTTTGCAGTTCAATACCAAATGTAGACAACCTAAAAATAAATAGACATGAAAAAGCTGCTTTTCCTTGCCATGATACTGCTCGCAGGCAAACTGTTACTGGCTCAAACTCCCTATGTCAGAGTAGATGATTACCAGACAAAGTATGAACAGTTGACTCATCAAACAAGGGTCCAATGCAAGATCACGGACTATGCCATCGCGACGCTCTACGCCCAACTTTTCGATGGCTTGGAAACTTCGGTAAGAACCGTTGATGTGGAGGGTGCTGTCCAATATTTCTACCGCATCTACCGTAAAGAGGTGAAAGAACAACCTGCTGTTGAGGTTTTTGTGGCCTTCGACGATTTTGTTGAACTTGATCGCGTTTTAGAGTCGATGATTGCTGAAGAACACAAGGACAAGAATGCTCGAAAGGATTACTGCGAGAACTTCTATCGTACGGATGACGGCTTTCAAATAGGTTACAGCATAAAAAGCAGACAAACGCATTGGTATCTTGTGCTGGACCGATACAGCGAGGACAAAGTCTTTTTCGATAGCGTGACGAAACTGAAAGATCACTTCAAAAAAGCTTTGGCAAAGTTTGAAGAAGTGAAGAAAAAGAATGGTAATTGAAATCCCTGAGCTCATCGAAGGATCGAAGGGCAGACTGATACTATGACGGTGCTTCGATACTTCGACAAGCTCAGAACTCAGCAACCTGCATCAATTCAGCGGGTTTCCAAACTGCACCACATCATCCTTTGTGATGACATTGCCGCAAAGGATTACGAGTCGCTCCACGATGTTGCGCAACTCGCGGATGTTGCCGGTCCATTGGTACTGCTTCAAGGCTTCCATGGCCTCGGGTTCGAAGGTCGGGACAGGTTTTCCCATGTCTTGTGCAATGATTTCCAAGAAGTTGCCGACCAACAGCGGGATGTCATCCTTGCGTTCGCGCAACGGCGGCACTTGTATGACGATGACGCTTAAGCGGTGGTAGAGGTCTTCGCGGAAATTCCCTTTCTCAATCTCACTCTTGAGGTTCTTGTTGGTGGCCGCCAAAATGCGCACATTGACGGGGATCTCTTTCTCACCTCCGACGCGCACAATCTTGTTTTCCTGCAAGGCACGCAGCACCTTGGCTTGAGCTGGAAGGCTCATGTCGCCGATTTCGTCCAAGAAGAGCGTGCCGCCGTCGGCCAATTCAAAGTCGCCCTTCTTCTGTTTGATGGCTGAGGTGAAAGAGCCTTTTTCGTGACCGAATAGCTGGCTCTCGATGAGTTCGGCAGGAATGGCGGCGCAGTTGACTTCGATGAAAGGACCACGGTTCCTCGGACTGAGTTCGTGCAGCTGTCGGGCCACAAGTTCCTTGCCCGTGCCGTTTTCGCCAGTGATGAGCACACGGGCATTGGTAGGAGCCACCTTTTCAATCATGTCTTTTACTTCAAGCATTGGGGTCGACTCGCCAATCATTTGGTTTTGGATCTTTACGGCTTTCTTGAGCACCTTGTTCTCAGTGGTCAAGTTCTTCTTATCCAATGCGTTGCGCAAAGTGATTAGAAGGCGATTCAAATCGGGCGGTTTTTGGATGAAGTCGAAAGCGCCTTTCTTGATGGCATCCACGGCGGTGTCAATGGTGGCATGCCCCGAGAGCATAATGACGGGCACATCCGATTCCTTACGGATGGCTTCCAGCACTTCTATGCCGTCCATCTCAGGCATCTTGATGTCACAGAAAATGGCGTCAAAATCTTGTTCCTTAATTTGTTGCAGGGCTTCCATACCCGTTCCTGCATCATCCACCTGATAGCTTTCGTTTTCGAGGATGTCGCGCAACACGCGGCGGATGGGAGCCTCGTCGTCAATGATTAGTATTCTTGGCATCATTTATAATTTTGCGCAAAAATAGGATTATTTTTCTATTTTTGCCTTCAAATTTTGGAATAATGAAAAGAGTTTTCTTGTTTTTCGGTTTGCTTTTTTTCGTGCAAACGTTGGTTTTTGCGCAAGACACACTTCCTGCACCTTCTTCCTATCGCGTCAATAAGGTATCTTTCAATATGGTACGAGTTGAAAAGGGCGGCTTTTGGATGGGTGCCCAGAAAATAGATACTGCTGAATTCAACTATGACCGCTTGTCGCAAAGCGATGAAATGCCTGTGCATTACGTGACGATGCGTGAGGATTATTACATCGAGCAGACCGAGGTGACGCAAAAGCTGTGGAAAGAGGTGATGGGCTACAATCCAAGTGCAAAGAAATGCCCAAAACGTCCTGTGACCAATGTCAATTATTACGAGGTGCAGGAGTTCTTGAGGCGCATCGACAGCATCACAGGAATGCAATTCCGTTTGCCTACCGAGGAGGAATGGGAATATGCTGCTCGTGGCGGGAAGTATTCGAAAGGCTATATCTATAGTGGCAGCAAGGAGGTGGATCGTGTGGCTTGGCATAACAAGAATGCCTCAAGGTTGAAAAAAGTAAAGAAACGCTCTGCCAACGAGTTGGGCATCTACGATATGTCGGGCAACGTGTGGGAGTGGTGCTCGTCCAAATACCACTATTTTGATAAGGAGCGCAATGCGAGTATCGGCAAGGATGGACAAATGTACATCATTCGTGGCGGCGGCTGGCAGTTGCCTCCATCCTCGTGCCGTGTTTCATGGCGTGGCAAACGCCTGCCCGATTTGAAGAATTCATTTGGCGGCTTTAGGCTTTGTTTGGACGCGCGCTATGTGAAAGAGAAAGAAGAGGCTCCCGAAAAGGAAATCCTTATGAAAGAGAAGGAGTGAGCCTAAGTTTTTTGCTCCTGTAGTTAATCACTGCCTTGTGTTTCTTCAGCAAATCCCCGCCGATGATGCCGTCGATGTGGGGCAAAAAGAGTTTGTCGTACATCTCGTGGATATTTTCCAAATCCAAGGCAACGGCTTCATAATCATGGATTTCTAAACCGCCAATCGAAATGGTATCGATAACAAAAGTGGAACTCTCCAAGTCAGAGCTACCCACGCCAGCGGTCATACCTTCTTTCTTCTCAAATTGGATATCATCAATGAAGTCGGTGATGGTATTGGGGTCGAAGACGGAGCGTGACGCACCCGTGTCAATCAAGAAATGGGCTTCCTTACCATGGATCATTCCTTTGACCATGATATGGAAGCCGTCTCCTTCAATGTCAAGCAGTTGGATAGGTACTTCGATATAGCGTCGCATATCAGAAGTTGGGCTTGATGGCGTATTTTTTGTAGAAGTCGGTGACCACTTTGACAGCTTCGTCGGCAGTGTCGACCACATGGAAGATTTCAAAGTCCTCCTCCTTGATCATGTGGTCTTCGAGCATAGTCTTGTGGAACCAGTCGATAAGGCCTTTCCAATACCTCTTCCCGACGAGAACGATAGGGAAGTCCACCATTTTATTGGTCTGGACGAGGGTGATGGCCTCCGAGAGCTCATCGAGCGTGCCAAAACCGCCAGGCATGGCGATATAACCTTGGGCATAGCGCATGAAGATGGTCTTGCGGACAAAGAAATAGTCGAAATTGATGGACTTGTCGTGATCGATATAAGGGTTGAAATGTTGCTCGAAGGGCAGGGTGATGTTCAGTCCTACGCTCGTGGCACCACCTTCATAGGCACCTTTGTTGCCGGCTTCCATGATGCCAGGGCCGCCGCCAGTGATGATGCCGAAACCAAATTCGGCAAGCTTCTTGGCTATCTCAGTGGCCATTACATAGTACGGGTCTCCCGGTTTGGTTCGGGCCGAGCCGAAAATAGCTACACAGGGGCCGATTCTTGACATTTTTTCCATGCCTTCCACAAACTCGGCCATAATCTTGAACACCGACCATGAATTGTGTGTTTTGATGTCGTTCCACGATTTGGGATGGAAGCTATTGCGGATGATTTCTTCCTCTTTCTCTGTTATGGGCATAAAAAATTCAAAATTTAAGATTCAAAATTCAAAATTTGTGTATTTTTGCACCCGATAAACGCGAATGTAGCTCAGTTGGTAGAGCATCAGCTTCCCAAGCTGAGGGTCGCGGGTTCGAACCCCGTTATTCGCTCGCGATAAACACGATGTAGAGACGCGCCATGGCGCGTCTCTACATTTTTATGGGTTTATTCCACAGGTGTGCCGCATTCTGGGCAGAACTTGCCCGTCACTTCGGTACCGCACTTCGGACATTTCTTCGGACCTACTGTTGCCATGGGCGTACCGCACTCAGGGCAGAACTTGCCGTTGCTTTCGGTGCCGCACTTCGGGCATTTCATCATGGGCTTGGGAGCCGGAGCGGGCGTGCCACACTCGGGGCAGAACTTGCCGGTAATCATCGTGCCGCACTTCGGGCAGGGAACGCCTTTCGGGGCGGCTTGGCCACCTTGGTTGTAGGGGTCGTAGTTGGTCTGTTGGCCTTGATTGTTCCAAGCATTCTGCATCGCACCACCCGTCATGCCGCCTGTGCCAGCGTTCATCATGCCGAGGCCGATGAAGGCATTGCCAGCGCCGCCTTCGTTGCCGGCTGCAGTTTCCATGACGTCGATGATCTTGCCTTGTTGCATCATAGAGTTGGAGCTGTATTCGTAACGGTCGATCTTGGCTTGGCTGGCATCGTCAAGCGAGACCGATTCCACGGTGAAGCTGACCAAACGGATACCACGGGCACGGATGGGCTCATCGAAAACGCGCTCGTCCATCACCTGCTTCATCTCGTCGGTGTAGCTTGGCAATTCGAGCACGGGGACGCGATGCTGGCTGTTGCCCATCTCGTTAAGCACGTTCTGGAAGGCAGCAATCACTTCACTGCGCATCTGCTCAGTGATGTCCTTTTTCTTCACTACATTGGCCGTACCGGCATGGTTACGCATAAAGATGGCCACGTCATCAAGGCGGAAGGTGTATTTGCCGTAGCAGCGCACGTTGACGCCCATCGGGCTCAGCGAGTTAGTCATTTGGTTCGGGATGGCGTGTGACCAGTCCTGGAAGGGGATAGGTGTGGCAGTGCCGAATTTGTTGTCCAAGATTTCCTTGATGTTGAAGAAGAACACGGCCTGTTCCTTTGCGGGGGTGCCACCGTAGGTGAAACGTTGCCACATCTCCTTGAAGACGGGACCAAACTGTCCACCGAAGAAGGATGGCGACGAGGATTGGTCGAAGGTGTAGACGCCTTCTTCTGCCGTTGCATCAAGCACTGAGCCGCTGTCGTAGATGACTGCCACTTGGCCGGGAGCCACGAGGATACGGCTGCCTTTTGAGATTTGACCCGTCTTGGTGGTTTGCTTCACCATCAGGGTTTCCATGTCCATGTTGTCGCATTTGATTAGGTCTAACCACTGGTCTTTCAGAGTGCCGCCAATGGAGCCTGCTATTGCTTTAATAAGTCCCATAGTTTTTGTTGTTTAATTGTTGAATTGTTTATTGTTGAATTGTTGTTTCTGTTTGTAGAGACGCGATTTATCGCGTCTCGAATAATATTAGTTTTTGGAGATACAAGGCTAATTTCGTGAATGGATATCCGTCAGCACCCAATCGTGTTCGCCGTTAGTGATGACGCTGCCGCAATAGGCGCATTGACCCGAAGAGGTGACCTCAGTTGGGGCGCCGCAGTTGGGGCAGTTGGTGATGCTGGTGCCTTTCTTGCCTGGATCGGTCTTCACGCCAGCCTTGCGGTTGAAGACCATCTCGTATTTCATGTACCAGTCGCGGTTGGGGTCGCTCTCCAACACCTTCTTGGTGGCGTCGTCGATGACGTAGTCGCGCATCACGGCGTTGAGCACCACGGTCAGCACTTCCTTGTCACCGTCTTGGGTAAAGGATTGCAAAGAACAGTGCTTGATGGCAATCTTTTCCACGACGTTGGTCTTGCCGAGGCGGATGTATTCGTCTAATTGTTGCTTGTGTGTATTGAATAGGGTCTCGCTCTCAAATGGACGGATGGGCTTCCAGTCCTTGGCGGTCCAGGCGGATTGGATGGTCATGAACACTTCGCGGGCAAAGCCGATGAACTTGTCGGAAGAGAAGGCAGGGTCGATGGCTTGGATTTGCGCAGCCACCATAGTAGTGTTGTCAAAGGTGAAATCGTTTTTGGCTTGTTGCTCCACCTGTTGGTTAATGTATTCTGGGTCGGAAGCCTGTTTTTTGGTTTTTCTCCTCATAAGTAAGACAATTATAACGAGGATAACCAACACGATTAAGCCCGTTGTGGGGTCGTTGATGAACAGACCGATAAGATACGTAATGATGGCTCCCCAGTCGCCATCGCCACCACTAAAGCCGCCACCATCGCCACCGCTATAGCGGTTTTGGTTGCCAACATCGGCGATGGCCATCGTGCTGCAAAGCAGGGCCAAGAGAATGAAAAGGATGGGAAGATACTGTCTTAATTTGTTGAAATCCAGTTTTTTCATAAAACCAATGCTTTAGTGAGTATCCTAATATGCCCTACAAAAATAATGAAAAAGATTAAAAAAGTACATTTTTTTGCCGAAAAAAACGAAAAAAAGCCTAATTTTGCAGCGCAAAAAATCAAAAGGGAGCTTAGCTCAGTTGGTTCAGAGCATCGCCCTTACAAGGCGGGGGTCGTTGGTTCGAGTCCAACAGTTCCCACAAAAAGTGAAGATAACCCATTGAATTTCAATGGGTTTTTCTTTTTTCTAGAATTTTACCACCTATTTTACCCCCTGAGATATCCTAAAATGCTGATTTTGTGTGGGAATGGAATGTCCCACAATACCTTGTTTTGACACTTTCTAAATTTCAAATAGTTTACCGCTTGACCATGTTATTTTTATACATCATAATCGTTATCGTCGTATTCCGCTACTTCATATTCATCAAACATTTCTCGAATCTCCTTATCGACAGATCCGTTATCTTGAGAAGTAGTTTCATTATAGCGATTGACATATTCTGAGAGTGTATTTACATTTATATCGTAAGGGAATTCTATTTTTTTGATTTTCAATGATTCTTTGATTTTATGAAACAATTGACGATAAGTTTCAAAAAACGGCATTAAATTATTTGAAAGGAATTCCCCACAGAACTTATTTTTTGGGGTTAATAAAACATATTCCGTTCGCATCTCGGCAATGATATCATTATCATTAACAGTCCTGCGGTTTATTGTTCTTTTTTCAATGTTGTCATGTCTGGAAAACTTTTTTTCGGCTTTTATGGCAGTCATGATTTTTTTAAAAGCTGCAATCATCTCCATGTAATCCTTCATGTCTTGTCTTCGAAAGTCTTTGTCAAAGGATGTTAATGACATGGTGTATTCAAAGGATTTTCCATATCTCCCCGCCAAATACTCATTAGCCCATCCTATATCTTCCAAAACGCCATATATCATGCTGCACGATATCCTAGTAATCAGCTTGATTCTATTTTCGCCATTTTTATCATAGCCCTGAAATTTGTCCAGTTTTGACTTTAAGAATTTGCACCAATCATTAATATAACTCGCCATGCTTCCTTCCGTATGGAGACCTTCATCTTTTAGCCAGCATTGAGATTTGCCATTACGTTTATCAGTTGAAGAAGATGGTTTTTCTATTGGGGTGCTGTATTCTTGGAAAAGCCTTTTTGCTTCTAGTACCCAAGCAGAATCGCTTCCATAGTCGTTCTCCCATCGCTGAATGAATGAATCAACATCCTGCCCTTTTTCTTTGAGTGTTGATAAATATATCGGAACGGTAATCTTATAAAACAATCCCCTGTCCCTTATGTGGAGTTTTTCTACTTTGTCGATGTCGGGTCCAGAATAGGTGTCCATTGCTTCGATAAATGTCGTCATGGTTTTTTTGTATAAAGCGATCGCTTTGCGAATAGGATATCGTTCTTCTTCCGCAATACCGGAATAATGATGTAAAAATGGCAACACCCCCTCAATATTTAGGATGGCCTTCTTTCTGCTGCATATTTCTTGATAGAAAATTTCTGCAGTTTCCTTGTCATCAACCTCTATTCCATTTTGATCAGTTACACGTATGATATCACTTCTACGTATCAGAGTCAAAGATTCATCACGCAGAAAGCCGCATATCAATAGAATATCAGGCATTCCTTGTTGGGATTCATTGCATAAGTTCACAAAATGTTCCTTTTGCGAGCTGTCAACAGCTTGTTTGAGCATAAGATAGTTGTTAGCCATCGCGAGTATGCCGTCACGAACTTCAGATTTTTGGTCAGACAGCACATCAAATGCCTCCTCTGGTGTAGACATACAGCCATAAGTCTTACCGTATGACTTAAGTCTATTTATATAATCCCCTGTATTATAATGTATTTCATGTTGTTTTATCATGGCTCTCAAAGGAAACACCAATGAGTTCAAAAAGCATATTCCGAGATTTTCTTTCAACATACGAAACATATGGTTTTTTTGTTTCTCGGTCAACTTGTCTTTCTTGTTGATTCCTGTGCAAATTGCACAGTATAAAAAGTAATAAGCTGAGCTATTGGACAACTGAGAATCTTCGGAGAAGAGTCGTTCGGATTGACTTGTGGAGGTGGCTGTTTGTTTACTTTGAGTTTCCATTTTCTTTGTCAACGGTAATTGGGTAGTATTAGTGCTACAAAGATAGTGAATCTATTCGGAAAACGGGCATCATAAGGTGATTTTAGGTGTCATTATTTGACAAAAACTCAGATTGTCATGACAGAATAAAAAAAATACAATTTTTTAAATATCTGAAAATCAAAATCTAATAGTAATTCTCAAAGGTTTGTCTCAATTGTTTTTCTGTCAAAAAGGGCTTGGTAATGTATTTATAGAAGCACTCACAAATTCTGAGGTGCCAAAAACAAGAAAACGCATAAAAACAAAATATGAATGACGAATTATTAAACAAACCGCTTCTAACCTCTACCCTTGGCGACTTCAAGGCTATCCTAACTCAGGCCTTGCGCGATAACGAACTGGAATCCCTGGCAGCTGCTCCGCCTAAGAGATACGTTTATGGCCTTGCCGGGCTAATGAAACTCTTTGGCTGCTCCATCAGTACTGCCGAACGCATCAAGCAATCAGGTGTCATCGACCAAGCAATCAGCCAGACTGGCGACATCATAGTTGTCGATGCGGAACTTGCCCTTGACCTACTGCGAGTTAGCGGAAAGCACAAGCATATCCTTTCGCGTATAAATAACTCAAATACTAAATAAATTATAGTCATGGAAAAAAACAACAGACAATTCATTGCTTATGGCCTTACGCAAGACGAGGCCTCGGCAGCAGCGCACCACCTTATTAATATAATAAAGTGTGCATCGGAGAACATCATCATCACCACCGACCCCACGGTCATCTACTCGCTGCGAACCGATGAAACCAATCTCGTCGGGGTGAAGGCTCACGCTACAGATCAAAGCCAATGGTGCCGGCTCATGCCAGTCTGCCGACACATGAAAGCGCAGAACATTAAGTTTCAAATCATTAAATAATTCAAAATCAAAGTAAAATGAAAAAATTTAGTAAAACGATGCCCAAGAGCATCAACAAGAAGAGCGGGCAAACCCCTGCTCGTTCAAAAGGCAGCAGTATGGAAGAAGTTGGATATGCTGGACCATGGGGTAAAGTATGGTCGAAAGGTAAAGAGCCTTTAAAAGGTTTAGTACTAGGTGCAGCTATTGGAGTAGCATTTATTGGTACTATTTTATGGATAAAAGGTCTTCTCCACAAGTCCAAATCGAAAACCCAACAGAAGGCACACAAAGCAGCTACCCAAGATGCCATTGATCTTGACAAGGCTAAATCTGGAAACAAAATCGAAGAACATCATCAAGCCAGTCAGGACAATATGGCTGAGAATAACAACAGCACCGACAACGCCATTCGTCGGGAACAGGCCATGAGTGAAATCCGAATGAATGAACTCAGACTGAAGGCAGAGATGAGACAGGCCGCCACGAAGTCCGCCCAAACTGTTCCCGACAAGAAAAATGTAAGCCTCAAAGAATGGATGAACATCTTCCACGTAAGGCATCCAATGCCCGACTATTCTTCCATCCCATTCATCGCATCGGTTCTTGACGGCTGCCCTAACGACTACAAAGATGCAATGATGATGAGTCTGATTGCCGCTTGTGGCGCACTCTGCTTCTCCAAGGTGCGCGCAAAATATCTGGACGACCAGAATCACACCCCAAGTATTCAAGTTATTGTCGAGGGTGTTCAAGGTTCAGGTAAGGGCAAAGTGCTTCATCTGTACGAGCGTCTCTTCAGCAGGGTGATTGCCTTGGACAAAGCGAAGCTCAATCGTAATGATGTCGGTAACGTCATCATTCAAACCGCCGGAATAAACATCTCCCAATCCAAGTTTTATGAAGTGATGGCAAACAACCAAGGCGTACATATCTATGCCATAGAGAGCGAAATCACAACCGTTGAAAACACCTTCAAAAAAGCCAATGGACTCTCTTTTGAGTATTTGCGCAAGGCATTATACAACGAGGCTGTATACTCGAACAACAAAGCGGCGGGAGGTGTGTGTGGATCATTCGATGTTTACTTCAACTATACCTTTACAGGCACTCCTAAGGCTGTCAACGAGCTTATTAATGACAAAGAGGTTGATGGTGGCACCGCTTCAAGAATATGTTTTACGGTTATTCCGGAAGTGGGATGCATACCTCCTTTCGTGGAATACCCCTCCGATGGCAGACTCGATGACATGCAAAATCAGATTGATGCTTGGAGGCAAAAGTATTGCTTCCAGACAGATGGTGGAAAGGATGTTGCATGCAAAGAGTACAACATTGACATCGACTATGTCTGCGATGCCCTTCAAGATTGGCTGATTGAGCAATACGAACTCTATAGGAAGGATGGAATCGAATGTCGCAATAACGTCAGAATGCGCATAGCTTCTATCGCCTTCCATTGCGCCATGGTCCTTCACATGCTTGCAGGTGAACCTATATCTTCGGAGAGGAAACCGCGCAAGACCGTTAAGGATCTCACCATCTATATCGCCGACTACTGCATGGAACGATATCTCACCAAATTCTCTGATTATCTCCCCCAGACTCAACTTGACGAAGTTAGAACCGAAGAAACCGCTACATCCACGAACACACACCCTGAACGTAGAAGGCTTACCCAGGAGGAGATTGACGAATGGTACCCCAGGCGCCATACATTCGACGACGATGGGAAAGAAATCGGCTTAGGTTATATTGCCAAGCAACTAGGCGTCACCAAATCTTCGGTCAAAAATTCTTTCGATAGATATGAGAAGAAACTAGGTCAAAAATAAGTGGTTTCCGTCCTTGCAATCGAAAAGCCCATCCGAAAGATGGGCTTTTTTTGGGGGGTGTAAATGCCGTGAACCTGGGGGTGTAAAGTTCATGAATTTGGGGTGTAAAGCTTTGAATCGCTTTATCACAAGAACCACTTACACCCCTTGTTTATCAGTTGGTTAGAACCGTAAAATGGGGGTGTAAAAACAGCTACACCCCATAGATGGCACCATACGCCTTATCAAACGCTCTTCGGGCCCACCTTCAAGTATATACTATTGACAGCAAAAGTAGTCATTATTCCCACAGAAACTCCAACTCTTCTCAGTTTACTTGAACAAATCGTTCAGTATCACTTGCTGGTTCACATCCTTCGAGTGTTCGCCACGCTGCACCCCTTCGGTGGTTACCATCACCAGTTGAACCGAGTGCGTTTTTCTGTGCTGCTTGCTGGCCAGGAACGCATCGATCTTGTTCGCCAGTTCGCGCTCATACTGTTTGTCTATCACAAACTCGTGCTCGCTGAATTTCATTTCGCAGAGATAGTCCGTCCGTTCGCCCTTCCATTCCAGCACTAGGTCAATCTGTGCTGCATCACCACTCGGAGCCATGCCTCTCCAACAGTAGTTGCGGCTGATGGTCGCTATGTGCAATGCCTGTTTCATTTGCTCCAGGTGCTCAATACACAGCATTTCGAACGTGTTCCCAGCCCAAGTGTAGAACGAGGATGTACGTTGGATGGACCTCCAGTTGCCTGCATTTGTACCCTTGCCGTGGATGAAGTGGAGATAGAACAGCGAGAAAAAGTCCTTCAGCTGATACACCGTTTCCACCCGCTCCTTGCCATACCTGGGATATTCTCGCGTGATACCCGATTCGTGCAGGTTGTCAAGTAACTTGCTGAAAGTCCCGCCCAATTCCATGCCTACTGCCTCGGCCAGCTCTCTTCGCGTCATGCCGTAGAACTTTGTCCCCAATGCCTTCACCACGTCCACATACCGCTCCGACGAGGCATACAAGCCCGTATATACATCCTTAAACTCCTGGTCAATCTTTTCATCCTTGAAGAAGAAGTCGTCGATGTTCTCCGTCAGATTCTTTTCATTGTTAATCCGGTCTAGATAATAGGGTATGCCACCGAAAACCATGTATGCCACTGAAATTTCGTACCGTGACAAATGGAACCCATGCTTCTTGAAATACAGCTCGCACTCCTTCAGCATGAACGGCAGCAGCTTGATGGTTCCTGTCAGTCGGCCATGCAATCCGCCATAGTCACGAATCACATTGTCAAGCATCCAGCTCGTAGCCGAACCACACACTATCAGCACAACGTTGCGCTGTCGGTCAGCCCACGAGTTCCAGAAATACCCTAGCTCCATAATCAACTCCGTCGATTGAGGCCCAGCCAGCCATGGCAACTCATCCAAAAACACCACGCGACGCTTCGAACGCACACCTTCCAGATATTTCTTCAGAAGACGGAAGGCCTCGCGCCAGCATGTCGGTTTAGGCGTGTCCTCGGGCATACCAAAGTCCAACAAACTCTCATAGAAATGATCCAACTGGATTTGCTTGTACGTACGTTCATCCTTATCCTTGATATATGCCCCGATGGCTCGGAACGCAATCTTATCCTTGTACACTTCCTCTACAAGATACGATTTGCCTACGCGCCTACGGCCATAGATGGCCACAAACTCTGACTTTGAGCTTTTCAGAAATCGCTCCAGTTTCGCAATTTCTTCCTCGCGTCCTATAATACTATTGTATGCCATGATTCCTAAATTTTTGACGATGCAAATCTACAAAATCAAATCCATTTCCCACAAAAAAATCAGCCGTTTTCAACTTTTTTTTCGAAAATGGCTGACTTTTTCTAATACAAAATCCAAAAAAATGCATAGTTCAATCCATCTTCTTTTTCCCAACATATTGGGTCAAACTCACAGTTCAGAGCCCTTTGCAGCTTATCCATTTGTGTCTAGTTTTGTTGTCGACAAAAAACAAACCCTATACATTTTTTCGTTTCCCATCCAAATCGTTAGCAAAATGTAACACCCCCATATCCGAACCCTTTTGCGTTTCTTTGCCCCCAAATCCCCACCCATGCCGAACATCAACCAAGCAAAACAATGGACAGCAAACCGCCCTTTTGCTTGGGAGGTAGAGTGTAAAGATTTCCATAGTTAATTATTCCATTTGGAATTATCACATGGTTCTCTATAATTAAGATTTGTTTGGGTTATTAGGCTCTTATTCTCCGCTCTCAGCCGTGCTAAGCTTCGCTGTGCCACAGCTTACCATTTTGCAAAGAGGCCAAAGCACCTGACTGTTGCCTGCTTCCATTGGATTACTAGTAAAAACTTTATATAATACCCAATTGTTTAGCTACATCCTGCACCAGCTTTGCAAGCGGTCTTCTCAAAATGTCCTCCTCTTTGTCGTAATTCCCGAGAACAAAGCGATTCCAATCGCTTTTATGTGGCAACAATTGACCATAACTATCATATAATGCTTTGCGTCCAGCTTTATTATAAACGCGGTATTTCCAAATAACCTCTTCTACCGTATCATTAAGATTTCCATATAACTTCTCAACATGAAAATAATCCTCATAATCAATGGCCTCTTGTGGGGGAATTCCTGAATGAGTACCAAATTTAATTTCCAAATCATCCGCATTTCCTGACATGCTATACTTCACAAACGACCTCTTGTCAATGTTAAACAGAAAGGGATTACGTCTCTCGATGGGGTCTAAAGGATTTATGTATAATTTAAACAAAGGAGGCTTATAACTCTTTGCTTGATTACAAGTCGAACAGGCAGGATACAAGTTAAAGAAAGAGGTTGCCAAATAAGGGTAATCTGATTTAGGCAGATAATGATCGATGGTGTATGTTGACCTATAATACTTACTACGCCCCGTTTTACCTCTCTTGGCAGAAATAGCATATTGGGCATTACAATATACACAACTCTTTATGCCCATCTTTTTGATATACTTGGGAAATATCTGTTCCTGTACATCATCATACCCAAGAGCATCCGTCACAAATTGATAAAACTTTTTATTCACCAGTTTGGGCGCAGCCCCATCTTGTGGGATGTTAAGAGGAATCACTATTGATGTATCCAGTGTTCCAAAAGGCAAAAAATATCTAGAAATGGTTGTAATAATATCATCCGGTTTAGCCGTGATTATTTCATCATAATGCTGGATGATAGTATCTACATAATCATAATACTGCTGTGACAATAGATCACGTAAATTTTCCAACCTATCCAGCGGCTTATCAGTCAATGCCTTTAATTCCTCCAGATAATCATTGGCATAACTCTCAATTACGGATGTCAACACTATCCTTTTCATAGCTCTCTTCCTTCCAAACGTTGTATCTCTTCGCGATAAATTGCTATCTTGTCTTGTACCCCTGTGACAAGACTATCCTTGTAGATTCCAAGTAGTTGTTCCCTTACTAGTGGTTCGCCAACCTCAGCTATAAACGCTCTGGCTTTTTCAGGAGACCAATCGTCAACGTTTTTACCTCCGTTCAAATAATCAAGCAAAGAAAGAACGCGTTGTTTGGCGAATTCTCCCACAAACCCCTTTTCCAAGAAAAAGCTTTGATGTAAAATATCATTAATATTGGCACAGAACGGATTGGTTATTTCTTCAGCTTTTATCTCATCACCAGTTAATTGATGTCCTTCCTTCAGATACATGATATTCCCTTGTGGAATGTCACTCAGGACAAAGGGCGAATGAGTTACGACAAGAATATTAATGCCAAAGCATTCTGTCAATCTTGTACGTTTAATAAGGCTAAGAAGTTTATTTATAAAAGTTCGCTGGTATTCTGGATGGAAACAAATCTCTATCTCATCTAAAACCATATTCAGGTTCCTATACTTCACACGAGTTCCATCATCTGGTACAGATTTAAGATTCAAAGCATGATATATCAACGTACTGGTCAAATAAATAAACTGGCGCTCTCCAGAACTCAAGCGGTTGATATTGATAACTTTGTCTTGAAGTCGTCTACTTCTGAGTTCCTCGTTCTCTATTTTCATAATTCTATTATACTCCTTGGTTTTAATCAAGTAAATATGTGGTCTGAAAATAGGCGGAGGCAACAAGTCCATTCTTTCTAACACTCCAACTGGCTCCTCAGGTTTTCCTACCAATCTTAAATAATCACTATATGAGAAATAACCCTCAAAAGTGTTCTTATCTGCCAAGTTGGCAAAGCATTCTATTAAATCTAATGTTTGTCGGATCTTTAATGTAATGTGCGATGGATCTCTCAAAATTGCCTCAACAAGCTGTTTTACCTTGGTATGATAATATGCCTCAGGGGTACTTTGGAATATAAGGTTTATGTCACCTAATTTGTTAAATGCTGAGTATGAAGGGTATTTTTTAGCCACATTCAATGTTTTATACGACAAATAGATGCGTAAGGTTTTCTCAACCAAACTCTGTTTCCTATCAAGTGTCAGCCCGTAGGCATCCATAATACTTCGGGCAATACTCCCGTCTTGCTTATATGCATAGGTAAAACAGTCAGAGAAAGAACCACGGGGTAATTTATTCAAAACTTTCTTGTCAAACTTTTGAATTAAAGGCAAATTATAGAAATCATAACTCACAGCAAATAATCTATATCCATCTATCAACTGTTCTTCATCTGGCAACTCTTTTGTTTCCCAAAGCATAGAACACAATCTATTCGTAGTTAAGCGTTCCTCTTTGGCCATATCAATTGTTCCGTCATGTCGATAAGGATTCAGAACAATTGGGCTCATATAGCCATCATTCTTATGGAAGACACTATCTATCCAGCTTGTGGCATCATATGTTTTTTCCCAACTTTTCTTTTTTGTATCCCATCTAAGAATCCGCTCAGAGGAATAATCATCAGTGATATAAGATTGCATGCTATAGTTTGTGGCAATAGTATAAAAGAAGCTAGCACTAGCCTTTACTTCCTTTTGGAATCTGGTCTCACCCTTTATTCTTTGTTTTCCAATACAATGTTCACAATCACCATGTTCAAGAGACCAGACAAAGGTCTCATCATCCAATTGTAATGCAACTTTATCATTTTCACATTTTAGAACACCAGGGATCCCGTCAATTTCAAAATGCAGTTCACCAACAACGTTTTGAATAAAATAAATTTGTTCTGCTGCCGGTCGTTTATACCCTTTTAACATTAGTGCCGACAAGTTATTGGACATACGGAACAGCATCTCTATCAATGACGACTTTCCACATCCATTCTTTCCAACAATCGCCTGTATGGTCACCCCGTCCATAAAGAAGTCATCATACTTTGCATTTGTGAAGACATACTCTCCTGGCTCAAGTATTTTAAGCTTGCTTCCGCAAGCACTGCTCAATGATAGCTTTCGTAATACAAATTTGCTCATAGATTACACATTTTTAATTCACCAAATCTCGTAACATATACCCGGTCACAGAACTCTTTGAAACCATAAAGTTCAATATGGTTCTTACCTGTGCAAGTAAAACAGGCGTCTTTCTTATTTGCATTTTATTGGCATAAACATACGGCAGCATTACCAATTCAAGGTACATTAGTGCCTCAGTTTCTTTCAAGTTCATGTTTGGATACTTGCTGATTGCCTTGGCCAGCCATCCCATTCCCTCCTTTTTATAGTTACTGCCAACAGTTGTTAGGATTCTCACCAATCCATTAAAAATCACCTCATTTCCTTCACAATTTTCTGCCAAATATGTAAAGAACTCAAGGTCTTTTAATCGTAGCGAATGCCATTCCTTCACGCCTTCAACCCATACCGTATTCAAAGTATAAGTGCTTAATTGTTGCTTTCCCCATCCTTTAACCAATTCTGAGACTAACGGCCTATAGGAATTCCAAATCGCCCAAAACCTATCGGGCTTTTTATATACATCCGCTAATCTAATAAGCTCCATCAAATACGTATTCCCAAGATGATCTTCTTTCACGATAGCACAAGTATATTCTACATCCGAAATGATTTCTTGGCTCTCAGTTCGCATGAACAACTCTGCCAAGGGGTCTATTACAGAAAAAAACTGGCACACCGAATCATGGTCTGTATCAATTATTGAAGGAATGCTCTTTAGGTAGCCGTCAACTATCTGCGTTAGTTCTTCATTGGGCTTATCTGGGGCCAACCCGAAAATCACTTTCATCACAGGAATCGCATTCACATCACCTTGCTGCTCCTTAACACTCCTAAGATAATTGTGCAATATCCCACACATCAACTCTGGTTCTTTTTCCCAAAGTTCAAAATGACGGATTGCAGCTGTTGCACAATCACTGGTGCTGACATTACCATAATCAGGGATACTAAGGCAATGTAGTAAAATAGAAGCGAATTTATTTTTATGTGTTGGAAACAATTCTATCAGACAAGGTAGCACATGGATACAAGCAGAAGTTCCGTCCAACACATCAAATAATCCATTAAATCCATTGAGCTTCTGCTCAATAATCTCTTTACACCATTCTTTATCATCGGGAGATAATTGTTCTTTATAGAACTTAATAAGGCATGGCGCCACCCAAGGCAACGTTTGACCATCTGTCATGAAGGGTTCTCTTCCATTTGCCAGTTCTTCCTGTAAAGCTCTGGCATCCTTTATCACTTTCTCAACATTATCTCCATAAATCTGGTTTGTATGCGTCTCTCCCCTCATTTTAGCAATTGCCCAATTCTGCAGCCCCATATACTTGAACATTTCATACTGTTCAACGGCTGCATCATCGCTCATTTTTTTTGCACTTTTATTCAGTTTTGTTTCAAACTGAATCTCATATCTATTATCAACTGTTCTAGTTTCTAAAACTTTCAAACGCCGCCTGTCCATTCTCGACAGCATTATCTCAAGCTGGTCCCGCGCTTCACCATTACATTTTTTCAAAAGCTTACGGTGTTCATCCAAGATAGCATATATCTTTTGTTGGCGTTCATTATTCTGTTCTTCCGTCAATCCTGGGCTTCCATAGAATTGATATTGAAGGCAAACATTCTCCAGATGAGATTTCCTAAATTCCTGTTTGCATGTTTCTACTCGTTCATCTGTAACAGAAGGATTCAGCGTTCTTCCTATTTCATAAAAACTAACCATCCCATTTTCAGATGTTGCACGTGACAGGTCCATCCGGAAGAAGGATACGTTTCGGAATAGTATCATGGCAATTCTCCAATACTGGTCAGGATAAGCCAACACAAGACTTGCTGCGATTGCTGATACTGACGAAGAATGGCACTCATACAACAAGCGCTTTAAGACACCTTCACATTGTTCATACTTACCACTCTGTGAAAGCTCTAATAAATACTTTTCAAGGGCCATGTGCACCGACTGAAGACAATATGGAGATACAGGAGATCCAATCCCTCGATACATCCCCCAAAGTGTAGCGGAATTCCATTGCCAATTCACTTTTCCTTGTTCATCCTTTATATCCACTTTTATGAGGTAATCCTCATATTTTGATTTTGCGTATGTTTCCATACACTCATTCATCAGATGGATAATAAAGTCAATAGCTGCCTTTTCATTAGCTACAAGCAAAGCCATCATTGGGGTTTGGTTAGCTCCCGAGGGAAAGTATTTGAATGCAACTCCGTTTTCATCCATGCCAAAACCTTTCCTGTCTTTACGAGAATGATAGCCATAGGAATCTCTGTCGTCTTCATCTTCATGTTCCCGCCAATAGTAAAGGCAGAGGTCAATCACCGTTTGCGGGATAGCCAAATGAATATTCATTGCCCCAATATTCTCTTTGAGAATAAACTTTGGCAAGTCATCGCTCAAATCTTCATTCCCAATGCACCGTTGCAATAAATTTGATAATTCATCTTTTATTTCCAAAACAGCATTATTCACAATCTCGTGAACAATCCTCATGGTTCCGTCTTGATACTTATCCCTTTCATATGCGGCACTCTGATAATAGGCTATTATCATCAAACCCACTTTACGTGTAGTTTCTCCTCGATGATTACCTTTTGCCCAGTCGAGCATGACAGGTAACCACATTGAAAATGTAATCTGGTCTTGATTCTGAAAAAGTAAATCAATAATATACTGCCAACCAGAACCAATTGGCGCATAGCGTGGAAAATAAAAACCTTTAAGATTTACAACTTCCGTTACAACTTGACAGCTCACTCGCAATGCCCAAACTATTTTTTCAGCCAATCCGTCCTGATTGTCCAATATCATTCTCTCGTATGGATTGAAAAACTGCGAAGCTTTATCTGAAAGCAGCAAAGCGCATAAAACATCATCTTTCCATAGACCGGGTAATTCTGATGAGAATGCCGCTTTTGTGATTGCTTCTATAGTTTCTGGGCTTTCTGTTGCCCTATCTTTCAACCATAGTCTGAAAGTCCTTCTAATCGCACGTGTATCGCCCAAACTATTCAAAAAAGATGAAACATCTTCAGACTCTTTCCACTTTTTTTCTACGATGCGATACATTCCCCACTCTTCAAAGATGTCATGGGTAATGAACAACCCGTTTGCAGGGTCATTTGCTATTATCTCATCATCTATTAAAGTATAGAACTCAACACTGGTGTATTTTCCTGGTGGCAAGAAAAAAGCACCCGTTTGCATCCTTTCTAAAATAAATACTTCAAATTCATTTTCTCTGATATACCCAATACGATCGTTTTTCCCTCGTATTTTTTTATCCCATACAAGTTTCAAGAATGCGCTATCACTAGATTGCATGTCAATTTCCTGATAGTATTGGGTGTATAAAGAGAAATAAAACAAGTTCTTAATCCTATCTAATAAAGTCTGGTCTTGGGGCAATGCAATTTTATATTCTCTTGCCAAAGCCTTTATGGCATTTTCTGTAAGTAAACTTACTTCTACTTTATCGATTTTAAATTGGGGGATTTCTGTTTTTAGCAGGTTCATTAAGTCACCCGCATATACATTCCTAACAGTGAAGACTATGCACCATCCATCATCCAGTAATCCCTTTAAGAGAGTAGGCACAATAGTATCTTCTTCTATCTCATCAAGATGTTCAGCAGAATCTATGATGAAATATTTCCTTTCACAATCAGCATACGCTTCTTTGAAATCGGTGAAGGAATACGTGTCACCTTGGCGAAACACATCAGCAAGGCTTTTCACATTCAATGAAGTAGCCTTTCTGTAGCAAATTGGATATTCGTCGCCGTATAGGTCAAAGAACTCATGAAGAATTGCAGTCTTTCCACAACCTCCTTCACCATGAATAACAAAAATCGTCCCTGGTTTTTGGGTGGTTATTTGTGTTATGATTTCGTCTCGCTTAATATGGATTACGTTTCCATTGTAAGTGCAGGCATAGTTGATACTGTTAAAAGCAATCTTGGCATGGTCTTTTTCTTCTTTTATGAGGTTCTCCAGTTTTCCATTAACGTTGAAAAACACATCATAAATCCATTTTTCTGCAAGAGCCTCATCCAATATTGTCTTATCTAGTTTCCATATGATTTTTAACCATAGCTCCTTTGCGGCAACTTCAATGGTTTCTTCCTTCTGGGTCTTTTCTGGTACTGGGTCTGTTTTATTAGCGCCTTTTCTTCGTCTTGGATTTCCAAATGCGAGATTACAATAGATATAATAATGAGTCTGTTCGGGATGGCTTTCTTTCGCTCCCCTCATCGAAGCTATGATAACATTGGCATCGATGCTATTTTTGAAATACTTCGATTGGAATCCTATTACCTTTCCATCCTTCTCAACAATATCCGTTTCATTCCCTTTGTGGTTCACTCTTTGGAACAAACCATATTTAACCCCCATCTCCTTGCGGAAAAGTGTGCGAGCTAAATCTTCGAGCGCATCTTCTTCGCGTCCACGGTACTTGTATGCAAATGTTTGCCAATCAGGGTAATACCTCATAGACTAATTATTATTTGAATTTATCAAATTCCATCCTCCCCCAAGCCTCCATAACCAATCTCTTCGTCCGATACTCTCCAAACTTACGTATTTCGTTATCTTTCAGTACGCGGAAAGTTTCGTTGATGCAGCCCACGCCGCAGATGTCCTCTGGGTCGAGGATGTAGCGCAGCTCGTCGGTGGTGAGGCCGTAGAGGTGGGCGTAGTAGGCATCCAGCTCGGCCTGGGCCACGGCACGGCGCTCTTCCTTATAGATGCAGGGCTTGGGTTGCCAGTCCTCCAAGTCGGGCACAGCTGTGCCGTTGCTGGCGGCAATCCGCTCCACGATGTGCTGCTGTATGTCAATGTCGCATTCCTCCCATAGCTCGTCTGCCCAGCCTTGCAGGTCTTTGTTGAAGAACGCCAATTCATACACCCTCGGGATGATATATAGCTTGTCTTCATCAGTGAACTGCTCTGGACGAAGGACGGGGAACTGCTTGACAAAGCTGATACTGGCATGGCTTCCACCGATTTTTTGCCTTGTGGTATAGTCAAAAGGAATCGACGACATCATGCCTAAAAGAAGCCCTGCGGGCATAGCACCACGCTCCTCATACAGGAGCGTGGTGCTATTCCCGACGCCGACTGGGGTACCAACACCCCAGTCGGCGTCGGGAATAAGGCTCGCAATAAAGGTGCGTTCAGTGGATGCATTAGTAACATCCCTAAATCCCAACAACCAATTGTGTTTCCATTCCCAAACCACATTACCATCATTATCAATTCTCATTAGTTTATCACGAACAACATTCTGTGAAACCCAATACCACGGCATGATGTACGCTTCAGGGTTGGACAATTCATCAAGTTCAGGTCCATCAATAGCATTTGGTCTTTCGCCTGTTGTAGGCCAAGTGCCATAATGATGGTTATAGTGCCAAATCATTTTGCCTTCATAAAGAGGGATATATGTCTCGTCGTCCAATACGAAGCAATTACCACGCATCTCTGCTCCCATATCTACCATTTGTTTGTAAGTATGAAAATAGCCCGAATCAGTTGACATATTCAACATACTACCGAATCTAACATTCCAAGGATTATCACCTGTCGTCTCATTTTGAAGGATTGAAGAACGGTGATAAATTTTAGCAGTAAGTTGGGCATCTTTAGCCGTGCGAAACACAGGACAGGTCTTGGTATTGGGATTAAGCAGAGCAAAGTCATCGGTCTGTAAAGTGTATATTCTTGCTGGATCAAGCAAATGATCAAGTCGGCGTAAAAAGAACCCTCCACTTACTTTTCTCGGTACAGTAATAGCCTTTCCACATGACAACAGGCAAAACTTATAACTATGATGTATTGGAAATATTTTTTCCTCATTTTCAAAACTATATAGAAATGCCAACCTGTTTTCTTCAACTAATTTAGAGAAAAACTTTTTGCTACCATCATTAACAGCAATTCCTGTAGGAATCACCAATCCCCAGGCTTCAGCAGAACTATACAGACAATGCTCTGCAAAAAGCTGGAAATAATCCAGCTTACCATCGCTTGTTAATGGGTACCGTCCGCTATTTTTCACAAAGCCAACTTCATATGCAATATCATTTGAAGCCTCGATGAATTCGTTATAAAGCGAAGGATTGTCGATTTGAAGTTTCTCAATCAGTTTATGCCGTTTGCTTTGGTTCGGAGCATTTACAATAGCATCATCTTTTCCTTCAAACCAAGATTCTTCTTCCATTTGGATCTTATCCCATGGCGGATTGCCACACATGGCATCAAAACCACCCTGCGCAAACACCTCGGGAAACTCCACGCTCCAGTGGAAGAAACGGTATCAGTCAGCAGCGGTTTGCACCTCGGCCTTGAAGTCGTCGGATAGTTTTGGGCCACTATAATCATCCACGGCCTCCAATAAGGCCTTGCCAATGGTGGCTGGCGAAGGCACTTCTACATCGTCTCGCATCGTGTAGCCGGTTTCAGTGAAGTCATCGAAACGAGCAAAGAAATCGGCATAGGTGTAGGTGCGATAGAAGGCATAGGTGTAGATGTCGGCAGCGCGGCGAAGACACTCCACCTGCGGGCTTTGCATGAAAGCCTGCCATTTGTCGGCCTTGTTTTTCTCTTCGGTGAGGCTTTCCTCGGGCAACGAGGTGATGCTGCGAGCGGTATTGCCCAATTCGATTTGCGACTCGTCCAATTGTGGCAGCTCTGTGTTGAACAGCTCATCGGGCGCACCTGTGCGGTTGCGCTCCGCTTCCGCCTCATTGATACGGCGCACAAACCGCAATAGCAAGGTTGCCGTACCTTTGGGATTGTCTTCAAGTTCAAGCACTTTGAAGGCATCCCTCGGAAGCGCATCAAGCAACACATTGAGGTCGGTCACACCCACCACCGAATTGCCGCAACGGATATGGTGGTCGAGGAAAGTGAGCGGCTTGCCAGCACAGAAGCCCTCTATCCATAGTACAACTTTGCACAGCTCCACGGCATCAGGGTTGTAGTCAACAGCATAAACGCACTTTTGGATAACCTCACGAAGGGCTTGCCGATAGTCGCGCGAAGCGGGGTTGTCTTCACCTGTTCGGACAACACAAAGGTGCCATGCGATGGTGCGGGCCATAGCCAGCACAAAGTGGCCGCTACCACAAGCGGCATCGCACACTTTCAAGTCGAGCAGCACCTTTTCACGCTCCTCACGGGTCTTGCAAACTTTCAGCTTGTCCTCAATCACGGGGACTAGCGTTGTCTTGATAAGACTGTTGACCAAATCAGGACGGGTATAGTAGGAACTGGTGCTCTTGCGGTCAAGACCTTGGGCATAGTAAAACTTCCTATCGGCCAACGATACAATGGGACGTAGTTCGAGGATGCCCTCATACACAGAACCGAACTCTTCCACATCCAAAGCAGTGTAGTTGATTTTCACCATATTGCCCTGTTCACCTTGGAACTGGTCAAGAAAACTAAATGCTGTGAGCAACGAGCGGTTGTCGATTCGGCATTGGCGCAACCATGGCAATGAATCTTTGGCAAAGAGTACGCTGCCCAAAGGTTTCAAACCCAACGGAGCACCAAACGTCTCGTCCTCAAACAGTCGGAAGGTCTCAAAAAGCGACATCCACAAGTCGAAATACTGGTCCTTCTTCAGGAAGGGATATTCCGACATGTTGCGGAGGCGACCAACGGCATAGTAGCGCGAATAAATGGCCTGCCATTTCTCGATTTGTGCGTTGTCGTTGTCGTCATCCTGGGCATAGAGCAAGCCACGGTCTTCCACGATGAAGAGGAAGAGCAGTTTGTAGATGAAATGAATGAGTTCCTTGTGCAGCTGCTGCGGAGTCAGTTCGCCGCTGTCAATGGCGGTGCGAAGGTTTTCATTATGCCTGATGGCGGCACTGCCTATGGTTTCCATCACCTGTTGCGCGGCGCGGCTGAGGCCGTCACGGATGCGGTTGCCCGACTCAACACTTTGGTTGAAATAGCGTTCAAAGATGATGCTGTCATCGCCACGCTTGATGAAGCGCGAGGCATGAAGCAGGCGAAACATGATCACAAACTCGTTGTAGTGGTCTTCTTCCACCATCTTCTGGAGGTCAAACTCAATATAGGTGGCCTTGACCAACTCGCCCGAGTTGCGGATGACGCGCAACACACGCCCGTTGCTGACGATGCCATACACGTTGTCAGTCACGTTGAGGTATTCTAGCATAGTGGCATGGGGCGACTTCACCTTGTGCGAGCCTTTGGCACGATAGTCAAGCGAACACTTGTCGAAAGTCGTGATGCCTTCATTGTCGGCCACTACATCGCCCACCACGATGATGGGCAGGTTGCCGCACTCTGGCGACAGGTAGGTGATGGCATATCCCTTGCCGTCAACCTCCACATTGCGCCGCTGCTCTTCAAGGTTGTAGTTGAACTCCGTGAAGAACACTTTCATCAGGCTACGAATACTCTTGGTACCGTAAGTGTCGTTGGTGAGGTTGCGGTTGGCAAACAGGTTGAGCCAACGCATTTTGAGCAAGCTCCATTCGCTGTCAATGGTCTGCCTGACCGACATCCCTGAGGGAATGTCGAAATCAGCATCGGTATTGCCAGCATAATTCTCCTCGGTCTCAATGGCCTTGATGATTTCTTCCGAAATGATGTGGCCGTATATGTGTATGCAAGTGTAGTCCATAGTCGTCAATTGTCAAATGGCAGATAAACATAACAAGCGATAACATCCATGGGGAGCACTGGCTCCACCACCATATAGTTTTCTCCTTGGAGATAGGTACGATACTGCTTGTGGGCTTCCACCAGCTCCTGCGCCTTAGCCAATGCCAAGGCATCGGTGTGTTGGCGAAGCGTCTTTTCGTCGTGCACCCACGAGGTGTATCGGTCAAACAACTGCCGTTGTTCTCCGATGGGCAGGTCTTCTTTCGAACGCGCATTGAAGAACAGGTCGCGACATTGCTGATTGTCAATGAACTGTTCCTTGTCAATGGTGCGCTGGTAACCGAAGAAAATCATCTCTTCACCCACAATCTCGCGATTCGACTTGTCAACAGGTCGAATGACGCTCCTCACACGCATCAAAATGATCGTGGTAGGTACTTTGACGCGGTCAGTCACTGTAACCATGGCACGGTTGGCACTAATCGCACCGCCATTTACGGTATCGTTCACCATGGCACGGGCGTAGTTTTCAACCAAAGTGTGGTTGCGCCCGATATACATATAACCCTTGGGCGTAGGTGAACAGAAAGCGATGCGCTTTGTCAAAGAATTGCCTTCAAAATAATGGCGTAAGTCGCCTTGATTCGGCAAGTCGTTGATGTCAAAGCTATAGCATAATGGTGCATCGGTTTTGATATGGGCACCCATGTGTTTCAGCACACCCACCACAAAATCGGCAGTGTCGTCAACATCACCGATGATGTCTTTCACTTGCCGCAAACTGGCCTCCAACTTCGTTGGGTCGGCTTGTTTGTTATTGTGGGCAAAATAGGTATGCGACTTTTTCTCAATTTCCACGCTACGGATCAGGGCTTTGTCGCGCTCCGCTGTGTCTTCTTCGAAATCTTCGAAGGCAAGCGTGAGCTGGCCAGTGTTATCCTCAAAGGCGCTCGATGTGGAGAAGATACGTTTCATCACAGCCTCCATCACCGAAGAATCATCTTCGGCAATGGGCAGATACACACCTATGGACTTGCGGATTTGCTCCTGTTTGTCGTATAGCACTTTCAGAATCACCATGTCCATGGGATTGTTGGTGGCATAAATGGATGATACCAACACCTCTTTGGCACTTTGTCCGAAACGGTCGATACGGCCGTTACGTTGCTCCATACGGTTGGGGTTCCAAGGAAGATCATAGTGGATGACAGCCTCAAACCCGTCTTGCAAGTTGACACCTTCTGATAGACAGTCGGTGCAAACCAAAACATGCTTTTCGGTCTTTGACAGCTCGTCAATCTTGTCTTTACGCTGCTCATCGGCCATCGTACTGGTAATCACCTCGATGGCTACCTTCTTGTATTTGCCTGTTGTAAATGCCTCTTTCACCTTCGCACCAAGGTATTCTGCTGTTTGGATGTACTGGCAGAAAACAATGGGATTCTTGCCAAGGTCAAGACATATCTTGATGTATTCGAGGGCCTTGTCAACTTTGTAATCAAGGCCAAAGTCCATGATGCTCTGCAAGTCGTCGATAAAGCTCTGAAGCTTGCTGCGCTTGGTCTTATTAGCCTCCGCGCTGTAGAACTCGGGCGAGACATCGGTCACAGCAGGCAAATCCTTGAACTCTATTGAGAACTCAAATTTCTCGCTCTCGTCAATGTCGGTTTCCTCTTCGTCAACCGTTTCGTTGCGCTTGTCCAACTTGTTTCTGAACATGCTGATACCAGCTGCGGGGCTTGACATGACTCCACGAATCAAAGCAAGCATTTCCCAATAGATGTAGCGTTGCTTCAGCTTTGACTCACCCGTGGCCGACAATACGTTGTTTTTGGCGTATGACACGATTTTTGTAATCAACGCCTTGTATTCGGGAGCGATTTGGTAGTGCTTGTTGTCATCTATTTGGATGCGCTCTGGGAACGAAGTCTCACTTCCCAGATAATCCTGAATGTCGGCACGGCGGCGTTGGATGAAATACTTGGCCAGTTCCTCACGCTGTTGGGGTGTTGACTCACTCAAACGCAGATTCTCGAACTTGGGGTCAAGCATTCCAATGATGGATTGGAACTCTTCCTCTTGTCCCGAATGGGGTGTGGCCGTCAGCATGACGATGTGACGTTCGGTTTCTGCCAAATGGCTGAGCAGATTATAGCGCAGCTGCTGGCTTTTATTGGCTCCGCGTGGCCTAGCACATGTATGCGCCTCGTCCACAATGACAAATTCGGGGCAATGGTCGAGGAAGATTTGCCTATGGTTGTCCTGTTTGATGTAGTCGATGGAAATGACTTGGAAGGGATAGGAACGGAACACGTTCTGGCCATTGCGCAACTTCTTTTCCAATCCGCTGACCGTGCTTCCCCTGACGATGACCGATTCAAGGCCAAACTTGTCCTTGATTTCGTTCTGCCATTGCTCGCATAGATGCGGCAAACACAGCACCGAGAAGCTATTGATTTCCTTGCGGTCGAGAAGTTCCTTGGCAATCAGCAACGACTCCAAGGTTTTACCGATACCGACATCATCGCCGATGAGCAATCGAATGCGCTTCTGTTTCAAAGCCAGTATCAATGGCACCATCTGATAGGGGCGTGGCGTAAACGACAACTTTCCCAAACATTGGAAAGGTCCTGCAATGTCTCTAAACGACAAGCGACAAGCATTGTAGAGAAGCTTGTCGGAGCCTGGATAGCCCTTAAGCAGGTCGTTGTCATCGGGCTTCCTGAAATCGTATGACAACAGCTCCAGCTGGTCGCCATACAGCGGCTTGTATAGTCCCATCACTTCATGGTCGGTACCGCCCAACGGTTTCAGGACGACCACGTCGTTGTCGTCCGACCGTTGCACCACCCAAGGCCTGTCCCTGAACTGGACCAATGATCCTGTACTAAATTCCATATCTCTTTTTTATTTGTCTACAACTTTGGTGAAAATGTTGGGATATCTGGCAACAAACTCGCTCAACGGCTCCTTATAGTACCACACAAGAACCGTATAGCCTTTGTCCTCCAAGATTTCGCGCTTGTTGGCGTCGTCGGCTTTCACTTCTGGCAAGTCATGCGGAGTGCCGTCGCAGAAAACGAAGGTACGCTTGTCATAGCGGAAATCAGGCATGATGTATAGGTCATCTTTTTTAAAAGTCGGTTGTGCCTCATCGGGTAATCTGAGTCCTTGCTCATAAAGATACTTCAGGAATTCAAATTCCGTTGAGCTAGACTGGTCACGTTGCGCTTGCAACCGCTCATACATATCCTTGTAACTTTCGCACTGACCTTTGGTTTTCAATTCCGTCTTGGCTTGTAACAGCATAAGCAATGGCTCATATATCAAGCGAACATCAATAATCTTATGGTCTTGTTGATTATAGTAGTTGAGCAAGTTGTCGTAACTTGCTGGTACCATCGCTGCCAACTCCTCTTGGGTGTAATCTATTTTTTCGAAACAGATGTCAAAAGTTTTCTTCATCACGGCCTGGTACATGTCATGCTCTTTCACGATACGCGACAACACACCCAAAGAGCCTTCCGAGTTCTCAAAAACGAACAGGTTGGGGGTAGCCATGTTGCCCATGACATCCACACCAATTTCACCATTCTCCACTTGGAACACTTCCTCGATGGCTTGCTTGAAGGCATACATGAATGTCCTGACAGAAGCATTGTCACTCATGTTCAAGGCGGCCATCGGCTGGAGATAGAGAGCATTAGCAGTCACCTCGGTATAAATCTTCACATTTTGATACTTGTCACCTTCAAAAGGAACGCCCTTACTTTCGGCTTCTTTTCGCGCTTTTTCCACATCGCTCGGACTGACCCAGAAGCCCGACATGGTATTGATGATAAACGTGTCGCGGTTTTCCGTTTGCGGCTTCATAATGTAAGTTATCTTGCACGATGGAATGTAGTGCATCGTGGCCAAATGGGCATCGTCCAAGAGGATTTCGCATTGCGACATCTCCTGGGGATTATCCGTCGAAAAATAGGTCTCAATGGCAAAGCCTGCCCTGAAACGCTCCTCTTCCTGACAAGTGATGCGCTCGTTCTCTTGCGCCATCATATCGGTTAACTGCAAGCATCTGCCTGGAATAACCTTGGCATTGCCGCCCGTCAAGTCTTCTCCTGTGAGAATGTCATTCTTTGGTACGACATTGCCTATTTCCACACCGCCATTCATCTTGCGTTCTGCTACCTTGAAAATCATTCCAGTGTTGGCACTACAATGAAATTGAGCCGTGGCAAACTGACTGTTGATCATCATGCGGTTCACACGGTATTTCATGCCCTCATGGTATATGATGTTCTTGGGTCCAAACTCGCGGAGGGCAAGAGTGCGTGGACGAGTGACCACATCAACCGAATCGTCGAGCCCACTATAGAACTGTTGCAACATGGCTCTGATAGGCAGTTTGGCGAAATTGTAACCAGGCAGGAAGCCTTCAGAAGCCAAGTAACGGTAGGGATAGAACTCGTCATCCTCCTTGCGGCCACCATGCTCAACACCCAAGAGCTTGTCGCGGAGAGCTTCTGCCCAACGCAAGTCGTTGTGTGCTTTCCGCTTTTCAATAGAATTGTCGCCATAAGCTCGGTTATTGATGATTTCCGTGGCGGCAAGAATCTGCATTTGAGCTGAGCGGTATAGTATGCGCCAACGCTCGAGAGCCGTATCAAAGTCGCTCATGTAGTCATTGAGCTTCTTTTCAATCCACTCGTCATTGAACCAGTAAGGGCGCTGCTCTTCAAGTTTGCCTTTCAGATAAGTGTCCGACATCAGTTTTGTGAACAGCACTTTAAGTCCGTCCTTAAAGCTCTGTTCAAGGGTCAGCAAGTCTTTCACCGTATCACGGATGGGCATCGTTTCGAGGTCTTCATAATCAACCACGTCACTGATACTGATGGCCAACTGTGGTATGGGACGCTTGGTCAGAATCAAGGCATGGAGGTGGTTGCTGAACAACTCTTCGTTCAGCAAGTCCATGCGAGATGGTTTCACTTTACCCGCTACCATCTCATCGGGATGGGCGAAATAGTACTTTTCGTGCGGATTGTTGGTGCGGCAATAGGTATAAATCAAGGCAGTCTGTCCACCACGACCTGCACGACCAGCTCTTTGTGTATAGTTGGAAGGAGTTGGTGGAACATTGCGCATACCCACCATTGACAAGTCGCGGATATCGATACCTAATTCCATGGTAGGAGAGCAATACAAGACCGGAAGCTTACCTTCACGGAACATTTCCTCCCTCTCTTGTCTCTTTTCTTTGGGCACTTGGCCAGTGTGGTCTGCGGCATGGAGAGATTTGTCGAAATCGCCATCCGAATAGAAAGCTTGGAAATAACTATTAGGCTTGATTTCAAGATCCTTCAGCGAGCGCACTGCTGCCTTGTCAGGCCTAACATGCACTTTGTCACCCTTGCACCATAAAATTTTGGTATAATCCAATTGCCAGCCTTTTTCTTCATTGCCGATGATGTAATTGCCCAGCAAGCCAAACAACGCCGTTAGAAATGCAGTGTATTCCTCTTCCGAAGCCAATCCCTTGCTAGTGTATTTCTTTAAGGTGTCGGTGATGTAGTAACCCAAGCGCGAACGATAACCACAGGTGGCCTGTCCCACATGCCTTTTCACATCCTTTTTCAGCATCAGGAACCTTGATTCCAAAATGTCCTCATCCTTGTCCAGAGTCCATTGGCGGTCGAGATATTCCGAAATGGTTTTCTTCAAATCTTCAGCCCCGGAATGGGTTCTGTCTTCCTCGGCAATACACAGGTTGTGTCGGAGGTAATCGAGCACTTGAACAAGGAACTCTTCCTTCTGCTCATCCGTGAAGCCTTCAAGAATCTCATCGTCATAAAGGCGGTCGCATTCCTCGCCGTCGCTCGTCTTGCCGACGATTTCTTCATGGAGATAGCGGTAACGTATTTCCATCAAGGCGCATTGCTCCAAGTTGGGCATGATAACTGCCCAGTTGTCGGCCAGGTCATCATAGATAAGTTTGTTGAGGAAACGCTTCATGGCTTTCTCGTAGTCCCTAAGCATTAAACCACGCAAACCTTTCCTTTTGGCATAGTCGTCAGGAGCCAGCTGCAAGGCATCAAACACCTTTTTGGCCACATTGGTGCTGTCCAATGGCTCGCCGGAATCACAAATGGCTTTGTAAATAGCCGCCCTGACTTTTCCAATGCGGATGAAATCATTGAAGTGTCCAGCCTGCAAAGCGGCATCTTGTCGGGCATCCACGAAGGTCAGCAGTTTGCTGTCGGTTTCGCCTTCTTTTTCTTGCTGCTTCATCAGTCGAATGCTTTCATACGACAAGATAGTTGTTGCAGTACTGCGACCTTCACCACCAATCTTGGCCAACTTAGCCCACTCACGTTTTGAACCTCTGTATATCACGCCAGAGGTCGGGTCAAACGACATGGGCAGTGGCACAAACCAACCTTGTATCTCATCATCTGCTCCAGATGGCTCGAAGCTATACTTGCCGCTTTTCGTAAAGTAAATTCTTTTAGGCAACTTTTTGTTGATAACATCCTTCTTGAAGACACCTTTGTTGGTGAGCCATTCATCAGGAATGTCGGGGTCATCTGGCTCCAGCTCAAAATCGGAAGCATTATCACCGCTATGGGCTATGAAGACATAGCCGTCGGACGATTTGTCCTCTTCTTCGTCATCATTCACATTCTTCGCCTGGTCTTCAAACTGGCGAGGGTACATGGTATTGCCCTTTAATGTGACGCAATAAAACTCGTGTCCGCTCATACGACTGAAGACGATGGGGTACATCATAGTGTGTTCTCCATTTTCTTCCGTTTCGCTATATAAACAGTCAATCGTTTGGATTTCCCTGTCATCCTGTTTCCCAAGCGTGGCATACACATTACCCGTTTGAGAAATAAACTGATGGATTTTGTAAGGTAGCAGATTGGTGCCTGAGGTTTGGTTCATTTTATTGCAAATGTCCAGCAACGCATTGATATGCGCTTCGCATTTCTCAATCGACTCATTGCAACATTCCGCCAATTGCTCCGCCATGACATGTACCGAAACTGGTTTACCTCTCACAAACCTTCCTTCGGAATTCTTCATGGCAATATTCTGCTCAATCCAGATGGCTGTGGCGTAATTCCTGAAAGTGTCTTTGTCCTTCAGAACGATTTTACCGTTTATGTTTTGGAGCAACTCTGACCATTCGATAGGTCTATCCAACAATCCAACCGTCAGTGTCTCGTCAATCACTTGTTCAGGAGTAAACGAAGACCCAAAGATGCAGCTTGCAATCTCTGCGACCTTTTTTCGTGATTCATACTCGCTCAAATCCTCATCGGCAACCATAGTGGCCGAGGTGCCGAAACACAGCACTTTATTCTTCGCCAAGGCTTTGATTCTTCTGATGAGGAACGCCACATCGCTTCCTTGCATACCACGATAGGTGTGCAACTCATCGAAGACCAAGAATCTCAGATTGTCCAAGAAGCACTTCCTCAGATTCTCCTCTTCGCCCGCCCTAGTCATAAGCAGTTCCAGCATCATATAATTTGTAAGGATGATGTTGGGCGGTGTTGATTGAATCCGTTGACGGACATCCTGGCCTTCCTGTCCCGTATAACGGTTGAAAGTGAACGGACACTCTTCGCCGGTCTCTTGTTCATAGTGCTCCTTATACTTTTGAAGCTCCTCACATTGTGAATTGATAAGCGCGTTCATTGGATAAACAATGATGGCTATTGTCTTATCCTTGCAGGCCGCCTGATTCTGCAACACATAATTGAAAATGGTTGCCATGAAAGTGCGCGACTTACCAGAGCCAGTACCCGAGGTAACAACAAATTCTTTGCCCTGACAACCCAATTCGATGGCTTGCTGTTGGTGCAGGTAAAAACGGCTGCCAAAGAAACTCTTCAGCTTTGGATGAATGGGTAGCCCTTGTTTAATCATATCCTGCACATCACTTCCCTGGGCATAATTAGGATTGAACTGAATCAAAGTTTCTGGCCAGAACCTGTCACTCTCCAAAGCCTCGCTGACTTTTTGTGCAAAGGTCGCGTCTTTGATGTTCACAAAGCTAGAAATGTATTTTTTATAGCGTTCCTTTAGTTCTTGTTGTATCTCGATGATATTCATACACTATGTGTTAAGAACAGATAAAGCGCAAAAATACAAAAATAAACCATCAATACGACAATAGTAAGAGTATTTGACTAAATAGGTATAACCTAACCGTAACTAGAAATATAACAACAATTAATTTGCTACCATATTCTACCATAACCCGATAAAAATAATCATTATTTTTGCGGACAAATCATTATGGCATGTATATCTCACAATTAAAACTTTGGAATTTTAGAAAATACGGCAGTCAAGATTTTTCCATAGACATTACTAAACCTCACGCCTCCATTGACTTTAAACCAAAAATGAACGTGTTAATTGGAGAAAACGATTCTGGAAAAACTGCAATAATAGACGCAATTCGAATAGTCCTGAAAACACATGCCTATGATTGGTATCGAATTGAAGATGATGATTTCTATTTGGCAAAAGCACCATCATTTCGAATTGAAATAATAATACGTGGGCTTACAAACAGCCAAGCGTCTCATTTTATTGAATGGCTGGGATGGGAAGATATGGACGGAGTGAAGATCCCTCTTTTGCGTATAGTTTTTTCCGCAAAAAAAACCGAATCTGGAATTCGGACATCTGATATCTGCGCTGGGATGGATGCAGACGGTTCTCCTATGTCCTCTGATGCTAAAGAATACCTTAAAACAACTTACTTAAAACCATTACGGGACGCTAATGAAGAGATGATGGCAAAAAGAGGGTCAAGGCTGTCCCAAATACTCTTAGCCCATACACTATTCCAGAAAAAAGAAGGTGAAGATCATGAATTCGAAAGAATCCTTTCTAAGGCAAATAGTCAAATAGAAAATTGGTTCGATGACGAAAACTCAATCAATGGAGAGAAAAGCCATAAAGAACAAATCAAAAATGTAATTGATACATATTTGAAAAGGTTTATCTCCAAAGATGCTTCTTCCAAATTAACTATCTCAAGCCCGTCAATTAAGAGTATCTTGGAGAAGCTTTCGTTAGACCTGCAAAACCAACAAAAGCTGGGCCTTGGAACCATGAATAGATTGTTCATGGCTGCTGAATTATTGCATTTGAACAGCGATAATCAATCGGGAATAAAGACATGCTTGATTGAAGAACTAGAAGCCCACCTTCATCCACAAGCTCAAATGAAAGTTATTGAAACACTTCAAGAGCAAGGCGATGTCCAATTCATTATCACCACACACAGCCCTAACCTTGCCTCAAAAATAAACATCTCAGACGACTCCTCCATAAATGTAATTTTATGTCATGGCGACAACATTTATTCATTATGTCCTGGCTCCACCAAATTAGACAAGAGTGATTATAATTATCTTCAGCATTTCCTTGATGTCACCAAGTCCAACTTGTTTTTCGCCAAAGGTGTCATTCTTGTTGAAGGATGGGCTGAAGAAATACTCATTCCTTCTATTGCAAAAACAATGGGAAAAGATTTGACTGCTAACGAGGTATCCATCGTAAATGTCGGTTCAACCGCATACCTTCATTTTGCCCGCATCTTTATGCCAAATGATGGTACTGTGATGGATTATCCTGTCGCGGTTGTTTCCGATATGGATGTTAGACCAAACGAACAATTTCAATTCGACAACGATGCAAAAAACACAACAAGGCAAAAAAAGGAAGCGGATTTGGAATGTGACAACTATGACAACATCAAGCTGTTTTTAACAAAGGATTGGACACTTGAATGGTGCTTATTCAATTCCACATCGTTAGGCTCGTTGTTCAAAGAAGCGGTTTCCATTGTCCATTCTGGCACTGCAGAGTTTAAGAAGGATGAGCATAACCAATGGGATGACGAATCATTTAGAAGAAAGCTAAGAGAGAATTTGCTCCCCAACGCCTCTAATCCATTAGATAAAGTCAGAGTCGCAAATGAGCTTTCTTTATTGATTGAACAAGAAAAACCAACCATGCTTCCAGATGACTCATACATTCAATATATTGTTGACGCAATATCACACGCCTGTAAATCATGACAATTGAAGATTATCAAATAGAGGAATCGGAATTGCTATTGTTGCCAAATGGGAGCCATTTTGACAAAGAAAGAATAGATTTCATCAAATCTTTATCTTCTTTGGATTTAATGGCTGTTCCGGGGAGCGGGAAGACAACCGCCCTGCAAGCAAAACTATATTGTTTGGCAAAACAAATGCCTCTTGACAATGGCCAAGGAGTTTTGGTATTATCTCACACCAATGCCGCTGTAGATGAAATCAAGCACAAGCTAAAAACTTCTGTGCCCCAATTGTTCGAATATCCCAACGCTGTGTGTACAGTTCAAGAGTTCGTTGACAGATTTTTGGCTATACCTTATTATGAATCTTGTAATAAAAGGAGCATTGATAGTATAGATGCTGAACGATACTACAATAATGTCCTTTCCTATTTCAAACGGCATTATCCACACGAAAGAGTTTTGATATATTACTTGAATCGTTATCCAAATAAATACAAAGAATTAAGATTGTCTATTGACAATCAAGGCAATGTGTATTTGTCAAATGACATGAGTGGCAATGCCTTCTCAATAAAAACTCCTGGCACATGGGTAAAAAACAATACTGCTGAAACGGATATTGAAAAACTAACAAGTATTTTTTTTTCAATGAAGAAGGACCTTCTTAAAGAAGGGGTTCTTCATTACGATGATTGTTATTTTTTGGCAAATAGATATATTCAAAATTGCCCTACCATCATTGATTTTTTACGCCTTCGTTTTTCTTTTGTTTTTGTTGATGAAACGCAAGATTTGCAAAAACACCAGCTGGATTTAATCGATGAAATTTTTAACCATGAGAAGGCCTGCTTACAACGAATAGGCGATCCAAATCAAGCCATTTATTCAAGGGTTTCAGCAGACTGTGTATGGCAGCCTAGAAATGTGAAAACTCTCAACAATTCATTGAGATTGAGCAAAGAAATAGCCGAAATAGTTGACTTCTTTACGCTAGAGCGCGGCAAAAATGAAGAAGGCAAGCCCATTTTTATTGTAAAAAGCGATCGACAAACTACAATAAAGCCTCATTTGTTATTATATACTGAATCGACTGCACAATTCTTAAAGAAAACATTTGCAGACCTTATCACCAATTACAATATACAGAACACCGCAGAAAGCAAAAAGTACGGATTCCATATTCTTGGATGGAATGCAGAAGCTAAAGCAGAAGGATACTCAAAATATCACTTGGAAGATATTTTCTCGGATTATAGAAAAGAGAACAAAGAGTCAACCGATACAGTAGTATTAAACGACTATCTAAAGTTGGCTCAACGAACCAATGATCCAAAGAAAGCTAAAAAGTATTTGGAAGAATCCATTTGTTTTGTCCTTCGAATAGCACAAGTCCAACACAATTTTGGAGATTATCGACGTTATTATTCTCCCCACACTCTTTTTTCTTTCCTAGAAAGTTTGAACAAAGAAAAGGAGTATCTTTTAGCATTATATGAGACACTCAACCACTTAAAGGAAAATCGGTCTCATGAAGCCCATGATGTAATGATGTCCTATGTCAGTACTGCTCTTTTCCCCATTTGGAATATCAAAGAAAATGAAAATACTAAGGCATATATGAACTCTCCTTCGACTACTCCTGAGGTAATCGAACAGGTTGAAAATGCCACAGATATCAATATTGAGATTGGAACGGTACATTCTGCCAAAGGACAAACACATTGCGCAACAATGTACGTTGAGACATGGTATGAAAGGCATTATGAATCAGGACACTTAAAAGCCAAACAGAATCTCCCCAATCCTTTATTCAAACAAATTCATAACTATGATGGAGTTCATGTGAAGGAAGCAATGAAAATGATGTACGTTGGCTTTTCTAGACCAACACATTTACTTTGTTTGGCGTCACAAAAAGAAAGATGGTCGGAAGAAGAATTGCAGAAAATGAATGAATGCGGATGGGAAATTGTTGATTTAAGTACGCTTCAACATTCTGATTAATTTCATACTAGGATTCTCTTTCGCTATCCTATATGTCAACATCTAATTGAGAGATTCATGCTGGTCGTTTTTTTGGGGGGAGAAGCTTGAGGGGCGCTATTGCAAATGCATCTCAAATATTATATCTTTGCATCCTTTCAAAAACACATCTCAATGCATCAATTGCCCATTATGGTAACTTCTTACCTTATTGTTATCAATCTCACAGCATTTGTTCTATATGGGATTGACAAGAAAAGATCTATACGAAACGAGTATAGAATAAGCGAAAGTGTGTTATTATGGATGGCTAGGTTAGGTGGTGGAATAGGCTGTTGGTTGGGAATAAAGATGTTTAGGCACAAAACCAAACACACCAAATTCAGAATTGTTGTGCCTTTGTGGATGATTATTTGGATCGTGGCTGTTGTGTTGGCTGCTCTAAAGTTGGGATGAGAAAAGAAAACGTACTTTTTAAACACTATTCCCTCTGTCAAAATATGCAAAGACATGGCTTTTTTGTACTTTTGTGGCAATTATTGAAGCATTATATGAAAAGGATTGTAACGATTATTGCTTTCGCGGCTATAATAACGCTGTTGATTTCCTGCAAGAAAAAGGAAGTCCATGTGGTAATGGAAACAACAAAAGGCAACATTGAACTGAAACTATACGATGCCACGCCATTGCATCGTGACAACTTCAAGATGTTGGTTGAGGAAGGAGCTTATGATTCACTGCTTTTCCATCGTGTGATTCGTGACTTCATGATTCAGGGTGGTGATCCAGATTCGAAACATGCCGAACCTGGCGTTCTACTTGGTGAAGGTGATAGACCATACACAATACCAGCTGAATTTAGGCTCGATGAAGGGATTTTCCATCGTCGCGGGGTGTTGGCTGCGGCACGGGAAGGTGATGATGTGAATCCAGAGCAGCGTAGTTCCGCAATGCAATTCTATATTGTGTGGGGTAAAATCTTTGACGACGAGAGTTTGGATTATGTCCAGAAACGAATTGACAACTATACAAACGGTCGGGTAAAACTCTCTCCTGAAATGCGTGAAGTTTATAAAACAATCGGAGGAACGCCACATTTAGACGGTCAATATACTGTCTTTGGCGAAGTAGTTTCCGGGCTCGACGTGGTAAATGCCATTCAGCAAGTAACTACCGACACTAACGATCGGCCTGTTGAAGATGTCCGAATCATCCGTGCTTATCTACGATGATTACTGATATGTTGAAAATAGAGTGAAAAACAAGTGAGTATGGAAAAAAAAGAAAGGAACAGGTTTTGTCCTGTTCCAATCTCTTCTTACCGTCAATCGTCAAGCACTTCAAACTTATGGAAGGACATCCAACTCTTATCATAGTCTTGTCACAGTATCAAAAGTGTGCTCCGTTAATAGCCACAATCCCATTATCAAAGGGTTTTGGCAAATTGAATAGCGGGATAAACTTTTACTATTCTCTTTTGCTCAACCCTGAACAGCACCATCTTTATTCTCCGTCAAGGTTTTCAGCACGCCTTTTCGCCCCAGCTTCTTAACAACTTCTTCCAAAGTGTACGCTTGATACAAACTCTTTGCCTCGTCATAGCGCTTGTTTATGTTCGTAAAACTCGACCATATAGGTGAAAATGGACAAAAGGATTCTGAATCTATATCACCCTTCTCGTTGACAATGCCGCATTTGTTGGCACCAGACAAAGGGCTACCAGAAATGAGGTACACGAGCCATTTCGTTTTATCCTCTTTGCGTATCGTGGCTTTTTCACAGTTAAGCCACCATTCAAGATATACGCCCAAAGTCGGATGGTTAAACCCTGCCGTTCCCGTATATGCCAAACCGTTCTGGATGGGTATGGGGCATAGGAACATGCGGCTATCCGACATGATTCTGTCTCTGTTTTGAAGAAACAAGAAAGCGTTATTCAAGAAGAGTTTTTTCTCCATTTCTCTCTCCTCGTCATTTTTTAGTGCTGCAACACGTTTGTGCTTTGACCTCCCAATGGTTAAATACTTACCCGTAGTGTCAAGTTTCATTTCGTTGTCCACCCTTGCTTCATCATGCTTCAAAAAATAGCAATCAAGCACGGTGCCATTCAACAAAGTTATTGTTTCTTTGGCCGTTTCGTGAGTGTCGAAGATGTGTGGAAATTTCATAGCTATTCTATGGAAGTCAATTTTTGCTTTATTTCATCTGTTACATTGACAATTATATAATTAGGGAACAATGCCTTGAACTTTTCTGACAACTCTGAGGAATTGACCAACGTTATTCATGGACAACTAAATATCGCTCTAAAAAAGCTCGAAGTTTGGGATCTTGGATGGAATCTCTCATTCCATTATCCCAAATATGACGATATGTGATGATAGGGCTTGAAATCACTAGATTTTCAGGCAAGAACTTTATTCCTTCAACAAATTCCTTGTTTAGTTCCTCATAGTTCTGAGAAGCCGTTCCTTCCTCTTTGGTCTTTGGATGAAAAACAATGCTCTTGAAAATAAAAACAGTTTCGTTTTCCTTCTTGAATTCAATATCCTCAAAACAATGCATCCATGAATTGTTGTTAAACCATTGTCTTGCGCTCTCATCGAGAATTGCGCTGCTAATTCCGATTAGATGACACGCAACCTGTTTCAAACCTTCATAATAAGCATTTTTATTGTTTGCCATACGATTTTGCAGGTCTTGAAAGACACTTACCCAATTATCACCATTGCAGAAATAACTGCCTGGTTTATAATATGCATCTTTGATATCAGCATCGCCTGTTTTAAAATGCTCGGTGAATTTTGATTCAAGCAACAAAATAGTGTTATTGTCTTCACTTACCAAAACAACATCAAGATTGGCTTTGTTATTTCTGCTCTTAAGTACACGGAATTGCTCCTCAAAAAACACTTTGTCGTATTTTTTATCAGCATAAAAGAAGGGATGTTTTTTATCAATCCAAGAAAAGAAATTGTATGCGAGCATTGATGAAGAATAAACACATGCTGCCTTTTCTTTTTCTCCTTCTTTTGGGAACAATTCTTTTCCTTCTCCTCTGCAAAACATCTTTAGGTGTTTTTCGTCCATTTTGTTTTGGAAAATGTTATCTATATACGAGTTGGCATAACCTCTTTCATCGCAGATTATATTGCGAGCTTTTACTATATCCTTAATAAAAGTATTTTCCATTGTCTTTTTTTGTCTTTATTTCTTCTGCAATATTACGTTTTTCATTTATTCAAAAACTATCAATAAGAGAAAAGTGGCCATATTACAGTCTGTATATGATCCATACATTGCTCTATTTCTTGGTCCAAATAATTGACATCTAGCACTTTGTCCAAATTGCTTATTGAAGTCCTAAGGATAAACTGGCTCGCCGTCGCACTGATGTTGTATCTTTGTGAAATTCTTTCTTTCGCTTCTTCTCCATCGTGACAACTTCTTATGGTGGCGATCAAATCTTCTATTTGAACGTTTTGGTAATGAAGGTTTTGAAGTTCCGACAAAGTGTTGACATGTTTCGCCAAGGCTTGGCAGATGTCGCCGAAATTCTCGGCGACAATCCGGTCAAGGTCTGCTTCAATGAACATGGTCGTTTTACTGTCTTTGTTTTCGATTTTGATGTCCATGAGGTTGTTTGTTTTAGGGTTATTGTTCCAGTAAGTGTTGAAATTCCGGGTCTTTGACCACTTTTTTGAACTCGACCACCACGTTGGGTAGTTTCACGATGGGCTGGCCGAGGCGCGCGGTCACCGTGCCGTAGTTGTTAGCCTTCACCCACTCTACCACCTGGTTGCGCACTTCATTGTCAAAGTAGAGCTTCACCTGCAGCGGGGTCTTGATTTCAGCGGCGTTGGCGAGGGTGTTGTCAAGGTTGCCGTTCTCGATCGGATTCTCCACGGTGATGCCGAGCACGTAGGGCACGATGGCTCCGATGAGCGAGCCTTTGTCGGCTTCGGGGTCTACACCCATTTCCGTGCGAATTCCAGTCATCATTTTGCCCAGGACGAACATCCCCTCGGCCAGTCCTGCAGCGCAGATGGCATCCATCTCTGCGACCACGGCGGGGTGGTCTTCTCCCAGTTCGGGGATGCGTTGGCGGATTTTGTACTCGATTTGGAAGCGGAAGGTGTCGATGTCGGCGCGACTTTTGAGTTGTTCTTTTCTCTTTCTCTCTTGTTGTTTGTGTGATTTTTTGTTACTCATAGCGGTTTGTTTTTGAAATTTTTCGCCATTAATACGATTGAGACTTTTACAACGAATGAAAATAAAATGTAATTTGATATAAATCAACAATATAATAAGCAAAATACGCCGTGCGTAAACCATGTGCGTAAGAGAATCAGCCCCCATCTTTGCACACCTTTGTTTCCTTATCCCCTGGCCATCGATTGAAGCGGATGATCTTATCCGCCCACGGTCGCAAAGCCTCTTCCATTTCATCCATTGTCTTAAAGGAAGTACCGGGCTGCCCTTCAATCATTCGTTTGAAATACGGGCTGTCATATTTAATCCTTACGCAACCGTCTTTCTTTCTGTCGGCAAGATAGGTAAAGTAAGTCAAAAGAATACTTTTTACTCGATTAATGTCATACTCGCTTTCTGGATCAATTTCTCCATTGTATGCCCATCTTACGATAGCTGGTAAATATCTTACCTCCCAATGGTTAAACTCCTTGTCTAGTTTTTCGATCAGAGCTTTTGCCTCGCTTTGTTCCATTCCCATGCGCTCAATAAGCCAATTAAGCGATTTGCTTCGGGCAGTAATTCTATTATAAATGTCAACTGTAAACCTATTCACCCATCTATCTCCAACTGCAGTAGTAACATATTTACCATCAACATATTTCGCAAGTGCTGCTTGGGGCTGTGAAGTCAGCAACGTGTTCCCACTTCTAAACAGAGGTGGCGTGATATCCATCGTTATAATTGCTATTAGATAAGGTTTCAACGCTACAAGACGGAAACGAATTATCTGACCTTCAAATACTCGCTCAAAAATGTCATTATACTTCATAATTCAAAGATATAACCAAGGACGAAGGGCATCTTCCGTCTCTTCCATTTTTTCAAGTCGTATTTCCGTGCCATCTACATTGCGTCGTTTGAACCTATTGTCGTTAACGTTAAAATCTACCCTAAAACCAAATCTTGCGATATTATCTTTGTTTCGTCTTGTGAGATGAAGATGAAAGGAATAAATGATTTTACGCATTCGTTTAATGTCGTTTTTATCATCTGGGTCAATCTCACCATAACAGGTCCACCGCACAACGACGGGAAGGTATCTGTCATGAAAACGAGGGCTCAATCCCGCAAATAGTTTGGCAACCATGTACTTCGCTTCATCTTTATTCAATGTAGTATTTGAGTCAACCCATTGTAGCGTATGGCACCAATTCTGTATTCTCTTGTACATTTCAACGGTAAGTTCTTCGACTGCATCATCACCGCTTTTGGTTGTAACAAAATCACCTACTTCTATAGACGCGAATTCATTAGATGGGCACGATGGGATAAAATGACTACAAATGTCTCTACTAAACAACGGCAGTGTGTCATCCAGCACCTCAATGCGTGCCTTATGTGGAGTTAGTTCTTTCAATTTGAAACGATAGACGTTCCCATCAAATTCTCTTTCAAAAATGTCGTTCTTTTTCATGATAGCAGCCCTATGATAATGATGATTGCAACAATGATGATAATAGTGATGATCACATTCTTGATGAATCTGCCAACACGTTGAGCAAAACTGAGATTGTCTTCAGCCTCGTCGGCACTCGTCAAATTGTTTTCGCCTTCCAAGGCGCATTTCTTGGAACAATAGTATCGCCTGTTCCAACGTGGGCCGCCTCTGTACCCTTCTCCATCGGGAAAGTATCTCCCGCACCATTCGCAATTTGCCATATTTTGTGTTTTTAGTGTGAATTTCTTCAAATTGAGCGGGCATTAATACGAATAGGCTTTTTACAACGAATGAATTTTCTTTGTAACTCACTATAAAACAAAAAGATAAAAATCAAACAATTGCGTGCGTAAATAATGTGCGTAAAGAAAGAATTCTCTATCTTTGCACGCAAAACACAAAGATATGCCAGTTAGTTTTACCTTGGAGAAACGCACCAACTCGCACGATGAATGCCCCATCAGGCTTTCATGGAGCTTTATAGGCGAACGTTACCAATCCACATTGGGCGTTTCCATCAAGAAAAAAGATTGGGACGAGGAACGCAGATTGGTTAAGGCCAATGCGCAAAACCACAACGGACAATCAGCCGAAGACATCAACTTCCTCATCAAGCGCGTCAGTACGGTAGTGTTAGGTATTGAGCAAGACTGTGTTGGAAGCGAATTTATTGTTGGCAAGGACTTGATGAGGCAAGCCATCAGCGATGCCCTGGCCAAGGATATCGCCCGCCCAGAAGATATTGTCGAACGCTGCGTGAATAGCATAACATCCCTGTCTGAGCCAGCGACACGGTATTATAAAGACGAGGTTGGAAGATATTATAAGCTTATCTGTGACGCGAAAAACAAATACAATACGGATAGGTTTTATATTCTCCAACAGTTATTTGGAAGAAGAGATCGGGAAATTGTTCCCGAATCTGATTTTCGGCCATTTAAAGAACCAAACCATAAGTATTCTATAATGAAATATACAGAAGTTAGCTTCAAGGAAGTATTCGGCTTATAGCCTGGCTTTTCTGGGTGCCATCTGTATTCTATAGAATTAACTTTGTTTTTTCCGTCTACTCTTAGGCTCGTTGTTTAATATTTGACTAATCCCGTTTTGTTTGTTGCTGATTATCGTTTCATATACATAGCCCTTTAAAATTGGATTATCAAATATTTCTTGCCATGACACACAGTTGATTTGAAAACCGCAATCAATGATATTTGATTCTTTTTCAGGAATGATGGCAATGTATTTTGCAATAACACAGTCTTTAATCACATCATTCACAATCCAATTGACAACGCCATTTTTGCCGATTTTACGATGCCTATTACCAGTAGTGACAATAGCGGAATTCATTCCTTTGTCAATCCTTTCTTGGGCGATTATCAATTTGGATTCATCTGAGAAATAATCTTTTAGTTGAAAGAAATAGTTCTTTAGTTTGAATTGGTAGAACAAATTTGAAGAATGGCCATCGCTGTGAATTGTATTATCTTTCAAATAAGAATCATGAATGTCTTTCTGTGTTTTCAAATCATACCTATCATTTGCACTGACCTTGGCTTCAATAAAAAACAAGACCGAATCTTTGTTTTTAAACTTTGCCTTTATCATGAGATCTGGCTCTCCAAAATCAGATAATGAAAACTCTGGATAAAGCTCAAAATCTGAATAATCCTCTGCCTCCTCTATACTCGCCATTTTTAGAAATTCCTTCATGGCTTCAATTCCTTTGTGTTCTTGGTCAAATGCGATTCCATAAAACAAAGCATTCATCGCACCACGTTCAGAATAACCTACGATTTTCATTGTTCTAATTGTTTAGTTTACAATTACAAAAATACAAAAATTCTCATTCACTTCTAAACATTGGTGACAAAACCTTTGCCTTCAAGTTGAAATAAAAGAGGGTGACTAAAAAGGTTTGGAACCCTGTCTGAGAATCGAATATTTGACAACAGACTCGTATCCCCCTCCGAATAAAAAGAAGAGGATGACTACTTTTTAGTCACCCTCTCCTTCTATCTCTGTTCTTTTACGAATTGATTTTTAACTGATTGGATGGTCTGAATGCTATATCCCGCCAGCCTGGCCACGTTCCTGATGCTATACCCACGTTTGAGCAGCGATATGACCTCACGATACTCTTCTTTGCGCTGCTCGACGGTCTTGACGCTGCCTTTCCGTCGGCCAAGCTTACCGCCGCGATTGATGTATTGCTGGCGCCCGCTGTTGAGACGATACTGGATGTTGCTGCGCTCGATGTTTGACATCTCGGCGAGTATGGTGATGATGATGGAGGCTATTGGGTTGACCGCTCCATCGGGTTGCAGTGAATAGAGGCCAATGTTCTGGATATAGACGCATACCTTGGCCTCGTGTAGAATCTCAAGACTTCTCAAAACCTGGAGTGTTGATCTTCCAAGTCGCGATAGTTCTGATATAAGCAGATATTTCACGGAGTTGTTCTTGCAGTAATCCAAGCACTGCGTTAGAATTTCTCGCTCTTCAAGTTTCTTCGCCCCAGATATGTGCTCCTCGTAGGTTTTCACGATTGTCATATCATTGGCTTTGGCGTACTTTTCCAAATCTGTCACCTGTCGTGTCGTGTCCTGTCTGTCGGTTTGTGATGACACGCGCGCATAGATGACTGCTGTTGTGTTTGTGTTCATAATTTTATCAAAGATTAAATGTTGAATAGTTTGTGCGGTGTTCAAAATGGTCTTTGTAGATTTATTTTTGAACACCCATTGTTTTTGAACGCATGAAGGGAGCAACCTGGTTTTTCGGTCGCTCCCTCCGTTTTTGCTGTGTGAATAGGATTGTGTGATAATTGGAGGTTTCACATAATCCATTTTTTTGTGCAATCAAGGAATTACGATAAGGCTATATTCCTCATCAATCCTTTTCTCATAGTTCTCGCAATGCTCGACATTCTCGTCTATTTCAGAAACGAGTTGGTCAAGGTATAAGCCCAAAATCGCTTTCCTAGGCTTTGCGGAATCGTCAGGTAGAAACTCCAGGTCAAATAGATCCATCGCTTCATCATAGGTTATTTTCACAGTCCCGGTCATTAGAAAACCTTGGACGTGAAATTGTGTTCCATTCTTGATAGTCAATACTGAGTCAGGATCTACACCCCAACTCCATACTATCACTTGCTGAGTCTTTAGAATCTTCCAAATGTATTCAGCAATTCCATAGTCAAATTCTTCAAGTTGTTCCATAGTCTTTTTCCGTTCTCTTGTTAATGAATCATTTTTTCTCTAGCCGTTTTTTAAAGTTCGAACGGTACTTCTTACTCACCTTTAATAGATCAAGCGCATAGTCGGCATCAACTACGATAACTCCTCCGATTTGGGATATGGCATCGTCTATTTCACCGCTATTTTTGATTCGTTGAGCTGTCGCTACAGAGCAGCCGAATAATTTTGCCAAGCCTTGAATTCCATATACATAGTTCTTGGGTGTCTTTTCTGGCATGGTCTCGAAATTTGTACTTATTAACACATCAGATAGAATAATCTTCAGGTCTCCAAGTGTGCATTGGAATAATGGTTTGCTCAAATCAATGTTTTCCATAATTCAGATGTTTAGTTTGTTAGCGTACTTGGTGTAGACATATTCGAGCAGGAGCGATTTGATGGCTCTCGCCCTGTCCTCGTTGTCGTAGAAATAGTAATAGGTCTGCGGGTTGTCATAGCGGTCGGTCGTTTTGATGGTGCCGCGAAACCTGTTATTGTCTCGCATGAACTCGCCGTAGGAAATGCAGTCATCAGTGTCTGTGTTGTCGTATTGGATGTAAAGGTTCACATACAGTTTGTTTTTTATCAGATCCACACCGTTAAACCAACTATTCCAATTGTTCCCGGCTCTTCGCTCACGGGACACCATAAGTCTTTTATCCCGCTTAGATCTGTAATGTAGTTCTCCCGCCTCCCTGACCATGCGAATAATGGTGGCAGGGGTGATGGCGAGCAGTTCAGTTTGGTTTAGAGAATCGATTATCTCAATTTTTCTCTTGGGAGCGTATCTTTTGAATAGCTCAGTATTGATGTTTGTCATAATTGTTTGATTTTATGGTAAATAAGTTCCGTTAACTACAGTCTTGTAATAGGATTCAATCGGGATTCTCACTTTTCTCCAGACGAATTTCCACAAGTCGTTTTTGAGGTTCGGTTGTTCATCCAAAAGCATTTCCACAGTGAATTTCATAGTTGGGAAAACATGGTGCAATGCTCTTTCCTTGGATCCCTTGGATAAAGAGTTCCAATACTTCAATGTCATTTTTCGTGTTGCCATAGGTTTATTGTTTTAAGATGAAATACTCTATGGCCGAGTGAACCAATATGTAGTATCTCTTGTTCACCCGGCACTGCTTTTCGTATGGGTTGTAGTAGGCCAGCCCCAAACCGTAATAGAGTTCGGGCAGGTGCTTCTTGATTCTGCCGACAAGCCATCTATACGATAGTGGCTTCGACCCCTTCATTTTCTCCTCCCATTCCCGTATCGAGATTTGGGAACAATTGCATTCCAGTGTCATCGTTGTCATCGATAAAATTAATGTTCTTGATTTCCTCGATAATTTGCTTCAGATCGTTTTCTTTCAGCGCAAAGAAGTAGCCCTTGTAAGCGTTCAGGATTGTCTCGGTACTAAGCCAAGGATGGTTCAAGAGTTCATATTCGATCTGGTTATACGCTATCTCATACTCTTCACTCCACGTATCGTCCCATTCGTATCCATATCCGTGTCTCCCGAAGCAATAATCATCGTCTTCGTGAGGATAGGTTTTCGTGCAGGTGGTGATAATGTGTCTTACGAAGGCCAAACAATTAAGCACCTCGCTCTTTATCACAAACTCCCGGTCGGTGTGCGGCTCATAATACCCACAACTGAGATTGATGGCGGATACCTTCAAACCTCTTTCCTTAAGTTCGCCAACATCGGTAATAAGCCCCGATTCTTCCTTGTAACCAAAGAGTTCGGGTTGGATGTCTTTTATGAATTCTGGCGAGCATAATTGAGTCCACCCGCCTATGGTTGTAATCAGGTCGTCCCCGTTACGTCTGTCGCATTGGATAACATAGCGGCAATCATCGAAAAACTCCATGTTGCACTTTCCGCTTCCCACACATCCCACCTCTTCGCCGACAAAAAACACGGCCTTGATGTGGTCAAACTTTTTAAGGCATTTGAGATTGACCCAAACACCCACCTTATCATCAGCTCCCAATCCCTCTTGACGCTTGTTCTTTCTGCTGAATCCAAAAATGTAATCCTTCGTTTCGATTGCTTCGAAGTCCTTGCTGTGGATTTTCTGAACTTGATCCATGTGGGCAGCCAAACAGGGATATGTTTCGGTTTCCCCTTTGGTTACATAGATATTTCCGATCTCATCTGTCATTATGGTTGCTTCTGGTACATTGTTCTTGATCCACCATTTGATGAATTTCCTCATTTTCTTTTCATTCTTGCTTGGAGAATAAATCTTGAATAATTCTTTAAGTAATTTCATAATTTTCAAATGTTTAGAGGGGAACAAACCGGATTCTTCATCCGATAGTTCCCCCATGGGTTAATGATTTGTGTTAAGCTACTTGTATTTCTTCCGTTTCTTCGACATAATACGGAAGTCCTGTCGTGGGATTTACCTTGTCGTAATAAACCCCGCCGTAAAGAGTGAATTGGTCAGAATACTTGTCAAGTGAGTGTTTGCTAATGGTCCATTCCACATACCCGACCACGCTCCAATCCCAATGCAAATAGGTGGTGAGGTCGTTGTTCATAAAGTAAGTCTTGTCGTAATCGCTGTAGTACCAGTTCTTTTCCTTGTAGGATTGCTCGGCTTTCTTGCAACATTCCATGCAGCAGAAATCCTGTTCCAGAAGGTCCGAAAACACGTTGTTTTCTTTCAAAAAACTCTTTCCACAATTGGCACAAATCGAAACGTCGTTTTCGTGGTAGTATGTGCCATTGATTTCTATGAAGTCGTGAAGTTCCTCAACATCACAAGTCTCTCGGCGCCCATTTACATAAACAGTAATTACCTCCCAGGCGTTGCACTGATGGTAGCTATCGTACTCTTGCGGTTCATCATCATCATCTTCGTCATAGTCCCCATACAGATTCAAATCGGTGGTGTCCAAAGCATAATTCGCGCCATCTTCATAATAGTTGTATGCGATTCCCTTGTCCATGTCGTACCATTTGAATGAATCCTGATATGAAAGTGTATCATCGCAATCCAAATCACAATCTATATGGAACTTCTTTCCCGAAAGTGAGTTCCCGTTGCAGTCCTCAAAGCTGGTGGCGTCGCCGCAGCCTGCCCCGATGGTCTTGAAACCGTCAATGTGTTTTTCTCGAATCAGAGCGTCTATCAACGCTCTCTTGAGCTTGGCATCAGAGCCGCTAGAATACTGTCGTTCTGCAAGTCTCCATATCTTGCCGTCTTCATCGTAAACCTTGTTGTAAATGATGCATCTTGCTACCACCACACCGTCTTTGTTTTCCAAATAGGCTGCTGAAGCGTCAATGGCGTTTTCATAGAAATAGTGATGTCCCCTGTCAACCATGCACGACCCGAAGTCCCCAGAGCAATGGTTCGAAGAGTAAATCCGTGCAAATTCCTTGTTCACGAAAAGTGTGTTTTCAATGAGCGTCGATGAGGAATAGCTTTGGAAATCCGTTGCAAACTCCTCCATAAGGTAAACTAAAACCTGTTCGGGCAAAGTTCTGCCGAACTCCGTTTCTTGTATTAAAGCCTGAAGCAGTTTTCCCGCTTTCATCTTGTAGGTTCTGCCATCGTTGCAATTCTTGTATCTGACGCATTTGACATCACCGTCTTGGCACACTCCGTTAAATTCATCAGTTTCGTACTTGCTGGAGTAAAACGTATAGTTGATGAGTTGCACCTTGTGTTGAAGGTTCTCGTCATCATGTCCGGATTGCTGGATTCTTTCGAGCATCACTTGTTTCAGCTCGGACATGCTCGAAATGTTGATAAGGCTATAGTCGCCCGTCTCGCTTGCTTGTTTGAGAAGAGACGGTTGCTTGATGTAGGCGAGAAGGATTTTGTTCTTTCTTGATTTCTCACCGTTCCCATGTTCCACTATCCCAAATCTATCCTTGAATCCGAGATAGCCATTAAAGTTGTAGTATAACATAATTTGTTGATTTTTAATTTGTTGTTTTCTTTTTTGTGCATAAAAAAAGAGGAGTACCGATATGATTCGATACCCCTCTCTTCGAGTGTATTCTGAGCGTTAAAGCCCGAATTGTGGTCAAACAGTTATTGTCAGACTGCTTGAAACCAGTGACGCTTTCATGTAATGTTCATAGTCAATTTCAGGATGCTCTTCCTTAAGCATGGAAAGGTTGAGGCTTGTCCTGGTTGTTGGTAGTTTTCGTGTAAGTCGGATTCCTCCATCGGTGATCCAGGTTTTCACGTTCCTGGTTTCCATTTCGGTTAGGATTTGCGATTTGATGCCGTTAAGTTCTTCCTCGACGGCTTCCTTAGTTAGAATGAGTTCCCTGATACGTTGCTCTTGGGAACTGATTTCTTTCGGCATGGAATATGGGCTTTGGAATTGCTCGCCTCTGAGGTCGGCATCCAAAAGCTCCTTGCAGATTTCAGATGGGATGCGTTTGACCGGGATGAGTGCTGATATATGGTCGAAACTTCCATCTTTCTTTTGCTTGTTCCTAATGTGGAGTATGTAAAGCTCCCGTGCCTTCGCTTTTTTGTTCTGTAATTCGAAGAGATAAGCGTAAATGGACAGTTGCCAGCGTGCCTTCTCCAATTTTTCAGGTGTCATCTTTCCGTAGGTCTTCAAGTCGGCCAGATCAAATGTGTTGTCCGAGATTCTGAATACCTTGTCGATGTTGGAGGCATAGTTTGAATAGTCCGTAACGGTGTATTCCGATGCCTCGTGGGTCAGTGAATGTTCTTGGCACAATTGGAGGTAGTCTTGCACCTCCTGGCTGCCGTCGTTATACCAATTGGCATCAAAGTCTTCGCAAGATTGATGCACCGCTGTTCCGTATGCCGCTGCTTGTTCCAGTATGGCTTTTGGGATGTTGGCGTATTCATCGGGAAACAGTTGGCGTTGGAGCAAGTCTGTAATACCCGAAAGATAGTTTCCGTTTAGTTCGTAGGTGTGGTCGTAGGGATTGAAGTTAACCCCAGAATCAACCAGTTCGATTCGTGTTGTTCTAGACATGGCTTATGCTGCTTGTTTGGTTTGTAATTGTTGTCGGCGCTGGGTGAACAATGCTTTCACCTCCGGGTTGCCTTCGACTTCTTGTCTGTGTTGGTTGTAGAGGGCAAGTAATGCATCCGTAGTGGTGGCTGCTTGAAGTGCCGCTTTGATATGTCCGTATTTCTCGACAGGTGCAGCGGCAGTGGTAGCCCTTTTTGTGTAGGTACGCTTAGGTTTGGCAGGTTCAGATTCGCTCGTGTTCTCGATTGTTTCCTCAGGCAGATCTTCTCCGGCGTAGATGTAAAGACCAAGGCCGAACATTGCAAGGTTCTTGACCAGGCATCTCATAATTGTTTTGTTAATGTCGAACATAGAGGCTGCATCAACCTTCTTGTCAACGTAGGTGTTCTTGTACTTATCCCATACCTGATAAGTATAGGGTTCAAGTTTCATAGCTTTGTTTGCTCCGTCCATCACGGGGAGCCACATTTCGTAAGTCAATTCGTCAACCGTCACTTCGGTATAGACGATGATGCCCAGTCTCTCGTCAAGGAAATAGGGCAAATGGGTGTTGTCATCCTTCACAATGCGATAGGTCGCCGAAGGATATTGCTTCTTGAATTCCGCCCAAGCCACAGCCCAGGTCAGGTAGGTCAGACCGTTTTTCTTTTCGGAGCGGTCATTCACGTTAAGAGCGTAAAGGGTGTTGAATCCCTCTTTTCTGATGTCTTCTTGATTTTTGTTGTTTTCCATTGTTGTATGAATTTTAGTTGTGTTTAATTTTGGTGATTGCATGAAAAAAGGAGGCACACAAAATCTCTGTAAATGAATACTTTGAAAATGTGTGTCTCCTGGTAAAAGGGGCGAAAAAAGCCCCTCCTGATAGATTTCTCTTCAGGTCAGTTAAGGAACCAGTCGAAGCCTTCCGTGTCTTGGTGCTCTAAGGCGTTCTGAATTCCTATTGCGAAATCGGTGCAACCCTGGTTTCTTTCAAGCCAGGTATCGATGTATGAAGCTTTGACAGCCTCATTCAACAATTGCATCAAATCCCATGTTGATATTGTCTCGTCATCCGCTTTCTTTCCGAAATTTGGATTTGTGACATATTGCTTTACAGCAGCGTTCACCACCTGGTCGCCTAAATTAAGCGGTGGTAATGCTTTCTGTTGTGCCACCGGAAGGGCCTGGTATAGTCTCATCCTTCCGATTATGTGGCAGAATTGGTCTTCTGTCATCCTTGTATCATGCAGATTTTCAAGGATTCTCAGATTGTCGTATTTGTTGGGTTCATAACCGCTGAACAGTTCAAATGCCTTTTGTTTGATATCGGCTTCTGTCATACAGTCAATGGTACCCGAAAAGCCTGAGCATTGGAGCATCAGGTTTGAGCATACTCTCACTTGCCAGCCCACAAATATCTTGAATTTCATGGCACTGGGTCTGTTGTAGAGCTTGTCTTCGTTATATCCACGGACTCCACCTATGCAAAGGTGTACTTCCTGTCCGTTGATGGTTCTTGTAAGGTTGCTGACATGAGAAACCCATGCTAGCCGTTGGTAGTAGATGGTCCGCTCACTGTCTGTCAGTTCACTTGCTTTCTTGTGTAATGCTGAGGGCGTTCTTCCGTTGATTGGATGACTTACCCTGCATTCGATTGGTGTTAGTTGTCCGAAAATTTCTTCAGCTGCCTTGTAAACCGCCATCACAAAATTCTGGTGTGAAATGGTAAGGCTATTATCTGAAAACGTCGGAACTATTGATTTTTCCGCGAGTTCACTAAGCGTAATAGCTTGTGTGTTGCTCTCGATAAAATTGGGATGCGGCTCTTCTGTGATAACCTCATCCGTTGTAATTTGGTTGTTGTTCATAATGTGTTGTTTTTGTTGTTATTTGATTTTCGATGCTTTCTTGGTGATTAACTTTCGCAGTTTCTTGCTGTTCTTTGCAATGATTACGATGGTCTCTAAAACCAAGATGAAAATGTCGCCACCTTTCTCAAATTTAGTCATAGCAAATAGGTTTAGGTGGTTCGTGTTTGTTTTTCTTTTTTCAAGTTTCGGATGGATTCTGTCAATTCAAATCCACCCAGGACGATAAAAATGATCTCGCCCAAAATTTTTAAAATCTTAATCATAATTTTCCTTTCTTTTATTGGTTAGTAAATAATAATGTAATTCCCTATATATAAGGCTTTTAAGGAACGATGAAAGGCCTGAAAAATGGGCAAAAAAAAGAGGAGTCAACCCCGATTTTTCGTTCTTTTAGTAGGGTATTGACTCCTGTATGTTTTTCAGACTGGCTATATCATATGGGGCTGAACATAATCATAAGTGTTCAAACTCAAATGATGCCACCTTCTTGATTGTCGCTGGTAAACTCTTCGTCTATCAAGCATCAATAATGGCTGTCTGATTGTGTAAATTGTTGATTGTCAACTATAAGGCTTTCGGAGGATATGGGACGGAGGATTTGGAAAAATCGGGAAACAAACAATGAACCATATATGCTTATGGCTAATACATAAAACAACCTCGTTGATATTATAAAATAACGTATTTTTGCAATCACTGCCTTTAATATATATAATCTCGATGAGCGCCGTTTTGCATATAAAAACGTTTCAGGAACTGACCACGGATGAGCTGTACGAACTTTTGAAAGTACGCAGTGAAGTGTTCGTGGTTGAACAGAATTGCGTCTATCAGGACATGGACGATGACGACCAGCAGTCCGTTCACCTGTGGCTCACCATAGCAGACAAACTCGTTGCCTTGGCGCGTGTGTGTCCCGCTGGTTCCCATATGAAAGAAATCTCCATCGGCAGAGTCATCACTACTGAACGGGGTAAAGGATATGGCAAGCAAATCATGCTTCACGCCATCGACGCTGCAATTGAACATTTCGGTGCTACACTCATAGATATTGAGGCGCAGGAATATGCCAAAGGCTTCTATGAAAGGGTGGGATTCAAACAGTCATCCGAGACCTTCATGCTTGATGGCATCCCTCATATTAAAATGACTTGGACAAGACGATGAAGAAAATTTTGTTCCTTCACGGTTTCTTTGCCAGCGGCCAATGCATACCAGCCTTGGCATTACGAGAGGCGTTTGATGGTCTTACAGAAGTGATGACTCCCGACCTGCCGAGGCATCCGAAAGCAGCCATCGGGTTCATACGGGAACTAATTGACCGTGAGAAGCCTGACCTTTTGCTTGGCAACAGCTGTGGATCGTTCTATGCGCAGATGATTGCTCCCACGGTAGGCATTCCGGCCTTGCTTGGGAATCCTCACTTTCAGATGACGGAATTCTTGAAAAAACGAATTGGCAAGCACGAGTATAAATCTCCCCGTAAGGATGGCATCCAGGAGTTCGTCATTGATGAAGCCTTGATTGAGGAGTTTGCCGAGTTGGAGGCCATACAGTTCAACAGCTGCAACCCCGACTACAAGGACCGTATCTGGGGCTTGTTTGGCGAAGGCGACACACTAGCCCACTTTGAGCCGCTCTTTTTGAAGCATTATAACAGGTCGTTCCATTTTCCCGGCAATCACACACCGACCGCCGATGAAGTCTGCGACTGGTATGTTCCCTTGGCCAAACAGATGCTGATAGAATATCCCATGTCAGAAAAGTAAGTAGAAGCCAGATCGAAAGACGAACGGAGCAAGTCTATCTTTTTTTTATTCAACTTTGGTTATGAAAGATTGAGAAAAATCCTCCTTAGAGGAAGGCAGAGACAAGAAGGAAAATGAAAGGGCAACAGGCTGATAATTTGTCTGCTGTCCTTTGTTTTTATGGGTGTTGCCTCTTTTTCGGCTGCAACAACTCAACTGTAAATTCAATCCTGTCAAGAAAAGAATGCTGTTCAAGATGTTTAATTCTGCTACAGTGATTTTCTTTCGATTTTTCCCTATAGTCTTGGAAAAAGTCATCCTCGTGGTAACTGATGACATATCTTCCAGTGTGGGTTATAAAGTCAGCGGTCGTTCCTGTTTGATAACCATCGCCCAATAATATCTGTTGATCCCAGCTGAATACGCTAGTTTGGGGTTGAAATCGCTGGGGATCTTCAAACCAGTCGCCATATTTTCGATATAACGTGATTTTCATTGTGTTGCTATTCAGTGCATCCACTTTGATTTGAGTTTTGTTTTTACCTAACCAAGCATCTAACCTCTGCTGTAATAATTTTTCTATTTCGTTTGTAGTAGATTTTTTTGTGTCGACCACTTTTCCTATTAAAAAACACTTCATATTCTTTCAAGTTTAAAACCGTTTTTGTGATAATGTCCTAATCCGGCGTTGAGGTAATAGTGAATCGACCCAACACCAACTCCTAATTCATTGGCACAATCAAGCATGGTAGCGAAGTCTTTGACGGTTCCATCTTTGTATATCACCCTGACCTTCGTGCCTCTCTTTTGTTGCGCCTGTTTCATGTTCTTTTTTGCTTCATCCGACAGTTTATGATTCTTCCAGTAACCGCCTCCATTTTTTGTCACCCATTCCTTTGCCCCTTTTGTTGCTGTTTCTGGGATTTTACCCTTCATGCGTTTTGATTGGGCGGCATTTTGCTCGGCGGTTCTCTTTTTGCCCTTGTTACCAGATGAAATTTTCTGCTTGGCCTCATCGCTGACATTGTGGCCTTTAAGTTTGTTACTGATTTGTTTCTTTGTTTCCTCAGTATGCTTCCTTCCTTTGCCGGCCTTCCCGATGTTGGCGCGGTGGGTTTTACTGAAGTTTACTCCATTGTTGCCCGTGCCACCCCTCGAAGTGTTGTAGCCGTGTTCAATACTGTCATATTTCTCAACATATTCGGCTTCTTTTTCATCCAATTTCTTTTGCAAAGCCCCCTCGTCAGCATCGAAAATCTCTTCAAGCACTTCGTAGGAAAAACCCTTTACGCCGTATTTTTGTCTGGCAGCATTGATCTTTTCGCCGCCGTAACTTTGATTGCTTTTGTTGTTCCAGCTTTGTCGCCGAATCTTCTCGTTCATGGTGTTGCCCACGTATGACCAATCTTTTTCTTCTCCATCGGTTTGGTTAACATATCGATAGACAACACCCCGTATTTGACCTACTTTATCTCTTTCAAAATGCTTTCTATTCATCTTTCTTCTTGTTAAGTTTGTTTTTCTTTCGTGATGTGATTATGAGTTTTACCCCATAATCACGCTCCAATTTTTTGACGAGAGAATCATAAGCGTCTGTTCTGGCTCGATGTCTTGGTACGGCGATAAGTAGTTCTTGAAGGGTGGTCTGGATTACTTTTCCTTCAGTTAATTCGCCGTATCTTTTTTCGAGCCGTTCTATATCGCTTAATTGCTTATCGTCATTATCTATCTTTTTTCTACCGTCTTTTGCCTTTGTGTCAGGTGCGGTATTATTAACCTGGCATTCGGGAGTTACTATAGTGCTTCGCTCTCCGAATAATGCTTGAATAAAATTCCACATCATCGCAGTATTTTTTTATCATTAGTAAGGCGAATGACGGATGAAAAGCGCAAAATCGCAATTTCAGAAATCCTAAAAGTCCAAACTCTTAATAGTGTATTATAAGTAAATTGCATTATATGAAAACACAAGTATCAGTTATGCCGAGAATATATAAAACGGCAATAGTGAAAGACATTGAATTGATGGATGTACTAATAGCAATCCATGAGGGCAGTTATGAAGGATGTGATTTGATAGATGCAACAAATAAGATAAGGGCTAGCCATGACGAAAACCAGCTAAGGGAGTTGAAAAAGCAGTTGCTGCCAGCGGTGATGTTCAACGGCACCTTTAGCTATAAGAGCAATGAAAACCTGACAAGCTACAGCAACATTACCGCTTTGGATTTTGACCACTTCGAATCAGAGGTTGAGTTGTGCGCCATCGGAAGAAGATTGGTCATTACCCCTTGTGTGTTAGCCGTTTATAAGACACCCAGCGGAAAAGGGTTGAAAGCGATAATTCTGCACGACAATGATGATCCACAATATCACGAAGAACTATATGCCCAGTTGCTTGACAAATTCAACATCGACGCAACCGACCATAGCGTTTCCGATTTGTCAAGAGGCAACTATATATGCTACGACCCGAATATATGGGTGAACGGGAACTGTCAGCCATACCATTTCAAGCACAACCCATTTTATCTGATAAAACCAAAACCGCAACCATCGTCAATCAAGAATGTTATGATTGGCGACATTGGAAGTCTACGTGCATGGCTATCGCAGAAACCAGTACAAGGGAATAAATCCGACGCAAGCATAATCAGTATCCTAAATGCACGATGGAGGAAGGATGAAAGCAGATGGAAGGAAGGCAACAGGGCAAATTCCGTGTTCTATAGTGCATCGGAGTTGTGTAATGACGGAGTGGATATAGATCTAGCGATGGAGTATCTGGTAAACGCATATACCACAACAGGATTGACAGAAGACGAGATAACATACCAGGCTCTAAGGGGATACCAAAACAATGCTGAAAACTACGGCATCAACAGGTCCAGATTTGATGGGTATGGTAGCAAGGGTCGATGATACGGAGTGGGGATTGAACAGATGAATATGATGGAGCGGCGCAAGGCCTAGAGCAACGAAACATGAATGATACTATGTGTTGTCGTTGTTCTAAGGCTCCGCCTGCAATGGTAGATGTCCAAAAAAGAAAAAATGGACACTTTGACTACTATATAAGAGAACTTGAAAATCTCGGTGAAAAAAATGGACTTTTTGCATTCCATATCCTTCTAATTCCTCATAAATGATATATAAACAATTAAAAATTAGAAAAATATGGATAAGAAAAAAATTAGTATTCCAGAAGGTGTTTACTATCTCGGGGACTATCCGGAATTAGTCGCACAGCTTCCTCAAGGCAGATATATACTCAACAAGGTAATGACTGGCTGCGGAGCTACGACTATGTTTCTTGCAGATAATGTCCCTACAGTATTATGCTCCCCTAGACGTGAGCTTATTCGATGCAAAGCTGAATCATCGGATTTCAAAGGGTTGGTTCATGCTTTTGGTGCCAATAGTGCCGATGTGATGTGTAGGATTAACGACATGAAGCAGTATGTTACGAACCATATACCAACTCTATACAATACAGTACCACCGCCTAAGATTCTGGTCACATACGATTCGGCCAAACATGTAATGCAAGGTCTAAAGGAAATGGGATTACCCAACCAATTCAGGTATGTGGTAGACGAGTTCCAGACGCTGTTTACTGATGCCGCATTCCGTGGAGATGTCGAGGCTGAGTTTATGGAGAATCTTCAATATATTCCCAATGCCGTGTATCTTTCTGCTACTCCTTATATTGAGAAGTACCTTGATTACTTAGATGAATTCAATGCTCTCCCTTATGTTGAATTGGATTGGCCTGATTCAAGCAAGCATGTAACTACCATACACAAGGAAAGGTATCACAATGGATCTCAATCACAGACAGTCGCGGACATTATCAACAAATACAAGAGCCGTGGATGTTTCGAGGAGTCTATGGATCCCTATGGTAATGTCCAGTATGCGACAGAAGCGGTATTCTTTGTAAACGACATCAGTTTCATCCTGAGCACTGTTAAGAAGAACGGGCTGACACCGAAAGACACGAACATAATTTGCGCCGACAACGATGAAAACAAGGCTAGATTGAAGAAGGAAGGGTTTTCTATCGGCCATGCCCCTGCAAAGGACATGCAACATCCGACCTATACATTTGTCACCAAGGCATCATTTGAGGGAACCGATTTCTACTCTCCGTGCGCATACACTTACATTTTCAGCAATGTCAAGCAGGAGACTCTTGGCGTGGACATATCGTTGGATCTACCGCAAATTATGGGTAGGCAGAGGCTCGATACCAATCCATTCAGGTACAGCGCAACACTATTCTTCAGGACAACGATGAGCTTTTCTCCAGAAGAGGAGCAACGCTATATGAATAGGATAAAGACAAAGGAAGAGCAGACAAAATATATCGTGAATGACTTTGCAAAATGCAAGGACGATCGTATGAAGGAATATAACGCTCGAAAGTATAGGAACAGCCAAAAGACAGAGAAATACCAAAACGACTATGTATCGGTAGTGGATGACAAGTCAAATAACGGGCCAAATGTCGTGTTCAACAAATACGTCATGCTGAACGAAATCAGGGCATGGGAGGTGCAACGTTCACAATATGTGGACGACACCTATGTCATAGGTGCTGTCGATGATGCATTCAGGTTAAGCACACCTGCGGCGCAAGAACTAGTGCGGCAATTCCTGTCCGATTTCAATGGCTCCTTTGAGAGAAAGATGAAGATGTATGCAGAGTTTCTTGAAGCTCACCCAGAGTGCAAATATGAGCTTCAGGGGTGCGTCATTATTCCTAATTCGATAAAGAACTATTATAATGTACTGGGTTATAACAGGCTGAGATCATTGTCGTGGAAGGAGATCAACATCCAAGTCGCATTAAGTATGATTCCTGACATCAGCGATGATATGGGAGAAGTCATTCTCAAGACCTTTACTCAGGAGTGGTATTCATTGTCCGAGGCCAAACAAATGCTTCAATCAATATATGACCAGTACAGTCCCGGCAAAACCGCTAAAGCTACAGACTTGAAAAAGTATCTGAAGTGCAAAATGAGCAAGAGAGTATCATCCGTGTCTGGCATTAGAGAGAACGGCTACTTGATATTATAGTCAGTTTATGGCAGTGGTTTCAGCCACTGTCTTTTTTTTACCCAACTATATCCATCAGTTCGGCATAGTAGGTAAGGTGTTTTGTATGGCTCCGATCTAGTATTGGATATCAAAAATCGACTTCAAAAAGACAGTTTCGCCAGTCTTCAGCACGCGTGACGCTGCGGGAGTTCTGCGAGCGGGAGGGGGAGGCGGAGACGTTCAGTTAGACGTTTTTTTTCTTGGATGTGATATGAAATTCCGCAACTTGGGCGAAGGCTTGGGTTGCGGGATTTTTTGTATTTCCTTCAACAACTGTTCGGCTGGATTTGCAATCCAGCTGTTGTGGAATATAAGGATTTGCAATCCGATAGAATAATAAACAAGATGTTCGTTTCGCATTACAAATGCTGATATTCAATGTGTTCGGATTACAAATCCGAACGAAGATTTGATTTGGGCCACAAAAGTATGATATTCTATCAAATCACTAAAAATAATTCTTATTTTTGCGCCAATATAATCTTAAACATATTCTATCATGACACTCGAAGAAGCAATGCGTGCCCGCCACATGGTGCGCAAATACACTGACAAGCCTTTGCCGGAAGACATTGTGGCACAACTCAACCAAAGGATTGAAGAAAACAACCGGAAGCATCACACCGACATCCGCCTAATGCTCAACGACACGAATGCCTATCAAGGCATCGTGAAACTGCTGCTCGCCAAAGGGGTGAAAAACTATTTCATCATGGCTGGCGACGAGGCTCCAGATTTGGGCGAACGCCTCGGCTATGCCGGTGCCGACCTGATGCTCTTTGCCCAGACCCTTGGGCTGAACACATGGTGGGCCAGCGGCACTTTCAGCCGCAAGAACACTAAGGCTGTTGTCGGCGACAAAGCTGTGCTTGGCGTGGTGGCTGTGGGTTATGGAGCCACACAAGGCGTGCAGCACAAACTTAAACCTGCATCGGAAGTCAGTGCCTACGAAGGCGTTGCACCACAATGGTTCAACAATGGCGTGGAAGCGGCACTGCTAACACCGACCGCCCTCAACAAACTGAGTTTCTTTGTGAAAGGCCAAGGCAACAAGGTCGCACTGACTTATAAAGAAGGTGCTTTTGCAGGCGTTGACAAAGGTTTGGTGAAATACCATTTTGAACTCGGTGCAGGAAAGGAGAATTTTGAGTGGGTGTAGGATGAAAATGAAAACGCTCATCATTCTCGCAGTGCTACTGTTGATCACGGTAGCAATAATTGCTGTATTGAACCATCCCTGTTTCGGCAGACGGATGTCGAAGGAGCGCAAAGCCCGCATCGAGGCTTCGCCGAACTATCGCGACGGTCAATTCCAAAACCAGATTCCCACACCGCAATTCACTGGCGACAAGTCCATGTTTGGAGCGTTATGGGAATTCCTTTCGGAAAGCAAAAAGGACAGGGTACCCGCCGAAGCTGTCCCTGCCGTGAAAACCGACTTGAAGACCTTGACCACCGACAAGGACTGGCTCGTATGGTTTGGACATTCGTCGTACTTGTTCTGTTTGGACGGGAAACGCTATCTGATTGACCCCGTGCTGAAAATGGAGTTTCCTGTATCGGTGATGATGCATCCGTTCAAAGGCACGGATATCTATTCGCCCGACGACATGCCTGAAATCGATGTGCTCATCGTCACGCACGAGCATTGGGACCATTTGGATTACGCCACGTTGCGCGACTTGAAGAACAAGGTAAAGCATGTGGTATGTCCGCTCGGCGTAGCAGAATATTTGGAGTATTGGGGTTACGACCCACAACACATCACCGAAATGGACTGGTACGAGAAGGCTGATAATATCACCTGCTTACCCACGCGTCACTTCTCAAATCGTCTCTTCAAGCGTAATCAGACACTGTGGGCATCCTTTATGGTGGAATCGGGCAGCAGAAAGGTGTATGTGGGTGGTGACGGCGGTTATGACGGTCGTTTCAAGGAAATCTATAAGCGATTCGGTTCGGTGGATTTGGCCTTGATGGAAAACGGCCAATACAACAAGGACTGGGCGAACATCCATCTCATGCCCGCAGACCTTGAACAAGCCATCTCGGACTTGCACCCGAAACAAGTGTTCACCGTGCACCACGACAAGTTCAGCCTTGCTCCACACGTTTGGACGGAGCCCGATTCCGTCGCGCAAGACATCGCTGAACGCAATGCTATCCATTTGCTTGACCAACCTATTGGGACGGTAGTCTATTTTTAATCTCAAAATCCGTAATTCGGGGGAGACTTGGGTTGAGGGTTTTTCTATGTTATGGATAGCAATTGCCCATTCCGGTACTCCAACGGTGCCAGCCCCAGATGCTTTTTGACGTATTTGCAGAAAAAGCTGACATCGGGGAAATCAAGCTTGAAGGCAATCTCCTTAACGGTGAGGTCGGTTTGCAAAAGGTAGTATTTGATTTGGGCGACCGTGCTTTCCGTAATCCAGTCCATGGCCGTGCGTCCGCTCTTTTCCTTGCAGACGGCGCTGAGATACTTCGGAGTGACCAATAGTTGTTCGGCGTAGGCCCTGACTTCGCGCTCGGTGTTTGTCGGATGACTGAGCAGGGTGATGAATCGTTGGAACAAGAGGTCTTTTTGTGAAGCCTCGCGTTTCGTATGGTCGGTAGGGTTTCCTTCAAGATGAGTCCAATTGTCAAGTTCATGAAGAATCTCAACAGCTGCCGCTTGCGAGGTGATTTTGATGATGCGCTGGCGGTAAGGATTGTCGCTGTCTTCCATATAGGTTTTCAATAGGTTGAAATAGGCCAAGAAAAGCTTGCTTTGGAACTCGGTAGCGTGCATGACTGGGTTTTGCCTCAGGTAGAGGAATTTCTTCCACCAATTGGGGTCGATGTGAAAAACACCTGGCATAGTCTCATCGTACAGCGACTCGCCCATACAAATCACCTTGCCTTGCAAATCGGGAGAACGCATATACAAACCAATAATATTGCGAGGTGGGCATGCCACCAAGTCACCTTCCTTGGCAAGATACATTTCTCCCTCAATGGAAAACTGCAATGCACCTTTTTCGCAATAGAACGCGATAAAGAAACTCGACATGGTTTCCGGAGCCACGTTGACTTCGTCCATGTTGTCGGAAATGATGAGGTCGTTGAACGATTTTAGCATGGTTGGTCAATTTTTCTGCAAAGAAACAACCTATTATTGGTTTCTACAATGGTATATAACTCCTTTTTTGCTTTCCATATTTCTTCCATCGGATATATCAACCATAAAAAAGGTGGTATAGACACAGCACTTCTGCCTCGGTGCATCTACTTTTGCCAACTCAAGAAGAATAACAATGGAAAAGCAAACCTCAACAAAACAATCGGTGAGAATCCAGACTTCGGTCTTGAACGGAGTGGAGAAAAAAACACTATTGTGGCTCGCGGAACGGCAGCCGAAATGGGCCGACTCCGACATGCTGACTTTCATCGGATTCATCGGTGCCGTGGTCATTGCAGCAGGGTACATCTTGTCGAATTACAATGTGCATTTCCTGTGGTTGGCCTCGTTGGGGTTTA
>JAEEGK010001246.1_pt1 | contig 63857 bp, 54 predicted proteins | sample 8958771 | NCBI WGS metagenome assembly JAEEGK01 (sample SAMN16246547, study PRJNA631951) | gut metagenome | biome: gut microbiome; feature: rumen; material: SC-attached | host: Bos | place: Iran: Karaj | collected 2018-10 | reverse complement strand
GCAATACATACAAGTCTGTAAGCGCATCCGATTCCGGCAAGATAATACTCGTGTCGGACAAGGGCGTTTGCACCGCCATCTACGCGGATAAGGATGAGAGCACCGTATTTACCGGCGAGAATGTCGTCGTCGATACGATCTACGGTATCTCCGGAGACCGCATAATCTATTCTTCTGCAGGCAAGCTCTACCGCGCGGCGATCCTCTCGGGTCTGTCCATGGAGGGCTCGATCCCCGAAGATGCGATAATCAGCGGTGATATCTGCATCGTAGAGAACGGACAGGCACCTGCCGCAGTATATTCCGTCAGTGAAGAAGACACATGGAAAGCATCTTCCTACAGCGACTGGAGCTGCTCGGGAGCAGGCACTTCTCTCGTCACATGCCAGAGACCTGACGGCAAGGGGCTGTGTGCGATGCTCACGGGCGAGACAGAAGGCGTTCATGTGATGTCTCAGAAAACCAACGGCACTTCATCAGACTGCTTTGCGGATGATACCTTCTACCGCATAAGCCTGTCCGCCATGAGCTATAACGAGAATGCGAGCATTAAGGTATGGGTCTACGGCGATACCTTCGGCACGCAGGGCTTTGTCATCAATGACCTCAAAGAGAACTTCAACGAATACAGCTTCGTCTTCGCCGTTACCGACAGCATGACGGCAGATGACAGCATCAGGTTCAGCATCTCCGTTGAAGGCGCTTATTCAGTGCTGATAGACGAGATCTATCTTGGCCCCGACGAATATGCAGCTTCGGGCATTCCGGAGTATTACCAGACGAGACTGTCCGACAGCGGTCTGTCCGTCGTTAGGCTCGATAACCTGAACCTCGGTGCGAGCGGATTCTGCCGCAATGCTTTCTTCGGCATGAGCGAGGATTCCGTGTCAGTTCAGCTCATATCTTCAGAGTACGGCGGACAGGTAAGAGTGTCTGCCTGCAATTCCCTGGAGGACAGCTTAAGGCTCGTCAGTTCCTGCCAGGCCACACCGTGGTTCGTAATAGGTTCTGCAGCATCTCAGAGCGATATCGACAATTTCCTCGAATACCTCTGCGGATCCGTCTCTTCGGAGTACGGCGGCAAGAGGATCGACAACGGAACCGCGCTTCCCTGGAGCAGACAGTTCGACAAGATCCTCATAGAGATCAACGACAGCGAGAACTGCTTTGCCAGCGATACGCAGAAGGCTTCCTATGTGGACTGCGTGATGGCAATGTTCGCAGGTTCCGAATACTATTCCGATGTCAAGGACAAGATCATCTTCCTGGACGGCATGGAGTATTCCGGAGGCACCATGATCTCGGGCGCAGACTGCCACGCGATGGCGATGGACCTTGAGTTCGCAGATCCCGAAGCATCTTCTCTCGAGAATATCTTAAGCTCGCTCGGCGTTGCACAGTATAACTCGCCGCATGTGACGTCTTCGTCCTTCGGAGGCGAGTATATCTCCAGTCTGTCATGCAGCAAGTCCATCAATGCGGGTGAGTTCATATCGCTCCTGATCAACGACGATGCCGACTTCATCACGACCACCGCAGTTGACCTTGATTCGAGCTTCGTGCCTTCCATGTACGGCGGAGACGGAGTGTTTGAAGATCCGGAATACGCGGGGACCATACTGTCTTCTGTTAAGGTGGTCAACTGCTGCAAGGACATGCGTGAAGTATATGTCGAAGCATCCGAGCCTCTCGATGCTGCTTCCACTGAATCCGTGCAGCTCCTCTCTCTCGGATGCGTATGGAGTGCTTATTCCGGCAACGGCTGCAACTACATCGTCGTGGCCAATCCTTCCGATACGCAGCAGAACTTCCTTCTGAGCGTATCAGCGTTCCTCGGTACGGGCGCCACAGTCGACAGATATTCTTCGACCGGACAGCTGCTGACTACCAGGAACTATGCCATGAAATCAATGAGATACACGCTCCAGCCGGGCGAGTTCATAATAGTTACGATCGATTCTCCGGTATCCGAATGATCAGCTAAGCGCTGAGAAGAATGCATTAACGGCCTTGTCTTCGCCGCTTTTCCATGCATCGCAGAGCTTTCTTGCTTCCGCCTCGCTCTCGCAAAGGAACGAAGCGCGGAAAGACTTGCCCTCCTTGTCAGAGAACAACGTCACCCTGAACCTGCCGTCAGATTCCCTGGCAAGTTCTGCAGTTACGCTGATCTTCCTGTTCATGAGGTCGGTAAGCTTCCTGGATACGAGCTCTAAGTGTTCGATAAGCGGCTGTCTTACGGCAGGGAGGACCTCGTCGAGCATGGCGCTTCCGCCGTTGGTGATGGTAAGAGTCTCCGTTCCGCCGAGAGCATCGGTTATGCCGTTCATCTCGTAGTGCTTGTCGATGAGATTGCCCGCAGTAAGCTCGTCATAGGCCTGGTTGAACGTAAAATAGTTCATGTAAAGAGAGTCTGCCGAGTTCTCCTCCAGCATGTGAAAGCTAATCCCGGGGACTGCTCTGACCAGGTATAGGATGTAGATTTTCGCCTCTGCGATAGAAATATCAGCCATGTGTTAGATTATACCCTTTTTTTTATGCGAAGAAAGGCAAAAACGGGGTACATAATCGGCACTTCGGGTGATATACTCTGTATGTTTTGGAAATACATATACAAGGAGAGGTTATATGATTACTTTTGATTATCAGAATGCGCTGAAGTTTATCGGCGGACAGGAAGCAGTCGACAGAATGGAGCCCCAGATCAAGACGGCTTCCGACATGCTCCACAAGAAGAACGGCCCCGGCAATGATTTCCTCGGCTGGCTCGATCTTCCTTCCAAGTATGACAAGGAGGAATTCTCCCGCATCCAGAAGGCAGCGCAGAAGATCAGAAGAGATTCTGACATCCTTATCGTTATAGGTATCGGCGGTTCCTACCTCGGTGCAAGAGCCGTTATCGAACTCCTCGGACACTCATTCGCTTCCGCAGCTTCCAAGAAGCTCAGGAAGAGCCCGATGATCCTGTTCTGCGGCAACTCTATCAGCGCTACGTATCTTGCAGACCTGATGGAGATCATCGAGGGCAAGAACATCTCGCTGAACATCATCTCCAAGTCCGGTACGACAACAGAGCCTGCTATCGCTTTCCGTATCCTCCGCGCTTACATGGAGAACAAGTACGGCAAGGAAGAGGCTAAGGCAAGGATCTATGCCACAACAGACAAGGCAAGAGGAGCTCTTAAGGGTCTCGCTGACAAGGAAGGCTATGAGTCTTTCGTAGTACCTGATGATGTCGGAGGCAGATTCTCCGTTCTTACTGCAGTAGGACTTCTTCCCATCGCAGTTGCAGGCATCGATATCAGAGAGCTCATGAAGGGCGCAAGAGATGCTTCCAAGGCATACAAGAAGCTCCCCTTCGCAGAGAACCCCTGCTATCAGTACGCAGCAGTACGTAACTGCCTGCTCAGATCCGGTTATTCCACAGAAGTCATGGTAAACTATGAGCCTTCCTTCCACTATATGACAGAGTGGTGGAAGCAGCTCTACGGCGAGTCCGAGGGTAAGGACAGAAGAGGTATCTTCCCGGCAGGCGTAGACAATACAACAGACCTTCACTCCATGGGCCAGTTCATCCAGGACGGCGCCAGGATCATGTATGAGACAGTCGTACAGATCGACAATCCCCGCAAGGGCTTCGAGATCCCGAACGATCCCGAGAACCTCGACGGTCTCAACTTCCTGTCCGGCAAGGATATGAACGAAGTTAACATGAAGGCAATGCAGGGTACGATCCTCGCTCACGTTGACGGCGGCGTTCCGAACCTCATGATCCACATGCCCGAGCAGAACGCTTATTCATTAGGTGAGCTCATCTACTTCTTCGAGAAGGCATGCGGCATCTCCGGCTATCTCCTCGCAGTCAACCCCTTCAACCAGCCCGGCGTTGAAGCTTACAAGAAGAACATGTTCGCTCTTCTCGGCAAGCCCGGCTACGAAGATCAGAAGGCTGAGCTCGAGGCAAGACTCAACGGCTGATATCGGCAGAACTAAGATCAAAACAGGGGGTGTCCTGCGGGGCGCCCTCTTTTTTTGCCCGGAAATGCCCGAAAAGCACTACGCTTGTACCGCATAGCAGTACACTTGTAGTAACAAACGTGCATTTTCCCCATACAGGTTTATAATCATCTTATGAGTAATTTTCTTGACTATCTTACATGGCGTGGCGATCTCACGCTGGAACAGGACCCCTTCAACGATATTGATGCGCTGCTGCTTTCAACGCTGTCTTATGTGGACTTCTCGGAAGTTGTTCCGACGTTCGGAGGCGGCAAGATCAAGCTGAAGGATGCGGCAGAGAAGTTCTTTGAGCTTCACCCGGACGCAGATCGTGAGGTCAGTAAGGAATTCATAAGTTACGGCCCCGCGCTTCTCAGAGGTCTCGCCGGGTCGGCCAGATTCGGCGGAGCGTATCTCCAGAACTATGTAGACGACTCTGATGTCGGCAGGGAGATACAGTTCGCAGCGGTCGAGATCGATACTTCTGACGGCGTATCGTTCTTCTCTTACAGGGGGACGGATGACAAGATCGTCGGCTGGAAAGAGGACTTCAACCTGAGCTACATGACGGTACCTGCCGAGACGGAAGCCGTAAACTATCTGCACAAGGCAATGGCCGGCAAGCGCGGCAAGCTCCGTGTGGGCGGACATTCCAAGGGCGGTCATCTGGCCATATATGCCGCATCCGTGGCAAATGACAAGTTTGTCGACAGGATAATCAATATCTACAGTTTTGACGGCCCGGGCTTCGGATACAACAAGGAAATACTGCTGACCGAGCAGTTCAAGAGTATCAAGCCGCGAATCAAGAAGTTCATCCCGCAGACATCAATAGTCGGAAGGCTTCTTACGAACGCGGTCGTACCCGTTATAGTAAGAAGTAATGAACAGGGCATCATGCAGCACGATCCGCTCTCGTGGCAGCTTGAAGGCAAGGTATTCGAGACATGCAGCTCGACGGACAATATCAGCGATGCATTTGATGAGTCGATGACAATCTGGCTTAACGGAATGAGCATGGATGACAGGAAGGTGTTCGTGGATGAACTGTTCTCTGTTTTCGAGGCGTCCGGATGTGAGACGCTGAGCGCCATGACCAAGGTCGGTGTCATGGGTACAAGAAAGATGATCATCCGCATGCGTCAGATACGTAACGATTCCGGCGAGAAGGTAAGGGCGCTGGTCAAGATGTTCTTCGTCAACTTCAATGCGATGAACGACAGCGGGAACATGCTGGGACTCGTCGCGAACATAACGCGTAACGACAATAAGTAAACAAAAAGGCCGCCGGAGATACCGACGGCCTTGCTTTTGAACATACAGACGGATCACTTCGCAACGATGTTTGCGAGACGTCCCTTAACGTAGATGAACTTCACGATGTTTCTTCCTGAGAGAGCGCCCTCGAGTCTGGAGTCGGCCTTTACGATGGCCTCGACTGCATCCTGGTCGGCAGTTGCAGGGATGTTGACCTTGAACTGAACCTTGCCGTTGATCTGGACTGCAATCTCGATCTCGTCCTTAACGAGAGCGGACTCGTCGCACTCGGGCCACTTCTGGTTGAAGATGGAATACTCGTTGCCGAGAGCATCGCACCAGAGTTCCTCGGTGAAGTGAGGTGCGAACGGAGCGAGTACGAGGAGCAGTGTCTCTACGGCCTTGCGGTAGAGCTCGGGTTTAGCGCCTTCCGTCTGCTGATACTTGGAGATGGCGTTGAGCAGCTCCATGAGTCTTGCGACGGGAGTGTTGAACTGGAATCTCTCGATATCGTTCGTAGCGCTCTTGATCGTGTAGTTGATGGCGTAGTTGAGTTCCTTGTCGTCCTTGGTAAGATCTGCGGGAACGCCTGAAGCAGCCTTTGCAGCATCAGGGATCATAGCCTCGATCCTTCTGAAGAATTTGACGATTGCCTGGAGTCCGGAATCAGACCAGGGACCGCCCTCGGTGTAAGCAAAGCCGAAAGCAAGATATGTCCTGAATACGTCTGAACCGTACTTGTCGATATACTCGTCGGGAGCAACGGTGTTGCCCTTGGACTTACTCATCTTCTGTCCGTCGGAACCGAGGATTACACCCTGGTGTACGAGGCTTGTGAAAGGCTCGTCGAAGTCCAGCAGGCCCATATCACGCATGGCCTTTGTGAAGAACCTTGCGTAGAGCAGGTGCATGCATGCGTGCTCGGCGCCGCCTACGTACTTGTCGACAGGGCAGAGCTTGTCGATCTTCTCGCGGCTGAACATCTCTGCCTCGTTCTTGTTGTCGCAGTATCTGAACTGATACCATGAAGAGTCAACGAAAGTATCCATCGTATCAGGATCTCTTCTAGCATCGCCGCCGCACTCGGGGCACTTGCAGTTCATGAAGGAATCGCACTTAGCAAGCGGGCTCTCGCCGTCGGGTGTGAACTCAACGTCGTAGGGGAGCTCAACAGGGAGCTGGTCTTCCGGAACGGGAACCACGCCGCACTTCGGGCAGTGGATCATCGGGATAGGCGTACCCCAGTAACGCTGACGTGAGATGAGCCAGTCTCTCAGACGGAAGTTGACCTTCCACTTACCCATGTCCATCTCGGCAAGCTTAGCAACGATGGCCTTCTGCGCATCGTGCATCTCCATGCCGTCGAACTCTCCGGAGTTTGTGAGGTAACCTGTCTTCTCGCAGTAGGGAAGCTCATCGTCCACGCCCTTCTCGGACTGGATGACGCGTATGATATCGAGGCCGTACTTGTGCGCGAAATCGAAGTCTCTCTCATCGTGCGAAGGAACAGCCATGACAACGCCCGTACCGTAACCTGCAACAACATAGTCAGCAGCCCAGATCGGAACCTTACGTCCGTTCAGGGGGTGAATTGCATAAGCACCAGTGAAGACGCCCGTCTTCTCGCGTGTCGTGGACATACGCTCGATCTCGGAGACCTTGGCTGTTGCCTTCTTGTACTCTTCGACCGCTTCTCTGCAATCGTCAGTCGTAAGCTTCTCGCAGAGCTCTGACTCAGGTGCGATAACGACATATGTGATACCCATGAAGGTGTCTACACGGGTAGTGAATACTTCGAGCTTAACGGGAGTGCCGTCTTCGTTCTCGAGACGCTTGCCGTCCTTCTCAACATAGAGTGCGACCTGAGCGCCTTCCGATCTTCCGATCCAGTTGGTCTGGAGCTTCTTTGTCTTCTCGGGCCAGTCGAGCTTCGGAAGGTCATCCAAGAGTTCCTGTGCATAATCAGTGATCTTGAAGAACCACTGTGTCATGTTCTTACGTACGACTTCGCTGCCGCATCTCTCGCAGGCACCGTCAACGACCTGCTCGTTGGCAAGAACGGTCTTGCATGAAGGACACCAGTTAACGGGTGCGTTCTTCCTGTATGCCAGACCCTTCTTGTAGAGCTCGATGAAGAACCACTGGTTCCACTTGTAGTAGTCGGGCATGCAGGTCTTGATCTCATAGTCCCAGTCGACCGTTGTACCCATGGCACGGAGCTGCTGTTCCATGGTGTCTATGTTCTTGAGCGTGGAATCCTTGGGGTGGATGCCTGTCTTGATCGCATAGTTCTCTGCGGGAAGTCCGAAAGAGTCGAAGCCCATCGGATGGAAAACGTTGTATCCCTGCATCCTCTTCATTCTTGACCATGAATCGGTGAGGGAATAGTTATACCAGTGACCGAGGTGAAGCTTGGCGCCTGAAGGATATGAAAACATCTCAAGGCAATAAAGCTTCTTGCCTTCAGCGTTGGGATCGTACTTGTAGAGTCCGGTCTCAGCCCATTTCTTTTGCCACTTACCGTCGGTCTCTTTTGAATAACTCATAGGTTATGCTCCTTATTACTTGTTATAAACAACTAATTTTAGCACCGAGGCACATAAAATGAAACAATATTGTCATTCAGCTTTGCCCCATATTTGATTGATTTTTGATAAATTGAATGTAATAATTACTGTGTTTTAGTATGAACACAGATGCCGCAAGGCATTTATCGATATATCTTGAGGTGAATCAATATGGGTCTAGGCATGGAGATCGGTGTCGATCTCGGCACCAGCAGCGTGCTGATATATATCAGAGGTAAGGGAATCGTTCTCAAGGAACCCTCTGTAGTTGCAATCAACAGTAAGTCAGGCAAGGTACTTGCCGTAGGTGAGGCAGCAAGCCTCATGCTCGGAAGAACTCCGGGAATCGTAGAAGCAATCAGACCTCTTCGTGAGGGTGTTATCTCAGACTTCCGTGCTACGGAAGTTATGCTCAAGGCATTTATCGGCAGAGTCTGCACGGGCCTCAGGGCTTCTTACTTCAAGCCGACTATCGTCGTATGCGTTCCTTCGGTAATCACACCCGTTGAGCAGCAGGCCGTTGAGAATGCCTGCCGTCACGCTGGTGCAAAGGACGTATTCCTCATCAGAGAGCCTATTGCTGCAGCAATCGGAGCTGGTATCGATATCACAAAGGCAGCAGGTTCAATGGTAGTTGATATCGGCGGCGGTACAACGGATATTTCCGTCATCTCACTTTGTGAGCCTGTTGTTGATGCATCACTTAAGGTGGCAGGCGACAAGTTTGATGAAGCCATCATCAAGCACGTAAGGAAGAGACATAACATCCTCATCGGTGAGAAGACTGCAGAGAAGCTCAAGATCGAGATCGGCTGCGCTTATCCGAGAGACGAGGAGCTTACACTGGACGTTCAGGGAAGAAACATCATCACAGGTCTTCCTTCAACTGTCACGGTATCATCCACAGAGATGCTCGAAGCTCTCGAAGAACCTATCACACAGATCTTCGAAGCGGTACATAACGTTCTCGAGAGAACACCTCCGGAACTCATGGCTGATATCTCGCAGAGAGGTATCGTTATGACAGGCGGCGGTGCGATGCTCTACGGACTTGACCACATGCTGTCCAACAGGATCGGCATCGATGTATATCTTGCCCAGGATCCTGTATCCTGCGTAGTTATCGGAACCGGTAAGGCGCTCGACATGATGGATAAGTTCGCCGCGCTGAGCGATAACTGATCGATAGATAACAGTAAATATTTATTCCCGTCTATGAATTCAGACGGGATTTTTTTATTGATATCACAAACAGGACGAGTAATTGCACATTCATTGTTTTTTAAAAGCACCTTCACTTCATATTAAAATGTAAAAGATATAATTGTATTATTGGAGGTTCTCGGGAATTGGGTGTAAAGCGGCATAAAGGATTGAGTATCAAGGTGGCAATGGCACTTTATTCTGCCATTGTCATTATCGTGCTTACCATCCTTATCGTCGTGGCAGGATACAGCCTCTACGAGAATCATGTCATGGAGAACTACAAGAAGTATGTTACGACGGTTCTCGAGTATGCTTACAGCATTACCAATGACTATGCGTTCGGTGACATGATCGCAGCACGCGAGATGCCTGCCGAATACGAAGAGATGAGAGATGATCTTAATCATGTAAAAGAGAACTCCGACATCGACTATCTCTATGCAATATATTTTGATGATATCGACGACGTCAATTCCCTTACATATGCAATCAACACCAAGACCGCCGAAGAACTCGATAAGGGCGGAACCTATACTTATCTCGGCACACCATGTGAAGAGGGAAGCTTCGAAGAGGAGACTCTTCTTAACCTTCAGGAAGCGGTAAAGACGGGCAAACTGGACAGCGGTGTTCAGCAGGGCTATTCCGAAGGCTACGGCTACATGTTCAACAGCTATAAGGTTATCTTCGACAGTGAAGGCAATCCTGTCGGACTTCTCTGTGTTGAGATCGATGTTACGAACATTCAGGGAGAACTTGAACACTACCTCCGCATCATCGCCATCGTAGTCGCCGTATTCACTACGGTTATAACCGTTATCTTTGTCGGAATAGCCGAATACTTTATCAGCTATCCGATCATATCGCTTACTGATTCTGCGAATGATTTCATCAAGAATATCGGAGATCAGGAAGCTCTCGATAAGAGCGTCGAGAAGATCAAGTCTTTGGATATCAGGTCGAAGAATGAGATCGGCGAGCTGTACCGTACGGTAAGCAGGATGGAATCCGAGATGGCAGACCAGTACCGCGATATCCGTGAATTCTCCGAGAGTGTGATGAAGATGCAGGACGGTCTCATCATCCTGATGGCAGACATGGTGGAGAACCGTGACTCTGATACCGGTGACCACATCCAGAAGACTGCCGAATATGTGCATATAATCCTGAGAGGATTAAGGCGCAAGGGTTACTATCTCGACCAGCTCACGCCCGAATACATCGAGTATGCCGTTAAGTCTGCGCCGCTCCATGACGTCGGCAAGATAAGGATATCCGATACGGTCCTCAATAAGCCCGGCAAACTTACACCCGAAGAATATGAGATCATGAAGACTCATGCGACAGCAGGCAAGGAGATAATCGAGAAGGCGATAAGGACCGTCGAAGGCGGTAACTATCTCACCGAAGCGCGTAACATGGCCGCATACCATCACGAGCGCTGGGACGGCAAGGGTTATCCCGAAGGACTGAAGGGAGAGGAGATACCTCTGTCTGCGAGAGTCATGGCTGTGGCGGATGTTTTCGATGCGCTTACATCGACGCGTGTGTACAAGCCTGCGTTCCCTCTTGATGAGGCTCTGAAGATAATCGAAGAAGGCAAGGGCACACAGTTCGATCCGAAGTGCGTTGAGGTCTTCCTGGAATCACTTCCGGACATCAGGAATGTCCTGAAGAGATACAACCACAACAAGACATCCTGAGCTGACGAAGATGCCTTTACAATTTGGTGTTGACTAGAGTTGATACAGAGTGTTAAAATTCGCAGGAAGTCGGTTATACGACATGCGTAATAAGTTGTTCCATTTATAATTTATTTTTCCGCACTTACACAACATTTATATACACTTGTGAATCAACTTTTTCCCAGGAAAGGAAAACTATGAGCGAACTCGAAAATCTTGAGTCAAAGACTGATGCTGACCTCGTGCAGATCGCGATCGCGTTTGGCGATTTTACACCCGAGGAAGCAGCAACAAAATCACGTGAAGAACTGATCGGTGCCATCAGCGGCATCCTCCCGGCAAAGAAGGAAGACAAGCCTGCTGAAGCAAAGGTTGAAGCGACGGCTGAAGAAGCCGAAGCGCCTGCGCCCAAGAAACGCGGACGCAAGAAGAAGGCCGATGCCGAAGAGCCTGAACAGGCTAAGGAAGAAGCGCCGAAGAAGACAAGATCTTCCAGGAAGAGCGCAGCCAAGGAATCCGATAAGGATGAGGCTGCCAAGGAAGAGAAGAAGCCTGCAAAGAAGCGCAGCTCGAAGAAGGCCAAGGAAGAGAAGGCTGAAGAGGCCGCTCCCGAAGCTAAGGAAGAAGCTCCGGTGCAGGCAGCTGAGACTGCTGAAGCCAATGCTCCCGCAACCGAAGAGAAGAAGGCTGAAGGCGAAGCAAAAGCAGAACCCACACGTCAGGACCGCAAGGGAATGAAGTCCAAGAGAAGGAAGCTCTCATTCGGTCCCGGTCAGGACGTAAAGCAGGTCGCAACAACGGAAGGCGATAATCCCGAAGGCGATCAGCAGGTTGAAGAGCAGCCCATCGAGATCGAGATAGAAGGCGTTCTCTCCATCGGCAATCCCGACAGCAACAAGAATGATTTCTGCGGATTCGTCCACAGGAAGAATTACCTTCCCGGTGATGAAGATGCTTATGTTCCCGGCCAGCTCATCAAGAGAATGGGCCTGAGAAGGGGAGACTTCATCAAGGGCTATATGCTTCCCAAGAGAGGCAAGGAGAAGTACGCTCCTTTAAGAAGAGTAGTCGAAGTCAACGGCATCGAAGTCAAGGAAGACAACAACTACGAGAATATCAGGAGAAGACCGAAGTTCGAGAATCTCACTGCGATCTATCCTGACCACAGACTTACACTGGAGACGGAGAAGGAAGACATCTCCACGAGGATCATCGATCTGTTCTCGCCTATCGGTAAGGGCCAGAGAGGTATGATCGTTTCCCCGCCAAAGGCCGGTAAGACCATACTTCTCCAGAAGGTCGCAAATTCCATTACGGCAAATAATCCCAACTGCGTTCTCATCGTTCTCCTCATCGACGAGCGTCCTGAGGAAGTTACGGACATGCAGAGGAATATCAAGGGCGAAGTCGTATATTCAACATTCGACAAGAGACCCGAGAATCACGTAAGAGTTACCGAGCTCGTGCTCGAGAGAGCGATGAGACTCGTGGAGATCGGCAAGGATGTCGTTATCCTGCTCGACTCGATGACGAGACTTGCTAGAGCTTATAACCTTACGATCAACCCCACCGGAAGGACGCTCTCGGGCGGTCTCGATCCGGGATCACTCTACGGTCCTAAGAGATTCTTCGGTGCGGCACGTAACATCGAGGACGGCGGAAGCCTTACGATCCTTGCCACGGCCCTCATCGAGACCGGTTCCAGGATGGACGAAGTCATTTTCGAGGAGTTCAAGGGTACGGGTAACATGGAAGTTACGCTCGACAGGAAGCTCGCAGACAGAAGGATCTTCCCGGCCATTGCCGTTGATAAGTCCGGTACGAGAAGAGAGGATCTCCTCCTCGAGCCCGAAGAACTCGATGCGGTATGGCTCATCAGAAGAAGGATCGCCGAGGCGGATACTGCTACTGCAACGAATGCGGTCATCAGCTTCATGGAGAAGACCTCCAACAACCGCTCGTTCATCTATTCCGTCAAAAAGTCCTTTGCAGCTGATTGACAAGATGCGGACTATAAAGTAATATAGCAAGGCTAACAAAATCCGGTATGGCATACGTAGCCCGATTACGCGCCATATCTTTGATTAAGAGGTGAAAGACATGAAAGAAGGAATCCATCCTAAGACACAGCTCGTAACTGTGAAGTGTGCTTGCGGTGCGACTTTCGAGACTCTTTCCACAAAGGAAGATCTCAGAGTTGATATCTGCTCCAACTGCCACCCGTTCTATACAGGCAAGCAGAAGCTCGTTGATACAGGCGGACGTGTAGATAAGTTCAAGAAGAGAATGGAAGCTAAGGCTTAAGTTCGAACCAATGAGAACAATGACCGCGATCCTTCGGGACCGCGGTTTTATTTTCTTTGCTTTTTGCCTCAAGGCTGTAATATTACGCGCGTGCAATAATGCTATAATCTTGAATAATATGGATAATTGTGTACCGAACTAAGGAGCAAACATGGCTGACAAAGAAGTATTCAACGATATAGACGATCTCGATTCCGTTCCCCAGCCGGTAGAGGAAGTTAACCTCGCCGCGATCTCTGACGAGCAGACGATGCAGGAGCTTGCAAAGCCCGAAGAAGCGCCCGCTCCCAAGAAGACCGGAACTGCAAAGAAGGCTGTCAAGAAGACCACGATCGGCGGTCAGGCCCTGATAGAAGGTGTCATGATGGTCGGTCCCAAGCGCACATGCATGGCGGTAAGGAAGGGCGACGGCACGATCAAGGTCGAAGAGATCAAGCAGGACGAGAGAGTATCCTACTTCGAGACTGTTCCGTTCATCAGAGGCATCATCAGATTCTATAAGATGCTCGTAACGGGTACCGGCGCGCTCATGAAGGCTGCCGATATCTCTGAAGAGGGCAAGCCCGAGGATAAGAAGGAAGGAGAGAAGAAGACTTCAGGTCTCGATGACTTCCTTAACAAACACAACAATCTCGCAGTCACCATTGCAGCAATATTCGGTATCGCACTCAGCATCGGACTGTTCATCCTGCTCCCGAGACTCATCGTTGAGATCGGCTCGAAGTTCATTCCCGATGTCTATATGGAGAAGACATGGATGTCTGTGGCTCTCAATATCGTTGAGGGCATACTGCGTATGATGATCTTCCTCATCTACCTCATCAATGCATCCAGGCTTCCAGACATCAAGAGAGTATGGAAGTATCACGGTGCAGAGCACAAGACCATCGCATGCTATGAGGCAGGCGAGCCTCTTACGGTAGAGAACGTAATGAAGTATCCGAGGCTCCATCCCCGCTGCGGAACCGCATTCATGTTCATCGTTCTTGCGATCTCGATCCTTATCTATACGATAATCGGAATCTTCACGGGCGCTCAGAGCATGCTCGTGAATATCCTTATCCGCCTCGTCTGCATTCCTTTGATCTGCGGCATCTCCTATGAGATCCTCCGCTTCATCGGCCGTCACGACGACAGCAAGTTCTGGCACGGCTTTGCAAAGCCCGGACTCTGGCTGCAGAAGTTCACCACGGATGAGCCTGATGCTTCCATCATCGAAGTAGCAATCGCTTCCATCCAGGCAGTCATCCCCGAGAACAGCGAAGATGACCGCTGGTAACAGATCTGAGATCGAACATATCTTAAGGGAAGCCGGCGACAGTGAACCGGAACTTGATTCCCGCATATTAACTGAAGAATTAGAAGGAGAGGCTCTCGGTGAGGCCGTCAGAAGACGCGCTTCAGGCGAGCCTCTCGCTTATATACTGGGACACAGGCATTTCTACCGCGAGGACTATAAGGTCCGCCCGGGCGTGCTCATACCCAGGGCAGACTCTGAGGTCCTCGTCGAGGCAGGCCTGCAGTATCTCGGATGTCTCGAGATGGCTCTGGGTGATGTCTCGAAAATCACTTCTTCCGGCGTGTCCGGTGCTGTCCGCTTTGCAGATCTCTGCACGGGCACGGGATGCATCGGGATATCGCTTGCAAATGAAGTAATACGCCGCGGCAGGGATGTCTCCGGAGTGCTGACTGACATAAGCGATACCGCGCTTAAAACTGCCGAAGAGAATGTAACAGGCTGCTCTGTCAAGCAAGGCATCCTGCAGGTAATAAGGCACGATATCCTCGCAGAAGACCTTACCGGCGAATACGATCTCATAGTTTCCAATCCGCCTTACGTAACAGATGCCGAGATGAAGCAGCTGGACAGGGAAGTATCAGGATATGAGCCACATCTGGCACTCGAGGCAGGCGAGGACGGCCTGAGGTTTTATAAGGCTATTTTCCCTCGGGCATACAGCGCCCTGACCGACCGCGGCGCAGTAATGGTCGAACACGGCTGCCTTCAGGGTGAGCAGGTGAGGAGTCTGTGCGAAGAAGCCGGATTCAAGCGTATAATTACTCTTAAAGATTATGGCGGTAACGACAGAGTAACAGCGGGGTTCAAAGATGCCGGGTAAGTTCTTCAGATATCAGTACGCAGAAGGCGACATAGTAACCATGAAGAAGCACCATCCCTGCGGCGCGAAGCAGTGGGAGGTGCTCTCTGCAGAATCAGAGATCCGCTTCAAGTGCTGCGGATGCGGTCATATAGCTGCGCTCTCGAGGGCTGCTGCCGAGAAGGCAACAGTTGCCGTTAAGCCGTCGGAACCGAAGGGAAGTCCTGCGGAATAAGATGAAATACAAAACCCAATATGACCTTATGACGCGCAAGCCTGTGCCGGCTCTGATCGTTCAGCTCGGCATTCCGACCATGATCAGCATGTTCGTAACGACGCTCTACAACATGGCTGACTCATACTTTGTCGGACAGATCAACACGTCTGCGAGCGGAGCTACGAGCGTAGTGCTCGGACTGATGGCGATACTCCAGGCGATAGGCTTCATGTTCGGTCACGGCAGCGGAAGCCTGATAAGCCGCATGCTCGGCAAGAAGGACATAGACAGTGCAAAGAGATATTCCGCCACGGGATTCTATTCTGCGCTCTTCATAGGGTTCATCATCCTGATAATCGGATCTGTCGCACTGACGCCGCTCATGTATCTTCTGGGAAGCACGCCCACCATCCTGCCTTATGCCAAGACATATGCTTTATGCATCCTTATAGCTGCGCCTGCTCTCGTATCGAGCTGCGTAATGAACAACATCTTAAGATACGAAGGCCGCGCGGTATTCGCGATGATAGGCCTCACATCAGGCGGCATAGTGAACATCTTCCTAGATGCCCTGTTCATGGTGAAGATGGACATGGGCATACTCGGCGCAGGTCTTGCCACGGCTATCTCACAGTATCTGTCGTGGTCCATACTCCTGGCGGCATTCCTGCTCAAGAAGCCTCAGACATCTCTCGCGTTCAAATATGCAAAGTTCGACGGATCCACACTTACTGATATCATCACGACGGGACTGCCGAGCCTTGCCAGACAGGGACTTGCCAGCATCTCGACAATGCTGCTCAACAATTCGGCAGGCAACTACGGAGACGCGGCCATTGCCGCCATGGGTATCGCCGGCAGGGTCAGCATGTTCATCTTCAGTGCCGTGCTCGGTATAGGCCAGGGATTCCAGCCGGTGGCAGGGTTTAATTTCGGTGCGAAGAAGTACAAGCGTGTCCGCGAAGGATTCTTCTTTACGCTCGTGTTCGGTTCGATACTCCTGGCGATTGCTTCGGTCGCGGTATTTATGAATGCAGGGGAGTGCATACGGTTATTCAGGGATGACCCTGAGGTCATAACGATCGGGATACCTGCGCTCAGGGCCCAGTGCATAGGCCTGTTTTTCGTGCCGTTCCAGGTCTGCAACAACATGATGTTCCAGAGTATAGGCTACAGGTTCAATGCTACTTTCCTGTCGTCGCTTCGTAACGGAGCGTTCTTCATTCCGGTCCTGCTTTACTTTGCATGGAGATACGGCCTGCCAGGAATTCAGGTATCACAGATGGTGGCAGATGTGCTTACCTGCCTTACCTGCGTTCCGTTTACGGTATCGTTTTTCAGGAAGATATCAAGCGCCGAACCGGAGCAGGAGTGATCTTACCACCAGCACCTGCAGCTCTTATCCGGCTCCAGACAGCCTGCCTTAGGCCTGTTCTTCAGACGGAGGAATACCTTGGACAGATCGTTGAATTCATCAGGCTCCACCAGAAGGAAGTACTCCGTGTTCTGAATGTAATAGTGCAGGATATAAGCATGCGCCAGTCCTGACGGGTCTACCACATCGGGATTCTTATACTGCTCATCCCACCAGTTGCTCGGCCATTCAGGTATGTTCTTCTCTTTGGCCGTAATGACTGTCTCGCGGTGTACGACGCCGTTAAGATCTGCGACCTTGGCATATATGCGGTAGATGTAATCGGTCTCTTCTCTCAATGCGGAGTAGTCGGAATCGACGATGATCTCATGAGTGGTTACAACGACCACTTCGGCATACTCTGCTTTACCGCTGCGGATGCAGGCAAGGAAATCGTCCACGCCGATCTTTTTGATATATCCTGAATTCGTGTATCTCGGATCGCTGCCTATCGCAGGGTCAAGCACCTTGAAGTCCAGATCTCTTATCCCGGGGCGCTTGCTGTCCGCCTCGCGTGAGTCCCTCATCATCTGATTGTGCAGCTGGTCGCGTCTCTTTGCCTCTTCCAGATTTGCCTTGATCTTGTCGAAAAATCCCATATGTTCCTCCTGATAATTAATATCTCTCAATATACTGTGACACGCAGATGTGTCGTCCGTCGCAGTCCTCAAACACGAACTGCCTGTTGGTATTCATCTTCTGGGCTTCCTTTGCATCGGGGAGGGGCTCCACGATCTTAAGCTCGTTGCCGATGATCTCGTTCTGCATGAGGTAAGGCTCAGAGCAGTAGATATACATGTCGTACTTGATGCCGTACTCTCTTGCGGGCTTTGTTATGTTGCCGGAAGCCTTGACCAGGATGATCGCTATATTGTCTCTTGTGAGCTTGATGTGCGGCATCGCTTCGTCGTCCAGGTGCGCAGCGGAGAACCCGAGCTTTGTCTCGTAGAACAGCGCCGTCTTAAGCGGATCCTCGCAGGCAAACACCGCGCCCTGGCTGTTCATGAGAAGGAGGCGGCCTTTGTCTTCGCCTTCTTCGGAAGTCTCTTCGGCTTCAGCCTTACCGACTTCTCCGGAAGCGGCATTCATCTGGAATCCCATCAGGGGCGTACCGAAATACTTCTCATGTCCCTCGAGCGAGGCGATGACATCGCTCCTTGCCATTATGTCTTCGGTGGACATCGTCTCGGGGATAGTCCTCAGGGACTCGACCTTCTCGCAGTACTCGAGAAGGTTCATCAGGCGCACGTAAAGGGGCATTATCTCCTGCGCTGCGGCCGGCAGGTTTGTCGTTCCGTGTAAGAACATCATGCCGTATTCCACTGCCTCTGCAGGGAGCCCCGCGAAAAGGTGCATCAGGAAATCCGCCTCGTCTTTACACTTGTCGTCTGTTCCTCCGGCTTCAATCGTCTGATAGACCATATCGAAGACCTTGTTCATGTCGTGTTCGGGATAATCGCCTTTGAGCATCGTGTACCTCTGTCGGTTTAAAAATAATTGATTTTGGCTTATTATATCAGAAGATTTTTCAGGGGGCTTAAGGCTTACATGGCAGGATTCAAAAAGACCAACGCGATGCGCATATTAGATAAGGCCGGCGTTGATTACACATATCAGGAATACGAGTACGACGAGAACGATCTGGACGGCCATCACGTGGCCGAGTATCTGAATATCCCTTATGAGGAAGTGTTCAAGACTCTGGTCGCCAAGTCAGAGACCGGAGAATACCTCGTGTTCTGCATCTGCGTTGACGATGAGATAGATCTCAAGAAGGCAGCGAAGCTCGCAGGCGCCAAGAGGGTGGAGATGATACACGTTAAGGATCTTCTCGGCGTGACCGGCTATATCAGGGGAGGCTGCTCGCCGATCGGAATGAAGAAGAAGTACCGCACTTTCTTTGACGAGATGATCGAACTCGTTGATGATGTCTGTGTAAGCGGAGGCCAGAGAGGCCTTCAGTTAAGGCTCAAGCCCGCTGATCTTATCGCATTCACCGAAGCTCAAGTCGGCGACTTTGCGATGCGGGGCTAAAATGCTATCATATAACCGCTTTTAATAAAGAAAGAAGTGACGTTTGAATGATAGATGCAAAGAAGTTTACATTAGATGACCTTAATCCCGGCGCACGGGTATATTTTATCGGTATCGGCGGGATCTCGATGAGCGGCCTTGCCAAGCTTGCGAAGCATGCGGGCTTTGTCGTTGGCGGCTCTGATAACCATCCTTCCGAGAGGACTGAAGAACTGGCATCTCTCGGCATCAAGATCTACAACAGCCAGGTAGCAGCCAACATAGATGACTTCAAGCCTGACTATCTCGTCAAGACAGCAGCGATCCTTCCTCACAATGAAGAAATTAAGCGCGCGGCTGAGCTTGAACTTCAGATATTCGACCGTGCCGAATTCCTCGGAGCTTTCACCAGGACCTTCGATAAGGTAATCAACATATCAGGTACACACGGCAAGACAACTACAACATCCATGCTCTCTCTCATCATGATGGAGCAGGGCCTTGATCCTACCATCCATCTCGGTGCGGAGTTTGATGTCATCGGAGATACCGTAAGAGCGGGCAGGGGCAAGGAGCTCCTTGTATCTGAAGCATGTGAGTTCAACAGGTCTTTCCTGAACTTCACTTCGACTACCGCAGTCATCACGAATATCGACCACGACCATGTGGACTGCTATCCCACGATAGAGGATCTTATCGATGTTTTCGCGAAGTTCATGCTGCTCTGCAGGGAGAACTCCAACATCGTCATCACCGGTTCCGACAAGTACACCGCAAGGGCGATAGCAGAGGGCAAGAGCCTTTTCGAGAAGGAGGGAAGAACCTTCCCGGAAGTCATCACATGTGCCAGGGATCACTCGGTCTGCGAGGCCACCGGCAAGGAAGCGGACATCATTGCCGAGAACATCGAGTTCGTGGACGGACTGCCGCACTTTGACATCGTCTACAGGGGCGAAGTCTTCGGCAGATGCGAGCTCAAGGTCCCCGGATCACACAACATCAATAATGCGCTGAATGCTGCGGCTGCCGCTTATGTCAACGGCGCTGAGCCTGCGGCGATCATTAAGGCGCTGAATTCTTTCGGAGGCGCTGACGGCAGATATACCGTTAAGGGTAAGTACAGAGGCTGCGATGTCGTAGTCGACTACGCGCATCATCCGACCGCTGCAAGAGCTACGATCGAAGCCGCATCCAACATGCCGCACAACAACATCCTCGTGGTGTTCCAGCCGCTTACGTTCAACAGGACCAAGCTGCTGTTCGAAGATTATGTAACGAGCCTGCTGCCCTGCAGGAAGGTGCTCTTCGCGGAGATCTTCTCAGACAGGGAGATCAATACGCATGAGATATCGAGCAGGGATATAGCAGATGAGATCAATAAGCGCGGCGGCGATGCCGAGTTCTACGAAGACCGCGCCGAACTTAAAGCAAGGATAGACGAGCTTATCGCCCCGGGTGACATCATCCTCATCCTGGGACCTGAAGACATCAGGACACTTGGCGACGAGCTCTGCCCGAAAATCTGATCTATGAAGAAAGCCCAGGCACATAAGGCGCAGATCAGACAGGAAGGCGCCGACGAAAGTACGCAGAGGATCTCCAGGGTCCGTAAGCTGCCGCTCGCTGCATGGATCAGTGCAGGTATCGCGGGAGTTGCCGTTATCGTACTCTTTGTCCTGTTCTTCATGTCTTCTGCAGCAGGTGCGGGTGCTGATAAGGTAGTACTCTTCTATAATGCGGACCAGAGGACATTCCCTTATGTATCCATGAGATACAGCCTTGCTCAGGCAGGGTTCGACATGGTCGTGCTTGATCCCAAGGATGCCAAGACCGAAGGCGAATCCGGAAGATACATAATTCCGTCCAAGTACACTGACGATGAAGTCGTGATAATCGCCGCAGGACCTGATTCCTTCAAGGTAATGTCAGACATCAATTCAATGCCTTCGGGCGAAGTGCTCGGATACTGCCTCATCATGCCTGATTATCCTGGCAATGCGGCACTGGCGGGGTTTGACCCCGAGAATCCGTCCTGTGATATCGCCATCTTCGCCTGCGACAGTCTGGCCGGCAGTGTTGAAGAGCTCAGCGGATCCGAGATGCTCTTCGAGAAGATATCGGGTGTCGATACCGTCTATGGAACCCCTTCCGTAACGGGCGGCGCGCTGTCTTCCAAGATCTTCGTATCCACATCGCAGAACAGATACCTCTCGCTTGCTCCGAACGGGCAGGACATAAGGTCCCTGATCTATTCGTCGTCTTTCCAGAGTGAGCTTGCAGGATATCTCGGACTGACTTATACGGACACTGAAGGCTATACACCTGCAAATGTATGGTTCTTCCTGCGTATGATCTGCATCCTCGTATGTCTTGCCGCGCTTTTGATGTTCCTGTTCTTTATCCCCGTGTCCAAGCCTGACAAGGGCGACAAGTTCCTCAAGGGCAGAGACAGCCTGGCGATGATCATATTCGCAGGCATCTCTTTGTGGCTCGGACTTACGGTAATTGTCATGTCCATGATCCCTGCGGTAGCTTATTACACGAGGTATCTGATCATTTTCGCGCCGGTGGTGCTGATAGTAGGCATGTTCTTTGCCAGGATAGGATTCTTCCTTACCAATAAGATCGCCTACAAGAGAAGGAAGGGCGAAGGCCTCATCAAGTTCCTTATCGCAGGCGTGATCGAAGTGCTGCTCGTTCTGGCCTCTGTGTTGCTGTTCTCGGATATCGCTTACAGGGAGAGGACAACTACAGTGTGGATGTTCGCGGTCATGGTACTGCTGCTCGACAGTGCCGTCATATCAATGCTTGCAACTGTAGATAAGAAGTCCAGGTTTGCAGGGGAGGGCCCCGGATCATATCTCGGCAACCCCATCTATTTTGCAGAGACGCTCATTCCTGCCGTTGCAGGTCTGGTCATGGCGTTCATCGGTAAGGATTTCACGCTGCTTCGGATATCCCTGGCGGGAATCGCAGTTGCCGCGCTGCCTTATCTGGCCGCACAGTCCATTAAGAGAAGCTCTGATCATTTTGAACTGGCGGGCATAGTACACGGCCTGACCATGGCTCTTCTCGTTTTTACTGCCTTCTAATATAAATATACTGTTGACTTTGACATGCCCCAAGTGTTAATATACGCGGGTGACCGCATGCGCCGGGCTCCTAAACGTGCCTATTTTTTGGATTTTGGCACTGCCTCGAGTAAAGCAGCGAGACTGGAAGAACAGGAGGAAACACTATGTACGCAGTTATCAAGACAGGCGGAAAGCAGTACAAGGTTGAAGTCGGAGACGAGATCTTCGTTGAGAAGCTTGCTGGTGAAGCCGGTGAACAGGTAACTTTCGAGGAAGTCCTCGCAATCTCTGATGACAACGGCATTAAGGCTGGTGATCTTAAGGCTACTGTTACAGGCGAGATCGTAAAGCAGGGCAAGAACAAGAAGGTTATCGTATCCAAGTACAAGGCAAAGAAGGGTTACCGTCGTAAGAACGGCCACAGACAGCCTTATACTCGTGTACGCGTATCTGCTATCAACGTTTAATGATCACGGTCATCGTTGACAGAGATAAGGACCGTCTGATTCGTGGGATCTACATGAGCGGACATTCCGGATACGATGAGCCCGGCAGAGACATAATCTGCGCAGGAGCATCGACACTCTGTCTTACAGCAGCCAACGCCCTCGAAGACATATGCGGATATTCTACCGACGATGTTTTCAGATGCACAGGCGAGGGAACGGAGGATCTTAATGTCAGGATCACTGTTCCGGAGACCGGTACGGCAGAGACTAAGGATCGGGCACAGGTCATAATGAGAACATGTGAACTCGGACTGATGTCGATAGCCAGAGATTATAACGACAAAGACAACAGATACATTGAGATTATCAAGTCAAAGACACCGGAGGTGTAAAAATGCTTAAGATGAATTTACAGCTCTTCGCTCATAAGAAGGGAATGGGTTCGACCAAGAACGGCCGTGAGTCCCAGTCCAAGAGACTTGGTGCGAAGAAAGGCGACGGACAGCCCGTTCTCGCCGGCAATATTCTTGTCAGACAGCGCGGTACTAAGATCCATCCCGGCACAAACGTCGGAATCGGTTCTGATGATACCCTCTTCGCTCTTATCGACGGTACAGTCAAGTATGAGCGCAAGGGCAAGGATAAGAAGCAGGTAAGCGTTTATCCCGTAGCTTAAGGGAAACGTTAAGAGAGTTTCTTAAGGAGCAGTCTGTCATGACTAATGACGGCTGCTCTTTTGTTTTTAAGGTGAATTATGTTTATCGACCATTCTAAGATCCACGTAAAAGCAGGCGACGGCGGTGCCGGTGCCCTGAGCTTCCATACGGAGAAATACATAACCAACGGCGGTCCCGACGGCGGTGACGGCGGCAACGGCGGTAATATCGTTTTCGAGTCCTCGTCGCGCCTTACGAGCCTGCAGAACTTCCGCTTCAAGCATAAGTTCGTGGCAGAGAACGGCGTCAAGGGCGGCAACCGCAAGATGTACGGCAGGAACGGAGAGGATCTCGTTATCGGGGTCCCGGTAGGAACTGTCATCAAGGACCTTGCTACCGGCAAGATCATCGCGGATTTTACGGAAGATAAACAGAGGATAGTCGTCGCCAAGGGCGGCAAGGGCGGTCTCGGCAACATGCATTACGCCAATTCGGTAAGGCAGGCTCCGCAGTTCGCCACACCGGGCCTTCCGGGCGAGGAGAAGGACCTCGCGGTCGAGCTCAAGCTCATCGCTGACTGCGGTCTCGTAGGATTCCCGAATGCGGGCAAGTCCACGCTCCTTTCCGTTATGACGCGTGCCAAGCCCAAGATCGCGGACTATCCGTTCACAACGCTCGAGCCCGTTCTCGGCGTTGTATCCAACTACGACATGTCTTATGTCATCGCCGATATCCCGGGCATCATAGAGAACGCTCACGAAGGCGCAGGCTTAGGTCACGACTTCCTCCGCCACATCGAGCGTACCAGACTGCTCATCCATGTGGTCGACCTGTCGGGTGCTGACGGAAGAGAGCCGCTCGAGGATTTCAAGGCAATCAACAAAGAGCTCGAAGAGTTCAACGCAGAGCTCGCTTCCCGTCCGCAGATCGTAGCTGCCAACAAGTGCGATGCGGTATCTCAGGAAGTCATCGACGAGTTCGTTAATGCGGTCAAAGAGATGGGGTATGAGGATGTATTCGTTATCTCGGCTGCAGGCCGCATCGGCATCGAAGAGCTGACTGCAAAGGTTACCGAGATGGTATCCAAGTTGCCTCCCACGGTGCTGCACGATACGGCAGAGGCAGGCGAGACAGTCTACAGCTTTGAAGAAGAGAAGAAGTACGATATCGTCATCCACGACGGTCTGTATGAAGTTACCGGTGCCTGGATCAAGACGATCTTCAACTCAACGAACTTCGAGGATACCGAGTCAACCAACTTCTTCCAGAGAACGCTCGAGGAACAGGGCGTATTCGAAGACTTAAGGAAGGCCGGCGTCAAGGAAGGCGATACGGTCAAGATCTGCGATCTGGAGTTTGATTATTTCGATTAATATCGAGTAATTGTATATGCTCGCTTAGGTCCTCCGCGCTTCGATGTAGCGGAAACCGCTCTCACATGCGATCATTTACTGTATCTGACGTTCTCGTATTCTTTTCTGAGTTCGGATATCTCGTCGTCTCCATTTGCCAGGAGCGCAGTCTCGATCTGTCCCGGAGTCGAAGAAGACGATACCGGAAGTCCGTCTCGCATTGCACGGCGGGTCTTGGTATAGAACTTCTTGCGGATCCTGTATTCATGGCCCTCACCGAAATCATGGTATCTCGCCTTGTGGATCTTCTGGTCCGGGCTGATATCTTCTATCGTATCTACGATGATTCCGTCATCCGTTTCGGACGTAAACTTACGGTATTTGGGTGCGTTCTGGATTATCATGCGTATCGCTTTGGGGATGACATGTATGGCGATCATGATCATCACGACGACCAGGATATATGACAGAACGAAGACCCAGGGCTGGTCTTCGGACCTCTCGCGCAGATAGTTGCCCTCTTCGGGAGTAGCGATCGTATCATTTCCAAGGAAGAGTGAGCCGAGGAAATTAATGAATGCGAATATGGCGGTGAAGATTACAGGCAGGATCGATGCGAACAGGTCGCTTACAAAGTTCGAGAAGATCAGCAGAGGGACCAGAGTAAGTAACAGGAACAGGATAAGGAAGAACTCCGACAGGTATATGCCGGTCATGTAGTTCTGTTTCTTCAGCTGTTTGAGGGGTACGGATGATTTTGAGATCGAATGGTAATACCTTGACTCGAAGATCGCGAACTGACGCAGGAACAGATACATAACTGCCGAAGCGACCGAATTGCTGATGAACAGATTGAAGATGTCATGGCGCATCGTAAAGAAGTACAGTATGCCGAACGGCGGCAGGCTGAGCACCGCGAACAACAGCAGATTCGTATCACCGGCTTTGAGCAGAGGCCTCAGTCGGTACTGCACGGAGAAGACCGTAAAAGCGAATACATTTGCTCCGAGATAGAACATATTGGCTCCGCAGCATCCGTATCCGGTAACAGGTATCAGGACCAGTACGAGATAGAATAATGCTGATGTAACGACAGTTGTCACGAAGCACGGAAGCAGATTAAGAACCTTCCTTCTGATTACAAAGTGTATCAGGACAAGGATGAGGGGAATATACTGTGCTACAGGACTTGTCGCAACGAATTCGTCAGTCGCCCTTATTATCAGGAGCCACGACATGATCGTAAGCGCGATTATCAGGGACAAAAGCGCCTCGGCGAGCGGAGTCTCGCGATGCTGAAGATAATTATCTTTCATTACCGCCACCCCATCTCGTATATGATCCTGCCAGTGAAGGCAAGACGTGCACTGAAGGCGTCGTGTTATAACACGGCATAAGCCAGTGAAGGGAAGGACACCTTCTCTGGATGTCCACAAGCGTCATCTGGAACGTCTCGGTATACTGCGGTGATATGAACAGGATAAAGTCATTCATGTCTATCAGAGGCAGGTTCTTCCGGACCATCTCTTCGAACGGCTGCACTTTCTTCGTCAGGTCGATCTTGGCGAGCATCATCGCACGCGCATTAAGAGTGCCTATGCCGGGATCGATCGTTGACATCTCCGGCTGACCGGTAAGGATGTCGATGCCGTTTGTATAGATAGACGTCGGGATCCCCATGCAGGCAAGCTCGATCAGATACGAATATGCAAGACTGATCGACTTCTCCAGAAGTGACGTGGAGGCCTTGGGATCATACTCTTCGAGGTTTACAAAGATATGTACCTTCTTCGTGCAGGTGGAAGCGTTCTGATTGACCATGAGTTCGCCGGTCTTCGCGCTTGCCTTCCAGTTGATGCTCTTCATCGGATCGCCGGGACCGTATTCACGGATTCCTGCCAAAGCAAAAGGATCCGTAATTACCGACCTGCGGCACTGCATGTCGCTCAAGGTTACCGACATGAGCATCTCTATGATGTCTGCAGGGATGACTTCAGGGAGGACCACGAGTTCCGAATCATTCTCGAACTCTTTGGTGTAATGATCTAATAAGAAGAGGTCTGCCGTAGTGATGCCGACTCTCGGGAAGACAAAGTAACCGCGCTTCCTGCATTTGACCTTGATCCGGCGGGTATGCTTTGAATAAGCATGCATCGTGAGCATGTCTTCACGGTAATGATAATCAGATGATGTGACGATCGAAGAGTCATAGAACATTATCTCCCTCGGAGCCTCGAACTTGAGGATGATGAAGGGGAGAGGCATAGCTTTCCTGTTCTCGGCCACTTCTATGAGTTCGATGTCCTCACCGTAGTTGGCGACACTCTTCGAGAAGTCGACTTTGAGACTCAGGCCATCAAGAGCATGACGCCTGTAGTAGACGAGCTCCAGGATAAAGATTATTACGATTACTCCGATAACTATGAGCAGCGCATTCATAAGTCTTGATTATCAGTCAAAATCTTCTGTAGGGCAGACGACCTCGTCAAGGATCCTGTCCACAACACTCTCTGCCAGGTCGCGCTTGGATATGAACTTGGTATTCTTCGATAAGGTGTACTGCGTATCCACCGTCAAACGGTGGGCAAGCACGGGTACTGCCAGTTCCTTGAAATCATCAGGTATGCAATGCTCACGCCCTCTCACGAAAGCAAGGGCCTTGGCAGCCGCCACAAAAGCCAGGAGTGCTCTCGGGCTGGCACCGACCACGATATCATCAGCTTCTCTGGTAGCTTCCACGATGCGGGCAGCATAATCGTAGAGAAGATCTGATACGGTAATGTGTCTGGCCTTATCCTGCATCGATATGAGCTCTTCTCTGGTCGTAACGGGAGTGAGCGTATCGAGAGGATCTTCCGTAGCAAATCTCTTTAGGATATCGATGCTCTCATCATGTGACGGATAATCCATCTTGATCATCATTAGGAAACGGTCGAGCTGTGCTTCAGGAAGAGGGAATGTGCCCTGTGATTCGATCGGATTCTGGGTAGCTATTACCAGATACGGCAGATCGAGCTTCCTCGTCTCGCCGTCAACCGTTACCTGCTTCTCTTCCATGCACTCGAGGAGGCTGGACTGTGTCCTTGCGGTTGCACGGTTGATCTCGTCTGCGAGAAGGATGTTGGTGAAGACGGGACCTTTACGGAAAACGAAAGAATTCGACTGTCTGTCAAAGAAGTTGATGCCGGTCAGATCTGAAGGAAGAAGGTCTATCGTGAACTGAACGCGCTTGAAGTCGAGGTCGAGTGACTGTGCAAGGGCCTTGGCCGTTTTTGTCTTACCGGTGCCGGGAACATCTTCGAGCAGGACATGACCGCCCACGAGAAGCGCTACGAGGAGCTGTTCTATCTGTTTGTCCTTGCCGACGATGACCTTGTCGACATTACCGATCAGTTTCTCTGAGAATGAATTCATGTGCTAACAACCTTCCTTAAGATACTTTAATTAATTATACGGGCTGACAGCCGTAACAGCTATCATAAACCTACCATTAAGGAGCGGTACAGACAACCGACCGGTGGTAGAGTCCTTTGTTTGCAAGGCCTAAGGGGAACATTCGACCGACAGTCTAATTAGAAAAAAAGGCTCCCGGTCAGGGCCCGGAAGCCGTTCGGATAAAAAGAGGCTGCAAGACCCGGGTCTTACAGCCGTCATTTTTATTGCAAATCAAGTCTAGAATTACTTCTTGCTCTTCTTAGCCTTTGTGTTGACCTTATCCTTAAGAGCCTTACCAGCCTTGAACTTAGGAGCTGTGCAAGCAGCGATCTTTGTTGTAGCGCCTGTCTGAGGGTTGCGGCCTGTTCTTGCAGCTCTCTCAGATGTCTCGAATGTGCCGAAGCCTACGAGCTGAACCTTGCCCTTAGCCTGGAGCTCATCGGAAACTGTCTCGATGAATGCGTTGAGAACTGCCTCTGTGTCCTTCTTGGAAGTACCAGCCTTTGCAGCCATAGCTTCTACTAACTCTGTCTTATTCATGTGATTTCCTCCCATATGGGTTATGATTTATGCTGAAATTACAGCAACGACGGTATTTTAACGATAATCTCAGAAAAAATCAACATATCAGCACAAAGAAAAAACAAACAACTTTGATTTTTCGAGATGTTTACAATTTGTTAATCAAAAAACATACTCACGCCTCATTCAAGTAGCATTATAAGGTCAGGAGATACCTACGGGAAACCTATCGGATCATTTGAGTTTGAATTTGAGTTTGCGGAACTGCAGAATTTTCTGCAGTTCCTTTTTTTTTGTTGTTTTTTCTGTAAAATGTATTTGAAAACAAATGGGAAGGCTTTATATGGAGTTTTTACTGCAGATAATTAATAACAGGATACTGTGGTGCGGAGTCTCGGCTTGGCTCATCGCACAGATCCTCAAAGCTATCAGCAACGTTGTCATTACAGGTAAGTTCAGCTGGGAGAGATTATTTGGTGACGGAGGCATGCCGAGCGGCCACTCTGCTACGGTCTCTGCCGTAATGTTATCCACAGGTCTTTACGCCGGCTTTGATTCAGCTGTCTTTGCGGTCTCTGCGATACTGGCGATAATCGTCATGCACGACGCCATGAACGTCAGGCTTGAATCCGGTAAGCAGGCTCATCTGCTCAACATAATGGCAGAGACATTCGAAGAACTCACCGGAACGGACCTCCCGAATGACAAGAAGCTCAAGGAGCTCCTGGGCCACACGCCTCTGCAGGTCGTCTGCGGCTGCGCCCTCGGACTTGTTGTGGCAATCGTTGTATATATCTTCTTCAGATAATCATGATCTATACAGTTACCCTCAATCCGGCTCTCGACAGGAGCTTCAGCGCTGAGAACGTTGAAGCGGGCGCCGTTAACCGCGTTGTTCCCGTAAGGGATGATCCGGGCGGCAAGGGTATCAATGTTGCCCAGGTCCTTAAGGTCCTCGGCAGACCCGTGTGCTCATGCGTGATCATCGGAGGCAGCACCGGACTTTCGATCGTATCGATGCTGGATAAGGAAGGCATCCCGACGATAATCGGTGAAGTCAAAGAGAACACCAGGAGCAATTTCAAGATAACCAACAGCGAAGGCGTGACCACGGAGTTCAACGAGGCCGGTCCGTCTTTCTCCGCCGATGCGTATGAAGCGATGACGGAAGAACTCTTTGAGCGTATCGAAGAAGGCGATATCTGCGTCATATCCGGAAGCGTTCCTCCCGGAGCACCGGAAGACATCTATGCCGAGCTCATAACGGCTCTCAAGGCAAGAGGCTGCAAGACGTTCCTCGATACATCCGGCGCATGCCTTGCCAAAGGTCTTGATGCAGGTCCGTATTTCGCGAAACCGAACGCGTCGGAGGCAGGCATAGGCGAGAGCATAGAAGAAGCCATAGCCGTGGCAGACACCTATATCGCCAAGGGGATACATTCGGTCATCATCTCGCTCGGAAGTTACGGCGCGGTCTACCGCGATGCTGACGGAAGGCTGATGACATGCGCAGGCGTCAAGGTCAATCCGGTATGTACGACAGGCTGCGGAGATGCGGTCACTGCAGGCTTCGCTTCCTGCGTTTACGCAGGGCTCGATCCTTCTGAAGCGTTCCGCTATGCAATGGCCTGCGGTACTGCTGCCGCGGTAACGGACGGCACGCAGTCACCTTCGCCCGAGACGGTGGCAAGATATCTGGAAGAAGTTCGCATCAACATACTCTCTTAGCATTGAAATAAGCAAACAAATGTTCTATAATCGTCTAAAAGGTTATTGGCGGTCTCGTTATGTTTAAGTTGGTATCAGATTTTAAGCCTTCGGGTGACCAGCCCCAGGCGATAGACAGCATAGTCAAAGGTATTGAGAGCGGCATGCCCGCACAGACGCTTCTGGGCGTTACCGGTTCGGGCAAGACATTCACCATGGCCAATATCATCGAGAGGCTTCAGCGTCCCGCGCTCATCCTTGCCCACAACAAGACCCTTGCAGGTCAGCTCTATGCAGAATTCAAGGAGCTTTTCCCGGAGAATGCCGTCGAATACTTTATCTCTTACTATGATTACTATCAGCCTGAAGCGTACATAGCCGCCACGGATACTTATATTGAGAAGGATTCTTCCGTCAACGACGAGATCGACCGAATGAGGCATGAGGCCACGAAGTCGCTCCTGTCGAGAAGGGATACGATCGTCGTTGCGTCCGTATCCTGTATCTACGGCATCGGCGAGAAGAGCGACTATATGTCACTGATGCTCGCACTTAAGGTCGGACTGGAGATCCCCAGGGATTCAGTCATGACCCAGCTCATCAACATGCAGTATGACAGGAACGAGTTCGAGCTTAAGAGAGGCTGCTTCAGGTGCAAGGGCGACATAATAGACATCTGGACGCCTGATTCTGAGAGCACGCTTACCAGAGTGTCTTTCTTCGGCGATGAGATAGATAAGATCAGCTTTGTCGATGCCATCACGGGAAGGGTCTTATATACCAAGACATATACAGAGATATTCCCGGCTTCACACTATGCTACAGGCAGGGCGAAGCTTAACCGCGCACTGGACGGTATCGAGGAAGAACTCGACGAGCGATTGAAGGTGCTAAGAGACGAAGGCAAGCCGGTGGCTGCATACAGACTCGAGCAGCGCACGCGCTATGACATAGACATGATGAGGGAGACCGGCTTTTGCAAGGGCATCGAGAACTACTCGAGGCACATTTCCGGCAGACAGGCAGGAGAGCCCCCGTGCACTCTGATGGACTTCTTCCCGGAAGATTATCTGCTCTTCATAGACGAGTCGCACCAGACCATCCCGCAGGTAAGGGCGATGTTCAACGGCGACCATTCACGTAAGGAGATGCTGGTCGATTACGGATTCCGTCTGCCTTCGGCATTTGATAACCGCCCCCTCAAGTTCGATGAGTTCGAACAGCGCATGGGACAGACCGTCTTCGTCAGCGCCACCCCGGCAGAATATGAGTCGGACAAGAGCGTTCAGACGGTAGAGCAGATGATAAGGCCGACAGGACTCCTCGAGCCTGAGATATTCGTAAGACCCGTCGAAGGCCAGATCGAAGATATCCTGGCAGAACTTCAGGAACAGAAGAAGAGAGGCGATAAGAGCCTCATAATGACACTGACCAAGCGCATGGCCGAAGACCTTACTGATTTCCTTACGAAGGAAGGCGTCAGGGTCACATATCTGCACTCAGATATCAAGGCAGTCGAACGAATGCAGATCCTCAATAAGCTCAGAGCGGATGAGATAGATGTCATCGTCGGCATCAACCTCTTAAGAGAGGGTATCGATCTTCCGGAAGTATCGCTGCTGATGATACTCGATGCGGATAAGGAAGGCTTCTTAAGGTCCGAGCGTTCGCTCATCCAGATCATAGGAAGATGCGCGCGTAACGAGAGGGGCCGGGTCATCCTGTATGCCGATGAGGTAACTGATTCGATGATGAATGCGGTCGGAGAGACCAACCGCAGACGTGAGATACAGCAGAAGTTCAACGAAGAACACGGTATCGTTCCGAAGACGGTCAAGAAGGAGATCAGGGATGTCTTCGAGATCGTGGCGGAGAGTGCGGGCCAGACCGGCGGCAAGGCAGGCAGGGTCTCCAAGTCTTCAGCTTCGGCGAAGAAGAGCACCGGCATCGATCCGGAGAGTCTGATCAACGACGGCGTAACCGGCGGCACCAGGGAAGATAAGGATAAGATGATAGAGAAGCTGACGCGCGAGATGGAGAAGGCAGCAAAGAGCCTCGAATTCGAGAAGGCGGCAGAACTCAGGGATATCATCATCGAGCTTAAGGGGATGAAGCAATGACCGGTTTTTGTCATCTGCATCTGCATACTGAATACAGTCTCCTGGACGGAGCCACGAAGATAAAGGAACTGGCGTCCAGACTCAAGGAGATGGGGATGACTGCGTGTGCGATCACGGATCACGGAGTCATGTACGGAGCGGTCACTTTCTACAGGGAGATGACTGCTGCAGGCATCCATCCGATCATCGGCTGCGAGGTGTATGTTGCTCCCGGCTCGAGATTCGATAAGACTTCTGACGCCAACAAGGGAGAGAGGGCATATAACCACCTGATCCTCCTTGCCAAGGACAACAACGGACTGGCTAACCTGAACCGGCTTGTATCTGCGGGTTTTACGGAAGGCTTCTACAGGAGGCCGAGGATCGACGAAGAGCTTCTTGCCAAGTGGCACGAAGGACTGATATGCCTGTCTGCATGCGTATCGGGCAAGGTGGCCTGCATGGTCCTGGACGGTAATCTTGAAGGGGCAAAGAAGACGGCCATGGCTTATGACGAGCTCTTCGGCAGAGGCAATTACTACCTTGAGATACAGGCCAATACGACTCCTCAGCAGGCCAGGGTCAATTCAGCACTTATCAAGATATCCAAGGAGACTGGCATACCGCTTGTTGCCACCAACGACTGTCACTATCTTAAGAAGTCTGACGCCGAGGCGCAGGACATACTGATGTGCATCTCCACGGGCGCCAGGATCGATGACGAGAACCGCATGCGCATGGTCACGAACGACTTTTATGTCAAGTCCGAGACCGAGATGCGCCAGTTCTTCTCCGAGATCCCCGAGGCCATCGACAACACGATGAAGATCGCTGAGATGTGCCATACGGAATATGACTTCAATACCATTCATCTTCCTGTCTATGAAGTGCCGGAAGGTTACGCGAGCCACGAAGAATATCTGACTGACCTTACCTATAAGGGACTTGAGAAGAGATTTGAAGTGCAGCCGCCTTCTACCGATAAGGAAGACTACATGAAGCGTGCCGAATACGAGCTGTCCGTCATCAACAAGATGGGGTACACGGATTACTATCTGATCGTCTGGGACTTCATCAATTATTCAAAGACCCACGATGTCACGGTAGGTCCCGGAAGAGGCTCGGGCGCAGGTTCGCTCGTGGCGTATGCAATAGGCATTACGGATATCGATCCCATCAGGTACGGTCTTGTCTTCGAGAGATTCCTTAATGTAGAGCGTGTATCGATGCCGGACTTCGACGTTGACTTCAACGATGAGCGAAGGCAGATAGCAATAGATTACGTTACCGCCAAATACGGTAAGAGCAGGGTGGCGCACGTGGTTACTTTCGGAACACTTGCCGCCAGACAGGCGGTGAAGGATGTCGCGAGAGTCCTTAATGTGCCGATCGCCAAGAGCAATAAGATAACCAAGATGATCCCGTTTGCCGTGGGAATGACACTGGCTGAGGCGCTCGAAGTCAGTACGGAGTTCAGGGAATGCTATGACACTGACCCCGAAGCGCATAAGGTCATCGATATGGCTATGAGGATAGAAGGTCTCCCGAGGAATGCAGGTACTCATGCCGCGGGAATGATAATCGCAGGTTCGGACATCACGGACATCGCTCCGCTCTCGGTCAATGACGATACCACGGTCGTTCAGTTTGCAAAGACCGATGTCGAGAGCATCGGACTTCTCAAGTTCGACTTCCTGGGCCTTAGAACGCTCACCGTTATCCAGGATTGCAGGGAACTCGTCAAGAAGAATCACAATGTTGATATCGACCTGAGCAGGATCCCCCTGGATGATGCCAATGTCTATAAGATGATCTCGGCAGGAGATACAGTCGGCGTATTCCAGCTTGAGAGCCGCGGCATGACCAGCTTCATGAAGCAGCTGGAGCCTGAAGGCTTCGAGGATATCATCGCGGGCATATCACTATATCGTCCGGGACCGATGGATCAGATACCGAAGTATGTTGACTGCAGGCATAATCCGTCGCACATCACCTATGACCACCCGCTGCTCGAGCCAATCTTAAGCGTCACTTACGGCTGTGCGATCTATCAGGAGCAGGTAATGCAGATAGTAAGAGATCTCGCAGGCTTCTCCATGGGACAGTCGGATAACATAAGACGTGCCATGAGCAAGAAGAAAAAGTCTCTGATGGAGACATACCGCAGCCTGTTCATGTACGGCGGAACTGACGATAAGGGAAGACAGATCGACGGCGCGATCAAGCGCGGAGTACCCGAGGCTACCGCAGCGAAGATCTTCGATGATGTAGCAGGTTTCGCGGGATACGCATTCAACAAGTCGCATGCTGCGTGCTATGCACTGGTCGGATATTGGACGGCTTACCTCAAGTATTACTATCCGACAGAGTTCATGGCTGCCATGCTGAACTCGTTCAGGTTCGACCTGGGCAAAGCTTCCTATTACATTAGCTGCTGCTCTCAGATGGGCCTGAATGTCCTGCCGCCCGACATCAACATGAGCCGTGAGAAGTTCACGACGGAAGGCGACCGTACGATAAGGATAGGACTGAGCGTTATCAAGAACGTCGGTGAGAGGGCGGTACTTGATATCGTGTCCGACAGAGATGCCAACGGCAGATACAAGTCTTTTGAAGACTTTATCACCAGGGCTGCGAAGATAGGGATCAAGCGCAATGTCGCAGAAGCCCTGATCCTTGCATCCGCCCTGGATTTCTCCGGACTTAACAGGGCTCAGATGGTAGCCTGCGTTCAGACGGAGCTGGATAAGCTCACATCTTCTGCGGGCAACAACATAGAAGGCCAGCTGTCTCTGTTCGATCTCGGCGGAGCAGATACTGCCGGGGCTTCTGTTTTCGTGCCGGACATACCGGAGTATCCTGATGACGTGAAGCTGGGATATGAGAAGGAGATGGTTGGTATCTACCTGTCCGGCAATCCTCTGGCTGCGTATAAGGATACGATCTCGAGGCTGGTCACTTTCGATATGGCAGAGGCCTCTGATGTGGCAGAGCTTGCCGGCATGGAGTCGATGGACGATAACCGCGAAGTAGCAATGGCCGGTCTCATCACATCCAAGAAGACAGGATACACCAAGCGTAAGACCATGATGGCGACCATAGTATGCGAAGATCTTACCGGCTCATTCGAGGTAATGCTCTACGGCAAGAGCTTTGACGAGTTCAACCGCGTCACGGAGAAGAATAAGCCCTATCTGTTCATCGGAAGAAGGCAGGTGAGGGAAGGCAGCGGCATATCGATGTTTGTTGACGCCTGCTATCCGCTTACCAACGATGAAGCCCAGATTAACAGCATATTGAGTGACAGGGCATATCTGACTGCGGTCAAAGAGGCCGGCAGGAAGAAGATCAGAAGCGAACAGATACAGCCGTCTTCTGAACCTGTAGAGGTAATGTCCGATATGCCTGAAGAGATCGTTACCGATGAGGCACATGCTTCAGACGAAGGCAAGAGGAATGTGCTCAGGATAGTGTTCGAAGGCTCTCCCGATTCCGCAGGATTCAACCGTCTGCTTAATTTCCTTGCTTATTTTCATGGTAATATGACGGTAGAGGTCGAATTTGCATCGGACGGAAGCGTTACCGTGCTTGATAATGTCTGCGCTATCGATCCCGATGAGAGCGTGATACGCAAGCTCTGTGATATCGTGGGAGAAGATAATGTAAGATTCCTCTGATGCTCTGATAAGGAGGCGCTGATATGGCTTCAGATGATTATGCAAAGCTGAATGAGATCGTTAGAGAATGTGAGCATATCGTTTTCTTCGGAGGCGCGGGCGTTTCCACCGAGAGCGGAATCCCGGACTTCAGGTCGAAGGACGGACTGTATAACCAGCACGACATCAAGTTCGACAGATATTCGCCGGAATACCTTCTGAGCATAGACTGTCTCGAAGACCGCCCGGAAGTCTTCTATGAATTCTACAGGCAGAAGCTCGATACCCACGGCATTGAGCCCAACAGGGCGCACTATAAGCTTGCCGAGATGGAGAAGGCCGGGAAGCTGGACGGCATAATTACCCAGAACATCGACGGACTCCACCAGAGGGCGGGGAGCAGGAACGTGCAGGAAGTCCACGGTTCGACGCTCCGTAATTACTGCAAGAAGTGCCATGAGAAGTATCCGGCGGACTTTATCTTCAAGTCTGAAGGTCCGATCCCGCTCTGCCCGAAGTGCGGCGGCATGGTAAGGCCTGATGTTACGCTTTACGGCGAGGGGCTCCCTCAGACTGCATGGATAGAGTCCACCAGGCTCGTATATAACGCTGACTGCCTCATAATCGGAGGCACTTCGCTCGTTGTTCAGCCTGCGGCTTCACTGGCGTATAACTTCCCGGGCAAATACCTGATCATCATCAACCGCGACAGGACATCCAAGGACAGGGATGCAACCCTGGTATTCCACGAGAATATCTCTACGGTACTGGACAAGATAGAACTCGACTGATTTTGATATTCGCGCATTTATTGTTGGTGTATAATCCTTTATGTTAAAAAGTGATTCGGAGGACTACTTATGACCTGGCTTAAATATGACGAGAGCAATCTCCCTGAGATAAATACGCTGAAGGCTATCAATTACGACGGCATCGACAAGAATTCCGTAGAGACGATAAAGAGAGTCGGTGTCCTTACCAGCGGCGGCGATGCTCCCGGAATGAATGCGGCCATAAGAGCCGTAGTAAGAGCCGGCATCAATGCAGGCTTTGAGATGTACGGCGTGACCAGAGGCTTCCACGGTCTGTGGAAGGGTGAGATCAAGCAGCTCGACGGCAGGTCAGTATCCGAGACCCTGCAGCGCGGCGGTACATTCCTCATGACCGCAAGATCCAAGTCATTCATGACCGATCAGGGCGTTCTCAAGGGCGCGAGGATGATGGAAGCTTACGAACTCGATGCTCTGGTAGTCATCGGAGGCGACGGTTCTTATAAGGGTGCCAGGGCGCTGGCAAGACTCGGAATGCCCGTTATCGGCATACCCGGAACCATCGACAACGATATCGCTTCAACCGAATATACGATCGGCTATGATACGGCCATGAATACCGCAATGCAGTGCATCGATAAGCTCAGAGATACGGCATCTTCGCACGAGCGCTGCAGCGTTATCGAGGTAATGGGAAGGAACGCAGGCTGGATCGCACTCAATGTCGGCATTGCCACAGGCGCTGAGAGCATCCTTATCCCCGAAGTTCCTTACGACTTCAACAGAGATGTCTTAAGAGTCATCCTCGACGGCAGGAATGAAGGCAAGAAGCACTATATCGTTATCGTTGCCGAGGGCGTCTGCCATGCTGAGGATATTGCAAAGCAGATCGAAGAGGCAACAGGCATCGAAGCCCGCCCGACAATACTCGGCCACCTTCAGAGAGGCGGTTCGCCTACATTAAGAGACAGGACCATGGCAAGCCTCATGGGCATCAGAGCCATCGACTGCCTCAAGGAGAAGAGATATAACAGACTCATAGTCAGACAGCACGGCGAGATTGGAGACGTCGATATCGAAGAAGGTCTCGCGATGACTAAGACGATCACGGAAGATATCATCAAGAACGCTTCCAGACTTCGCTGATCACTTACAGTTACTGACTGTCTTAACCGGAACATGATATCCCGGCAGGATTACTATGTACGAATACATGACATTTGACGAACAGCTCGAGAAGCTCAAGATCCACGGAAGGGTGCTTGAGACGCTCGAGTTCGTAAAGATTAGGGAGAAGATCATATCCAAGGCCAGAACTTCCTACGGCAGGAAGCTCTGTGAGGACATGCTGCCCTGCACGGAGAAGAACTACGTAAGGACAGGCCTCGACTGGACTTCCCAGGCCATGGAGCATATCGGAAGGTTCGGCGTTATCCCGCTCGGCGGCATAAGATACATGGACGAGGCGCTCGCCTATGCTTCTTCCGGCGGAACACTGTCCTGCATTCAGCTCCTTGACTGTGCTTCGTTCTTCAGAAGTTCAAAGGAGATCAAGAATGCCCTGGCGCGTGCCAGACAGGCAGGCTCTCCGTTCGTGGATGAGACCGAACCCCTGATCGCTCAGGCCATCGATGCCCTCGAGACTGACGATAAGCTGCAGAGCGCCATCGAAGAAGCCATCCTCGGCGACAACGAGGTCTCGGACAAGGCCAGCAGGGCGCTGGCAGATATCAGACGCGAGAAAAAGAGCGTTGCTGCAGGCATCAGGACTTTACTCGAGCGCGTTATCGCGAATAACGGCGACATGCTGCAGGAAGCCATCATCACACTGAGAGAGGGCAGATACTGCATCCCTGTCAAAGCAGACTTCAAGGGCAGGGTGGAAGGACTCGTTCACGGAGCTTCTGCCACAGGTCAGACTTTGTTCCTCGAACCCATGAGCGTCGTTGATGCGAACAACAGGATATCCGAGCTTCAGGCCATGGAAGAAGCGGAGATCGAGAGGATACTCGGTGCTTTTACCGCAGAGGTGCTCGCATCGGCGGAGAAGATCAGGAACAACGCGCAGATAGCGGCGGCATTGGACTTTGCTTTCGCGAAAGCCGAATACGGCAGGGAGATGAACTGCACATGTCCGGTCTTAAACGATGACGGGCAGGTGATACTGCGCAAGGCACGCCATCCGCTCATCGCGCCGGATGTGGTCGTTCCGATCGACATAGAGGTCGGCAGGGATTACAGCACGCTCATCATAACCGGCCCCAACACCGGCGGTAAGACGGTGTCGCTCAAGACATGCGGCCTGCTTACCATGATGACGATGGCAGGCATGGCAATACCTGCAGGGGATGGCAGCAGTGTGTGCGTTTTCGACAGGGTGCTCGCGGATATCGGCGATGAACAGAGCATCGAGCAGAGCCTGTCCACATTCTCCGCGCACATCTCGAATATAGTCTTTATCCTTAAGAACATCCGCGGCAAGTCCCTGGTGCTCCTCGATGAGCTTGGATCCGGAACTGACCCTGCGGAAGGTGCTGCACTCGCGATCGCAATAATCGAAGCGCTCAGGAATAAGGGGTGCGTAACCATGGCTACGACCCACTACAAGGAACTCAAGAGCTATGCTACCGGCACGGAAGACGTAATGAACGCTTCCTGCGAATTCGACACGGAGACACTTGCTCCGACATACCGCCTTATAATCGGGCGTCCCGGATCGTCCAATGCTTTCGTCATATCGCGTAAACTCGGAATACCCGCAGCGATCCTGGAAGATGCACGGTCGCACCTGTCTTCCGACGAGATATCCTACGAAGAACTCCTTACGCGCGCCGAGAACGATTCGCGCAAGGCAGCTGAGATCCTTGAACAGAACGAGAAACTCAGGATCGAATTGGACAGCATGAAGAAGGAACTCGAGCAGGAGCAGGCTAAGATCAAGTCTTCCCGCAACAAGATACTTAATGAGGCCAGGCAGGAGCAGAAGGAGTATCTTGAAGAGCGCGAGGAAGAAGTCGATGCGATGCTCAAGGAATTCCGTAAGAAGTCGAAGCGAATGGACCGTGAAGAGACTGAGGCGGAACTTAACAAGATCAGGCGCAAGCTTCGTGCAGGCATAAAGGATCTTGAAGATGACGGTGATGACGAGGAACTCGAGAACCGTGTAGCCCTCAGCGGAGAGCCCGTAAAGCAGGTCGTACCCGGTGAGAGCTACTATATCCCCGAGTTCGATGTGACCGGAGTGGCCATGGCCGAACCTTCGAAGAGCGGTTCTGTAAGGATCGCGGCCGGTGCCATGAAGATCAATGTCAAGGTAAGCCAGCTTCGGATGCCTACCCAGGAGCAGCGCAATGAATCCGACAGGAAGAAGGGTGCTTCGGTCACTTCCGGCCGTAAACCTTCAAACATGGCCAAGACAAGACTCAAGGCAGCTACGGATATAAGGTCTGAACTTATGCTTATAGGCATGACTACCGCTGAAGCCGAGTCTGCACTGTCACGTTATCTTGAGGATTGCCGCCTGTCCGGCATAAAGAATGCCAGGATAGTCCACGGCAAGGGAACTGGAGCTCTCAGGAGCTGCGTCAGAGATGTCCTGGACAAGGATGACAATGTAAGATCTTATCGCGACGGTATCCAGGGTGAAGGCGACAGCGGTGTCACCATCGTTACTTTCAATAATTGACTTGTTGCTTAACGGCTAATCGCTATTTTTGTTGGTTATTGCCCATTATTGGCAATATCCGTATATAGTAGATATATGTTATATTTTTAGCATATCTTTCAAGGAGGATCTTATATGAAAGGAACAACGATTAGGAAAGCCGGAGCAGCTGCTCTTGCCGGAGCGATGATGCTGTCCTGTGCTTCCTGTATGCTCTTCGGACCCAACAAGAAGGAGATCGTAGAGGCAGCTGATACTTTTGCAAGCACACTCCTCAAGCAGGATGCAGGCAAGATCGTCAAGCTGACAAACGAGAAGAAGAACAGCGATGCAGCAGAAGCTCTTGAGCTTCTCTTCGATGAGTCCTGGTACACAGAAGAGCAGAATAAGTTCATCGACGCAGTTGCTGATACCATCACATATGAAGTTGATGAAGAGTCCGTAGAAGTCGACAAGGAAGAGGCATCTGTAGATGTTACATTCACAATGGTCGACTATGAGAAGGCTCTCAAGGATGACTATTCCGATATCGATGAAGTCCTCAATCTGCTCGAAGACTGCGAAGATACAAAGGAAGTAGAAGTTACTTTCGAGTTCGAGAAGGACGACGATGAGTGGCTCCTTTCCAACCTGAAGGATAAGAAGTTCGGCAAGATCTTTGATTTCTACACATATGAGCTCTCACTCAAGCCCGATCTTCTCTCGATAATCGATTCCACAGAGATCTACGGCGGTTCTTACTATGTTGATCTCTATGTGTATTTCTCTGAAGATGTCAGCGAGTATGACGGCACCATGACATTCGATGTCTACTGTGACGGAATGCAGATCGCATCAGATGTGTCGGCATATGTATACAGCTATTATGTCTGGTGTGAGTACTATGATCCGGATTATAACTATCTTGATTCTGGCGAGTACACCGTTACGCTCAAGTGCGACGGCGAGGAGGTCACTTCCGCTGTAACTACTGTTGATAACTCATGGACAGAGACTGAAGCATACTCCGGAGATCTGCAGTCTGCAGTCAGCTCGACAGACTGGTGGCTCGATAATGACGATGACACCTATGATGAAGGCGTAACTCAGATCGAGTTCGATGTTTACTTCAATACGACTGTAAGCAGCTTTGACTTCACATTTGATGTTTATGATGAGAACGGAGAGGCAATCGAGATGTATCTTGAGCCTCAGATCTATTCCACAAGTGTATACTGCATCTATGAGACCGATGAGGCGCTTCCTGCCGGGATTTATAACATCCAGCTCTATGACAGCCCTGATTCCAGTGCAAACATGGTAGCTTCCGGTTATTGCGAAGTTAAGTAAACTCTCCGTCATAAGTAACAAAAGAACATGACAGGACGCCCTCCATATTTGGAGGGCGTTACTTTGTTAGTTTCCGAATATGTGTTATAATCAAAACATTCTTACTTTATTAAGGGAGGATTATAAATGAAAGGATTAACACTTAGAAAAGCAGGAGCAGTGGCTCTTGCAGGCGCTATGACACTTTCTTGCGCTTCATGCATGCTTTTCGGCCCCAACAAGAAGGAGATCGTAGAGGCAGCTGATAATTTTGCAAGCACACTTCTTAAGTGTGATGCAGGCAAGATCGTCAAGCTGACAAACGAGAAGAAGAACAGCGATGCTGCATCAGCTCTTGAGCTTCTCTTCGATGAGTCCTGGTACACAGAAGAGCAGAATAAGTTCATCGACGCAGTTGCTGATACCATCACATACGAAGTTGATGAAGAGTCCGTAGAAGTCGACAAGGAAGAGGCATCTGTAGATGTTACATTCACAATGGTCGACTACGAGAAGGCTCTCAAGGATGACTATTCCGATATCGACGAAGTCCTCGATCTGCTCAAGGACTGCGACGATACAAAGGAAGTTGAGATCACTTTCGAGTTCGAGAAGGACGACGATGAGTGGCTCCTTTCCAACCTGAAGGATAAGAAGTTCGGCAAGCTCTTTGATTTCTACACATATGAGCTCTCACTCAAGCCTGATCTTGCTTCCTGCATTTCTGATACATACATCTACGGCGGTTCTTACTATGTAGATATGGATGTATACTTCAACGAAGATGTCAGCGAGTATGACGGCGAGCTTACATTCGACGTTTACCTCGATGGTACTCTGATCTCTTCCGGCAACGTAGCTACAGTATATTCATATGATGTTTACTGCGAATACTATGATGTAAACTATGACTACATCGAATCCGGTTCTTACACCATTGACCTTATGTATGGTGATACACTGATCGCTTCCGAGACAACTGATGTTGACAACGATTGGGTAACTGAGACAGCAGCTCCGTTCACAGGTGATTACTCTTCTGAGGTATCCTCAACAGACTGGTGGCTTGACAACGGTGATGACACTTATGATGTAGGCGTAGAAGAGATCGAGCTCGATTTCTACTTCAATGTTGACGTATACGGTGAGGACTTCACATTCGACGTATTCGATGCTGACGGCAACACGATCGAATCTTATATTGTGCCTCAGGTCAACAGCTACAGCGTATACTGCATCTGGGAACCCGGTTATGAGATTCCTGAGGGCGGATACTACATCCAGCTCTTCGATGGTGATACATCTGATGCAGCATTCATCGGTTCCGGTTACTGCGAAGTTAAGTAATCTGTAACTGACAGTCAGATCTATGATCGGCGCCCTTCCTTACGGAGGGGCGCTGTTTTATTGCCCTGTTCAGAGTTTGTGCTATAATCAGTCCATTCTTACTTTCAAGGGGAGGATTATTAATGAAAGTTACGACAATCAAAAAAGCAGGAGCAGCAGCACTTGCAGGTGCAATGACACTTTCCTGTGCTTCCTGCGCACTCTTCGGTCCCAACAAGAAGGAGATCGTAGAGGCAGCTGATACTTTTGCCGGCACACTTCTCAAGCAGGATGCAGGCAAGATCATCAAGCTTACAACTGAGGATGAGGACAGCGAGGCTGCAGAAGCTCTTGGAGTTATCTTCGATGATTCGCTTTACTCCGATGATCAGAAGAAGTTCATCGATGCAGTATCTGACACGATCACATACGAAGTTGATGAAGAGTCAGTAGAAGTTGACAAGGAAGAGGCATCTGCAGATGTTACATTCACGATGGTCGACTACGAGAAGGCACTCGATGGTGATTTTGAAGATATCGATGCAGTCCTTGATGCTATTAAAGACTGCGAAGATACAAAGGATGTGGAAGTTACCATCGAGTTCGAGAAGGACGACGATGAGTGGCTTGTGTCCAATATCGATGACGATAAGTTCGGCGGTATCTTTGAGTTCTACATCTATGAGCTGAATCTTACACCTGCTGTGGCAGTTGATTACACAGATATCTGGCCCGGTACTTCCGGTATCATCTCAGAAGTTTATTTCATTGATGATATCACCGCTTATGAATCAAGCCTCACTTATGATGTTTACTTCAACGGAAGCCTGCTTGCTTCTGACCAGCCGGCAGTTGTAGCTACTACTACTGAAATCTGGTGTGACTACGCTACAGAGCTTGAAGCCGGTGAGTATGAGATCGTTGTCTATCTGAACGGTACTGAGATCACATCTATGTCAACTACAGTTGATGATTCCGGTGTTGCTCCTACAGTAACAGACGATTCTGTATCTTATGATGACTACAGCTATGTCTTTACAGCAGAAGGACAGCTCGGTGATCTTGTTCAGGCAGTTGACTGGTATCTGGATGACGGTTACGGTTATTATTCTTTCAACGACGGCATCGAGTATGACATCTATTTCAGCGATGCTCTGACATATGACGATGTAGTCGGAATCACCTTCAACATCTATGATGAAGACGGCAATACCCTTGCTGAAGGCGAGACTGTCTACGGAAGCAACATCTCTTACGGTACAAATGAAGACGGATACTACTATGTATATCTGCCTTATCAGACCGAAGACGGTCTTGCATCCGGAACATATTACATCGAAGTATTCAATCCCGACGGAACAACTCTCATGACAGATTACTGTGTAGTTCTGTAATCGGAGATCTTAAGCTTACTTGATCAGGGCCCGCTGCAACAAATTGCAAGCGGGCCTTGTATATATGTTATACTCAAAGCAATTTGACAAGGGAGGCAGATTATGGAAAACACCAGATTCAAAAGAGCGGTGGCGGCAGGACTGGCAGGTGCCATGGCCATGTCATGTGCTTCGTGCATGCTTTTCGGTCCGAATAAGAAGGAGATAGTGGAAGCGGCAGACACGTTTGCAAGCGCAATCCTGAAGAAGAACCCGGATAAGATCCTTAAGCTCACGAATGAGAAGGACCTCGGTGCGTTTCCGGATCTTTTTGAAGAAGACAATTATTCTGAAGACGAACTCAAATTCTTTGATGCCGTAGGGGATACCATCTCTTATGAGATCGATGAGGAGTCCGTTGAAGTCGATAAGGATGAAGCATCAGTTGATGTAGTATTCACGATGGTCGACTACGAGGAAGCCCTTAAGGACGGAGATTATGCAGATATCGACGAGGTATTGGATGCCATCGAAGACTGTGATGATATGGAAGAGTTTACCGTTACCTTCGAGTTCGAGAAGGACGATGACGAGTGGCTCCTCACGAATTTTAAGGACAAGGGATTTGGGAAGATATTCTTCTACTATACTTATGAGCTGAATCTCACACCGCCCATCGCAGAACTTCTTGATTATACCGATTGCTGGTCCAGTGATTACGGACTCTTCTCTGATGTAACTTTCCAGGAAGACATTAGTGAATACGAATCCATGCTGTCTTTTGACGTTTATTACGAGGGCAGTCTCTATGTTGCCGATCAGATTCCAACAATGACCTCGAGCGGAAATCTTATCTACTGTGATTATACTGATCCGAATTATGCTAATCTTCCGGAAGGAGAATATGAGATCGTCCTTAAGTGCAACGGCGTTGAGATCACTTCGATGACTACTACCGTAGAGGGATATGACGATATTTATGACGATGTTGATCCTGATCCCACATTAGCTTCAATTAAAGAAGTCCAATATAACTATGATTTTGATGCGAGTGGCGAACTTGCTGATTATGTTGTAGCAGTTGATTGGTGGGCCGACGACGGTAATTACGGTTATAACATAGCTAACGCGAGGATTGAGTATGATATTTACTTTAGTTCTGAACTGACTTATGATCAGGTAAAGGACATTACATATGATGTCTATCTTATTGGTGAAAATGAAGAAACAGCGCTTGTTGAGGGTGCATCTTTCCCTGAAAAATACAACAGTTATTTCACTGGGGAAATCTCGCCGGAAGGGTATATCTATGTTTACTTAGGTTATCCATTAACTGATGAATTGAAAAAGGATGGTAGTCTTGAGGAAGGAATCTATTGTATTCAAGTATATAATCCCGATGGAACAGTTCTGCTGACTGATTATTGCTATGCTTGTTGAAATAAGAGAATAATTTATGCACAAAAAGATACTTGCACTTCTTGTGGTGTGTTCATTTGCCATCGGACTCACGGCCTGCATGCCAGGGTCCGGTGACAATAAAAAGCACAAGGATAAGGACGATGACGAAGAAGAGCAGACTGAAGTAATTGAAGAGAGCGAGAGCGAGTCCGAGACTTCAGAGATCTCCGAGACCGAGACAGAAGCTACTACTTCAATGGCAAGGGAGTCCGTAGAGACTACCACGACGGCTGCAGTTACAGGTGACACTTCGATCTATCACGAAGTGCTGCAGGAATACGAAGATAAGATGAGGATACTAGAGAATGTGTCTTACGGTTCCATCGATTCCTGCGGCCTGACTGACATAACGGGTGACGGCTTCCCCGAGCTTATCATCCAGTATTGTTCCGATGAGGAAAACGGATTGTCCATGGATGTCAATGCAGACTACTATATGGGAGCTGATCTGAAGATCTTTACGGTAATCCCGGGAGAGTCAACCGCGACCGAGATACTTCATGTGACTTCCTCGATCATCAATGCGGGAGGCGGATTCGAGACATATGTTGCAACCCTCTCGAACGGCAATCTGCTGGTCGTCTCTGACGGCGGCGATGAGAACTGGACTACTGTCTATATGGAGTATTCCGTTGAAGGAACAACGCTTACCCAGGTTAACCGTATAGTCCACACGAGCACTCTTGTCGAGAGCGGCAATGACTGGAACTATGTTGATGAGTATACCCTTAATGATGCGGCTATGACTGAAGAAGAATATAACGCTCAGCTCGACCTGTACGAGGAGCTCCTTACGTCTGTCCTCGCCAAAGGTCCTTATACGGGTGTGTATCCGACAACTGAATTGGAAGAGATAATCCCTGACATGCCTGACAACATCCTAAGCTACGACGAAGCCTGGGAAGTTACCGCATAAAACTTTACTTAAGAAGGAATTACTTCTTGGACTTGCCCTTCCGGCCCTGCTTGGGAAGGTGAGCCTTGATCGCTTCGAAAGACTCATCACTTATGACATGCTCGATCCTGCAGGCATCTTCTGCGGCTGTATCGGGATCGACACCGATATCGGTGAGGAGCTTCGTTATGACGATATGTCTCTCATATATCTTCTCGGCGATCTCAAGACCGGAGTTGGTCAGGGAGATATATCCCTTCTCATCGACCGCGATGTATCTGGAATTGCGGAGAAGTCCCATTGCACGCGATACGCTGGGCTTGGAAAACTTCATATAACGTGCGACATCGAGTGATCTGACATTGTCCAGTTCCTGTGACAGGATATAGATAGTCTCAAGATACATCTCGCCTGATTCTTTGAGTTCCATAGGGACACCTCCTTGTTCTTTGGTTAGTATACTATTTTGTCACTTAGAGTGGTAGTGCTGACTCTGTTCGAATTTGCCGATAAGACCGACTTGGTGTAAAATGTTTGATAATCAAAGTACAGGAGGGGTTAGGGTGCCCAGAGACGAAGAATTGATGTCCGAAGCGTTGGTTCGGATTTTCGAGAACGTGGTGCTTACAGAAGAGAAATCCCTCCAGGCAGGGTATTTCTCGGACCTTTCCATAGCGGAGATGCACACGCTGACGGCGATAGGTCCGTATGAGGCGCGCACCATGACGAAGACCGCTGAAGACCTCGGCATCACGACCGGTACTCTTACCGTCGCGATAGACAGGCTGGTCAAGAAGGGGTACGTCATAAGACAGCGCGATACCAAGGACAAGCGCGTGGTAAGGATCAGCCTTACAAGGAACGGCAAGCTTGCCTGCAGGATGAATTCCAAATTCCACAGAGTGCTCGCGAAGCACATCCTCGAAGGATACGCTCCTGATGACAGAGAACATATCCTCAAGCTTGTCAGCGAAGTCGATACTTACATAGAACAGCAGCTCAAAAGATACGACAACACCGAAGATGCCAGGAAGACCGCGATGGAAGTGGCTAATGACAAGAAGAGCAAGGAGAAGGCATGATGGACGCCCCGGATAAGAAAAAGAAGATCTATGACGATGTTATGAGGATCCTGTCCGAGACGCTCGAGCTGTCTCCCGAGGATGTCCCCGAAGATCTCAGCAGCTATTCGGGACTTCCTTTTGATTCCCTTCAGCTCTATGAGTTCGTTATAGATCTCGAAGAAGAGTATAAGATCAAGATCTCCGACGAGGCACTGGACGGGATCAAGAATATCGGCGATGTGGTCGATCTTGTGTACGGTCTGACAGAGAATAACGGGTAATACTTTATGAGGAAAGCATTTATCGTCAACAGCCGCTCCGATTCCGGTGATCTTGATAAGTTCAAGGCAGCCGTGGCAGGCTTCTCCGAGCACCATAAGTCCGAGTGCGAGTTCTACTATACCGAACATGCGGGACATGCGACGGAGCTCGCAAAGAAGCTGTCGGAAAGCAGTGACGGCAATGTCCTGATAGTAGCGTGCGGCGGTGACGGCACCGTTCACGAGATAGCAAATGTGCTGGCCGGCACGAATGTCCCTATGGCGGTAGTTCCGATGGGTACCGGCAATGACTTTGCCAGGAGCATAATGAGCGAACATCACAGGAATTCCTGCGAGTACTGCGTCAGCGAGCTCATCAAGGATGATTATGATATCAAGGCGACCGATCTTATCAAGGTCGAGACATATGATGCAGACGGCAATCTGATACCCGAGAGCTCTGCGTGGTGCAACAATGTGGCTTCGATCGGTCTTGATACCGAGGTACAGCTGCGTGCCAAGACCAAGGTGTTGAAACACCCGAAGTCCGCTCTGGTGAGGAAGACTGCCTATGCTACCTCGGCAGTAGGCGCACTGTTCGGCAACAGAGGATTCGATTTCAAGTTCTACGCATCAAGAGGAGACGGCAGACCGTCGGAATCTGAGCAGTCAAGATATACGCTCATAAGCATCTGCAACGGATCTTACTACGGCAGCGGATTCTGCCCGGCCCCGGGAGCGTCAGTTAATGACGGCCTTCTCGATGTCTGCGCGGTAGATGACGTAGGCCTGGGACGTGCGATCTTCCTTATCTCCAAATACGCCAAGGGCAAGCATGTGGGCCTGATGAACATAGATACATTCCAGGTTACTTCGATCACTGTTGAGGCAACGGGAGACAGGCCCCTTAACGGCAATTATGACGGTGAGGACTTCTCAGGCAGGAAAGTCGTGTTCACATGCGAGCCCGGAGCCCTCAATCTTGCCTTCTATAAGTGATTGAATAATCACGCTTTATGTTATAATTATCCTGTTTTATTTTTAATATAGGAAGGCCGGTATCTTGGCGGGCATATTAGACAATTATTCAAAGTACGGCGTAAGCTCCGGTACGATCGCACTTGCGTCTGAAGCGGAAGAAAGCCTTAAGGCTGTCTATGAATCCATCGACGATATAGTTACTTACAATGAACTCAAGGTCCTTGAGGCGTTCAGGGCTGAGCAGTTCTCTGACACGCATATGGGTCAGACGACCGGTTACGGTTATGACGATATCGGAAGAGAGAGGATCGAGCGCATATTTGCCCGTGCCATGGGTGCCGAGAAGGCTTACGTAAGGGTGCAGATAAGTTCAGGGACTCAGTCAGTCTCTGCGATGCTCTGGGCATGTCTGAGACCCGGCGACGAGATGCTCTCCGTTACAGGCAGGCCGTACGATACTCTGATGTCCACCATAGGCATCGGCAGCGGCATGAACGACATGGCTCTCACATCCTACGGAGTCGAGTACAAAGAGATAGAACTCCTGCCTTCAGGTGATCCCGATATAGAGGGCATCAAGAGCAGCATCACAGATAAGACAAAGGTCGTCTTCGTTCAGAAGTCGAGAGGATATACGGGCAGAAGAGCTCTGCTCTGCAGCGATATAGCGAAGATCGCAGAAGCAGCAAAGAGCGTCAAGCCCGATGTCATCGTTGCGGTGGACAATTGCTACGGTGAGTTCACGGAGAAGACGGAGCCTACAGAAGTCGGCGCGGACATCATCGCAGGATCGCTGATCAAGAATCCCGGCGGCGGTATCTGCAAGACAGGCGGATATATCGCAGGCAGGGAAGACCTGGTAGAGAATGCCGCACGTCATCTCACGACTCCAGGTCTCGGAAGCGAAGTAGGTCCCACCTTGGGATTCAACAGCATGATCGCCAGAGGACTCTTTACCGCGCCCCAGTGCGTGGGAGAATGCCTTAAAGGGGCGATCTTCGCATCGAAAGTTTTCGAGCTGGCAGGGATCGAGACAAGTCCCGCTGCAGACGAGGCGAGAGGCGATATCGTGCAGACGCTGACGTTCAGGGACAGCGCCAGGATGGAGAAGTTCTGCGCAGCGATACAGTCGTGTGCTCCCGTAGATTCTTTCGTTACACCTGAGCCTTGGGATATGCCCGGATACGAAGATAAGGTTATAATGGCTGCAGGCGCGTTCGTTCAGGGAGCGACAACAGAGCTCTCCTGTGACGGTCCGATGAAGCAGCCTTACATCGCATATATGCAGGGCGGACTTGTCAAAGAACAGGTAAAACTCGCGTGCATGCTGGCATTGGAGCATCAGAATGGCTGACGATAAGCAGTGGTATAACAAACAGCCCTCGGACAAAGGTCCGGCACCTTCGGGGAAGAGACCTTCAGGCAAGCGTCCTGAGGGAAAGAGACCTGAAGGCAGGAAGAAGCCCGGCAAGAGACCGGCAGGCAAGAAGCCTGCTGCGCCCAAGGCAGCTTCTGTCAAGCCGCCTTATCCCGGTGCACCCATGCCTGCCAATACCAATGATAAGAACGGTAAGCCCGATGTTAAGACTTCGGCAAAACCTGCACCCAAGAAGGGTGCTAAGCCTGCACTTGAAAGGAAGAACGGCAGACTGGTCCCGCCTGTAAAGCCGGATCCCAAGAAGATCAAAGAGCAGAAGAAGCAGGCAAAGGCAAAGAAGCTTGCCGCCGAGAATGAACGTAAGCTCAAGGCAGAGCAGGCTAAGATCGAGAAGAAGACCGCCGTATCCAAGGGTAAGGGCGCAGCGCATAAGAATGCAAGAAGCCGCGCACTCAGGAACGGTTTCCTCGGAACTGTGACGGTTATTGCAGGCCTTCTGGTCCTGGCTTTCGTTATCCATCACCTATACGACTATATCGCAGAGAAGCCGGTATTCTCCTTTGTTACGACCGGCAGCGTCGAGCACACCATCGGCGCCAGAGCTCTCATAGTCAGGGATGAGACCATAATCGTATCGACAACGGGCGGTGAGCTCGTTACTTCAATCACGGAAGGTTCGCGCGTAGCCAAGGCGCAGGAACTCGGCATCGTCGTTCCTGCCGACATGGAGAGCGTTGTATCCAATCTGCGTAACGTTCAGCAGCAGATCTCCGATGTACAGCAGGAGATCATTGCAGAAGGCGGCATCAGCGAAGCAGAGACCATATACACGAATTACAACAAGAACCTGTCATCGATCATCGATTCTATCCGCTATGATTCCATGACGGGCAATCTCAGCAGCCTTGCCTCATATTCGGCATCCGTCAACGTTATCCTTGACGAGCGTGAGGACGAGCTGTCGAACATAGACTTCGATGACGAGAGGATCTCGGTCCTCGCCGGCGACATGAAGGTATACGAGAGTCAGCTCGAGGCAGGTGCCAGCAAGATCTATGCGGACCTTCCCGGCATTGCTTCGTTCAGACTTGACGGTCTCGAGGAAGTACTCGCATACGATACTTTCCTGTCGATGAACATCAACGACGTCAAAGGTTATATCAATTCCGCACCCGGAGCCATCACTTCGGATCTGAGCATAGAGGCAGGAGAACCCGTCGTACGACTGGCACAGAACGAGAGCCAGTATATTGCCGTATATCTCACTGCCAATGATGCTGCTATCACTGACTTTGCCGTCGGCACACTCCATGACATCAATGTCCGTTCCGAAGGTCTTGCCATCGATAACTGCGAAGTCGTCCGCTGCGAGAGTGATGAAGGCGGCATGCTCATCGTCTTCAGGACTACGAGATGCGTAGAGGACCTCCTCGACAAGAGGACCGTTGACATCGAGATCGTCATAAGCGAGACGAACGGTATGAGAGTATCCACATCGAGCCTTGTTGATGCGGCTTATGTTCCCGAGAACACTCCCGCATTCTGCATGTACTTTGATAAGGACAGCGGCGTCACCGCTGAGACATTTACCGAAGGCTCTATCTTCAACATAAGCGTTATCCCCGAGACGAAGACTGACGAGAACGGTGAGGTAATAGAACAGGAGAACACCACCATATCCGCATGTACCGTTCTGCACGCCGAAAGCACGGCCAAGGGCGGAACCCTTGTCGCATTCTCCACCATGAGCGAATACAAGAATCTCATGAAGCTCTCCAAACTCTACACGGAAGGCTATACCCTAACGCTGGTAGATACCTCCACGGGCCTCGGAAGCTCGGTTACTTCCGTCGTCTGCAGCGAGTACAACGGAATCGCTTCAATCTATGTCAATACCCAGGGCTTCGTTGAGGAGTACAGAGTAGTCGTTACGGACCACGACCGTGAGTTCGCGATAATAATCCCGCTTGGCACTTCGAAGATACCCAACAGCAATACCGTCATCATCACGAACCCCGAGACTGTCAAGCCGGGCGATAAGGTAGGCTGATATGGAATACGATTACGATGAACAGATATATGACAGCATTAAGATGCGTCTTGCTGCCGTCAGGGAATCCGTAGCTGACTGCTGCAGGGAAGCGGGAAGGGATGTATCCGATGTCACACTTATCGGTGTATCCAAAGTATTCCCCGTAGGCTATGCCGAAGCAGCTTGCGTCGCTGGTCTCAAGGATCTCGGAGAGAACAGAGTGCAGGAGATGGTCCCCAAGATAGAACGCTTCAGTTCTGTCGGACTTGACTGCAACTGGCATCTCATCGGAACTCTGCAGAAGAATAAGGTCAAATATATCATCGGCAAGACATCTCTCATCCATTCGGTCAACACGATCGAGCTCGCAGAAGAGATATCAAAACGCTCTGAGAGTAACAATGTTACCACCAGGATACTCCTGCAGGCCAATGTGTCAGGCGAAGAGACCAAGCACGGCTTTGCTCCTCATGAATTAAGACAGGCAATAGACCACATCATGCGCATGCCTAATGTTACGATGTGCGGCCTTATGACAATGGCTCCTATCCAGACATATGAGGGTGAGGCAAGGGAAGTGTTTGCAAGGACGAGGAACATATATGAAGAGCTTGCTTCATATGTCGGCACGCCTGACTGGAATGTTCTTTCCATGGGTATGAGCCAGGATTACAGGAGTGCGATCCTGGAGGGCGCAACGCATATCAGAGTGGGTACGGCCATATTCGGCAACCGCGCAGAATATGTCCCTGTGTAACATTGATACGTCTCAATAAGTCATTTTTCGTTACATTTTGTAATATAACCCCCGTTTAAGTTACTGTCTTATGTCACTTTGCCCAAAAGTATTGAGCGTCGTGAATAAGTTCGTTAATATCCATTTATGTTTTACAGATGTCCTTGGTCGGGCAAAATTTAAGGAGGAAACACAAATGGGCAGTTTTAACGTTAAGAATTTTTTCGGCAGCATGTTCGCTCCTGTAGAGGATGAGTATTATGACGATCAGCCGTACGAGGAAACATATGAAGAGAGCGAAGAGCCTTTCGTAGAAGAGCAGTATCAGCCTGAGGCACGTACATTCGTACAGGAGCCCGCACCGGCAGTTACTACTCCCGTAGTTCAGCACAACGCAACAGTCATCATGCTCACACCTTATGACATCAGAACAAGCCAGATCGTTCTCGATCACATCCGTGAAGGTCATATCGTTATCTGCAACCTTACAAATACAGATAAGAACCAGCGTGTAGTTGACTACATCAGCGGCGGTGTTTATTCTCTCGGCGGCAGAGTAGAGCCTACTCCCGTTAAGACAACATTCGTTTGCACACCTAAGTCTGTTGATCTCGTAGTTGAGAGCGCAGAAGAGGCAGTTGCAGGAACAAAGGTTTCCGCACTCTGATAATTAACAAAGATTGAACAATGACACCCGCCTATGTGGCGGGTGTTTTTTTCGCTTTTTGTTTCTGATAAAATTTCTGTATCGATTATGCTTTTCCAGGAGGCATTATAATGACCGGCGAAGAACGTGAATTCTTGTTTGATCAGGCTGTCGCATTGTCTGAATTGCTTTACCGTCAATCCGATCTTTTACTCGAGATGCTTGAAGATATCGAAGGTCGCGACTCGATCGCTGACAGGATCGACGCTATTGAAGATGAAGGCGATTTTATCTTCCACGAATTCTCATTAAGATTCAGTACCATTACCATTGAACCGTCTGAGAGAAGGATGTCGATATTCCAGATGGTACGTCACATAGAAGAAGGCATCGACATGCTCGACGAGCTCTCCAAATGCGTTGTAAGACACAATGTAACTGAAGTCACTTCAGGATTCAGATCTTCCATCAACTGCATCGCAGGTGCAGTTAAGAAGGAGATGCACCTCATCAATGTGCTCAGGACCTTCGACTATAAGCATAAGGAAGAATTCATCAGGGCAGTCAATGAGTTCGACGCATTCAAGGTTGAATACTTCAAGATGTACAACATCCTCGTATACCAGCTGTTCTCCGAAGAACACGACCCCATCAACGTCATGAGATGGAAGAGTGTCTACGATGCTGTCAAGCAGGTCTTCGAGGCTTTCGAAGTTAGTGCCGATGACTGCTACAAGTACATGGTATTCCAGAACAAGAGCCTTGTTGAATAAAACGTCCCTTTAAACTACAATTATCAGGGAACGTCCGTTATGGACCGTTCCGGATTGGAGATGCTTATGCAGTACAAAGATTTTGCAAATGTTCAGGTAATGGAACACCCTTTGATCAGACACAAGATCTCTCTCATGAGGAAGACCGATACAGGTACTTATGAGTTCAGGAAGCTGGTCGAGGAAGTTGCCACACTCGAAGGCTACGAGGCATTGAGAGATCTTCCTCTCAAGGAAGTCGAGATCACGACTCCTCTCGAGAAGACCATGGCACCCATGATCGACGGTAAGAAGCTCGCCATCGTCCCCATCTTAAGAGCAGGTCTGGGAATGGTTCCCGGTGTCCAGGCTCTTACACCTCTTGCCAAGGTAGGACATATCGGCCTTTACAGAGATCCTGTTACCCACGAGCCTCATGATTATTATTGCAAGCTTCCGGATCCCATCGATCAGAGACTGATCGTTGTCGTTGATCCTATGCTCGCTACGGGCGGAAGCGCCGTTGATGCCATCAATTCCATCAAGAATCACGGCGGCAAGAACATCAAGTTCATGTGCATCATCGCTGCACCTGAGGGCATCGAGAAACTCGCCAAGGCTCATCCCGATATCGAGATATATGTCGGCTGCGTTGACCGTGAGCTCAACGACAATGCCTATATCCTTCCCGGCCTCGGAGATGCCGGAGACAGGATCTTCGGAACAAAGTAATCAAAACATAAGGAGTGTGTTTTATGAAAGCAAGTAAATTGATCTCGGCAGTAATGGTACTTGCCATGACTGCCTCTCTTGCAGGATGCGCCAAGACAGAGGCACCTGCAGCTGAAGCTTCTGCAGCAGATGCAGGAGCAAAAGAGCAGTTCGTAGTCGGATTCGATGCTGAATTCCCGCCTATGGGCTTCCAGGACAATAACGGCGAATACGTTGGTTTTGACCTTGACCTCGCTGCGGAAGTAGCTGACAGACTCGGATATGAGTTCGTCGCACAGCCCATCTCCTGGGATGCCAAGGACCAGGAGCTTGAGTCAGGCAACATCGACTGCATCTGGAACGGATTCACGATCAGCGGCCGTGAGGATAAGTACACATGGACCGAGGCCTACATGGAGAATGACCAGGTCGTAGTCGTTAATGCAGACTCCGATATCAAGTCTCTCGCAGATCTTGCAGGCAAGAAAGTTGCCGTTCAGAAGGATTCTTCCGGACTTGCGGCACTCGAGGAGAATACGGCTCTTACAGAGACTTTCGGTGAGCTCGTTCAGGTCGACTCGTACCTCAATGCCCTTATGGAACTCGAGTCAGGCGGAGTAGATGCCATCGTTATGGATGAGATCGTTGCCCGCTATGAGATCCAGACTTCCGGCAAGAGCATGGTAGTCCTCGATGAGGCTGTCGCGAGCGAAGAGTACGGTGTAGGCTTCCTGCTCGGCAACACGGAGCTCAGAGACGAAGTCCAGGCAGCTCTTGATGAGATGGCTAAGGACGGAACTCTTGCAGAGATCTCCAACAAGTGGTTCGGCGCAGACGTAACGACGATCGGAAAGTAAGATAAGATCTATAAGTCAAAGCGATATGGCCGCCTCGGAAGGGGCGGTCTTTTCGTGTTATAATGTCTTGGTAATTTACCGGGAGTGTGTTCTATGGATATTGGTGCGATATTGTTACAGCTTCTCGAAGGGTTCCTTGTAACCCTCGGGATATTCGCATTCACACTCGTGTTCTCCATCCCTCTGGGCCTTCTCGTAGCCAAGGGAAGAATGGCGAAGAACATTATCGTCTCATCCATATTCAGATTCTATATATCCATCCTCAGGGGTACGCCTCTGATGCTCCAGCTGCTGCTGGTTTATTTCGGACCATACTATCTGTTCCAGATCAAGACCGGAGACATACACTTGGGACCGTTCGATTACCGCTTCATCGCGACCATCATAGGCTTCTCGCTGAACTATGCGGCATACTTCGCCGAGATATTCAGAGGAGGTATACAGTCGATGTCCAAGGGCCAGTATGAGGCTGCTCAGGTCCTGGGATTCACCAAGTCACAGACTTACTTCCGCATCATCCTTCCCCAGGTCATCAAGACGGTACTTCCTTCAGTATCCAACGAGGTTATTACTCTCGTTAAGGATACGTCGCTTGCACAGGTACTGTCGGTATCCGAGATGTTCACGGAAGCCAAGACTCTGGCTTCTGCCAATGTCTCGGTCATTCCTTACATTGCCGCAGGTGTGTTTTACTACATCATGAACGGCGTGATAGAGATGATAATGACGCGCATCGAGAAGTCGATGTCTTATTATTCGTGAGGTGTTTGTAAGATGAGCGATGCTATCCTTGAGATGCGCAATATCAAAAAGAGCTTCGGAGACCTCGAAGTACTGAAGGGCATCGACCTGGAAGTCGACAGAGGCGAGGTCGTCGCGATAATAGGACCTTCAGGCGGCGGCAAATCGACTCTCCTGCGCTGTGCGACGACTCTCGAGAAGATAGATTCGGGCAAGATCGTGATAGCAGGAGATACGCTCTGCGATACTCCCGAAGAACGTGCCGTATATGCAGACAAGAAGATGCTCCTCGAGATCCGCAGCAAGTTCGGCCTGGTCTTCCAGAACTTCAACCTGTTCCCGCACTTCTCCGTAAGGCGCAACATAACGGAAGCGCTGATCCATGTACACAAGAAGAGCAGGGAAGAAGCTGATGCCATCTGTGACGAGCTCCTCGCGAAAATGGAGCTCTCCGACAAGGCGGATTACTATCCCTGCAATCTCTCGGGCGGACAGCAGCAGCGTGTCTCGATCGCCAGGGCACTCGCAGCAAACCCGGACATCATATTTTTCGACGAACCCACATCGGCATTGGACCCTGAGCTTACAAAGGGCGTATTGAGTGTAATCAAGGCTCTTGCACAGGAGAACATGACCATGGTAATAGTTACGCACGAGATGTCTTTCGCGCGCGACGTAGCAGACAGGATAGTGTTCATGGACGGAGGCGTCATCGTCGAAGAAGGTCCTGCGTATGACCTGGTAACGAATCCCCGCGAAGAACGTACAAAAGCATTCCTTGCAGGTTATTGATCATGTCAGACCATAATTAAAGGGGCTGTCTCAAAACTTTTGAGACAACCCCTCCACCAAGATTCCAAAAGGAAGTTATCTTATATTATGCTGCGGAAGTGTCGTTCCAGAGGCTTCTCGGGAGTTCGCCTTCTGCGATTATGCCTTCGCGCATTGCCTTGGTCTTGAGGCATGCATAGAGCTCGGCATATGTTGCTTCCAGATACGGAGTAAGGAAGAGGTATCCGATTCCGCATGTGATCAGGCATCCCAAATGCCACAGGATGAATGACAGCTGCAGTACGAAGAGGTTCCATTTCTCTCCCTTCATCGTCTGCTTGCTGATCTCGAATACCCGTGATGAAGGAAGCTCCGGATTGTCAGCTGCGATGTACGGGACCATGAAGTATGAGTAGCTCTTGATGATGCCCGGGATCAAGAACAGGAGAGACCAGAGCCAGAGATACAGATCCCTTAAGAATAACGTCTTGATCGTTCCTTTATACTTGCCCTTCTTGAAGGAGATACCCAGGTTGCCGAATTTGCCGCAGTCTTCTCTCTGTCTGATATAGTATGCGTTCTTGCCGACCTTGAGCGGATTGAAAAGGAAAATGTTCAAAGCGGTTGCCACAACCCAGATAAACAGATCGATCAGACAGACGATCAGGATCGTAGCGATGAGCAAAGAGATTATCTCAGGATGGTCATTTATGGCATCGATAAGTTCATCCGGCGATATGTTATTCTCGTTCATCTCCTGGGCAAATGCATTTGCTACCTGGACGAGTGTTGAAGAACCTGAAGCGCCCCTCGTGCCTACGAACAGACTGATGACCAGGCTGATGGCAAACGCAGTCCAATAGTACTTGGTGAGAACAGCCTTAGCATTCTCCTTAAGCTGTTTCCTTGTCCACATTGATCTTACCCCCTATATCTCAAAACAAAACCGCCGGAACTTGAATTCCGACGGTAAAATGTTAGCACTTTTTGATTATTTATTCAAATTTCTTTGAATATAAGAATTGCAGGTTCATGCCTCAGGCTTGTAGCTGTCCTTGAGCGACACGGCCTTGTTGAAGACGAGTGCACCGGGCTTGGAATCCTTGCTGTCCGCACAGAAATATCCGTTCCTTAAGAACTGGAATCTGTCTTCGGGTGCAGTATTCTCCAGTGACCTCTCGAGCTTGGCTCCCTTTACGATGGTAAGCGATTCGGGATTGATGAAGTCGAGATAGTTGCAGTCAGCGAGGTCGGGCTGCTCCGTGGTGAAGAGCCTGTCATAGAGCCTGATCTCGGCATCGATACAGTCTGCGGCATTTACCCAGTGGATGGTTGACTTGATCTTACGGCCGTCAGCGGGATTGCCGCCTCTGGAAGACTCGTCATACTCGCAGTGGACTGCGGTGACATTGCCGTCTGCATCGTGGTCGCAGGAGACGCACTTAACGATATAAGCGGACTTAAGTCTTACCTCGTTGCCGGGATAGAGCCTGAAATACTTGGGTGCGGGAACTTCCATGAAGTCCTCAGCTTCGATCCAGAGCTCTCTGGAGAAGCTGACCTTACGGGTGCCCATGGACTCATCCTTGGGGTTGTTCTCTACATCGAACTCCTCGGTCTGTCCTTCGGGATAGTTGTCGATGATGAGCTTCACGGGGCGGATGACTGCCATCGCACGCTTTGCATGCTCGTTAAGGTCTTCTCTGAGGCAGTATTCAAGGAATGCAAAATCGACTACGGAATTGATCTTCGCGACGCCGTTCCTTTCCGAGAAATTATGGATGGAAGCAGGTGTATAACCTCTTCTCCTGAGACCGCAGAGAGTAGGCATTCTCGGGTCATCCCATCCGGATACGATACCGGCCTCGATCATGGCGCGGAGCTTCCTCTTGGACAGGACAGTATGTGTGATGCCGAGTCTTGCAAACTCGATCTGGCGGGGCTTGCACTCTACCGAGATGTTGTTTACGACCCAGTCATAGAGCGGGCGGTGTGCCTCGAACTCGAGCGAGCACAGGGAGTGGGTGATGCCTTCTAATGCATCTTCTATCGGATGCGCGAAATCATACATCGGGTAGATGCACCACTTATCACCAAGCCTGTGGTGGGGCAGGTGGTTGATCCTGTAGATAACGGGGTCTCTCATGTTGAAGTTGCCTGAAGCAAGGTCTATCTTGGCGCGCAGTGTCATCTTGCCGTCTTCGAACTCGCCGGCCTTCATCCTGGCAAACAGGTCAAGGCTCTCCTCGATCGGTCTGTCCCTGTAAGGGGACTGTGCGGGAGTCTTGGTATCGCCTCTCATCTCACGCATCTGATCGGGGGTAAGCTCGCAGACATAAGCGAGACCCTTCTTGATGAGCTCCACTGCGAAATCATACATCTGGTCGAAATACTCGGACGCATAGAAGAACCTGTCTTCCCAGTCATGTCCGAGCCAGTGGATGTCTTCCTTGATGGCTTCGACGTACTCTTCGTCCTCTTTGGTAGGGTTGGTATCATCCATACGGAGATTGCAGATGCCGTTATAGGCTTCTGCCGTACCAAAGTCTATCTCGAGTGCCTTGGCATGTCCGATGTGAAGGTAGCCGTTGGGCTCGGGCGGGAATCTGGTGTGTATCTTCTTGCCGTATACTCTTCCGCCGGGCTTAAGTTCCTCATCAATGATCTGATGAATGAAATTCTTGCTTTCAGCCATTATCGTTCTCCTTATACTTACAGCCTTGCAAGGCTTGCTTTTATTCTCTTGAGTGATTCTTCGCGTCCCAGAAGTATCAGGACTTCAGCGCATCCGCCGGGAGTTACCGCCACACCTGCTGCAGCGATCCTGACAGGCCACATGACAACGGAGTTCTTGACCTCGTTATCCTCAGCCAGCTTCTTCATCGCTTCGCTGATGGCTTCGCGGTTCCAGTCGATGCTCTCCAATACGGGAAGCGCCTTGGTCAGGTATTCCTTTGAAGTCTCGAGTGTCGACTTGCTCTTCTTGTGCTCGAAGAGTGAGATATCAAAATCAGTGAATGTTCCGAGGAAGGCGAGCTTATCGGTGAGCTCGTTGAACCTCGTGATCCTGGGCTTTAAGATCTCTTCACAGAGGTCATAGCAGTCAGGTCTTATTCCGGCCTTCTCATAGAAGGGAAGAGCATGGGATAAGAATTCTTCTGAAGTCATGTTCTTGATATGCTCGGCATTGACCCAGGCAAGCTTGTCATAGTCAAATACTGCAGGCGACTTGGAGATGCGGTTGATATCGAACTGCTCGATGAGTTCATCAAGCGTAAAGATCTCCTGTGTGCCTTCGGGTGCCCAGCCGAGAAGAGCGATATAGTTGATGATCGCCTCGGGCAGATATCCTTCGTTAACGAGGTCCATGAATCCCGTAGAACCGTGTCTCTTGGACAGCTTGGATACGACTTCCTTGCCGTTCTCGTCAACGGTCTTGCCCATGATGAGCGGCAGATGGATGTATGTGGGGATCTCCCAGCCGAATGCCTCGTAGAGGAGGTTGTATTTTGGCGTGGAGGACAGGTATTCGCTGCCTCTGACGACATGGGTAATTCCCATGGTGTGGTCGTCGATGACGTTTGCAAAATTATAGGTGGGATATCCGTCAGTCTTGAGGAGTATCTGATCGTCCAGGTCCTCGTTCGGGAATGAGATCTCACCATATACGAGATCGTTATAAGTCGTAACGCCGTCCAAAGGCATCTTCTGTCTGATTACGTAAGGCGTGCCTGCTGCAAGCTTGGCCTCGATCTCTTCTTCAGACAGATCTCTGCAGTGGCGGTCATAGCCGATGACCTCTCCTTCGGGAGCGCTTGCTCTGAGCTCGTCGAGGCGCTCCTTGGTGCAGAAGCAGCGGTAAGCCTTGCCTTCTTTTACGAGCTGCTCGGCATAAGGTTTATAGAGGCCGAGCCTCTCGCTCTGAACATAGGGACCGTATTCGCCGCCTATATCCGGGCCTTCGTCATGGCTTAATCCTGCGAGCTTCATCGTATCGTATATTACCTGAGTCGCGCCCTCGACATAACGTTCCTGATCGGTATCCTCGATCCTTAATACGAAAGTACCGTTCTCATGCTTTGCCGTCAGATACTCATAGAGAGCCGTACGCAGGTTGCCTACATGCATGAAGCCTGTGGGGCTCGGGGCGAATCTTGTCCTAATTTTCATAGCTTACTCCTTGTGCGGGATTGACATATCGATTAATTCTATCACTTTTGTGGTAAGATACAAATTAACTTTTATTAGGAGGTAATCCTTTGGACAGGCTTGAAGCCAACAGGAATTACGACTGTTTCTGCGGCAACGGCATTGCCACGGAATTCGTAGCCGGATATCTATTGGAGAAGAATAACCTCGGTCTGACAGATCCCGCGCCCTTCAAGGTAGCCATCATCTCAGACAGACAGGTAAGCGGCTATTACTATAACGAATTTGAGAATCAGTTCATACTGAGGAATATCCATCCCAGACTCATTGCCTGCGATGCGCAGGAGGCGTCCAAGAGCCTTAAGACAGTCTCTGAGATCGTAGCTGACTTAAGAGATCAGGAACTGGGTGCTCAGGACTGGATAATAGCTCTTGGCGGAGGCGGCGTCATAGACTGTGCGTCTTTTGCTGCAGCTGTATATTCGGGAAGATGCAATCTGATACTGGTTCCGACGACGCTCGGATCCATGGCAGAGAGCACGGTAGCCGAGAGGGCATATCTCAATTCCGGGAAGTACAAGGATGCCGCATTTATCAAGGCAGAACCGACTGCAGTATTTGCCGATCCGAAGTTCCTTTCTACCGTTCCCGGCAAGTATAAGTCCAACGGTTATGCACCGATAATAAGGCTTGCGCTTCTTGCAGATCCGACACTGGTCACAGGCCTTACGGATAAGTCGGACCTCAGGGAGTTCCTTAACCGCATCTATGCGGCGAGGACCGCAGTAGAGATCAAGAATCCCAGGCTCCTTACTCTCGGCAATGAGATAGCTGCAGCGATAGAAGGATACTTCAGGTTCATGAACTATTCCGAGGGCGAGGCACTCGCACTGAGCCTCTACTCATGCATTCCCGACGTTCTCAGGAGCCCTCTTGCAGCAGTCTATTCCAAGCTCGGTCTTCCGGTAATTCTTCAGGGTGTCGGAAGAGACATGATCTTAAAGTCTCTCAAGGAGAATCTGAGGCAGGCTGGGAGCAATACGGTCAATGTGGTAGACTATGACGCGGCCGAGCGCGGCAAGTGGGTGATAAGGAATCTTACCGCGAACGAAGCGATGGAACTCTTTGCATCAAGGCTTGATGTCATAGTTCCAAAGGGTTGAGTGATACATCTATATGAAGATCAGTTTTGCAAATATCGTTAAGAAAGCTACAGCCGGAGTTCTGGCGGCTTCATTCTGTCTTACGCTTGCATCGTGTGATAAGGGTGAGTCGAAGAAGACTATCCCTGCCGATTACGGTTCCTACGGTGCAGACATAGCCAGAGAGCTTGCCGCACTGTACCCGAACCGCAGTGCATATTCTGTTGATGAGGCTTCTGCCGGCGGGTATATCTGCAACAAGATGAAGGAACTGGGTTATGATCCCGAGATCCAGACATTTACCGGTTCTTCCGGACAGACTTCCCATAACTATATAGTCAAGATCGAAGGAACAGGCTTCTATGTTGAGGATGCAAACGGCAACTATAACCTTGAGAAGAAGATCGCCATCATCGGCGCGCATTACGATACATTGATGACTTATGTTCCGGAGCCTGCCGAGACCGAAGAGGGAGAAGAACCTGAAGAGACTGCTGGTCCGACATATTCTTATGACGGCATCTCCGATAATGCATCGGGAATCGGATGTCTTCTCACGGCACTTGCTCAGGCCAAGGATTATACAGAGATGGGCTATGACGTTTACTTTGTTGCTTTCGGCGCAGGTTCGGACAACTACGCCGGAGCTTATGCTTTCTACCAGTCGCTTTCAGACGAGGAAAGAAACAGCATAGAAGTCATGTACTGTATCGAGAGCATCTACGCAGGCGACAAGGTATATGCGTCTGCCGGTTATAACTCGCTCATCTCAGGCAAGAAATACGCTATGCGCCGTAAGCTCTACCAGACTTACGATGTCTGCTATGCAAATACTCTTTATACAAACTACAAGTTCGATATCTACTACAACGAGTCCGGCATCAAGACAGATCTTGACGGTGACGGCGTGACGGATATCTACAACGAAGTGTCCGCGAACAAGTCTGATTATGTTGTCTTCGATGAGGCGGGAATACCCATCGTCTTCTTCGACAGCGGCGATTACAACTTCAAGTCGATGGAAGAGATGAAGGATACGAAGAACCTTAATCTCCAGGACTTCGGCGGACAGATCAAGGGAACACCCGCAGATTCTACCGAGCTTCTCGATTCCGTCATAAGGAAAGACGAT
>JAEEGK010001244.1_pt1 | contig 63924 bp, 33 predicted proteins | sample 8958771 | NCBI WGS metagenome assembly JAEEGK01 (sample SAMN16246547, study PRJNA631951) | gut metagenome | biome: gut microbiome; feature: rumen; material: SC-attached | host: Bos | place: Iran: Karaj | collected 2018-10 | reverse complement strand
TTTTTTATATATTTTATTTTTTTCTTTTCACCCTTTTATATTAATTTTTTGGAGTGGTGTTAAAATTTTTTTTATTTTTTTTTTTTTTTAAAGAATTTTGGTAATTTTTTGAAATTTGTTTTTGACTTGTTTTTTATATTCTTTATTCTTAATTTAGTAATTAGGTTTTTTTTTGGTTTTTTGGAATTTATTTTTGGGTTTTTTTTTAGATTTTGGATTTATTTTTCTTTTTATTTTGGTTTTTACAATAGTTTTTAGATTTTTAAATGAAATTTTAAATTTACTTCACCTGCGAATATTATATTAATTACATTATTAAACAAAATAATTGTTTATTTATTTTTTTTTAATTTTTATTAAATTTAAATTAATTAAGTTGAATATGAATAAATTTATTAAAATAAATTAGTTAATGAAAAAAAAAGAAATGTATTTTTTTATTTGAGTTTAATTTTTCAAATGGATTATATTTTTTTTATTATTTAAACAGAAGAATAATTTTTATGTTCTTTTTATTTTCATTAATATTTAAAATTATTATTTTTCCTAAATATTTCCTTAATTCAAAAAATGAATTAAAATTTTAAATAAAAATTGAAGAGAGAAAAAATGTTGAAAAAATTATCTCTGTAAACAATATACTTTAAAAAAATTTAATATTTTTTAGTCCTTCTCTTCAACTTTCATCATTTAAAGAAATAAGCAATTCAAATATATCAAATTGCCAAATAAAAGAAACAGAATCATTTAATTTAAATCAAAACATAAAAAGAATAAAAACATCACCAACAAAAGAAGAACCATCATTTAGAAAACTTAATATACAAAATTTAAAATCAAATATCAATAAACAAAATTTACATTTAAATTTTTTTTCTAACTTATTATCTGAGAAAAAACCAAAATATAAAGGAAGAAATTATAAAGGAGCTTTATCAATTGGACTTTCTAATATATTTTCAAAAATTTCAAGAGATAAACCAATTGGAATTTTTAATACAAATTCATCTTCTAATTCATTAACAATAACAAATAATAATTCTTCAAGACCACATTCACATTCTTTTCATCATAAAACTAATAATTCACCTATATTTTGGGATTTGAAACGAAATAAAACTTATAGACAAGGAACTGTTAATACTTTTATTTCTACTTCTGAAACTGATATGCAAAAAGATTATTCTTTTGAAAATATTTCAGGTGATAAAAATATGAGAAAAGTTTATAAAACTCAATTAAGTAAAATTTCGGAAAATCCTAAAAATAAAACCGTTTATAATGAAAAAAATAATACTGATTTAACTATTATTAGTTATAATTCAATTAATAATACATTAAAAAATAACAGTATTAATAATAATAATTTTAATATTAATTTAAATATTAATGATATTCAATATAAAAAAAAATTAAATAGTCCGATTACAAAAAATATAAAAAATTCTCTTTTTAATAATAATGTTTTGTTGAATAGAAGTATGAAAAATCGATTATTAACTGAAAATCTTAGTAGAAATTTAACAAAAAAATTAACGAATTATAATACTTATTTAAATAAAGAGAATAATTTATCTGATAATTCACCAAGTGATACTCCTTTTGATATTAAAAAAATAAGATTGAAAGAAGTTTGTAAAAAGTTAATAGAAAAAAATAAAGCAACACAAATTGAAATTAAAAATAAAAAATATAAGTTTTTATCAAAGTTTAATTTCTATGATAGTAATATATATAAATTAAATACATTAAAAACAAACATTATCAGGAATCATGTTACTAATTTAAAAGAAATCATCAAAAAAAAATTAAAAGAAAATAATTTTATATTAGAAGAAAAAAAAAAGACTTTAAAGCAATATAAAAATAAAATATTAATATCCTTAAAGGTGGAAAAAAGAGAGTTATTAGTTATAAAATATGTTATTAAATTATTCAAAAAAATAAAGAAAAAATATACCAATATTATTAATTTCAATTATGCATTAGAATTATCAGAAAAATATTTTCATTTAACTTTAAATCCAAAGACTATAAGTTTAAGATTAGAAAAAGAATTTTCATCAAAATTAATAGATAATTTTTCTTTAAATGGAAAAAAAAGATCAAGTATATATTATCATTTAGTAACAAAAAGTGATTCTTTTCTTCAGAGAAGTCTTGGAAAAAAATTAACTGAACCAATTAATGTTAATATAATTTCAATAACTAAAAAATCTTTAAAATTTATTAATCGATTTTTAATCATAGATTATCATTCAGCAATATTAAAATTTTGCAATAAAATAGAAAATAAAGTAAATATTTTTAAAAAATTATTTAAATCTCAAAAATCAACTAAAAAAAAGACATACTTCAAAAAAAAAACTATGAAAAATAAAAATGAAGTTAAAAATTATGATAGACCTATTTTTTCAAAAAATTTTTATTTCAGAAAATATTTTAAGCAAAAAATGATCAGTAAAAAAAAAACAGAAATGACCCCTATTTCAACAATATCATTATCACAAGAAATGAGGAAAAACAATATATATTTATTTACTGATTCCTTAATAAATAATAAAGAACATACTTTATTAAGAACTATAGAAATTAAATCAATATTAGAATCTAAATTACAAGATGAATTAGAAAAATTAATTTATAGTATAAAAGATTTAAATTTCCCTTTATTTAAAAAAATTTTTGAACAATATACAGTTTCACCAAATTTACATGATCAAAATGGAAATACTTTATTATCTTTAGCAGTTCAATCAAATTGTTTTCAAATTGTTAATTTTTTACTTCATTCAGGAGCAAATCCTAATTTAAGTAATGTAACTATTATTTTATATAATATTTTTTAGTCTAAAGGAAATACTCCTTTACATTATGCTTTAGTTTATCATAATTTTGAAATGGCTGATATGTTAATTAAAAGTGGAGCTAATGAAAATGTTAGAAATCATAAAGGATTTAATCCTTGGCAATGTCTAGATTCAACTATTAGTATTGTTTAGTTATTATTTATTCTTTTTTTTTTGAAAAAAATTATCAAAGGAAATATAGGTAAAAGGTATTTTAATTGGAAAAAAGTTTTAATTGGCTTTTTTGGTGATGTTTCATATTGTTTTATATTGAAATTAAAAATATAAATAAAATATATATTTTTATTTAGTCCGTTGATATATTTAATATGTTAATTTTTACATTATATAAAAATTATAATAACATCTAAATAATAATACTTTAAAATATAATAATTAGACATTTGAACAATTAAGAATGAGTATTTGATAATTAGTATAATATTGATTTTCATATTATCTTTATTAATAAATGGAATATAAAATTTTATTTTAAATTTATATAAATTTAATAGTGTGATAAGAAGTATATAATATTTTTTTGTTTTATAAAAATTCAAGAAATAAAGAAACTAATTTATTAAAATTATATTTATCAAAATTGGAATTTTTCACTGAAAAACACAAGATATTTTTAAGAAGTAGAAGATGAAAACAAACATAATACTTTATTGAATTTTTGCAGATTTATATTTCTATAATTATTTAAAAATTTTATTTAAATAAATACAACTTTTCTTATTGAGAAAAACTAAAAAAACCTTTGAAAAAACTGAAATATTTTCAAATAAATATACTTAATAAAAAATAAATTTTAGAATCCTTTAACTTTTTATATAAAAAAAATAATTAAAAAATACATGAAAATATGTATTTGTTGTTTTGGTTTATTTAATCGTCCAAAACAAAAAGAATCATTAATAATTCGAAAAAAAACAAATAAAAAAGTCCAAAAATTGAATTTAAACGATATAAATTCATCATTTGCTCCATTTCAAAACAAGAAAAGAACAATAATATTAGAAAATATAAAGCAAATAAATAATTTATCTATTAATTTAAATTCTCCTAAAAAAAATGATTCACCATATTTCTCAAATTTAAAACTATCATATACAAAAAAGAAAATAAATCAAACCCCAAAATCATTATATGATTTAAAAGATACATTTCGTTGTTTATTTTGTGGAGGAATAAGGTGCCCATGTGAAGATTATAAGACAAATCCAAAATATGCAATAGAAGGATTAAACTGTGATATAATATATAATGAAATATATGCATCTCAAAGACCAAGTAATGTCTTAATAGAAAAATATAATTTAATAAAAAAATTTCATGAAAATAATATAGGCTTAATAGTAAATTTACAAAGACCAGGAGAACATCCATATTGTGGTCCCAACGCTTTAGATCCAGTTTCTGGTTATTCTTATTCACCATCGATTTTTTCTAGTGAAGGTATTAAAGTTAAATTATCTGGATGGAAAGATATGGATGTTCCTGATTCATTATATTTTATGCTTGATATTATAAAAGAAATATATGAAATGATTAAAATTAAAGGTAAAAAAGTTTTAGTTCATTGTCATGCTGGAAATGGAAGAACTGGAATTGTTGTTGCTTGCTATTTAATGTATGCTTATAATTTTAATACTGAAAAAGCTGTTTTAGAATTAAGGAATATTAGGAAAAAATGTATTGAAAAAAATACTCAAATGAATTATTGTTCTAAATTTTATTCTTTTATCAATCAATTAAAAAAAGTTTTTACTAGTGAAAAATATGATGTCGATTATTTTATTAAACATCAATGTGATTTAGGAATGGATGATAATAAAAAAAATGATTTCATTCCTAAAATTATTTGGATGAGTATTGATATGTTATATAATTTGAGATTTGATGAGAATGCTAATTATGATAATAACACTATATATAAAGCATTAAATGGTTCTCTTGAAATTACTGAAGAAGATTATAAAGAAATGATTAAAATTGTTGATGATATAAATGAATGGAATTGGGATTCATTTCAAAACAATAATAAAATAGTAATTTTTTCTGAATTATTTTTTAATTGGTTAGAAGATTGTGTTACTTTTTGTATTTCACCTCAAAAAGTAAATGAAATTTTTTTAAATCATAATTTTAATTCAGAAATTATAGAAATTACTAATGGAAATAATGATGAAAATTTTATTAAGAATGTTAATGAAAATATTGAATCAAATTTTAAAAAACTTGAAATTGAAATTATTAACTATATAGCAACTTTTTTATGTAATATTTATCCAAAAGTTCATATTGATCAAATAATTGAGTATAAAAGAATGATTGAAAAAATATCAATTTACTTATTAGGCTTCAACATTGAATTATTATTAAATTTAAATGCAAAATTTACAGATAAAACAAATGAAGAAGAAATTGATAATGAGTTTGAGTTAGGAAACGATATATCAATTAAAGAATGTATTGATGCCATTGAAAATCTAATTTTAATTTTTGAATTTTTAAGAATAAAAATTTATTATTCAATTAATAAAGCATATAATAATAAAATAATTAATATATCTAAGGATAGTTTTAAAAATTTAAATATAACAAATAATACTTTAAAAAGTTTAATTACTAGTAATTTTGAATCAAATAATAATAGTTTTATAAATAGTAAATCATCATTTACTAACAAATTGCATATTGAAGATAATAATAAACAATTACATTTGTCTATTTTAGAAGGAATTAATTATGAAAATAATCAAAAAGTTAAGAAAACTATTTCACCAATTAAAAATCATCTAATTGTTTTAGAAAAAAGAAATCATCCAACAAAAAAAAATTCCACACCGATTGATAAAAAGGTTTTATTTATAAAGCCTTATAAACATCATAAATCATTGTCTCCTGATTATTTCAAATCTAAATCATTTGGAAAAGATTTAAATGATTCAAAAATACATTTAAAAAGTATAAATAGAAAGAATATTCCTATAATTACAATTAATTATGTGGAAAAAAAATAAATAAATATGAATATTCTTTGTAAATTATTTTATGTAATAAAATATATAACTAAATGATTTCATTATATTTTTTAATTTGAATAATTTTCAATTAAATTTGAAAAATTTTTGTAATAATTTTAAAAAATTTTGGTATGTAATTAAGTTATAATTTTTCTTTGATATAAAATTAATATATATTTTGTTTAATAATTAATTAATTTAATATTTCATTAAATATTTTCTTATTGTTTTAAGATTTTATTTTTGACATTATTGTACCTTGTAAATATAAAATATTATTTCTTGCTAAATTTTCACTTGATATTTCATTATTTCTTTGTTGAATTATATCCAATAAATCATTTAATTCATTTTTTAAATTATCTAATCCATTTATATCATTTTCATTTAAATCTAAACTTGGATTATTTAATTTAGTATTACTTTGTTTAAGTATAATTGCTTTTAATACTTTTTGATTGTTATATAAATCAGGATTATTACTTTCATTTTCTTGAAAGGATTTAAAATAAGAAATTAAAAAAGACATAAATAGATATCCAAAAATTACTATTATAAAATTATCGAATGGAGAAGATATAAATTTGTTTATATCTTTTTTTATAAAATAAGCATATTTACCAAAAAAATTTTGAGGATAATCTAAATAGATATTATTATTATTTTCTGATAAATTTCCATTTTTATTTTTTATGTTTTCTAATTTTGTTTTATTTTTCTCTATCTGTTTATTAATAATAGTTTCATTTTTTTTATTTGACATATTAAGTTCTTTAGAATTATTTACTGTTTCTTCGGTGGTTCTCTTTGATTCTTTTTTCTCTTTTTCATCATTTATTATTGTGTTATTTAGAATATTTTTTATATTCGAAATATTTTTATGATTGAATTTTGTTTCATTGAATTTTATATTTGATTCATTGTCTTTCGTCTCATTAACTATTTTTTTTGAAATATTAAGTGTTTGATTTATAGTTAAATTATTTATAAAATCTTCAAATTTTTTTTCATTTTTCACTGAGTATGATTCATTTTTTGATAAATTAAGTGTTTTTTGTTGATTAATTAAATTACTATTTAATTCTTCATCTACTTTAGTATCATTAATAGAATTATTTAATACTTTTTTATTTTGATCGAGAATGATATTAAATTTATCTTTGTTATTAGAGATTGTTTGATTATTTAAAGTATTATTTATTGTGTTGTTTGGAATATTATTATTTTGTAATAAATTAATTGAAGAATCATTGTTTTGGACATTAACATTTAAACTATAATTTTTAAATTCAGTTAGATTGAAAAAATGATTTTGTTCAGAATTATTTGACTTATTCAAATTTAATTGACTTTTGTTTTTATCATAATTTTGTTCAGTGAAAATTACATTATCATTTTTTGAATTATTATTTTCTAATAAATTATTTTTAAATTCATTATTATTATTTTGATTAGTATTATTTAGAATATCATTTTTTAGTTTAGTATCATTTAATTCTTTATTTTTCTGATTTTTTTTTAAAGTATCATTATTTAGTTGAATATTACTTATTTTATCATTTTTTAATGTATTTTCTGTTGAATCATTACTTTCATTTTTCAAACCCCCATTCACATTCATATTTTGAAATAATTTATTTGTTTGAAAAGTATGATTGTTTATTTGAGTATTATTTAAAGAAATATTTTCTTTATTTGTATTATTTTTTATTAAAGATTCATTTATAATTTTAGTTTCACTTATATTTAAATTCTTATTGTTTATTTGTGATTCATTTAAAGAAACTGATTCGTTTTTTTGATTTATAATTAAATTTAAATCATCATTTTTTAATTGTGAATTATTTGAATTGAAATTTTGTTCCTTTATGTTTTTTGTTAAATTATCATCTTTTATATTACTATTATTTACATTATTATTTTTCAGATTATTAATTAAATTTAATGTTTCATTCTTTAATTCATTATTTTCTTTTAAAATGTTTTTTATTGTATCTTTATTTTCATTTTTATTTTTATCTTCTTCATTTTTTTTTCCTTTTAATTCATTATTATTTTTTTTATTTATTTCTTCATTTTTATGTTGTTCATTATAATTCTGATTTTTATTCTTATTCTGTTTTTTACCTTTTTGTTGATTTGATATCCCAATACATAGTAATAAAGTAAGGAACAATAAATTAATTAATTTCATTTTAAAATTAAATAATTAAATTAAATATAAAAATTAAATGTTAGATAAAAAATTTGATTTCTATATTCCCACATTAATTATTTTATCATTTAAAAATTAATTTCAAATTATAATATATATAGAAATGCCATTTAATATATGTATATACATTATTTTTTTCTTTAACCACTTTTTCAACTTCTTATCTTCAAAAAAAAGAAAATTTATCCTTTTTTATTGTTTATTTTTTTCAAAATTTAATTTAGAACTTGGTCTAGTTTTTTCTGAACCATTGCTTGAAATAATTTGTTTATTTTTTAGATTTTCATAATTTATGTTTATATTATCACCTAAACTTATTATAGAATCTTCTTCTTCATTATTTGTTTTTTTAGAATTATTTGAATTTTGAATATTTTTAAATTCAAGCAGAAAATAACTCATTGAACTTTGAAGTTCTTTAATTTCAATATCTTTATTAGCTAAATCATTTTTTAAAGATTTATTCTCTTTAATTATATCTTCCATTTTATTTTCAATTATTTCAAATTTTTTATTTAATTCTTCATTTTGTTCTTTTATAAATTTATTATCATTCAAAAGTGTTTTAATAATATTATCTTGGAATTCTTGATTTTGGTGTGATATAATTAAATTATAATTTTTTTCTATTTCAGTGAAAATATAGTCTTTTTCATTTTTATTTGCTTTATCAATTAAATTAGATATTTGATTATTTATATCTTTAATTTTAAATTTAATTTGTTCTTCTGATAATTTTAATTTATTGTTATTAATATTATTTCTTAAAGAAGTAATATCTGAGGGATTATCTTTTGAATTAGTTAGATAATTATTTTTTTTTGAATCATGATTTTTTTTTATTTCATTATTTCCAAGGGTATTAAAATTAAGATTCAAATTTGATGATGTAATCAAATAGGATTGTTGTAAATTATTTTCATTATTAATATTATTTATTTGTTTGTCTAAATGATTTTCAATTTCTAAACACTTCAAAGAATTGTTTTTCTTTTTATGAAAAGGAATTCCATGATTCATTTTATTAAAATTATGAATATTAATATTTTGTGTTTCTTTTTCTTTTTCTTTTGAATTTGATTTGATTTTTTTATTGAGATTCATCAAATAATTTAAATTCTTTTGATTATCCTCAGTTTTATGATATAAATTATATGAATTATAAGAATTTGTTCTTGTATTTCTTTTTTTATTTTTTTTTGGTTTAGGAGAAGGTAATTCAATACTTTTATTTGTAATTTTATTATTTGGAGTATTTTCTCTTGACAACTTCTTAAAATTGTATTTTTGGGGAATAAAATGAAATTTATTCATTATAAATAAAAATAATTAAAAATCCACAAAATTCAATAATTTATATATACTTTTCTAATTTTTTTTTTAAATTCACTTGAATATATCATAAATTATTTAATTTTTAATGTGTTCCATTTTTTCAAAAGAAGAAAATCTTGAAAATGAAGAAAATATTAATGATTTAGATTATTATACCTTTGATATTCCAACTAATCCTCTTACCACTTTTAAAAATTCTAAAATTAAAACTAGAAATAATATATTCATATCTAAATATCAAAATATAATTAAAAAATATAAATGGATTCAACTTAATGCATTTAAAATATATTTTGACAAAGATTATACACTTCAATGTCTTCACATAAAAAATAAAAATGTAAAAGACTTAAGTAGAATAATATTAATTTCTCAATCATCAAATTCAAATTTAGGAAAAATATTACCAAACTTAATTGATTTGTCATCGTTTTTAAAAATCAATATAATAACATATGAATATAACGAACCAAAAGAAGAAAGTAAAATAAATTTTGATGTAAAATGTTTATATTGTTATTTGAATAAATTAGAATTTATAAAACAAATAATATTAATGGGAATTGATATAGGAACATTAGTAAATTTTTCAATATTTTCATCAAATTTATTGAAAATTACAAAAATATATTCTATAATATTAATCAGTCCATGTTGGTTTTTTAATCAAAATAATTCCAAATCAATAGGAAAAACAAATAAAATGAAAAAAATAATGGATAATATATTTTTATATTTAAAAGATAAAAATATTCCAATTTTTTTAATTCATGGAAAAAATGATAATGTTGTTAGATATTTATTATCTCTTTCATTGGCTAAAAGAATGTATAATGTCATTGAATGGTATCCATCTGATGGAACACATTTTAATTTGATAAACAATTGTAGAATTAAGTTTTTATTAAAAGTTAAAAAGTTTATTTATGGAAATATAAATAATACTCATAAAAATAATCCAAATAATAGAAATACTATAGGTGTTTTTAATTTAAAAGAAAATCAATTAAATTTAAGTAATTCAAATTTATCTGATAATGAAATTAATACTTGTAAAAATGGAATAAATAAAACTATTAATCTTTCAAATGAATTAAATATGACTCCTAATTTTGATAATCAAAATTCTATAATTCCTGAAAATATTTCAAATGAGGGAATAAATGATAATGGGAATTTTAAAGATTTGAAAATTGGAACTTTTAATTTTAATTCTCAAGAAGATGAAAAAGAAGGAAGTTTTCAAATCGAAACTTCTTTTTCATAAAATAAATATTTAAATAGAAAAATTTGAAAAGACTTTTTTTATTATTATATATATTCAAATTATTTTAATGTAATTTTTATTAAATATTAATTTAAAATGTCATTTAATTCTTTTAGTCCTTCAACTTTAATTAAAGTTGGAACTTTATTATCTACTCTTTCAGAGGCTGAAAAAGATATAGATATATCTAGACAAATATTAAATGAAAATTTTGATTTTGAACCTTATATGATTTTTACTTATCTTGACAGAGAGAATAAAAATAAAATAACAATTGATGATATTATTTATTATCTTAATCTTAAAAATATTTATGTTTCAAAAGAAGAAGCAAATAAAATAATTTCTTTTTATGATGAAGATAAAGATAATCAATTATCATATATGGAATTTATTTATTTAATCCAGTCTTCAAAACATATTATAAATGTAAATGGAAATTTATATAACAAAAAAGTATATGAAAATAAAAAAATTAGTCAAAATGTAGAATATTCTTTTATCCAATTATTAGACAAAGAATTAAGCTTAGTTAGAAGAATTTTTTCTTTAATTAATGAAATAAAATCACAAGGAGATTATGACATTGAAAAATTATTTAATTTAATGAAAATTTATACTAATATAACAGCTGAAGGAATTGATAAGTTTTTTACTGAAATTTTACAAAAACCAATCAATAGACAAAGTAATTTTATTAGAAACATTATTAAAAGAATTGATATTAATAATGATGGAAGAATTGATTTAAATGAATTTAAAAATTTTTTTAACACATATAAAACTACTAATATCGAAGAATTAAATTTAAAAAAAGATAATAATATAAATAATAATAATCTAATCTTAAATATGAATAATCAAAATGATGTAAGTGATTTTGTTTTTGATAATAAATTTAATGATTTTATAACTGAATTAATGAGCATAGAAGAAAAAATAGAAAATGCAAAAATAGATTTGGCTTTAAGACATGATTTTAATATTGAAAACATTTTTAGATTTTTTGATTTTGATAATAAAGGTTATATAACAATAAACGACTTTGAAAGAGGATTTAATAAACTTTCTTTATATCCAAATCCATTAGAAATTAAAGTTGTTTTTAATAAATATGATTCAAATATGAAAAATCAAATAAATTTTGGTGATTTATTTGATATGTTTACTCCTTTTGAAAGAGATTATAGAATAATGGTAGAAAATAGAAAACCAATTGAAAATGAATTTATGTTAAGTACAAAAATTTATTTAGTTAATTTAATTAAGGAAATAATTTCAAATGAAAATAAATTAAATTATTTAAAAAGACAATTTATAAATTTCAAGAAAAGATTAAGAGAAATATTTGCAGATATTGATAGAGATAATAAAGGCTATTTTGATATTGAAGATTGGAGTTCATATTTGAAGAGAAAATCTAAATTGAATGGAGTAATAAATGACAATAAAAAAGGAAGATATTTAGTATTTATTCGTTTAGATAAAAAAAGAAGAGGAAGAGTAGACTATTGTGATTTAATGGATGAATTAAATCCAATAGACTAAAAAACCTGAAAAGAAAAAATAGATAAACAATTAATTTTTTTTATTTAAACATATTAAATAAAAAAAATTTAAAAATATAAAAATAAAACATAAAAAAAGATAAAAAACAATAAATTTTATATATATTTAAATTAAAAAATGGAAAAAACTCTAGAAGAAAAGAAAGAAATGACAATAAAAATCCAAACAATGGATTCGTCATTTCCAATAACTCTTCCAACAACATCAACAGTTCAACAATTAAAAGATATAATATCTTCAAAATATACAATACCTCAAATAAATCAGCGTTTAATATTTCAAGGAAAATTAATGCAAAATCAAAACACATTATCATCCTATAAAATCACAGATGAATGTGTAATTCATTTAGTGGCAAAATCCTTAGAAGAAACAAATCCAAATAATATAAATAATCAAAACCAATTAAATAATCAAAATCCATTAAATAATCAAAATTCAAATAATAATAATAATAATAATAATAATAATAACAATAATAATCATCCTCAATATGAAGAAATGTTACCAGTAATTCAAATTCCTTTTAGAAGTACTCGTCGAAGAAGAAGAATAATGATGCCTCACTTTGATATGTCTGAATGTTTCGAAGCATTATATCAAAATATGTTATCAATAAATAATTTATCAAATTGTAAAAAAAATTATAATCCAAATACAAACAAAATAGAAGTTTTCGATTTTTCAAAGACAAAATATGAAGTTGGTCAATGGGTAGATGTAAAAGATACAATAGAACAATGGTTAGAAGCTCAAGTAATGCAAGTTCAAGATAATAAAGCATATGTTCATTATAATGGTTGGGGAACAAGATGGGATGAATGGATTGAATTTTCAAGTCCTAGAATGAGAAATTTTAAAGTTTATACTCTTCAAAGTCCTGGAAGTGTTTTTATGAGTCCTTATCCTGGAATACCTTGTGATAGTAATATTGACCCACAACCTAGAACTATTGATTGCTTTTTTTATTTAGAAAAATGCCAAGAATATTTAAAAGAATTAAATTTAGAAATTGAAAAATTAGTTTTTTTAAGAAAAAAAAATAAAAATTCACTGTTTAATGATAAAGGAATGAATCCAGATGATAAGGAAATTTTATTCAAAATCACTCAAATTATTCCTTTTATGGATAGAATTGGAAGAATGTTAAGTGATATTTCTTTACAATTTTCTCATTTGGTTGTTAATCCTAGTTTTTATCCTCAAATGATTTTGGGGTATAAAAGAGAGGAAATGTTTAAAGGAAAGGATGAAAAAAAAAAAGTTGTAACTGAAGTTAGTCAAACTACTGATTCTTTTCCTATTAGAAGAAATCCTAATGCTTTTGATAATATTTTAGATAAAAAAGGAAGTGATGGGAATGATGATAGTGATGGTAAAAATAAGAAAAATGATGATAACAACAGGAAGAAAGAGGATAAAGATGGGAAAGATGTTATAAATGAAACAGAAAAAAAAGAAATGAAAATTGAAAATAAAGAAATAAAAACAGAGTTAAAACAAGAAAATATAGAAATTAAAAGTGAAAATAAAGAAATAAAAACAGAGTTAAAACAAGAAAATAAAGAAATTAAAGATGTAAATAAGGAAGTAAAAAAAGAGATAAAACAAGATAATAAAGAAATAAAACAAGAAACAAAAAATGAAAATTCTGAAAAAAAAATAGAAAAAGAACAAAAAACAGAAAATAAAGAATCAAAGCAAATTAAAAAACAAACAAAAGAAGAAGAAACGGAAATAACAACAACTCCCAAAAAAGAAGAAAATGTGAATAAAGATGAATCATTGAAGAAAGAAAAAACAAAAAATGAAAATCAAGAAAATAATAATTCAGAAGAAGAATCAAATTCCCAAGAAACAAATCAACATGTTCAATCAGAGCCCAATGAATTAGAGCGTAATCGTCAAATAATAGAAAATTATCATTTTGAAAGAAATAATCATAATAGACCTCATTCACAATCATTTAATGGAACAAGAACAAGTCTAAGACAAGAACAAATAATTCAACCTCAAAATCCTATTTTTATTCAAACTAATTTAGGTTATAATTTAAGTTCTTCTTCTAGTGAATTACCTTTTATTCAAAGAATTATTACGTCTTATACTGTTAATGATAGAATTGTTGGACCTTCTTCTCATATTGCACAATTAATTTCTAATCAAAATTTATTCCCTAAAGTTAATTTGCAAGTTCCTGGGTTATTATCACCTGGAGAAGTTATGATGATGACTGGTTATACTCCTTATTCTGAACCTAATTTTGATATTTATGTTCATACTATTATTTCCAATCCTAGAAATAATGATAATAATAATAATCAAAATAATAATAATAATAACCATAATAGTAATAATAGTAATAATAACCAAAATAATAATAATAACCAAAATAATAATAATAATCAAAATAATAATAACAATCTAAATAATAATAGTAATCAAAAAGAGTTTTTGGAAAAAGGAGTTCAAACTGAGGAAATTAAGGAAAAAACTATTGAAGATAAATAATTATATTCATGAAAAATATATTAATTAAATGAATTTTTTATTATTATTATTAAATATATATTTTAAATTAAAATATAATAATATCATTTTAAAAAACAAAAAGAATTAATCAAAAAACAACAAAAAAAAATAATTAATAATAAATTAATTTTTATTCATCTCAAAAAAAATAATTTTGATTTTCAAAAAAAAATATATATAAAAAAAGAAAAAATAAATCACTTTTAAAAGGAAAAAAAATGTCAGAAAACCCAAAGGAAGAAGAATCAGATATAAAATCTAATAAAAATATAGAAGGAGATACAAAATCAAAAAGAACAAGTACAGTAATTAAAAATTCAGATGGAACAACTACAGTAACAGATATAGTAACAAAAATAAAACAATTAAATGAAATTAAAATGGATCCTAACGCTGAAATTCAATCATTTAAAGTAGAAGCAACTTCAGAAGATACAAGATATATTAATGCATTATATTTAAAAAAAGAAGTTGCCATTATTGAAGGAAATAATAATTTAATTTGTATTATTCCATTAAATTCCCTTAAAAAGATATTTCAATTATTTGATGAAACTATTGAAATGTCTTTTGATAGAGTTTCTTATGGAATTTATTCGACTGAAGAAATTATTCAATTTAAACAAATGATTCATTATCATAATAATGAATTTAAAAATGAAAATGAGAAAAGATGTTTGGAATATAATTTAGAATATGCTAAAAAATTTAGAAAAGGAAATTTAAATGATGATCAATTAAATAATGCTTTTTTATTTTATCAAAAATTAAAAAATAGTCAAAATGAACATTTAAATAAAAGTGAAAAAAAGTTGAAAGATGATAATATTGATTTAAAAGGAAAAAATAAATCTGATGAATCTAATAAGAAAAAAAAAGATGATGAAGAAAATTTAAAGTTAAATAAAATAAAGAAAGAAGAAGAGTTAATATTAGAAAAATCAGACGAAGAAAAAAAGAAGTTAAAATTAAAATTAGAAGAAGAACAAAAGAAAAAAGAAGAAGAAGAAAAAAAATCACTTGAATTAAAAAAGAAAAAAGAACAAGATGAAATTGCTAAAAAATTAATATTTCTTCAGGAACAAATAACTTCTAAACAAGAAAAAGAAAAATCAAAAGAAATATCAAATGAAAAATTAAAATCAAGTGAAAAATTAAAATTAAATGAAAAACCAAAATCAAGTGAAATTGCAAGTGAAAAATCAAGTGAAAAATTAAGTGAAAAATTAAGAGAAAAATCAAAAGAAAAATTAAGAGAAAAATCAAAAGAAAAAGATGAATATGATGAAAAATTGATGATGACATCAGCATTACCATCAGATTTATATTCAAATAAATCAGGAGATTTTATCAAAAATAAATCAAATATTAAAAATAATAATGAAGATAAAAGTAATACATTAGAAAATGCAATGAAAATAAATACAACAAAATCAGGAATTCCTCTTCCCGTGGAAAATAAAAAAAATGTAAAAGCAAATATATTAGTAAGTAATATTGAACCTGAATTTGAAAATGAAAAAAAAGTAAAAAAACCCCAAAAAAAACAAATAAAAAAACCCGAAATAAAAAATAATGATAATTCTCCAATAAATAAAAATGTTGAAAATAATAAAAGTCAAGAACCAAAAAAGCAAAAGAAAAAAGTGATAAAAAAAGTAATAAAAAAAATACAGAAACCTTCATCGAATTCAAATTACATAAGTAATTTAGTATCATTTACTAGACCAGATTTAGAGAATAAACAAATATATACAGAAAATCCAAAAACAACTCTTCAATATAATATATCTCATTCAGGATATAAACCTCACAAGTTCAACAATAATCAACAATGTATGATTTGTAAAGGATTACCAGTTCGTCCTCAGGAATGTATAAATTGTCATAGACAAATATGTACTTTATGTACTTATGAATTAGAAAAAAGTGGTTTTTGTGATATTTGTAATGGTAGAATTGAACCTATTAATAGGAATAATAATAATAATAACATTAGATTTGAAAGCAACATCACTAAATTTCAACCTAAAAATAATTTATATTATGGAAATGAGAATACATATAACACCATGAACACAAAAGAATTTTATGAACAAAATAAAGATAGATTTATGAATGATACTTGGAAAGATGATAAAAATAATTTCAATAGTAAAAATACTAATAATACTAATTATAAAAGTAATTTAAATTTAGAGTTTTGTGAATGTGATTTATGTGGAAAAAGTTTTCCTAATGAAAATGAAAAAATAAATCATATGAATGAAGCTCATAATGATAAGAATATTAATTTCAATAAAAACAATTTTAAAAGATTACTTAATAATAAATCAAATCAAAAAGGAATAAGGCAACAAAGTGTTGGAGCCATAAATTTATATATTTGTAAATATTGTAATAAAACTTTTGGAAATAAAGCAACAAGAGCAGCACATATTAAAAATATCCATGGAGAAGATGATGATGAGGATAATAATGATGAAAATATTATTGAAAATAATCAAAGGAAATTAAATAAAAATAGAAGTGATTTAAGTATTGGTTTTAAAAATAATACTTATGAAAAAAGAAGAAAAAGATTGGATTCTTGGTTTGAAAGATATCCTTGTGAAAATTGTTCTCAAATATTTGATAATTTAAATTCTTTAGAATATCATATGAAAAATATACATAAGAAGAATTTAGATGAGAACAATTATTTAAGAAATCCAATGGAAAAAGGGATTAACAACAATTCAACAGAAATAAACAAGAATTTAGATTATTTTCCTTGTGATTATTGTAGTAAAGTATATAATAACATAAATGAATTAAAGGAACATACCAGAGATAAACATAATAAGATATTTGATGAACAAAAATACCTTACAAAATTAAAAGAAATAAATACTGGAAAAACCCAAGAACAATATCCTGAAAAATATCCTTGTGAATATTGTAATAAAACATATAATAATTTAAATAATTTAATCCATCATAATAACATTGATCATAACATTGAAATTAATAAAGATGAATATTTAAATAAATTAAATTCTAAAAATAACCAAAATGATAATTATACTAATTTAAAAAAAGGATATTTAAATAATTATTATCCATGTGAATATTGTAATAAAGTTTATAATAATTTCAATACATTATCAAATCATGTTAAAAATGATCATGGTAAATCTATAAATAGTCAAAATAGTACTCCAAAAACTAATAAAAATCAAAATCAAATTGTAATAAAGCCAAATGAACATTATTGCAGATATTGTTTAAAAAACTTCCCCTCAATAATTCAAAGAGATAATCATATATCTTCAATTCATAAAATTACACCTTTTGAAGAAGATAAATATAGACCTTTAAATTATTCAAAAGATATTGATAGAAATTCAAATAATAATCACTTTTGCAGACATTGTGGTAAAAATTTTCCTTTAAAAGATGAAAGAGATTTACATTTAAAAAATAGTCATTTAATTAATGAAGATGTCATCAATCAAAATGTTCAATATATATTAGATAAAAAAAAAGATAATATTGATGAAGATGAAATGTATTATAATAATAGAAGAAGATATGATTTAGAATGTAAATATTGTCTTCGTCCTTTCAATAGTTTAAAGAATTTATATCAACATATGTATGAAATGCATCATATTCCCATTAATAAAAATGAGGAAAATATTCCTTCAAATTTAGAAAAAGAATTTGAATGTAAATATTGTAACAAAACTTATAATAATTTAAAGTCAATAAATTACCATTTGATTTCTGCCCATCATATAAATGAAAATTTATCAGAAAATGAAATTCATAAATCAAATCATATTAAATTAAAAACAAAAAATTTAGATGATTATTTTTATTGTGATAATTGTGGACAAGTTTTTAATTATAGGCCAAACTATATAAGTCATTTAAAAGAGATTCATGGAATATCTAAAATATATAATAGTAATTCTAAGATATCATATAAATCTGATGATGAAGGAAATTATGATTCAATTAAAAAGAAATTAAACGATAATGAATATGAAAGAAATAAATTAAATCTCACTTTTAAAAACGGAAAATACGAATGTAATTATTGCAAAAAAAATTATCCAAATTATGAAAAGTGTGAAAAACATATTAAAAGACATCATTATTATCCTGATTATTATCCTCAAAATCCAACATCTGTAATACAAGGAATAAAAGTTAAGAAAGGACAATTTGAATGTGATTTTTGTGGTATAATATATAATTACTATAATGATTGTGTTCGACATATTTCTCGACATCATTTAAACGATAATAACAAAATAGAAGAAATTCCAAATAATTTAATTCAGGGTTGTAATTATATTAATGGTAAATTCGATTGTAATTTTTGTAATAAAAGTTATGTTCTTTATAAAGATTGTGAGAAACATATTATTAAACATCATTTGAATAATAAAAATGATAATGATAATTTAAATAATAATATTAATTATGGTGTAAATTATAATTTTTCAAGAGTTAAAAGAAGTGAATATAATTGCTTTTTCTGTAAACAAATATTAAAATCTAAAAGTTTATATATTAGTCATTTAAGAGATTATCATAAAATAGAATTTGAAGATAATGTTCATTTATATGATAGTTGTGATAAAACTTCTTATAGAATTCAAACTGAATTTTTGAAATGAGATTTTTTTAATTTTTAATTAATATGCTATAAATTAATTATAAAAAATAATTTCATTTTATAAAAATTATAAATAATATTATTATATTAATATATTTTTGAACTATTATTTTTTTAATTGATAAAGAAATTTTTCTTTCTTTTTAAAATTATTTATATCTTTATCTAATATCGAAATAATATTATTATTTATATTTGAAACATTTTTAATATTTTTTTCAAATTTTTCTAAATAAAAATCTTTTTCTTTAACGCCATCTTTTTTAGGTTTATAATTATTAGTATGAAGTAATTTTGTGAATTGTTCATTTCTCATAATTTCAATATTTTTATCTAAAACCTTCAATAATTCTAATTTTTTTGGATTTAATCCAGCAATTAAATTCTCTTGTAATTGACTTTTTTGAAGATTTAACTTATCTATTTCATCGACTTTATTTTGAGATGAAGGGACAAATAATAATTTTGCTTTTTTAAACTTTTTATATATTTTTTCTTTTATTAAATTAAAAGAAAAATTTGCTTTATTTATTCCTTTTACAGTGTAATCATTTTCTTTTTCTACATCTTTTAAAATTCTACTTTCAACTTTTTTTAAATATAATATATTTTTTTGAAATTTTATTTCTCTATTATTCATTTTCTCAAGATATTCTATTTTTCTCTTAAAAGTCTTATTAAAAATAAATGATTGACTTAAAGGATATCTTTCAATTTGTTTAGGAGAATAATATTTTATAATTTTATTCTTCTTTTTTGAATTAAAAATTGTATTTTTATTTTTTGTAGATTCACTTTTTTCAAGTTTTTCAAATTGATAAGTCCCTTTACTTATATTTAATCTTCTTGAAGATAACTCTTTTGTTGAAATTGAATTAGAAGATTTTTCTAATTTTTCAGATTTTTCAGTTATATCTTTTTTCTTTTTCAAAAAATATACTCCTGATTTTTTTTTATTATAACTTCTCATTGATTTTTGACTATTTGTTGGAGTTAACATTTTATAATAATTATTATTTAAAGATATATTTTGACTATTACTGAAATTTTGTTCAATATTTTGTTTTAAAGTTTTTTTTTTTCTTTCTAATACTTGCTTTTTGTCAATCACTAAATTCCTATTATATCTTTCTAATTTGTCAAAATTGTCTTTATTACAATTATTAAAGTTTAAATCTTTAGTATTATTAATAAACTTTTGGTAATCTTGTGATAAAAGATCATTATATAATATAACATTATCAATCATTTTTATTATTGAAGAAGATGGAAAATTTTTTTTTTCTTTTTCAGATTGTATATATCCAAAATTATATGATGATATTGTAACTGGTGCACTAGATTGAAGAAATTGAATTTTTTTTTCCAAATAATTTGGAAAAGAAAATTTATCAACATCATACAACAAACCTGAAGAAATTTTATTTAATTTTTTTAACCTTTCAAAGTCTAATCTTTTTTTTTTATTTTCCTTCTCAAGTTTTTCTTGTTCTGAAGCTCTATTTCTAATTTTTTCCATGAGCAAACCATATAATTTAAAAGCTAAAATTTCAGTTCCTTGAATAATTTCAAAAAATTTGGAATTTGATTGATGATAAAATTTTGTAATAAACCAAGCAGCTTGTTTATAGCAATCAATAGCTTTTGATAAATTTCCTAAATTTTCATAACAAATTCCCGAAAAATATAAACTTAAGTTAATATTTTGAAATATTTCTCTAAAATTATTCCTAATTTTGTAAGGCATAGTATTTAAATTGATTCCTTTATCTAGAGCATTTCTAATGAATAATTCTTTAATACATAATTTTAAACATAGAAAACTATAATCAATTGCTTTATGATAACAATTATCTTCAATTAATAATGTAGATAATAATATTAAATTTTTTTGATATACTTGAAAAGTATATGGATCTTTACATTTTTCAATATATGTTTTTAACATTGAATGGCTTATTGATAAATAAGAAGATGCATCTTGTATTTGATTTTTTATTTTATGAAATTTTGCTATTAAATATAAACCTTCACAATAATTTTGAATTAAAATCTCTTTTATTGTTTCATTTGCATCTTCTAAATAAAAAACTTGAATTATTTCTTTAAAATATTTTATCATTTTTTGAAACATTTTTTCTAAAGATGTACTTATTTTCATTGTGGGTGAGTATTCAATGATTTTATTTCTATATTTATATTTTGATAATTCATTTTTTATAATTTTAAAAAAACATTTTAATTTTATGTCAAAAAATAAATAATTAAATGAATGATCATCTAATGATTTTTCTTTTAATTCTATAAATTTTATAGTTTCATTATATTGTTTTGAAATTAAATATAAGTTTATTTTTTCTAATATTAATTCATCATCAAAATCGGATTCTTTTGTTCCTTGATTTGTTTTTAATCTTTGTGCTAAGTTACTAATATTAACTGAATTTGTAAATTCATAATTTAAAGTTAAATCTGAATCGGTATCAATATTTTTATTCATTTCATTCATTAACTAAAAAATTTTTATATAATTTCCTTTTATTCTTTTATTCAAATAATTAATTAAATATTTTTATATATTTTTAATTAAAAAACATTTATAAAATAAAATATAGTTTTTCATTTGAATTTCTAAACAACAAAATTTTTTGATAATATTTGTGAAAAATAAAATAATTTTAGGTTATTTATATTTAAATATTACAATATAAATATAATTTTAAAAAGGTAATTCCAGGAAAAAAAGAAAATTATTGAAATTTTGAAAATAGACTTTTCTTTGAATGTTCTATAGTAAATAAACCAATTGTAATTCAAGTTTTTATATTGGAATATATATATAATTTTAATTTTGATTTTGTTATTTGTGTTTTTTAAAATGGATTATAAAGAATGATTTTTTTTTGATTTTAATAGGAAGGATTTTTAAGTGTTTTTCAAATCGAAAATCTTGTAAATTTTAAAAAGAATTTGTTTTTTTTATAATAATTATATATTTATTTATTCTTTATTTTTTCATTTTTAAAACTTCAGATATAAATTACAATTATTTATTCAAAGAAATAATAGAATATAAATCTCAAAAAAAAAACTTTATAAATAAATAATCATAAATTTAAAATTATTTTTTACATAATAAAAAAATGGGAATTGAAGGTTCATGTTGTAGAGGTAAAAACAATATTTAACCAAAAAAATAAAAATAGTGTCTGTAAAAAAAGGAGGAGAAATCCAAGTAGATAATAATAGGAGTGAACTAAAAAAAACAGAAAATGAAATATTAACAATGGAAAACACGGTAAATAACATAGAACAAAAACAAAGTAAACAAATAACAAAAAATAATTCATCTCATGAAAACAAATTAGTAGAAATAAGAACAATAAATATGGAAAAACAAAAAAAAGTAAATAAAAGTGGTGAATTTATATTAAATCATATTTATAAACATAAAAAATCAATAAATCAAATTTCAAAAGAATTTAAAGGCAAAAACGAAGAATCATCACAATTAAATCAAATTAATGAAGATATAAATTTAGAAGAAGATGATTTATTAAATAAATTAAATCATGTAATGACTCAAAAAGAAGAAGAATCAATTAGAAATTCATTAAAAAATTATTTTGTATTTAACAATATTACAAATGATGTTTTAAATTTAGTAATGAATGAATTAATATATTGCCCTTTTTCAAAAGATACAATTATTTATCAAGAAGGTGATGAAGGAAATTTTTTTTATATAATTAGTTCTGGAAGTGTTGAAGCAACTGAAAAAGGGAAATTTAAAAAAAAATATGGAGTTTGGGAATGTTTTGGAGAATTAAGTTTAATTACTCAAAATAAAAGAGAAGAAACTATAAAATGTTTAGAAGATGTTACTGTTTTTACTATTGATGGTATTTCTTTTAGAGATATTCAAAAAAGAATTAATGAAAGAATATTAAAAGAAAGATTTAATTTTTTAAATACTATTTCTATTTTTGAATCACTTGATAAGATTAGTAAATATAATGTTGCTCAAAAAATTAAATTAAAAGAATTTGATGAAAATACTCAAATTATTCGTAGAGGTGATATCGGAGATAATTTATATATTATTAAAGATGGTTTAGTTTCTTGTAGAATTGGAATTAAAGAAGTTAGAAAATTAGGGAATAATGATTATTTTGGCCAAAATTCTATTTTAATTGATGTTAAAAGAGGTTTAGATATTGTTGCTATTCAAAAAACTATATGTTATGAATTATCTAGAAATGATTTAAAAGATGCTTTGGGAAAAGATTATATTGATGTTATTTTATTTTGCTTTTTTAGAAATTGCGTTGAAAAATCTGATTATTTAAAAAATATATTTAATGAATCAAAAATGCAAGAAATATTCAAATCATTTAAAATAAAAATTTATTCAAAAAATGAAAAAATATATCAACCCACCAATCAAGATAAATTAAAGTCAAATAATAAAAGAATGATAGCAGTTGTTGAAGGTTCATTATATAAAGAGAGTAATGATAAATTAATTGCAGAAAAAGGTAAAATTATAGGAGAAGAAATATTTAAAGATTATAATAATACTTTACCAGAAGATTTAGTTGCTCATCCTGATTGTATTTCTTTAGAAGCATCAATTTTAGCTTTATCAAAAGTAATGAAAATAGATTTAAATCAAGAAAAACCGTTAAATTTATTAAATAGGATTGGAAAATTAAAAAAATTATCCCTATTTAGAAATCTCTCGGAAAAAACATTAGAATTAATAGCATCAAAATTAAAAAAAATTAAATATGAACCAAATCAAACAATTGTAATTGAAGATACCATTGGTGATACATTATTTTTAATAGCCAAAGGTAGAGTAAGAATAACAAAAGGTGGAATATATATTAGAGATTTAGAAAGTGGAAATTGTTTTGGAGAAAATGTATTATTATTATCTGGAGTTAAAAGAACTGCAACTGTAAGTGCAATTGATAAAGTAGTATGTTATGTTTTATCAAAAAGTGATTTTGAAATAATATTAGATGATAAAAATATGAAACAACATTTATTAAAAAAATTTGCTTTACAAGATACTTCAATTACCCTTCATGACTTACATTATATTAAATTTTTAGGAAAAGGAAAGTTTGGTTCTGTTTCATTAGTTCATAATCATAAAAATATATATGCTATTAAAGCAATTTCAAGAAAAAGTGTTGAAAAACAGAAAATATTAGCAAAATATTTTGTTAATGAAAGAAGAGTTATGTTAACATTAGATCATCCATTTATAATAAAAATGGTTAAAAGTATGAAAAATGATGCTTTTTGTTTTTTATTAATTGAATATGTTCAAGGGAAAAGTTTAGATGAATATTTATCATTAAGAACTGTAAAAAAAAATATATATGAAACTCAATTTTATATAGCTTCAATGTTATTAATGTTAGAATATTTACAGAAAAAATTTATAGCACATAGAGATATAAAACCAGCAAATATAATGATTGATACAAATGGATATTTGAAAATGATTGATTTTGGAACTGCAAAAGTTTTAACAGATTATACTTTAACTGTTATTGGTACTCCTCATTATATAGCTCCTGAAATTTTACAAGGAAAAGGTTATTCTTTAAGTTGTGACTTTTGGTCAGTTGGAATTTGTATGTATGAAATATTTTATGGAAGTTATCCTTTTGGAAATTATGCTAAAGAAGTTATTGAAATTTATAAAGAAGTTTTACATAAAGATTGCTTTTTTCCTTCTGAAAATATTAAATATTCTTATGTTAATCAATTTATTAAAGATTTATTAATTAAGAAAATTAATCATAGAATTTGTAACGTGGATATTTTAAAAAAAAAACAATTTTTTACCAATTTTGATTTTGATAAATTAAAAGATTTTAAATTAAAATCTCCATATTTACCTGAAAGTAGTGATTTAAGTGGTTATTTAAAAGAAAATAATCCTTATGAAGATTTAGTTGCTGTAGATAATTGCGTTGATAATAGTAAAAATGATAATGATGATTATATTCCAGTTGGTTATGATAGACATTGGGCTGATGAATTTTAATTATTATATATTTTTTGTTTATATTTTTTTGTTTGTTGAAGAAATTGATAATTGTTAGTAAATAAATGAAAGTTAATTTATTGTTGTATATAATATAGTTTAGAATTTTTATTATAATGAAATTTATTTTTTTATGATTTATATTTTTTCAAATAATTAGTTTTTTATGAATAGTAATAATTTAAATTATTATTATTTTACCTCATTTAAACTTAATTTATAATTTGAACAAATAAAAATATTGAATAAATGAAAAATATTGAAAACATAACTCAAAAGTAAAACATTGAGAAATAAAAAAGATGATAAAAATGATAGTTTAATATATAATGATAATATTAAAGAAAAATGTGAAAAAAATATATTTAATGAAATACATAAATATAGATTTAATGAAGAATGAAAGATATTTATTGAAAATATAAAGGGTTAGGAAATTATTTTTTATAAAATATATTAAATGAAACTTTTGAATTTTTATTAGTTTTTTGAAAAATATAAACAATTTAAATATTAAAAAAAAATTAATTATTTAATTAATTATTATTTAAACATTTATTTATTTATTTAAGAAGATAAAAATTATTTATTTTATGTTGCCACAATTATTCTTCTTTTATAATATAATATTTTCCAATGAACTTATGATATTATTGTTTTTCATGATTTCTTTTTACTATTTGATTAAAAAAAATCAATAAAAAAAATAATTTTAATGAATTTTTCTAGTCTCCTCATATATCTTAAAAGTGAATAAAATATAAAAAATTATTGACTATCTTATAAATACATAAAAGTGTTATTCTATTTCATTTAATTATTCATAAAAATATTAAATTTAATGAATTAAACTCACAATTAATCAATCCTTTTTGAAAAATTCATAATTAATTAATTAATAATAAGAATCATGAAATTATTTAAAATTTATCATTACATGTAATTATCAGTAAAACAAATCTAAAAAAAAAACAAAAATAAATTAAAAATGTTGTAATTCAATAATTGTATTTGTTAAATAATTAATAATGTACTATAAATAATGAAATCTTAAATTAAATTGTATAAAAAAATGTCAGCTGAAGAACCAACCCAACCAACAGTTCCACCAACAGAAGAGGAAAAAGCCCCAGAAATTCCTCCAACAGAAGAGGAAAAAGTAGAACAACCAAAGCCTGAAGAAACTAAATCAGAAGAACCAAAGCCTGAAGAAACAAAAGCAGAAGAACCTAAACCAGAAGAAACAAAAGTAGAAGAACCTAAACCAGAAGAAACAAAAGTTGAAGAACCTAAAGTTGAAGAACCAAAAGTTGAAGAACCTAAAGTAGAAGAACCAAAAGTTGAAGAACCAAAAGTAGAAGAACCTAAACCAGAAGAAACAAAAGTAGAAGAACCAAAAGTAGAAGAACCTAAACCAGAAGAAACAAAAGTAGAAGAACCTAAACCAGAAGAAACAAAAGTTGAAGAACCTAAAGTTGAAGAACCAAAAGTAGAAGAACCTAAAGTAGAAGAACCTAAAGTAGAAGAACCTAAAGTAGAAGAACCAAAAGTTGAAGAACCAAAAGTAGAAGAACCAAAAGTAGAAGAACCAAAAGTAGAAGAACCAAAAGTAGAAGAACCAAAAGTTGAAGAACCTAAACCAGAAGAACCAAAAGTAGAAGAACCTAAAGTGGAAGAACCAAAAGTAGAAGAACCAAAAGTTGAAGAACCTAAAGTTGAAGAACCAAAAGTAGAAGTACCAAAAGTAGAAGAACCAAAAGTTGAAGAACCTAAACCAGAAGAACCAAAAGTAGAAGAACCAAAAGTAGAAGTTCCAAAAGTAGAAGAACCAAAAGTAGAAGAACCTAAAGTTGAAGAAAAGAAGCCTCAAGCGGTAGAAGAAAAAAAAATTAAATCAAGTGATAAAAAAGTATTTAATATTTCACTTCCATTGATTCAAAAAATAAGTGATTTAAAACCAAATGACCCAGAATCATCATTAATAGAATTTATCACATCAAATGGATTACCATGTGATTTACCATGTGAAAATTGTATATCATTATATTTATACTTCCATCAAATGCTTATTCCATTTTATTCAATATTATCAAAAATAAACACAGATGAAGTAAAAAAAGTATTAATGGATGCCTTAAAAGAAAAATTTCAATTACTTTCAGATATAGAAAACAAGCATTTTAATTTTGAAGAAATTGGAAAATCACTTAACGGAAAAATAACTAAAAAATCAGATGAATCAGAAGTATCAAAAATCCCAATTGAAATTGGAGATGGTCAAACAACAAAAGGAAATTTCAATTTAAATAAAAAATTACTTTCTTTAGGAGAAAAAGGACTTGGAAGATTAGATATATATGTTAAAGCACATATTATTAAAAGTATTATATTATATTTAGGTATTGATGAACTAGCTGCTTTTACTCAAAATTTCAAAACAATGGAAGATGATTTAATGAAAGTTAGTGAAACTGCTGAAAAGGAAAAATTCACTATGGAAAAATATAATGATATGGTTAATTTATTTGCAAATGGAGAAAAAAAAGATGATTGGTATCAAGTATTAAATCAATTAAAAAAATTATTAATTGTTTTCCAAAATGTTAATGACCAAGAATCAATTAATAATTTAGAAAGATTATATATTCAATTATTAGGTCATTTCGAAAGAGAATGTAGAAATGAAGCTGTTAAAGTTTTAACAATGATATATGATGAAAGTAATTGGGAAGATAAAGCAGCATATAATATTCAAAATATTAGAATTAAGTTATTAGAAGAAGAATTAAATCTTGAATTAAAAATTAAAAAATCAGATTATGAAGAACAAGAATTTATCCTTATAACAAATTCTCCTTGTGAAAATCTAAATGTAAAACATAATGTAATTACATTTCTAAAAAGTCAGAATGAAGATACTTCAGAAGGTGATTTTGTCAGATTAGTTTTCCCATTAGGAAAATTAACTAAATGTGGTTATTATGATTGGTATCTTGCCAAATTTTCAAATGGTAGATATACAAATGTAAAAGTATTAAATGAAAAAGGAGAAACATTAGATGGAAAAGGAAGAACAATAGTATTAGATAAAGATATAAAAGATTTATCAGTTCATGAAGTTTTCTGTGATTTAATTGGAGCCCAAATAGATAAAGGACAAGGTAGAATAATGAAAAGAGGAACATTTCAAAATTTAGAAAGAAAATTGGATGAATATAATCAAAGATATGTAAATTGTTTATATATTATGGGAGCATTAGAAAGAGATAATGAAATAGCATATGATGAAACTACTGGAGAAGCGATTGATTTTCCAAATATGGATGCAAGTCCAATGGCAGTTACTTCAAGAAATTCAATATCATCATTATTAGGAGGTGATAAAGCATTTAGATCTCTTATGGGAAAAGCTAAGAGACTTTCTATGAAAGTTATATTAGATTCACTTGCTAGAATTAGTTCAAGTAGAGCTAATAGGAAATATAGAAAAATATTATTACATTATTTAGATAATAAAGGTAAACTTCAAGTATGTTATGGAACAGATGGTGCTTCTCTTCAATATGAAGATTCTGCTGTTTTAAATTATAGGAAAATTGAATGTTGGAATTTACTTATTGATGAAATCAAATGTTTAATTGAAAAATATGGTATTGATGGAGTTCATTTAGATAATTGTCAAGCATGGCCTCAAATAATGGAAATTGATGCAGCTGAATTATATAGAATTGATAATGATGGGAAACCTGCTTATTCAGCTATGGATATTTTAAATGGTGAAATTGTAATGCCTAATGAAGAAAGTGGATATTATAATACTGATTTATGTGACAGTTATGCTAATCCATTTTTAATTAAATTAACTAAATCAATTTGGAGAGATTATCCTTCATTTGTTTTCTTTGGTGAATGCTGGTTAAATACAAAACAATCACAAAGACATGTTGTTTTATCTAAATCAGGTGTGATTCCAAGAATGTATACTTTACCAATGATAATCAGTGAAATATTAGGAAAGAAAATTCAAAGAGATGGTAAAATTGAAAAAACAAAACCAAAAGATGTTTCAATTATAAAAGGTTGGTATGATGATAATTATAAAAATTTACCAGAAGGTGCTTTATTAGTTCAAAGTTCAAGTGGTCAAATTTGGCCTTATCCAGCATTATTATATGGAAGAGGAAATTGGGCAGCAGTAGATTTATTATTTTCTTTACCAGATATTCCAATGACATTTATGAATGAAATTGATGGTGAAGCATATAGAGTAAAAATAGTAAATGTATATGAATCTAAAGATAAAGGTCAAACTGGATCTTCAACAACAAATTTACTTTCAAGTAAAAAAAGAAGTAAATCTCTTATGAGATTAATTGAAAGTAAACAACAAGAACAAAGAGAAAAAGAAAAAAGTAAAGCAACTTCTGCTTCAACATCTCAATCAAGTTTAATATCAGGAGATATACTTCCTTCATATAATTTAAATGAAAGTATAAGTTCTCTTATTCAATTATCTGGAATTGATATTTCACATGCAAGAGATATTGATAATAAACAAAAGCAATTGGTAAATGAATTAGGACCTCAACAAGGATTTGATTTAAATAAAATAAAATTCCATTATGATTACAAAAGAAAAATGAGATATACTCATGAAAGTTTAAGAAGAGGTAAATTAGTTTATTTAGATGCATTTGATAAGAATAAAAAAATACATCCAGGTATATTTGCCTTTGCAAGAGAAACTCCAGAAGAAACTGGAATATTTGCAATTAATTTCACTGATCAACCAGCAAACTTTGAATTAGATTTATCTAATTTATTAAAAGTTCCTTCTCAAGGTTCTGATTATATTTCAGATGAAGAAAGTAACTTTAATTCAATTTGTTATATTGAAGATTGGTCTAATGATGGAAAAGGAGATTTTTATTTTGTTAGAGAATTAGTCCAAGGTCATGTTACCAGAAAAGTAGAACCTTATCAAAGTATTGCTTTTGGATTTTCTATTATTCCTTTCACACATGATAATTACAAACATTGTTTAGAAAAATCTAATTCTAGAATGATTAATGAAATAAGAACAAATGGTCCTGCTGTGGATACTTATCAATTATCTTTGCAATTAAGAGAAATATTAGATAAAAATTTACCACTAGAAGAATTTGCCACATGGATGAATTATGTATTTGATCTTTTAGGTAAATATGGTGTTAATTTCCCAGATTATATTTCTAAAATAGGTTTCATTTGGGGAGATGATAAATTCTCCACAGCATTCTTTAAATATTGTGCTCAAATTGCAGAAATGAAAGGACTTTTACAAGGAACTCCTTCCTCTAAGTTACCAGAAGAATCTGAAAAAATGGTTAATAATAATGTTTTAGGTCCAATTTGCTTTGTAACTCCTGAATTAGGAAGATGGAGTACTGTTGGTGGATTAGGTGTTATGGTTGATGAACTTAGTCAAGGATTACAAGAAATTGGACAAGATTTAATTATGATAAGTCCTTATTATGATAGAAATAAAAAAGGACAAACTGATTATTTAAAAGATGATCCATTTAATATTCATTATATTAGAAATATTGAAGTTCAACTTGATCAAAAATATACTTTCGGTGTTCATTATGGTGAAGGAAATGGAGGTATTAAATATTATTTCCTTCATAATTATAAAATCTTCCCTAAACCATATCCTGATTATGGTTGTGAAGATACTTTAAGGCAAATATGTCTTTTCTGTAAAGCATCACTTCAACTTTTATGTGATGTGAAAATAATTCCAGCAATATTAATGACAAATGATTGGTTTACTGGTTTATGTGCAGCATATGGTAAAAATGGTTCATTTGGAGATGTATTTAAAGGAACAACATTCTTCCATATTTGTCATAATCTTGCTCCTACTTATGAAGGTAGGTTATATCCTTCACCACAACAAGGTTCTCTTGATGGAATTCATCAAATTCAAAGAGATTGGTTAGTTGATCCTTGGTGGAAACAATTAGTAATAAATCCTTCAAGATGTGCTTTAATGATTAGTGATCAATGGGGAACTGTATCATTCTCATATAGAGACGAATTACTTAGTTCTTCACCATTAGCACCTGTTTTAAAATTAAAAAGTCAACCTTTCGCTTTCTGTAATGGAGTTTTCAAAGATAGAAGAGAAAAAGCACTTAAGGAAAAAGCAGGTGGTGATAGAAATGCATGTAAAGAATATATTCAGAAAAAATACTTCGGATATCAAAATGTCAATTTCGATGTTCCAATATTTTCATTTGTAGGAAGATTAACTCAACAAAAAGGGGTTTTAATGATTCTAGAAGCTGCTGAAGAAGTAATAGTAAAAGCAAATGGAAAAATAAATATTCTAGTAGGAGGAATGGGTACCTTAAGCGATCCATATGTAGCAGCATGTGTAGGAAAAATAAATTATTTAAGAGGTAAATATCCAAATAGTTTCTGGGCTGATCCAAATGAATTCTTCACAGATGGTCCTAAAATAAACCTTGGTTCTGACTTCGGTCTCATGCCTTCACTTTTTGAACCAGGTGGTATTGTCCAACAAGAATTCTTTGTCGCTGGAACACCTGTTATTGCTTTCCGTACAGGAGGACTTCGTGATACAGTCTTTGAATATAATTGGGATAATAATACAGGAAATGGATTTACTTTTGATTATTATAATGCAGGTGAATTAATAAACGCAATTAATAGAGCAATAAAAAATTTCTCACATAAAGATGCATATGAAAAATGTAGAAAAAATGCATATGAAAGTACAATAGATGTATCTCAAGTATCACGTGCATGGTGTCGTGAATTTTATCGTTTGAAAGGGAAAATATTCTTTAACGTGAAAGAAGTAATGGATTCAAAAAGTAATATAGATCACGCAGGATTATCTAAAGCAGCAGAAGCATTAAAGGAAGCTAATCAAGGGTATATATTTAAAAAAGAAGAAACTGAAAATTTAGCAGCTAAACAACAACAATTATATTCTAATAAAAATTTCAATGCATATACTATTGCTCCTCCTTCAGTCATTGTTGATGGAGAAATTAGAATTCCTGTTTCATTTACTTATAATTTTGATGAAAAACATCCTCCTCAAAGTGTTCAAATTTGTGGTTCTTTTGATAAATGGCAAGTTAGACATCCTTTAACTTTGGATACTTTGAAAAATCAATGGGTTGTTACTTTAAAAGTTAAAAGAGGAAAATATTTTTATAAGTATGTCGTTGATGGTAATTGGGTTATTAATGATAAGGAACCTACTTATAAGGAAAGTAATGGTATTGTTAATAATGTTATTAATCTTTGAAAATTTTGGTTGGAAATGGTTTTTCAAGATAAAATAAATTATTTATTATTTAGAGTGTTTGTTTTTTAACAAAAAAATAAAATATTTTTTTCAATTTTTTTTTTGTTTTTTTTAAATTATAATTTTGATAATAAATAATTTGCTTTTTAAAATACGACAAACCAATCAAAATTAGTGTCCAAAAATAATATAAATGCTGTAATAACTTATTTATTAAAAAAAATGAAATATAAAAGGAAAAAATAATATAATAATATTTTAGTTAGGATTAATTTAAAAAAATTAGAAGATACTTAATGAATAATAAAAAAAACCTTTAACACCACGATCAATATTGTATAATATTGTTAAAGGATATTAAAAATTAAATAGAAATATCCTATTAGGAAGATAATAAATTAAAAATTTTTAAAGGTTTTTCATATGATATTACAAAAAATAAAACAAATTTAAAATTTAAATGAACGAAGCTAGTATTTTATTATTTTTTATATATTTAAATAAATTTTAAAATTTAGTATAAAAAATAAAGTAAAAAATTATCGATGAAAAGAAGTATAATATTTTGGTCATCATATCCTATAACATCAAAATTTTATAAACCAAGATGGGGTCATTCTTTGAATTTATATAAAAATAAAGCTTATATCTTTGGAGGATATACAAATAAATATAAAAGAGATTTATATTCAATTGATTTATCATCAACTAAATTAATAAGTGAAAAAATTAAACCAAATAATATTTATCCTCCAAATTTCAATAATAGAGTATCTCAACATTCAACCATTATATATAATAATATGTTAATAATTTATGGTGGAAAAACTTCAAATTCACTGGAAATATCAATTAATCCAATTTCATTTAATTTCAATACAAATAAATGGGATATAATTAAAACAATAAATCCTCCTAAATTAATTAGAGCAGCCCATACTGCAAATTTAATAAATAATAAATATATGTTTATTTTTGGAGGAGAAGAATCTTATAATAAGAATAATAATCATGTATTTGATGCAATATTATTAGATCTTGAAAAATTACAATGGAATAAATTAAATTATCCAAATTCACAAAAATTAAATAAAAGAAAGTATCATTGTTCTTGTAATATTAATAAATCAATTGTTTATATTTATGGAGGTTATTATGATGATTATAATTGTATTAATTCAATGCTAATTTTTAATTTTTATAATATAAACAATATTATTGTCAAAGAAATTAATTTTGATAATTATACTTCAATAATTTATCCTTTTCCAAGATGGGGTTGTTCTATTTCTTTTTATTTAGGTAAATTATATATATTTGGTGGAAGAAATAAAATAGATTTTAATGATTTATGGATGTTTGATATTAAAAATGAAAAATGGGAATTATTAGACTGTTTTAATAATTATCCTATTCCAAGAAGAAGACAAATTTCATTTATTTATAAAAATGTACTTTTTATTTCAGGAGGATTTAATGGATATCAATTTTTGAATGATTTATATTATACGAATTTAAATATGTTATATCCATTTATTTCTTATATTATTAACCCAATATCTAATATAAATATAAATAAAGATATGAATGTAATATTAAATACTTTAATTAAAAGTTTTCCTGGGTTTAAAAAATTATTAACAAAAGAATTATCTGAAAAAGAATATATAAATAAAATTAATTCAATTCCTTTTTTTAAATTTAAGAATAATTCAGATTTAATACCTTTAGAAATATATACTATATTTATTAATTTTATTCAAAATAAACAAATAAAAACTGAAAAAAGTGTAAATCTTGATATGTTATGTTCTTTTATTGAAGGTTTATTTTATGCAGATTTTTATTCATTTGATTCATTATATAATCAAATTGAAAGAATCATTATTCATACTATTACTATAAATTCATATTCAAAAAAATTTATCTTTTTTATTTTAATTTGCTCTTATTATACAAATTCAAAAATTCTTTTTCATTATATATTAATCTTTATGAGAAATAAATTTCAAATTTCAGTAAAAAAAATATGTACTTTTATAAAGAAATTTCTTGAGGATGATCCAGAAAAGCATGATTTACTGAATAAAATAATTCATAATTGGAATTTTAATACATATTATTATAAACTTAATAAAAATGTATCAAAAATACAATTAAATACTTCAAACCCTGTTGTTTCTGATTTTTCATTATTTGAGAAAGATTGTAAATTTATTGAAGAAAATAATGTAAAAGCTATTATAAATAGGTTACATAATGCAAAAATAAAATTTCTTATACCTAAATTACAATAATATAATAAAAATTAAATAATTAATCATATATACAATTATCATTTTTATACACTTAATATTTTTATTAATGAATGATTATTAATCAAATTAATAAAACATTCTTAAGCTTTTTTTTTCTTTAATTATTTTTATTAAATCTTCTTCTTCTTTTTCTCTATGATTTTCCTTTTCTTTATTATTATTTTTTCCAAGAATATGTATCATATCAAATACTGCTATACCAGTATATTTACAAATATTTTTTAATAAAATAATATCATCTTTTAAAATTAATTTTCCCATAATTGGATTTTCTGAGACATCAAAATTAAATAATTGGTTATTTTTTATTTTATAAATTAGTTCTTTATCTTGTTCTTCTGGAATATTTTGAGTTAAAGATAATAATTTTATTATTGTTTCGAAATTCTTTATTCTATTTTTATAAATAGACAATACATTTAGTTTTGAATTGATTATTAATTTTTTAAAAAAAGGATAATCATGATCATCAAAACCTGAATCATACATATATAATTGTTGTAAATTAGAATTTTTATTAATGTTATTTAAAAAATAATAACCTGCAATATTTTTCATATTTGAATGATTACAAACTAAAATTTTCAAATTGCATTTTTTTAATTTAATAATATCACTTAATAAAAAAATAGAACCTAGTCCAATATTATTTGAAGAAATATATAAATTTTCTAGAGGATAGTTGTTTGAATATAATTTTTTGAGTTGGATTAAAATAGGTTTCATTCCTGATTTTAAATTACATTGATTTAAATTTAAAGTTTTTAGACTTCTAAAAATTTCGAGTATTTTTGCTATATATATTCCTCCTTTTTCCAAATTATTATTTTTGCTTAAATTTAATTCCTGAATATTATATAAATGGGATACAAAAAAGCCTTTTAAAAAATATTTAAGGTTTAAAGGTGTAATATTCATTATAGAAAAATCAATAATTTCTATATTTTTATTAAAAGATAAGTTTTTTGCTAATTCAAACATTCCAATTTCACCTAATTTATTTTTTGAAAAAGTTATAATTTTTATTCTTTTATCAAATTTAATTCCTGTAACTAAATATTGACTATTAGAGACTTCATTTTTTGCATAATAAAAATTATAATCAAAAGGACAATTTTCTAGTTTCATATATTCTGAATTTTTTATTTGATAAACTAATAATGTTTGATGAAAAAAATTTCTATATAATAAAATTGGATTATAATAAATTGATTGTATAATTGTATAAAAATATTTTTTTGTTTCTCCTAATTCTTCTAAATTTTCATCTTGAATTTGTTTTATAAAATAATTTATTTTTTTAATTTTAATATAGAGATTTATATAAATAATGGGAATGATTGCATTAGGAATGAACTTTTTTAATTCATTAATATAATTTAAATCTGGTTCAACAGGGAAATTTTTTAATATAGAGTTTTCAGTAATATTTAAATTAAAATATTGTTTAGATAATTCATTTTCTTTTAGAGTTTGATTAGAATTTTTTTTTTCTAAGTATTGTAATAATTCTTTATTATTTAAAAATAATTTTGTATTTAATGAGTTTTTTTCTAAATTTTCAAAATTGTTTGGATTTGATAAATGATAACAATTTTCAAAAAAATAAAAGTTATAAGTATATTGTTTATCAATGTTAAAAAACAAATGAAAAGATATAATAAATAATAATTCAACAATATCACTAATAAAATCTGTGTTTTTAATAGATTTTTTAATATAATTAATAATATTAATGAAATTTTCTAATGAATAATGAAAAGTAATTTTCTTATTAGTTTCTATAGTTTCATTATATTTTTTTATTTTATTTATAATATTGTTTTCATTGATATGATAATAATTTAATTCATTTAACAATAATGAATATAATTGCATTGATTCATCATTTATTGATATTTCATTATTAAATAATGTTTTTACAATAATAAAAATTGTTGTTATTTGAGTATCAGATTCAATAATACTATTTTCTATTAAATTAAAATTTTTAAGCATTTTGATACATTAAGATATTAGTTATATATCAATAATTCCCTTTTTTTGATAAAATATCTTTTTTAAAAAGAAAACATTAAAATAATTTTTATCTACCCTTTTTTACAAATAAGCCTTAATTTAAACAAAATAAATAATAATTAATTCAAAAATACTCCTAAAAAAAAATAATAAAAAAACAAAATGATAATAATTTCTAAACACAAGTATATCCTCCATCAACAGGAATAGAGACTCCAGTGACATAAGAGCTAGCTTTAGAAGCAAGAAACAAAGTAGTTGTATCTAATTCTCCAACTTCACCATATCTTTCAAGAGGAATAGCATTTTTAGCATATTGTTTAAAAGAATCAGATTCCAAAATATCTTTAGTAAGAGGAGTCCAAAAATAACCAAGGGCAAATGCAATTAACAGTAATATTATATTTTGCCCATTCAGCAGCTAAAGCTCTAGTTAAATTAACTACACCTCCTTTAGCTGCATGATATGGAGAACAAGGAGCAGCTTTATTACCAACTAAACCATACATTGATGATATATTTATTATTCGACCATATTTTAATGGTATCATTGATATATTTGCAACTTCTCTTGAACATTTAAATACTCCTGTTAAATCTATATTTATTTCCTTTTCAAATTGCTCATCTGTTATTTTCTCTGCTGGTTTCACTTCACCTACTCCTGCATTGTTTATTAATATATCAATTCTTTTAAAATGATCATATGTTTTCTTCACTATTTCTTTTATATTGTTTGTATCTGTTATGTTACATTTCATTGGAAGTGCTTCTACTTTATATTCTTTTTTTATGTCTTCACATACTTGATTTAGTAAATCTTCTCTACGTGCTATTCCTACTATGTTACAACCTTGGCTAGCCAAGGCTTTCGCCATTTGAACTCCTAGTCCTGTTGAACATCCTGTTACTATTGCTACTTGGCCTTTGAAGTCAAAATAGTTTTTCATTCCTTTTTTTTTTAAATAGATTTATATTTTATAAATTATATTTATATTTTTTTTGAATTTTTTTTATAATTTTTTTTATTGAAGTTTTATTTTTTTTTTTGATGAGTTTATTAACATATTTACTAAATAAATTCAATACATTGAAATCATTGGAAGTATTTTTATTTGATGTACTTCTATATTTAATTCAATCTGAATGGAAAGAAATTTTTGAAGAATATTATAATGTCTAAAATATGTTATTTATTCTTAGGTTTTTGATTTTTAAAAAATCATGAATTCATTTTATTTTTTTTTAATTCTAAAATCTCAATCAAAAGACACAAAAAAATAAATAAATTTAAATATTATTCTTGATTTGAAAGTGATAATGATTATTTTAAATTAAATATAAAACTAAGTATAATTTAGTTGTTTTACCTTTTAAAGTATGAATTTGTAGTGTATTTATATTGACAACTGTTCTATAGTTGCAACATTTTTAAGATTATTCTTTGTATTTTGGATTATTTGGTTGATTGATTTAATTATGATGATCAATTGAAATTTTAATTAATTCTTAGTTTTTTCTTTAAATTATGATTTTTGAGCTCTTTTTGATTTTTACTTTTTCAAGGATATATTTATTTTAATGAAATTAATCTACTTTTATTATGAATTTCAAACTTTTATCTGTTCTCAAATTTTTAGGTTTTTGTTACTTAAAAGGATTAAATACTATTTTTTTATCAATTTTCAAAAAAACATTATATTTTAAATTATATTCTTAAACTTTTTTAAAACTTTTCATTTTTAAGAAAATTTCTATTGTATTAATTATACAAAATGAAAATATTTAATTTTCAAAAATTAAATGTAAAAACATAAATAAAATACTTTTTTCTATAAATTAAAAAAATCACAAAAATACTCAATAAGGATTATTAATATTATAGTCTTTAACAGCCCCTTTAGGAACATTACTTTGAGTAGAAAAATGAAATTGATTTTTATTAATTTTTGGTAATTTTTCAATAGCAATATTCCTAGCTTTAACAAAAATTTGTTCTTCCTTATAATTTTCATTAAATTTATGATGAACAATAGATTTAGGAGGAAATTTAAAATTACCAAAATATTTATGATTTCTCGAAAAAAATTGATGTTTTAATCTTTCTCTAAAATTATCATAAGGAAGACTAATAGATCTAGAAGAAGCAGGCATATGAAACATTTCATTAATATATACCATTAAATCATTTAAAGGAGATAAATCTCTTTTTGGTTTTTCAGGTAATTTAACTGGACCTCTATATAAACCTGGATTTGTTTTAAAATTTATTTTTTTTGAAGTATCTATTGGCTTAGGTGGATGTTTTAATAAAAATGATATTGAATTATAATCTTCTTTTTTTACCTTTGTTATAATCATTGGAAAGTAATATTTCCCTACTTTTTCCTTTTTTTCCTCATCTTTTATTTCAACACCTACATTTGCTTCTTCTTCCTTTGTTTCATTATCTTTTATTCTTTTTTCTTCTAAAGGTTCTGTTAAAAACGTTGATTCAATTTTTTGAGGTTTTTCATTTTCATTTTCTTCTTCTTTTATTATTTCTTTTTCTTTTTCTTTTTCTTTATTTTCTTTTAATTCTTCTATTTGTAAATCTGAATTCATTTCCATTCTATCTGTAGTATCATTTATTACTTCACTTTTCAATTCACTTTTTGATTCATTTATCTCTGCTTTTGTTAAAAAAATTGGACTTCTTTCCATATTTTTTATTATTTAATTATTTAAGTTATTTTTTTTAAATATTTAAATCAAGTAATATTTATTGCAATTAAATTATTAAATAATGGAAATTTAATTAAATGTATATTTGTATGGAAAAATAATGTTTATAATATAATTCCAAGAATTCTTCTTATGGGGATATTTATTGTTCTTAAAGTTTATAAAAATTATGAAATGATTTAAGGAATAAAGGAATTAATTATCTACTTGATAAACTTTAGGTCATCATAATAAAAATGTAAAAGAAATTCCTATTAATAGATTAATTATTGATTTTATTAATTTAATTCTAAAATAGTTGAAAATTCAGTTTTCATATTTTATAATTATTGTTAAAGAAAAAATTAAATGAAATTTATAATCATAGGTTAGAAACTATTAAAGGATTTATGAATGTTTTTTAATTGAAAAAGATAATTGTTTTGCTGAAATAAGAATTATTATATTCATATAAAAAAATATTATTTCTGTTACTGAAGAATTAAATCATAGAATTCAGTGACTTCAAATGTATTTAAAACTTTACAAGATAATAGATTAATAATTATATTTAACTTTGAATAAAATTAATGGAGGAATTTATAACTAATAATTTATCGGAAAAAAATCAATTAAAATGACAAATCAAATTCAGTCATTAAAATTTACCATTCAAGAATTTAATTATTATTTAATCATAGACTTGAAGGTATAAATTAAATCAAAATCCTCAATCTAATAATTATAAATTAAATAATATAATAATATTCTTCTGAAATATTTAAAAAAAGAACCATTGTATATCTTACTTTTTCATTGAATATTTCAGATAATCTCACTAAATTTTTATGGTTTAAGCAGAATTCAACAAATATTTTCTAGTGTGACTTAACAAAACATATTTAAATGAAAAAAATAATCATAAAAACATTTAAAAAATTCAAAATAAAAATATATTGAGAGTGAGCCAACTATCAAAAGAAATACATCAAGAGAATTTGAAAATATGAAATATTTAAGCTATTTTATTTAAAAGAATTTTTTATAATAAAATCAAATATGTTTATTGAAAAAAGAAATCATTTATCCATACTTTAATATATGTTTATTGAGGAATAGATTTAAATAATATTCAATTGGTCAATGTGAAAAATGTTATTTTCAATTAGTGAATGATTATGGTATCAAATATGGTAAAAGAAAAAAGACATTGAAGTCTATGTTCATATTCATAATAAATATAATATTTTCTTGAAAGAAAAAATAAAAGAATCAAAATGAAAAAGAAATTTCAATTATAGGAGGATTTAGTTTTTCTTCTGAGATATTCATTATATTATTAATTAAAATTTTGATTATATGAAGTTAGAATAAATGAGAATCAATTAAAAAAAAGAAGGTTGAAAATTAATATGCCTTTAATTTATAATGAAAAAGATTAAATTGAAAAATATATTATTATTAATTTAGGTGGGGAGGAAATATAAAATCTAATTTAATAAAATTAAAAAGTGATTAATCATTATGTCAGGAATAAAGAAATGTAAATATTGAATTATTTGTTAATATAATATATTAAATATAAATATAATTAAACAAAAAAATGATAAAATTTTTTAAATTTGTAAAATTAAATTTAAAAAATGTATGATAGATTAAACGAAAGAATAAATCAACAGATATATAATGAAGAAAAAAATACTCCAATAGATCCAAAATCACAAGAATTTAAAGAAGTTCAATTTCACTTTAACACAATATTTAATGACATAACTCAAAAAACAAATAACTCTGATCAAAAAATATATGAAATAGATAATGTATATTCTTTAAAAAACCAATATATATCATTAAATTTTGAAAAAAGAGAAATGAATGAAGTAACATCATATGGATGGTATTCATCTGAAACACCAGATGATAAAAAATTTGAAGATTTAGTGTTTAGGTTAAGAACAAAAGGTTTAGAAAAAATAGAAAATGAAATAAATGTTTCACCACCTCTTCCATCAAATGACACAGAAATTCATGATATATATTTATGTAAATTTATAATAGGAGAATCATTAATTATTTTTAAAGGAGATGATGATGGAGATTTACCAGAGGATTATTTAGATAAATATGATACTATAGTTTATATTAGAAATGATAAAACTAAAAGATATAAAATTTTAAAATTAGAAAATATACAATTATTATATTTAATTAAAATTAAAAATGGTGATTTTCAACCTCAAATCATTAGTTGCAGTGGAGTTAATTGTAAATTAAATGAACCTGGTACTGAACCTCTTCCAAATCAAACTAAAAATTTATATTATTGTAATTTAAGTGAAAATTATTTATGTCCAAAATGTCATATTGAATATCATCAAAGTCAAGTTCATTTTAGTAATATTGATATTAATAAATGTGAATTAAAAACATATTTAAATTTACCTGGTGAATGTGATAATCCTATTCATCAAAAAAAAGAATTAATTGATTTTTTCTGTCAAGATTGTAATAAAGGCATTTGTTCTTTTTGTAGATTTTATGGGAATGAAAAACATCTTAAATTAGATATTATTAGTAATTTATTTGGTAATTCAAAACCAATAGAAAAAGAAAATAAAGTGTATAGTGAAATTAATTTTCAATTTAATAAAATTACAAATGATTTAAATAGTAAAATATCTGAAACTCAAAAATCTAATCAATTAATAGCTAATAAATTAAGAGATGTTGTTTTAAAAGAATTTCAAAAAATGTTTAAAGAAGTTGATGATAAATTTACTGAAGAAGGTGAAAAATTATTAAGAATATGTTATCAATTAAATTTTGTTAAAGATATGATTTTAACATATCATAAATTATATTCTGAGAAAGAAATGATATTAAAAAATAATAGATTAAGACAAGAAATTTTTTGGACTAAAAAAGTTCATTTAGAACATATGTTATATTTAATAGGAGTTAAAGAAAAAATAGAAACAGAATATATTGTTAGGGATGAAGAATTTGATGAAATTATTGATGAACATTTAAAAAATATTGATGGATATATCCAAGATGCAATGGGAGTTTTTGAAAGATTTTCAATTGAAAATGATAAACCTAAAATAACTCCTTTAACAGTTGATAATTTAATTAAAGAAGCAAAAATTGATCTTAATGCTATTAAAAGTAATTCAAATAATTAATTATTTAAATATTGATTATTTTTTATGTTTAAATATATGAATAAAAATAAAAAAAAATTTTAAAAAACTCCATAAAAAAATGGAAAAAAAAAGTAAACTCTACCGAGAAGGTTTAATAGAAGACTTTTATATAATTGAGCAAGACACCGTATTAGGTGAAGGAGCATCAGCAATAGTAAGAAAGGGAATAAAACGTGATTCAGGAGAAACATATGCAATAAAAATAATAGATAAATCTCAAATGGGAGAAAATGAATTAGAATCATTATATAATGAATTAAAAATAATGTCAATAATAGATCATCCAAATATAGTAAGAGTATATGAATATTATGAATGTCATGGAGTGGTTTTCATAGTTATGGAATTAATGAATGGAGGAGAATTATTTGATAAAATAGTTGAATATGAACATTATACTGAAAAACAAGCAGCAGAAGCTTTTAGACCTATAGTTGATGCTGTTAGATACTGTCATAAATTAGGAATTGTTCATAGAGATTTAAAACCAGAAAATTTATTATATTCATCAAATGAAGAAAATGCAATGATTAAAGTAAGTGATTTTGGTTTTGCTAAATTTTTAATACCAAAAGCACAAGAACAATTATTTACTGCTTGTGGAACTCCTTCATACGTGGCTCCTGAAATAATTGAAAGTAAAGGTTATGATAATAAAGTTGATTGTTGGTCTCTTGGTGTTATATTATATGTTATGTTATGTGGTTTTCCTCCTTTTTATGCTGATGATAATAGTACTTTATTTAATTATATTAAAACTGCTGAATTTGAATTTCATAGTCCTTATTGGGATAATGTTAGTGACAATGCTAAAGATTTAATTAGAAAATTACTTGTTGTTAAACCTGAAAATAGATTAAGTACTGAAGATATTTTAAAACATCCTTGGCTTACTCAAAATATTAATTCTAAAGGGAATTTGGCTTTTAAAGAAGATTATATTGAATTTAAGAAAAAAAGTAAATTAAGAAGTGCTATTATGGCTAGTTTAATTGTTAATTTATGGAAAAGAATTACTTTTAATAAATAAAAGGATTTTTTTTTGGGTAAAAAATTTTTTTTTCTTAAATTGTTTTAAATGTTTTTTTTTCAATATTTTTCTTTCTTTTTAAAAATAAAATTAATAGCAAACAATATTTCTAAATCAAATAATAAAGATTAAAATCTTTATTAAAATAGGTTTTAATATTTTGTTAATTTCATATTCTCCTAATTTATTGAGCTAAACATTCCTTTATTATATATTTTTATTGAAATTATTTTAATTTTTAATTAAAAAATGGCAGAAAATGATCCATTTGAAATTTCAGTTACAATTTCATTAAGAGAACAATTGGAAAAATTAAAAGACGGAGAAATGAATATTTTTAATAGAATAGATATATATGGTTTAGAACCAATAGATGTGAAAGATTATATTGGAGTTCTTTCTGCAAGTCTTCAACTTGGAGGAAGAGTAAATGTTGGTTTTTCAAGACCTTCGGATGACCCTGAAGTTAGAGAATTAATTGATAATCATAAATATTATAATTTTGAAAAAGCTGAAATTAGAGGTGTTGGTTCTCAATGTGCATTGATTTTCCATAAAAGTAAAACCAAATTTTAATAATAAAAATTTTAATTTTTATGTTTTTTTAAATTTTTAATAATTTATTATTGTATACAATTTTTTTTATTAATATGCTTTTTATTTATTAAAATGTCAAAAATAGTATTATTTGTTTTTATCTTGGTTTAATAGTCAAAATGAAATTTGAGACTATGAAATCAATTAAAAAATTATTTATAGAATATATAAATAAAAAAATCATTTTGAAGAGACCAATTTGAATTGAACTTAAATATGTTGATAATATTTATAAATCAATAATAGAATTAATTACTTTTAACTCAAAATAAACATATAAAAATAATAAAAAATATTGTTTCAAAGACCCAAAAACTCTTTATAATATTAATAATTTAAATAAATTATATGAAATAAGAGGAAATATTAAACAATTGTTTAGCCAGAATAAGTAAATGAATCAATATCTAATAAACATTATGATTAATCTAATATTATTATTTATGTTATTAAAAATTTTTAAAGGTTATAAAACCTCAATGAAGGTTTAGAGGGTTTAGATGATAAATATGATAAAAATTGGATATAGATAATTATTCAATTATATATAGGTTGAAAAAAAAAGAGAAAAATTATAAAATTCAATTAAAATATTTGATGTAAAATAAAATTCCCAATTAAAAAATTATCTTTTAAAATATAATAAACCTTTAAAAAAACAATAAAAATAAAAAATAAAAAATAAACAAAAAAAAAACAAAAAAATAACAAAATGGAACATCACAATCATAAACATAAAGAATACGATGTGGATGAAATAATATTTAAGCTTCTTCAAGCAAAAAATTATAAACCAAACCAAGAAGTAGATTTATCAGAAGCAGAAATTCGTTGGTTAATATTAAAAGCAAAAGCAATATTTATGGATCAGCCAGTATTTATAGAATTAGATTCTCCAATAAATATATGTGGAGACACTCATGGTCAATTTTATGATTTATTAAGATTATTTAATTACGGTGGAGAACCACCAAAAGGAAATTATCTTTTTTTAGGAGATTATGTAGATAGAGGAAAAAATTCAATAGAAACAATATCTTTACTTTTTGCATATAAAATAAAATATAATGAAAATTTTTTTATGTTAAGAGGTAATCATGAAAGTGAAAATATAAATAAAATATATGGTTTTTTCGATGAATGCAAAAGAAGATATAGTGTAAAATTATGGAAATTATTTTCAGATTGTTTTAATTCATTACCAATAGCAGCAATGATAGATGATAAAATATTATGTATGCATGGTGGTTTATCCCCAGATTTAATGACATTAGAGCAATTGAAAAAAATAGTTCGGCCAACAGAAATTCCAGATGATGGATTATTATGTGATTTATTATGGAGTGATCCTGATAAAAATGCAAATGGATGGGGAGAAAATGAAAGAGGAGTTTCAGTTACTTTTTCACCTCAAATCGTTGAAACTTTTTTAGATAAACATGATTTAGATTTAATTTGTAGAGCTCATCAAGTAGTTGAAAATGGATATGAATTTTTTGCTAATCGTCAATTAGTCACTATTTTTAGTGCTCCTAATTATTGCGGAGAATTCGATAATGCTGGTGCTATGATGATGATTGAAGAAGGATTAGTTTGCTCCTTTAAAATTCTCAAACCTATTACCAAAAGTAAAGGTTTTGGAGCTAATAGACCTATGACTCCTCCTAAGAAAAGAAAAGATGGGAAAATTTAATTTTTTTTTTATTTTTTTTTTGATTTTGGGTCATATGGGATTATTCGCTTTTTCAGTTTTTTTGTGGTGTTTTCAAAGTTTATTTTTTGTTTTTTTTCTTCTGTTTTTAAAGTTTTTTTGACATATTTTTGTTAATTATTTTATAATAAAATGTTTTTTAAAGATATTATAAAATTTTTTATATCTTATTTTTTTAATGTATGAAATATTTGTATATATATAGATACAAATATTTGGAAATTTATATTGAAATAACATTATTATATTTATTTCAATCATCAAATAAATTTATTACTGCAGAAGGAATTTCATTTATTGGATTTGTTAATCCTGTTGAATTATGACTTAAACTTATATATTTATTTTGACTTTCTCTTAAGGTTTTATTTCTTTTATTATTAATTCTAATAAATTTACTTATTTTTTCTATTTGTTTTTTATTTGGAACTCCACTTAAAGTTCTTTGTTTAAGCATTTTTTTACTATTTTCATTTTTTTGTTCATTAATTCCAAACATGTTTTCATTCATAGAATTAATAGAATTTTTTAATGAATTTGATTTTTTAGGTAAATTTTTTATTTTTGTATTAAAATTAATGCTATTAAGATTACTATTATTATTGGTTTTATTTGGAATATTATTATTATCATTTTTTTTTTCTTTTTCTTTTTTGTCATTTTTAACAAAAGTTTTTTTCAAAGCAATTATTTTAATTGGATTTTCTTTCTTTTTTAATATAGGATTTAAAGGAGCAATTACAGTAGGATATTTTTTAATATTTGAATTCCTTATAAAAGTTTTATGTTCTGTTGAACTTTTATTTAAATATTTATTATAATCTAAATCTCCTTTTTCAGGAGTTTTATTTATATTTTGTTCATTTATCATTTTTTGCTTTAAACGAAGGAGAGTTTGAATAAAATTTATGTTTTCATTTTTTAATCTTTCATAAATTTCTTTATTCATTCCATTTTCAATTAAAACAGTATTATCAGAATTAGTTTGTTGGAAATTTAGTTTTATTTCTTCGTTTTTTTTATTTTCCATTTCTTCAATTTCTTTTTTTATTTTTTCTTCATTAGAAATAATATGAGTATAATGTTGAAGAGCAATAGAAGAATTTGATTGTACCATTAACTTTGAATTTGAAAAAGATGAATTAGAACTTAAAGTTTCTATTTCTGATAATTTCATTTTCTATTATTTTTTAATAATAAAAATATATATATTAATTATATTATTTTATTTATTAAGACATTTCATATTTTATAAATACTGATTGATTAATTATTTTTCATTTCAATATCTTCATTTTTATTATTTTCTTCAAAAATAAAGATAGAATGGCAACTTTCATTGTAAACAGAACAAGCAATTAAACTATTGTCACTGTTATCATAATCATTATAAACATCCATTGTATTAGAAATTAATTTATTATGTTCTTCCTCTTTATTACATATACGAACTTTTTTACAATTGGAATTTTTATCTTTTACATCCCAAGAACAAAAATTTCCTTCTTCATCTCCACTTAAAATATAAAATTTATCATTTTTACTATTTTTATATAAACAAGTATCAATTAAATAATTTTTATGAGAACATCCAGTAAATTTTTTAATTTCTTCTTCCTTAACAATATCCATAATTTCCAAATTATCATTGAAAGCACTTAATAAAATATAATTTTCATTTGGTAGTAAATTAATAGAATTCAAAGAAGGTGAATTTTCTAAATTTATAGTTTTTAAACAATTAAATTTAAAAATATCCCAAATTCTACAAAAAGAATCATAACTTGTAGAAAAAACAACAGTAGAATCATTTGAAAATTTAACACAAGTTATTGGTTCACTATGGCTTATCATTTTAACAATTAAATTTCTGCTTCTTAAATCAAATAATAAAATACTATTATCATATGTTCCAACTGCAATAATATTACTTGCATAATTTATATCTATTGAAGTTATTACTGAATTAGTTCTAAAATTTCTTAATAAACTTAAACTATTTAAGTCAATAACATTTAATTGAAAATCATTACCTCCACTTAATAATAAAGTATTTTTATTATTAAAAGTTACTTTATTTATTCCCATTAAATGGTATTTATATGAAAAAAATGAAGAAACTGTTTTATCTGTTTTTGATATATTATATATATTTACTGTTTTATCATTACTAGCTGATGCTAATAAAATATTTTCATTTCCAAAATTATAATTACTAAAAGCTAGTGAACTTATTGAATCTGAATGGGATTGAGGTATATTTAAAAATGGTATTATGTCCATTTTTTGGATAATTTTTTTTTAAATTTTATTTTTTTACTTTTTCCAGTTTATTTTTTATTTGAGAAAAATGATCTTATATTCTTTAAAATTTAATAATAAAATTATAAAAAAAATTTAAACAAACTATTGTATTATATACATTATAAAATTTATTATTCCTATTTATAGAAAGTAATAACCTTCAAGTTTTTTAAGAAAATCAAACTGATTAGAATGTAAATAATAAAAGTATCAAAATAAAAAATGTAAACTTATATTCACATTTTAAGCATTAAGACCTATCATTAATTAACTAGATTTTTTTGAATCATTTCTTGTTGAAGACGAACTTTCTTTTTTTATTTTGGATTTTTTTTCTAAATTTTTTTTAGAATTTTTCATTTCTTTCATTGCTTTATGATCTATATAATCAGGAATTTTTGGTCTAATACATTTTTCACCAGTTATATTTTCATATAACTTTAACATTGCTTCTCTTTCATCTTTTATTTTCATTTTTTTTAGTTGTAATATTAACATTTCTGATTCAATATTTTCTTTATTTATGGTACAACCCATTTTATTACTTTTTTAGTTAATTTCAAGAAAATATTCAATCAAGATTTTTTTATTTATTTTTTCATGTAATAATTACTGGTTAATTAAATATATTATTTACTTTTTTATTTTTAATTATATTTATTTAATTTATAAATAAAAATTGGATTTTTAATTTAAATAAATTTATGAAAAATATATATTTTAATAAATAATTAAAATTAATTCAATATGATAATATTTTTGAATTTAAAAAGGATTTAATCCCATAAAACCAAATGAAGGATATGAATGAGAAATTGTTCTTTCAACTTGGTTTCTATATTCTCTTTCAAAATCAATTTTTTCTGATTTAATTTGATTATCTATAAATAAATCTTCATTATCTTTGCCGTTTTTTTTTGATTTATCAACAAATAAACCTAAAAATCTTTGTCTAAAATTATCAATTGAGATAATTGAACTTAAATTTAAATAATTTTCTTTTTTATTCTTATTTATTATTAATCCATCATCCGATGTTGTATTTAAATTTACTAATTCATAATGAGTTTTGGTTTTAAAATTTACTTCTGTTAAATTTAAATCATTTTCTTTCATTGATATGTAATAATATTTTTTATTAATAATTAAAAAAATTTTCTATTTAATTAAAATACTTTTTGAATTTTAAACATAGATTTAAAATATATTATAAATTAACTAAATTTATATTTTCTATAGGATATAGAAAAGATAAACATTCTTTTATAATTTTATTTTTCCCTTTAAAAATTCTTCTTAATATTATAAAATTTATATTATCTTTCATTTGAAAATATCGTAAACCTTTTTTAAATTTTTCTCTATCTATAGGTTTATATTGTTCAGAATTTATTTCGAGATAAAATTTTCCAATAAAACAATAATTAATTAAGCTAACAAATTCAATAAAATCATTTTCTTCTTCTAAATAGAAATTTGTTAATAAATCTATTTCTTTTAAAGAATTAATAGAAATTGTGAATAATCTTCTTAAAGTAGATTTAAGCTTTTTAAAATTAGAAATCATTGATAATAATTTAATTGAAATTAAATTGAGATTTGATTTTAAAATAAAATTAATAGAAGAAATATAATTAATTAAATGAATAAAAGAAATTTCATCTAATTCACCAATTGAAAGACTTATTAAATTGGTTGTCATTAAACGAGAAATATTTTTTATTTGATAAAATTGAAATTGTAAACTTAATTTTTGAAGTTTACTATTATTTTTTTGATAATCAATTTCATCAAATAATTCTTCAATTGAAGGATTAGTTCTACTATCAAATCTTGTGTAAGGAGATAGAATTTTTAATATTTTTATATTTTTATTATCACCATCAAAATTCAATAAAAAGTTTAGAATAAATTTATTTATTGTCATCATATAATTAGCTTCAGATAAAATTACTCCTGGAATATCTAAATATATTGAAATTTCTTCAAGATCTCTTTTAGTTTGAAATAAAATAAAAAAATTTGTTAAATTTTGTTCAAATTTTTCTAAAATTTCTTCAAGAATTATTTTATATATTTCTTTATGATTTTTTTGTTTCATTTCTGAAGTTTTATAACATTTATCATCTTCTAAATTTAGAGATAATTTATATAAAGAAGGAGTTATATAAGTCAAATCTCCTGAAAAAAAGGAAATTTTTAATGTTTTTAATTTTTTCCATGATTCAATTAATCCAATAATTTTTCCAAAAGAAAAATAATCTAAACTATTAAAATTGATACAAAGATTTTCATATTTTTTTAATTGATAAAATATATCTAAAAAATGAAAATTAACTAATTCTTTAAAGTCATAATTCATTTTCATCAGACAAAAAAATTCTCTTTTATAATTATCAGAAAAAGAAATAGATAAACTAGATAAATTATTCATTTTAGGAATAATTCCAAAAAAAAAAATCATTGCTTCAATTGTAGTTTTAAATTTTGTAAGAATAGCACTAAAACTTTTTTCACTTTTAGATTCAGATTTTTTTATAAAATGATTGAAATTAATATAAGAACTTTGAATATCTTCATTAGAATTATCTCTTGTGGTAGAATTAACACTTTCATTTAAATCAAAATTTTCTAAAGATTTTCTAGTAGAACAAGTTTTTATTTGTATATTTAAAGAATTATAGTCAATTACAAATTTGTCTATTGCTCTTATAAAATCATTTTCAAAAGTCCATTGTCTTAATTTTTCATTTTTTAATTCTAAATCATAATTTGTAAAATTTAAAAGATTTCCTAATTTTAATTCATTTTCTTTTAATTTATCCTCATAAATTTCATATAATTGTTGTAATAAAGAATAATTTTTGAATTCTATATTAAATCCTTTTAAATTAGTAAAAATATAATTTTTATTTATCATTATTACAATTAATAAAGATAAATCTTCTTCAGTGAAAGTTTCTCCCCAATTAAAATCAATTGAAATAGTATTAATATGATTAAATAAATTTTCTAAAAAAATATATTCAGGTGGAATTATATAATTATATTTTTTAAATTTTAAATCCCAAAATGTTTCTTTAGAAATTTGACCAGGTTCTATATCATGATCATAACAATATTGATTATAATCATTTATCACATTTATTTCTGAAGTTCTTGCAGCAGAAACATTATTTTTTAACCCATCTTCATCTTTAATTTTATATAAAGATAATTTTGTACAACCATAAAAAAATATTGTTCCTATTTTTTTAATCATATCTAATGATAATGTTAATATTTCTGATGAATAAATTTCCCTTTTATTTTGTAATAAATCTTCTATATATTTATCACTTTTTTTTCTTATATCTAAATTTGCTCTATCAAATGTAAATGTTAAGTTGTTTGTTATTGAAAAAAAAGAATTCCCCTTTGAATATAATATTTTATTTAAAAAATTGTTTATTATTAAATTACTTTTATTTAAATCATTATCTCCTAGAGAAAATAATAGATAATTTTGAATTTTTGATATTAATTTAGATGGCATTAATTCATTTTTATTTTTATGATTTATCCTAAAGTAACAATGAAACAAATCTTCATTATCTTTTTTTAAGTTCATTAAAAAAATTGAACAATAAAAAAATGTATAAACAAAAAAAAAAATAAAAAAATAATTTTAAATTAATAATAATATCTCAAATGGATAAAATAGATATAATAAACGAATATAACCTTTTAAAAACATATCAAAAAACAAATTCAAACATAATAATACGTCCATTTGATTCATTTTATCAAAGCATAATAAATCCAGAATTTGTAATATTTAAAAACAACAAATATTATAAATACTCAAATTCTAAAATTGATGAAATTCAAACAGATAAGACCATACCAACAACATCAAGTATATCTTTTAATAATTATAATATATTTTATGTTAAAAATAATGGAGAAACACATACAATAGTAAATGAAGATAATTTAACATATGAGAAATTAACATTAAAAAATGCAATAAGATTAACAGGTAATTTATCAAAGAAATATATTGTTAAAGTATCTTGTGGTAATTCTCATGCTTTATTCTTAACTCACGCTGGAATGTTATTCTCAATTGGAGATAATAATTTAGGTCAATTAGGTTTAAATGAAAATGAAAAAATAAAAGAAACTGGAGAAGCAATTATGATTAAAGATTTATTAAATTATAGAATTATTGATGTTTGTACTGGAAATAATCATTCCATTGCATTTGGAATTATTAGAGATTTAAGTAAACAAAATAGTAAAGATAATAAAAATGATAATAATAAAGATAATATTGTTTTCACTTGGGGAGATAACTCTTTTGGACAATGTGGTATTGGTGATGATAATAATAAATTTGTTAATTGTCCTAGTAAATTATTAATTAATGATAAAGAAATTATTAATGAAGGAGTTAAATTTGTTTCTTGTGGATTAAACTTTTCAGTTTTGCTATTAAATAATAATAAAGTTTTTGGATTTGGAGATAATCAATTTCATCAATTAGATTTATATACTGATAATAAAAAAATTTTTCATCCTAAAGAATTAGTTTTTGATTATATTAATAACAAAAATGCAAAAATTGTTAATTTAATTGTTTCTGCTTATAGTTTATTATTAGTTACTGATAATAGATTTTTATATATTATAGGAAAAAATACTGGACTTGGAAATGAAGGTAAAGTTATTGAATTAGAAAATAATATTGATAAATATATAAAAATAGTTTTAAACGATAATAGATTAACATTTTTTTATTATATGATAAATGGAGAAAAAAAATTAGTAAAAGATGTAAAAATTGATAAGAAAAATATAATAAAAACAAATAATACATCTTCAATAAAGAAAAAAATATCAATGCCTAAATTAACAAACAAAGATAATAATATTATTAATAATGATAATAATTCAACACCATCACTTAAAAATGAAATAGATAAATCAACAAAAAGAAATGATACACATAATAGTAATAGTAGTAATGAAATAATAAATACATCAAATACTACGAATAATAATATTTATAATTCAAATTATACTAATACAAATTCAAGTGGAATAAGTAATAATTCAAATCCAAGTTCAAATAATAATACATTAGGAAATAATAATAGTACAACAAATTTAAATTCTTCTATTAATAAAAATTTAAATAATAAGAATACCGAAAAAAATTATAATAATTCAAAAACTCCAATTAATAATTCAAGGCAATCTTTTAATTTTAATAAAGATAATTCAAAAACAGAATTAAAACTTAAAAACAACGAACAAGAATTAAATGATAATAATAATAATTTAAATATATTAAAACAACCAGAAAACAATAATGAAATACATCAAGAAATTGAAAATCAAAATGAAGAAAGTCCAATATTTAAAAAAATAAATAAATCAAATTCATATATAAATAAAAGAGAAGAAAGAAAAATAGTTTCAAAATCAAATTCTTCATTAAATTTAACTCAATCTCAAAATAAAAATCAAATAAATCCTCTTTCAAATACTCATAAAATAATTCAGACAACAACAACTTTTCAAAATATATTTAATATACAAAAAACTTTTGATGAAGAAGACGAAAATAATAGAAGTGTAATAAGTGAAATAGGAGGTTTTTTTTCAGGTAAATTTTCATCGATTAGAAAAAGTTTTTTTAAAAGAAGAGATATTTCAAAAGAAAATTATTTTAATGATTTTTGTCAAAATATTTTTATATATTCTCAATATAAAAATCAAATAAAAAAATATTTTTATAGTGGAGTGACTGAAAAATTAAGAGGAAAAGTTTGGTTAAAATGTTTAGGTAATAAATTTAATATAACTGAAGATTTTTTTAATATAGAATATGAAAAATCTGAAAAATTAAATTTACCAAATAAAATAAAAAAAGAAATTAAATTACCATTTAAGTATTTAGGTCTTTTTAAAGAAAATTCTCCTTTAACTGAAGATTTTTATGAAATTTTTTCTGCTTTTGTTTCATGTAGACCAGATATTGGTATTCAAAAAGAAATTTCATATTTAATTGGTATTTTATTAATAAATATGAAAAAAGTTCAAACTTATGTTTCAATATTAAATATTCTATTAAATCCAAATATTATTTGCTATTATATTAATAATGATGAATTAATTAAAAAAAATTGTCAAATTTTCAAACAAATTTTTCTTTTTAATTTACCTGAATTATGTAGTTTCTTTGAATTAAATAATATTTTACCTGAAGAATATTTTATTATTTGGAATAAAACAATTTTTGCTAAATGCTTTAATATTGATGTTGTAATGAGAATATGGGATATATATATGATTGAAGGTCCAAGAGCTATTTTTGAAGCTAGTTGTGCTTTATTATGTGTTTTATATAATGATTTAATGGCTGTTGATGATAAACATAGTATTTTAAATATATTATTAAATTCGGAAGAAAAAGAATTAAATGATGAAAAAATTGTTGAAAAAATGAGTAAAGTTCAATTTCCTTTATGGATTAAAGATGAAGTTAAAAAAATGGGACAATATCTCTTACCTTTTGATTATTAATTTTTAATAGAAAATAAATTTAATATTGTTTAATAATAATATTAATTTTTTTTACTTAATATATAATTTAATTAGTCTTAATTTATAACTTTTAATTAAAAAAGGAAATTTGAAAAACTTCTAGTTCACTGATTTTAAAAGTCTCTACTCCATCATTTAATTCATAATCTCTACTGAAACCATCATAATATCCTTCATTTGCAGTACAACATGAATTATCACTTCTATTTAAAAATTTATCCTCTATGTGAATTGTATTTTGACTAAACTGAGGACAACAACAATAACAACATCTAGTAGATTTTCTTCCTTTTTTTACTGGATAAATTTTTTTTTTATCCATTGAAAATACAAACGCATTATTATCTTGATATTCTGTGGCCCCAGAACTATGAAAAATAAAAGCTAGATCAGTATATCCTCCAAAAATAAAAGATTTATCAGTTCTCAGAATCAATAAAACATGTGCAATTCCATTACATTTATCATAAAAATTTTGTATAGAATCTCCATCTCTTGATGCCTGATATATTAAATTAAATGTTATTTTTTTACCTTTTAACATCTCACTTCTTAAAATTGATTTTTCAATAAAATTAATTTGCTCTTTTTGGGTAATTATTTTACTATCGATTATTATATTCTCTTTTATTATATTTGTGGTTTTATTTTCAATGATTTCATTTTTCCATTTTTCTATATTAATCAATCTTTGTTTTAAATATTCAATTTCTTTTTTTTGTTCTTCAATTTCTTTTTTATGTTCTTCAATTTCTTTTTTTTGATCTTTTATTTCTTTTTTATGTTCTTCAATTTCTTTTTTATGTTCTTCAATTTCTTTTTTATGTTCTTCTATTCTTTTATTTAAAATTCCAATTTCATCAACTTTCATTTTTTCTTTATAAAATAATGTAAAAATAGCTTCTTTAAATTTATGACTTGATAGTTGAAAATTTACAATTAAATTAGAAGTATTTTTTGAAATAGAAACTTTATTATCAGAAGCCAAATCAGATAATTCATTCATTATATCAAATATAGTTTCACACATTAAAAAATATCGATTATCTTTTGTTATAGTTTCATATGAAAGTGATTGACTATATATTTCTTTTTCATCTAAATCTTCGCATTTAATTATTAAATCATTTTTTGTGTATGAAAAAATTAAATTATAATTTTTTCCATTTAAAACAAGATTAAATTTCTTTTCTTGCATATCTTTCCCAGGAGAAGGAGCGTCCATTTTATATTTATGAAATTTTCAACTCTTTTTAAATGATTTCAAACACTTCATTTAATAAAAATAGTTAATTTATATATTTAATTTTTATAGATAAAAAAAAATTAAAAACAAATGAATAAACAAAAAGTTTTATCCAGAAGTGTCTTCAATAGATAAAAATGGATAAATATCATTAGGAATATCTTCTCCTCTTGAAATTTTATCAACTACCATATTTGCAATTCTATCACCAGAATCAACTTTTAAATTTTCTTTTGCAAAATCAAGAATTTTTTTATATCTTTTATTTTTAAATAAATCTAATTCAACAATAAAAACTTTAGAATTTAAAAAATTAGTTTCATTACATCCACCGAATATAATTAATTTATCTCCAATAATTTCACTACAATGTTCAGCTCTTTTTTCATTAATAGAACCATATAAATCAACAGAAATCCAATTAAAATTCATAATATCTAAAATAAATAAATCATTAAAAACATAATCTAAATTTTTTCCACCATATAAAACAATATAATTTAATCCTTTATAATAATTTAAAGTTGAACTAAATCTAGGAGATGGAGGATTTCCTTTACAATTAGGTTCAAATAACACTAAAGGATTTTTAAATATATGTATAATGTATAGTGAATTAGTAGGTTTTAAATTTTCATCTAAACCACCAAACATATATATTCCTTCATATTTAGGATCAAAAACATGTTTATTTTTATTTGGATCATTCGGACTTAAAATTGCATTTTGGTCTCTTGTAAATTCACTATGAAAAATATTTAAATTCATTCCTTTTAATAAATTATCATTGTTTAATACTAAACAACTACAATGATATGCTCTTTTTAATTCTCTTATTTTTTTTTTTCCTTTTGAGCGAATTTTATATCTTATATCATCTAATTTTATCCATTTTAATGAATTTAAATCTAACATCATAAAATCACATAAAACATTATTATCATTTTTACTTGTATTTATTTGATCAGGTAAAAAAAACATATCATCATTTTTATTTGAATATTCTTTTTCAATATCTATTCCACCATGAACAACCATATTCCAACCAATTACTTCACATATATGATTTCTTCTATATGGTATTCTAAAATATTTTTTATCAAATCTTCCAAATTCTCTTTTAAAATTCGCTATTTTTAAAGTTTTATTTCTTAAATTAAATATTAAAATATCTTCTAAAGGATATTTAATTTTATTTACATTCAAATTTCCACCAAAAAAATATAAATTATCATTATATAAAACAGAACTATGACCATATTTAAAATTATATGCTATATTACTATTTGTTAACGTTTGTTGTTTCCATTTACATGTAGCGATATCAAAAGTCCAAAAATCATTTAAAACTGAACTAGATAATCCTCCATAAAGATAAATTAAATTTAAATATTTAGTAAAAGTTGCTTGAACTCTTGAGTTTGGTATTCTATTATTTTGAGCTATTGTTTTACAATAATAATATTTTGTTCCTTTAATTAAACCATTTCTAATTAAAATATCATTTATAGATTTATTTGATGTATTAGCATTATTAAATAAATTACCATATTTATTTTCATTTTCATTATTCATTTGTAATAATTTAACATGAGGTTTTGGCATAATATTACTTACTAATTTATGAAATTGAACTTTATTATATAATTTATTATATGATTCATATTGTTTTGATGACATTACACAATTCATTCTATCCATTAAAGCTTTATTTATTTTTAAAGTCATTAAAGCATTTTTTGGTGAAGAAAAAGCATCATTTTGAGAATCGATTTTTAATCCTTTTTTTTTATTTCTTTTAGTAACTTTTTTAATAAATTCACTTTCATCACCTGTTATTTTATTGTTAGATATAATATTATTAACAGTTTCTGATTTATCATCTAAATAATTCATTTCATCTTGATTATTATAAATTGTTTTATATTTTTTTATAACTAAATCATATTTTGGCTCTGAAACAACATTATGAAAATTAATTTGAGTTAAAGTTGGAAGAGAAGCATTATTAGTTTTTTTAAATTTTGGACTTCTTAAAGTTCTAGGATAATATGAATTATGATATAAATTTTCTAAAGGTTCATTAAAATTATGATTTGGTGACATTGCAGTATAAAAATTTGAAGTTGTTGTATTTGAAAAAAATGGTTCGAATAGTTTTTCTCTTCTTGCATTTCTTGAAGTAAAATTATTTGAAAAAGTTTGATTAAATATTGAAAGAGTTTTTGTTGGTATATTTGATAATGCTTTTTTATGCATTTTTAAGATTATTAGAAATTTATTTTAAATAAAATTAATTTTTATAAATCAAAATTTTTATATACTTTAAAATTAATCAAAATCTTATAGTATATAAATATAATTATTGAATTAATTTGATATTTCTTTACTTATATTTTCTAAAAAAGTTTTTACTGAATTAAATTCATTTTCAATTGAATTTTTTTTTTCTTCTTCAATTTTATTGTAAATTTTAAAAATATTTTCTTCACTGTTTCCATTTATATGCATATAACTAGATGGATTATTAATATTATTTTTATCATAAATATCTAAAACTGTGGAAAATTTATTACTTGGTTTCATTAGAATTCTTCTTAAAGGAATTATTTTAATAATTTTAATTCTTTCATTATTATTACTACTATTATTACTATTAGTACTATTACTACTATTATTACTAATGGAACTACTATTATTATTATTGTTATTATTTAAATTACTGCTATCAGAAGTTAATTCTCCTAAATAAAAATTATTATTTGATAAAATTATATCGCACATTTTCGCTAATTCTGGGTTTTTATAATTTTCTAACATACAACTTATTGTTTCTTCTTTTTCTTTTATTGAATAAATTTTCCCTAATTTATATTTGGAATTTTTATCTTCTTTTAAAAGAGGGAAATTATTAGTTCTTATTAAATCATCAAATTTTTCATTTGCTTCTTTGATTATATCATATATATAATATATTACCATACAATCATTTATAAAAATATCATTTTCTGTTTCATTTGGTAATAAATATTTAGGATAATCTTTGAATTTTTTTGCACAATCAAAAGTAACCAATAACCATGGAATTGTTATTAAATCATTAATTTTTTGTTCTTCAGTTTTAGTGTATAAATTATAAGCATCAATTGTTAAGTCATATGATAAATTATGGATTTCTTTTGATTCATTTAATATATTATTTAGTTCTTTCAATCTTTGAGAAAAATTATTTTTAAGTTTAGGGAAAACATTTTTATTTATAAAATCATTTCCATTTATAACATTTGCTTGAGTATAAGAGATATATCTTTGGATATTAATTAAGATTAAATTATCTGTTATAGTACTAAATTTATTTGGTAAACTCAATAAATCATTTAATTTATCAAATAAAGAAAAAGTATTGTTTTCTGAATTAATATTTGAAAATAATGAGCATTCTCTTAAAGCATTAAATTCATTATGTAAAATTATTTCACTTTTTTTCCCAAAAAAATTACCATAAATTTCATATTCACAATAAATAAATAAATTTAAAATTAAAAGAAAAGAATCATCTTTAGAATTAAAAAAATTTTTCATAGTTTCCAATAATTCATTTTTTTCCATTTTTTCATTCTCAAATTTATTATTTCTAATATTATTCATATACAAATCATAAATTATCAATGCTGCATTATCTTGTTGTTTTCCAGTCACTAAATCAACACCACAAGATTCAGAAGTAAATCCTGAAATTAAAGTCCAATAATAATCATTAATATCAGCAATATTTAAATTTTTAATAATATAATTTATAAATTTTATTGCTTTTTGATCATATGATTCAAATGTTCTTGTTAATTTTATTTTTTCCATTAAATCTTTTGATATTGTATCATTGAATAATATTAATGAGATTATATTTGATATTTTTTTATTTTTTATCATAAATAAAATTAGCATTATACAATATAAAGCCATTAATTCTGATATTGAGTTTTTCTCTTTTTTAACTAGTAATTTTATTAATGGAATTATTAACTCTTGAATACAAGTATTTAATATAATAAAATTTACATTTTGAATATTTAAATCTAAGATATCTGATATATACATTAAAATATTTATAAGTTCATCAAATCTATTTTTAAAAGTAAATTCTTTTTGTGGATTTTGGTTTATATCAATATTAAAAATTTCATGAATTAAATTTCTAACTGTATAAATTAAATTTGGAAAATAAACAACTATAGGAAATGACGTAATATAATTTCTTAAATTTATATAATCTATTCTTATAATTGCTAAAAATATATTTCTTACAACATTTCTAATCATTGAATCATCATGATTATATAAAGAAAGAGTTTTAGTTAATAAAGGAAATTGACCTAATTCTTCATTATAAAAATTAGATATATTTTCGATTTTTAATTTTAAACTGATACTTTTCATAAAATTTATTTGGGTATTTAAAAATTCTTCATTTGAATTATAATTTAATTGAAAAAGATCATCAATTATTTTTGAAACATACAAATAATTTATAAAATGTCTATTTTTTATATTTGAACAAAGGAAAAATATAGATTTAAGGATTATAAAAGAAACTTTAAATATTTTATAAGTTAAAAAATGACGATACATTAAAATGACATTATTGTCAATAAAAATATTAAAATAATATCCGATTTTTTTTTCGTCGTCTTCGATTAAATATTCTTCAACCTTTTTTATTTTTTCATTTAATTTAGCAGAATTATATTTCGCAAGATCTTCTTCATAAAATTTTTTTAATCCTTTAGTTAATAGAATAAAATTTGTTTTATTCATAACATTATCTGTTGGAACAGTATATAGATTAAAGGGAATCATTGACATAACTTAATGACAAATTTTATATTTTTTTGAATTTTTAATAATATATATAAAATATCAACATTTAAAAAAAAGAAAAAATATATAATTAAAAATTTTTATATCTTATGTTCTATGATATAAAATCATAAAAATAAAATTCTTAAAATTAGCTAAAAAAAAGGGAAGATAATAAATAATAAATGAAATTTAAAAATTATTTTTAATAATAATATTTATTTTATTTATTTTCCCTCTTGACTTTTGGTTTGTTGAATTTGTCTAGATAACTGTAATAATTTATTTTGAATTTCAATTAAACTTTTTCTATTTTCTTCAATTTTACTATTATTATCTCTATAATTTTTATCTAACTTATTAATTTCTTTATTAATCATTTCTAATCTATGATCAACTTGTAATTTTGCTTCATTAATCTCTTGCTTAACAAGGATAGGACCAATTAATTTATAAACAACATCATCATTTTCAAGTAATCCTAATTCTGATTTAACCATTGAATTTTCATTTTTTTTATTTTCAAAAGATGTCAATGCAATTCTAATTCTAGATTGCTCTTTTTCTAATGATTCTATTTCTTTTATTTGAAATTCATATTTTTTGTAAAGTTCCATTTTTTAAATAAATTAAATTTATATCATTCATATTGATATATATTAATTTATTTTAAATTTTATTTTTAAAATAAAATTATTAATTCATGATTCGAAGGTTTTTGCTTTTTGTAATAGAAAAATCAAATATTGGTTTTATATTATAAAATCCGTTAATAAAAAAATTTTTTAAATAATAAAAAATTTCAATTAATAAAAAAATCAAAAATAAATGTCAAAAAGTCCTTTTAAAAAAATTATAATTTCTAAATTTGAAAACCCTATAAGATTAAACCATAAATCAACTTTTATTAAAAAAAAAACTATAAATTTAGATCAAAGTATAATAAATAGAATAAATGAAATAACAACAGAAGAATTTACAGAAAATTTTAGTGAAATATTAATAATATCAAAAGATATATTTTTAAATAAAATAATAAGAGAAGTAGAACTTATATTAAGAGAATTATATCCAAATTACAAAAATAAAATAAAAGATTTAATAGAAATCTCAAAACAAAATCTTGAAGAAAAATACAGTAAAAATTATGCAATTTTAAATAATGAATGGAAAAAATATCAAAATAAACAAAAAACATATAATTATTTATCTCATTATATAAAACATTGTATTCATACTGAAAAATTCGCATATCATTTATGTAAAAATAGACAATCAAAATTAATAGAAATTTATAATAATAAAAAAGAAGTATCTCATTTAATATGTACAGAATGTAAAAAATGTTATTTATCAAATGAAATATTATTATATTGTAATTATTGTTCTTTAGAATATTATTCTCGTATATTATCAAAAAATGAAGATATAAATATTTTACCAGCAACTTGGGAAAAATATCATTGTGGTGGAATGATAAATAATACTATGAAATGTATAAAATGCCAAAATATATTATATTTAAATTTAAAAGATAATTATTTAATATGTTTAAATCCAAAATGTAAATTTAAAACTAAACCAGAGAATATAATTTGGAATTGTGCAATTTGTAAAAATGAATTTAAAAGCAACGCAAAAATATATAATTATTTAGAAATATCATTGATAAAAAGATTGATTAAAAAAATTTTATTATTTAAAGAAAAAGCTTATCCAAATGAAATTCCTTGTTGTAAAGTAGAATCAAAAAAATTAATTTTTTTTCATAAAGAAGATTGTAAAGGAGAATTATATAAAGGAATGCTTTATAATCATAAAATAATAGTTTGTTCTAAATGTCATGCTATGAATTTTTTTGATAAATTTATTTGGACTTGTCCTTTGTGTTATAAAAAATTCAAAAGTTATAAAAGTGCTTTTAATACTATATTTAAAAAAAAAGAATATATTGTTATTAATAATACTTCAAATTCACTTTCTCCTGGAAAAAATATTAAAATTAAAGAAAAATTTATGAGTCCAATAAATTTGGGGAAAAGTGTTGGATTCACTTCTGTTAATAGTTATTATTCAAAAAATAATGATGAAAATACTCCACTGAAATCAAATAGAAATAATAGTAATAAAATGAATAAATCTTATGATACAAATAAAATTGTCAGTTTAATGTATAAATCATATCCTAAAAGACAAGGTAGAAGATATTTATATGATATATTACAACATAGAAATAACTCAAACAGTAAAGAAAAAGATAAATTAAATAAATCTAATAATATTATTTCAATAACTACAAAAAAAAAAAACTCTAAAATTAATTCAGTTGATATTCAAAATCAAAATAATATTTATATTCAAAAAGATAACAATGAAAAAAAAGGAAATAATTTCATTATAATGGAAAGAAAATATTTCGATGATATCTTCTAAGAAATTTCGTTAATAAAAATATATATTTAATATTTACTTAAATC